>ERZ1645187.1385-NODE-1385-length-22305-cov-133.326472_pt1 | contig 22305 bp, 18 predicted proteins | sample MGYA00575352_ERZ1645187 | MGnify/ENA primary metagenome ERZ1645187 (study PRJEB40837, sample SAMN11349314) | freshwater sediment metagenome | isolation source: river sediment | host: Sediment | place: India: Wazaribad , New Delhi | collected 2017-02-21 ... | reverse complement strand
ATCCATGAACTTCCAAGACGTGAACAAGGGCGTCGGCGCCCTTCTCGGTGCCGGCATCTGGGCGATGGTCACCGGCATGGTGTCCTCGATCGTCTTCGCCCCGGAAATGCCGGCCAAGCCCGGCTATGCCGTGGCGGTCGCCGGCAGCGCGGCCAAGGGCGCCGGCAAGGCCGCCGAGGTCGTCGCTCCGATCGAAGAGCGCCTGAAGAGCGCCGATGCCGGCCGCGGCCAGAAGGGCTTCTCCAAGTGCTCGTCCTGCCACACCCCGGAGAAGGGCGGCGCCGCCAAGGTCGGCCCGAACCTGTGGGGCGTCGTCGCCGGACCGAAGGCGCACGTCGAAGGCTTCAAGTACTCGGGCGACATGGCCGATCGCGGCAAGGCCGGCGAGAAGTGGACCTACGGCGATCTCGACAAGTTCCTGGCCGACCCGAAGGGCTTCATCAAGGGCACGGCGATGGGCTTCGCCGGCATCAAGGATCCGGCCGACCGCGCCGACATGGTCGCCTATCTGCGCTCGCTCGCCGACAGCCCGGCGGCCCTGCCGTGAGCCGAGGCGCCGGCTGATCCTCGAGAAGGCCGGGGCGACCCGGCCTTTTTCGTCTCCGCGGATCGAGAAGACGTGCCGGACTCTCGTCGCGGCGGGTCGAGAGTTGTAATCTCGCCCGAATCTTCGGCTCCGATGCGCCGCATCGGACCTGTCCCGTCGAGACCCGGAAAGCCCATGCGCCAGATCCCGACCGTCGCTCTCGCAGTCTCTCTCGCCCTCCTCGGCCTCACCACGCCCGCCACCGCGGCCGATCCACTGTGGCGCCACGGCACGGCGCTGATGGGCGAGCCGAAGTATCCGCCGGGCTTTCGCCATTTCGACTACGTGAACCCGACGGCGCCGAAGGGCGGGCTCCTCCGCCTCTCCGACACCGGCACCTTCGACAGCTTCAATCCGATCCTGACCAAGGGCAACGTCGCCGGCGGCCTCGGCCTGATCAACGAGCAGCTGATGGCTTCGGCGCTCGACGAGGTTTCGACCGAGTACGGCGAGATCGCCGAGGCCCTGAAGTATCCGGACGACTATTCCTCCGTGACCTATCGGCTGAACCCCAAGGCGCGATGGCACGACGGCCGGCCGATCACACCGGAGGACGTGGTGTGGTCGTTCCAGGTGATCAAGGAACACAATCCGAGCCAGGCCTTCTACTATCAGCACGTCGCCAAGGCCGAGGTGACGGGCGAGCGCGAGGTGACCTTCACCTTCGACGAGACGGGCAATCGCGAGCTGCCGCACATCGTCGGCCAGCTCACCGTGCTGCCCAAGCACTGGTGGACCGGCACCGGAGCGGACGGCAAGCCGCGCTCGATCGCCGAGACGACGCTGGAGCCGCCGCTCGGCTCCGGCCCCTATCGGTTGAAGAGCTTCGACCCGGGCCGCACCGTGGTCTACGAGCGGGTGAAGGACTACTGGGGGGCGGATCTGCCGACCCACGTCGGCGCCGACAACTTCGACGAGATCCGCTACGAGTATTTCCGCGACGAGACGGTCGAGCTCGAGGCCTTCAAGGGCGACGGCTACGACGTGCGGATGGAGACCAGCGCCAAGAACTGGGCGACCGCCTACGACTTCCCCGCCCGCAAGGAGGGCCGCGTCGTCCTCGACAAGGTCCCGGAGAAGGGCAAGGGGGTGATGGTCGGCTTCGTGCCGAACCTGCGCCGCGACAAGTTCCGGGACGTGCGGGTGCGCGAGGCGCTGTCGCTCGCCCTGCCGTTCGAGGACATGAACCGCACCATGTTCTTCGGCCAGTACGAGCGGGTGTCGAGCTACTTCTACCCGACCGAACTCGGTGCCAGCGGTCTGCCGGAGGGCGCGGAACTCGCCATCCTGAAGCAGGCGGAGGCGGCCGGGCCGATCCCGCCGCAGGTCTATTCGACCCCCTTCGCCAATCCCACCAACGCCGATCCGCAAGCCGAGCGCGCCAATCTGAAGAAGGCGCTGGAGCTCTTCGCCGCCGCCGGCTGGGTGAACAAGGGCGGCAAGCTGGTCGACGCCAAGGGCGAGCCCTTCCGCATCGAGTTCCTGATCAACAGCCCGGCCTTCGAGCGAGTGGGCGTGCGCTGGCGCGAACAGCTCGCCAAGATCGGCATCGAGCTCACCATCCGCTCGGTCGACAGCTCGCAATACGTCAACCGCGTCCGCAGCCGCGACTACGACGTGATCTACACCGGTTGGGGCGAGAGCCTGTCGCCGGGCAACGAGCAGTTCAACTACTTCGGTTCGGAGGCGGCCAAGCGCGACGCTTCGCAGAACTATGCCGGCATCGAGAACCCGGCGGTCGACGCGCTGATCAAGCGGGTGGTCTTCGCCAAGGACCGGGCCGAATTGGTGGCGGCCAGCCGCGCCCTCGACCGGGTGCTGCTGTGGAACCACTACATCGTCCCCGGCTGGACGCTCGCCGCCACCCGTATGGCGCGCTGGGACCGCTTCTCCCATCCCGAGCCGCTGCCGGCCTATTCGACCGGCTTCCCGACGATCTGGTGGTACGACGCGGCCAAGGCGGCGAAGACCGGGGCGGCCAAGTGAGGGAGACGGCGCGCCGGACGGCGCCCTCCCGCCGCGACGTCCTGACGAGCGGGGCGGCGCTCGCCGTCCTGCCGCTGGTCGGCGCCGCGCCGGTGCTCGCCGACACGCCCGCCGGGCGGCGTCACGGTCTCGCGACCTTCGACGATCTCAAATACCCTGCCGACTTCACCCATTTCGACTGGGTGAACCCGGTGGCCCCGAAGGGCGGGCGGCTGATCACGGTGCCCTCGACCTGGGCGACCAACCAGAATCCGCAGACCTTCAACTCGTTCCACGACCTGATCCTCAAGGGCGACGCGGCGGTCGGGCTCGGGCTCACCCATGCCAGCCTGATGGTGCGCGCCCCCGACGAGCCGGACGCGGTCTATGGGCTGGCGGCGAAGACGGCGGAATGGCGCGATCCGGACACGCTCATCTTCGAGCTGCGGCCGCAGGCGCGTTTCTCCGACGGCTCGCCGCTGACAGCGGACGACGTCGCCTTCTCGCTGACGATCCTCAAGGACAAGGGCCATCCGCAGATCTCCGAGATGCTGCGCGAGGTCGCCGAAGTGACGGCCGAAGGACCGGGCCGGGTGGTGGTGCGTTTCTCGGGCAGACAGGGCAGGGGCCTGGCGGCGCTGGTGGCGCTGCAGCCGATCCTGTCGAAGGCGTGGTGGAGCGGCCGCGACTTCGAGCAGTCGTCACTTGAGCCGACGCTCGGCGCCGGCCCCTACCGGATCGGCGCCTTCGAGGCCGGCCGCTTCGTCGAATACGAGCGCGTCGCCGACTGGTGGGGGCGCGATCTCGCCGTGTCGCGGGGCTCATGGAACTTCGATCGCATCCGCTTCGAGATGTATCGCGAGCGCACCACCGCCTTCGAGGCCTTCAAGGCCGGGCAATATCTGATGCGCGAGGAGTTCACCTCGCTCACCTGGGCGACGCAATACGACTTTCCGGCCGTCGCCGACGGGCGGGTGAAGCGCTTCGAACTGGAGGACCGCTCGCCGTCCGGGGCGCAGGGCTGGTTCCTCAACACCCGGCGCGCGGCGCTGAAGGACCCGCGGGTGCGCGAGGCGCTGGGGCTCGCCTTCGACTTCGAATGGTCGAACAAGAACCTGTTCTTCGGCAGCTATCGACGAACTCCGTCGTTCTTCGTCAACTCCGACCTCGAGGCGACGGGGAAACCCGCGCCGGAGGAACTGGCGCTGCTCGAGCCGTGGCGGGGCAAGATCCCCGACGAGGTGTTCGGAGAGGCCTGGACGGCGCCGGTCTCCAACGGCTCGGGCCAGGATCGGGCGCTCCTCAAGCGCGCCTCGGATCTCCTCGCCGCCGCCGGCTTCAAGCGCGACGGCGGTCGGCTGGTCGACGCGAGCGGCCGGCCTTTCGAACTCGAGTTCCTCGAGTCCGACGCCAGCCTCGGCCGCGTCACCGGTCCCTTCGTCAAGAACCTCGAGGCGCTGGGCATCCGGGCGCAGGAGCGGATCGTCGACCCGTCGCAGTTCGAAAAACGGTTGCGCGACTTCGACTTCGACGTGGTGTCGCGACGCTTCTCGCTGTCGCCGACGCCGGACGAGACGGTGCGCCAGTTCTGGCACTCGTCGTCGGCCGCCCGGCCGGGATCGCAGAACCTCGCCGGCATCGCCGAGCCGTGCGTCGACGCCCTGATCGAGGCGATGCTCGCCGCCGCCACCCGCGAGAGGCTGACCCACGCGGCGCGCGCCCTCGATCGGGTGCTGCGCGCCGGGCGCTGGTGGGTGCCGCACTGGTACAAGCCGAGTCACTGGGTGGCGACATGGGACGTGTTCGGCCGCCCGGAGAGGAAGCCGCGCTATGATCGCGCCATCGAATCGTCGTGGTGGATCGACGAGACGAAGGCCCGCGCCCTCGGCAAGGGCCTCTGAGACCCCTACGGAGAGACGATCACGCCATGGGCGCCTACATCCTCCGCCGTCTGCTGCTGATGATCCCGACGCTGATCGGCATCATGGCGATCACCTTCGTCATCGTGCAGTTCGCCCCCGGCGGGCCGGTCGAACGGGTGATCGCGCAGTTGACCGGCACCGACGTCGGCGCCACGGCGCGCGTCTCCGGCGGCGGCGGCGATTTCGCCGGAGCGCGGCCGGGCGGCGCGCCGGGCGGATCCGACGTCTCGTCGAAGTATCGCGGCGCCCAGGGGCTCGATCCGGAATTCGTCAAGAAGCTGGAGAAGCAGTTCGGCTTCGACAAGCCGGCCTACGAGCGCTTCTGGACGATGATGAAGAACTACGCCGTGTTCGACCTCGGCGAGAGCTACTACCGCTCGATCTCGGTGTTGCAACTGGTCAAGGAGAAGCTGCCGGTCTCGATGTCGCTGGGGATGTGGATGCTCTTGATCTCCTACGGCATCTCGATCCCGCTCGGGGTGGCCAAGGCGGTGCGCGACGGCGAGCGCTTCGACGTGTGGACCTCCGCCGCGATCATCGTCGGCTACGCCATCCCCGGCTTCCTCTTCGGCATCCTCTTGATCGTGCTCTTCGCCGGCGGCTCGTTCTGGGACCTCTTCCCGCTCCGGGGCCTGACCTCGGAGGGCTGGGCGCAGATGTCGTGGCCGGCGCGCATCGTCGACTATCTCTGGCATCTGGTGCTGCCGATCACCGCCATGGCGCTCGCCGCCTTCGCCACCACGACGCTGCTCACCAAGAACTCGTTCCTCGACGAGATCCGCAAGCAGTATGTCGTCACGGCGCGGATGAAGGGTCTGTCGGAGCGGCGGGTGCTCTACGGTCACGTCTTCCGCAACGCCATGCTGCTGGTCATCGCCGGCTTCCCCGGCGCCTTCATCCATGCCTTCTTCGGCGGCTCGCTCTTGATCGAGACCATCTTCTCGCTCGACGGGCTCGGGCTCCTCTCCTTCGAGAGCGTGGTCAATCGCGACTATCCGGTGGTGTTCGGGACGCTGTGGGTGTTCTCGCTGATGGGTCTGCTGGTGAACCTGCTCTCCGACCTCACCTACACCTGGGTCGATCCACGCATCGACTTCGAAGCGCGGGAGGTCTGACATGGGCCTCGCCGCTCGCCTGTCGCCGCTCAACCTCCGCCGCCTCGCCAACTTCCGCGCCAACCGGCGGGGATCGTGGTCGCTGGTGATCTTCCTCGTCCTCTTCGGCGTGTCGCTCCTCTCCGACGTCATCGCCAACGATCGGCCGATCCTGGTCGTCTACAAGGGCGAGATCCTGTCGCCGCTGCTGAAGGACTACCCGGAGGAGAAGTTCGGCGGATTCCTGCCGCAGACGCAGTATCGCGATCCGGTGATCCAGGACGAGATCGAGGCGCACGGCTTCATGATCTGGCCGCCGATCCGCTACTCCTACAACACCCCGAACAACGAGATCCCCGATCCGGCGCCGGCCAAGCCGTCGTGGATGTATTCGAAGGAGAAGCGCTGCGAGCGCTATCCGAAGGGCGTCGACGACCCCGGTTGCACGCTGGGCAACTGGAACTGGCTCGGCACCGACGACCAGGCCCGCGACGTCGCCGCCCGCATCCTCTACGGCTTCCGCATCTCGGTGCTGTTCGGTCTGGTGCTCGCCGTCTTCTCCTCCGCCATCGGCGTGGCGGCCGGCGCGGTACAGGGCTATTTCGGCGGGCGCGTCGATCTCGCGTTCCAACGCTTCATGGAGATCTGGGGCTCGCTGCCGAGCCTCTATCTGCTCTTGATCATCTCCTCGATGTTCGTGCCGACCTTCTGGATCCTGCTCGGCATCCTGCTGCTGTTCTCCTGGACCAGCCTCGTCGGGGTGGTGCGGGCCGAGTTCCTGCGCGCCCGCAACTTCGAATACGTCCGCGCCGCCCGGGCGCTGGGGGTCGGCAACGCCCGCATCATGTGGCGCCACCTGCTGCCCAACGCCATGGTGGCGACGCTGACCTTCATGCCGTTCATCCTCAACGGCTCGATCACCACGCTGACCTCGCTCGACTTCCTCGGCTTCGGCCTGCCGCCGGGCTCGCCGTCGCTCGGCGAGTTGCTGGCTCAAGGAAAGAACAACCTCCATGCCCCCTGGCTCGGCCTCACCGGCTTCCTGATGATCTCGGTGATGCTGAGCCTGCTGATCTTCGTCGGCGAAGCCGTCCGCGACGCCTTCGATCCCCGAAAGACCTTCGGATGAGGATCGTGATAGGATCCGGGCGAGGAGACACGGCGATGAACAGGGTAATCCATCGAGAGCTGACGGCGGGCGAGCTTCCCGAGAGCCTGCGCGGCGACATCGACCCGACTCATCGGGTGCGGGTGGTGGTGGAGGAGATCGAGCCCGAGGCACGAGACCGGAAGGCCTTGGCGGCGCGCATTCTGGCGCTCGCCGGGATCTGTGCCGACCGCAACACCTCGACCGAGCAAGCCGTCGCCCGGGTGCGCGCCATCCGCGACGAATGGGACTGACGCGATGCGGGCTCATCTCGATGCGAATTTCTTCATTCGCTTCGTCGAAGCTCGCGACGATGCCGTGGTCACGTTCTTCAGTCGGGCAGTCGACCAAGGGGTCGGCCTCGTCACCAGCGAGATCACACTGCTCGAGGTTCTGACCGGCGCCCTCAAGGACGGAAATCTCGTCGGCGCGGCAGCCTTCGAGCAGTTGCTCGCGCCGGAGGGGCGCCTCGTGGACACTCGGCCGATCGATCGAGCGGTCCTGAGGCGGGCCGCCGAGGGGCGCGTTTCGCTCGGCAACAAGGCGCCCGATGCCATCCACGTCGCCACCGCCGAATTGGCCGGCTGTGATGTGATGGTGACCTCGGACGCGAAGATGAGACTTCCGCCGTCGCTTCGCCGTTGCGCTCTCGTGGACCTGGGAACCCTGATTTGACCGCCCCTCTCCTCTCCGTCCGCGATCTCTCCGTCGCCTTCCGCCAGGGGGACAGGACCAACCTCGCGGTCGATCGCGTCTCGTTCGATCTCGAGCGCGGCGAGACGCTGGCGCTGGTCGGCGAGTCCGGGTCGGGCAAGTCGGTCACCGCGCTGTCGATCCCGCGGCTCCTGCCCTATCCGGCGGCGTTTCATCCCTCCGGCGAGATCCTGTTCCAGGGCCGGGACCTCTTGAAAGCCGACGAGGCGACGCTCAGATCGGTGCGCGGCGCCGACATCACCATGATCTTCCAGGAGCCGATGACCTCGCTCAATCCGCTGCACACGGTGGAGCGGCAGGTGGCGGAGATCCTGGAGATCCACGGCGGGCTCGTCGGCGCTTCGGCGCGGGCGAAGGTGCTCGACCTCCTGCAGGCGGTCGGCATCCAGCGGGCGGCGGACCGGCTCGGGGCCTATCCGCATCAGCTCTCCGGCGGTCAACGCCAGCGGGTGATGATCGCGATGGCCTTGGCGAACGAGCCGGATCTCCTGATCGCGGACGAGCCGACGACGGCGCTCGACGTCACCGTCCAGGCGCAGATCCTGAAGCTCCTCGCCGAGATCCGCGACCGCATGGGGATGGCCATCCTGTTCATCACCCACGACCTCGGCATCGTCCGCAAGGTCGCCGACCACACCTGCGTGATGACGCGGGGCGAGATCGTCGAGGCCGGGCCGACGGCGGAGATCTTCGCCGCGCCCCGGCACGACTACACCCGCAGGCTGCTCGCCGCCGAGCCCAAGGGGGAACCGCCGGTGGCCGATCCGACTCGCCCGGTGGTCGCCGCGGTCGAGGACCTCAAGGTGTGGTTCCCGATCCGCAAGGGCTTCTTCCGCAAGACGGTCGACCACGTGAAGGCGGTCGACGGGGTCTCGGTCAGCCTGCGGGCCGGCGAGACCGTCGGCATCGTCGGCGAATCGGGCTCGGGCAAGACGACGCTCGGGCTGGCGCTCCTGCGGCTGTTGCCGTCGGAGGGTCGCATCGTCGTCCTTGGCCGCGACATCCAGGGGCTGGGCACCGCCGAGACGCGGCCGTTGCGCAGCGACATGCAGGTGGTGTTCCAGGACCCGTTCGGCTCGCTCAGCCCACGCCTCTCGGTCGCCGACATCGTCGCCGAGGGGCTCGAGGTGCATCGGCCGGGGCTGACGCCGGCGGAGCGGGAGGCGGCGGTGATCAAGGTGCTCGGCGAGGTCGGGCTCGACCCCGAGACGCGGCACCGCTATCCGCACGAGTTCTCCGGCGGCCAGCGCCAGCGCATCTCGATCGCCCGGGCGATGATCCTCGAGCCGAAGTTCGTCATGCTCGACGAGCCGACCTCGGCGCTCGACATGTCGGTCCAGGCGCAGGTGGTCGACCTGTTGCGCGACCTGCAGAAGAAGCACGGCCTCGCCTATCTCTTCATCTCCCACGATCTCCGGGTGGTCCGGGCGTTGGCCAACGAGGTGGTGGTGATGAAGGACGGCAAGGTGATCGAGCAGGGGCCGGCGGTGGAGATCTTCGAACGGCCGCAGACCGACTACACCCGAGCGCTGATGGCCGCCGCCTTCCGGCTGGAGGCGGTCGAGGGTGTGGTCAGGCAGTAAGGGACGGAGTGACCGGGCGCCTCCCTCCCCCCTTGCTGAGGAGAGCCGGGGTGGGGGTCCGTGCCCCATGCACGGCCTCGCCCGCAGAAGCGACCCCCTCCGACCCGGCTGCGCCGGGCCACTTCCCCCGCAAGGGGGGAGGAAAGCGCCGCGCGGCGGCGCGATGAAGTCGAGTGTCGACTTTCACCTACACGACAGTTTCTCCGAATTTTCATTGATACTGAAATCACCCTCACCTATTCTCCCTCGCATGCGCCTCGACCATTGGCTCGCCCGCACCAAGGAATCCCGCAGCGCCTTCGCGCGTCGCATCGGCCTGTCGCCGGCGGCGGTCACCGCGCTGTGCAACGATCCCGCCGTCTGGGTGTCGCGCGAGACCGCCGAGAAGATCGCCCGCGCCACCCGCGGTGCCGTCACCCCCGATGATTTTCTGGGCCTCGCCCCACGCTCCAAGGCCCATGAGGAGACGATGATGAACCAGTCCCGTGTCGCCAGCGCCCTTCGTGCCTTCGAGCGCGGCGAGATCGTGGTCGTGACCGACGACGACGACCGCGAGAACGAGGGCGACCTGATCGTCGCCGCGGTCCATGCGACGCCGGAGAAGATGGCGTTCATCGTCCGCCACACCTCGGGCATCGTCTGCACGCCGATCCCGCGCGACATCGCCCGCAAGCTCCATCTGGAGCCGATGATCGCCGCCAACGACGCGCCGCTCGGCACCGCCTTCACCGTCACCATCGACTATCGCCACGGGCTGACCACCGGCATCTCGGCCGAGGAGCGCTGCAACACCGCCCGCGCGCTCGCCAACCCGAACGTCGGGCCGATGGACTTCGTCCGCCCCGGCCACGTCTTCCCGCTGATCGCCAAGGACGGCGGCGTGCTGATGCGCTCCGGTCATACCGAGGCCGCCGTCGATCTCTGCCGTCTCGTCGGGCTGCCGCCGGTCGGCGTCATCTGCGAGTTGGTGAACGACGACGGCACGGTGAAGCGCGGCCCGGACGTCGCCAAGTTCGCCGAGGAGCACGGGCTCGCCATCGTCTCGGTCGCGGATCTCATCGCCTATCGCCAGAGGAACGAGCGGCTGGTCGAGCGGGTCGAGGAGTTCGACGTCGACACGCCGCACGGCCGCGCCCGGGCCATCGCCTATTCGACGCCGTTCGATCCGATGCACCATCTGGCGATCGTCTTCGGCGACATCCGCGACGGCCGCTCGGTGCCGGTGCGCCTGCATCTCGAGTCGGTGGTCGAGGACGTCTTCGGCCGCACCAAGAGCCTCGACAAGCTGACGAAGCGCATGGCCGAGGAAGGTCGCGGCGTCATCGTCTATCTGCGCGAGGGTTCGGTCGGCGTCGCCAAGCCGGCGCGCGAGCCGGTGACCGGCGCGGATCCGCTCGCCGCGGCCGAGATCGAGGCCCATGCCTCGGCCTCCAGCCGGGCCGAGAACTGGCGCGAGATCGGCCTCGGCGCCCAGATCCTCAAGGACCTCGGCGTCGCCTCGATCCGGCTGATCTCGTCGCGCACCCGCCGCTATGTCGGGCTCGAGGGCTTCGGCATCGCGATCGAGGGCACCGAGGCGCTGTGATCGGAGGCGCGGCGCCCGGCTCGCCCGAGTCGAGCGTCGATCGCCTCAGGCGCTCTTGTCGACGAGGGCGATCAGCCCCTCGAGCAGGGCCGTCGGCGAGGGCGGGCAGCCCCTGATGTGGAGGTCGACCGGCACCACCGCGTCGACCCCGCCGGCGATGGCGTAGGAGCCGGCGAAGACGCCGCCGTCGATGGCGCAGTCGCCGACCGCCACCACCCACTTGGGATCGGGCGTCGCCGCATGGGTGCGGATCAGTGCCTCGCGCATGTTGAGCGTCACCGGGCCGGTGACCATCAGCACGTCGGCATGGCGCGGCGAGGCGACGAACTTCAGGCCGAAGCGCTCCAGATCGTAGATGGCGTTGTTGAGGGCGTGGATCTCGAGTTCGCAGCCGTTGCAGGAGCCGGCGTCGACCTCGCGGATGGCGAGCGAGCGGCCGAGCCGCCGGTGCGCGGCGGCATCGAGGCAGCGGCCGAGCTCGGTCAACGCCGTCTCGTCGGCGGGCGGCGCCGGCTCGGTGCGGGCGCGGCGCAGGAGGCTCTCGATCAGGAACTTGGGCATCGCGCGCGCCTCACAGATCGTGGCCGGAGTAGGAACAGTTGAACGACTTGTTGAGCAACGGGAAGTCGGCGACGATGTTGTAGGCGATCGCCGCCTCGATCAGCGGCCACTGGAACACCGAGGCGTCGCGCAGATGCGCCCGGGCGATCCGGCCCGCGCCGTCGAGCCGCACCCAGACGAAGGTGTCGCCGCGGAAGGCCTCGACCATCGCCACGCCCTCGGCTCCCGCCGCTCCGGCCGGCACCTCGACGCGGATCGGCCCGGTCGGGAGGCCGGCGAGGATCTGCTCGATCATCTTCAGGCTCTCGCCGATCTCCAGGATGCGGATCCAGACGCGGGCGTCGACGTCGCCCTCCTCGCGCACCGGCACGTCGAAGCGCAGCACGTCGTAGGGCGGATAGCCGGGCAGGCGGCGGCTGTCGAAGCGGCGGCCTGCGCCGCGGCCGACGTGGCCGCCGGCGCCCCAGCGCTTCGCCAGCGCCGGATCGAGCCGGCCGGTGGTCACCGTGCGGTTCTGCAGCGAGGCGGTGGTGTCGTAGAGGGTGACGAGGCGGGGGAAGACGGCGCGCACCGCCGCCACCATCTCGGCGACCGGCCAGGGATCAGCGAGGTCGGCGGCGACACCGCCCGGCACCACCCGGTCCATCATCAGGCGATGGCCGAAGGCGGTATCGGCGGCGCGCAGCACCCGCTCGCGCAACTGGCCGCACTGGGAGAGCATCACCGAGAAGGCGGCGTCGTTGCACACCGCACCGACGTCGCCGAGGTGGTTCGCCACCCGCTCGATCTCGGCCATCAGGGCGCGCAGCCACGCCGCCCGGCGCGGCGGCTCGATCCCGGCCGCCGCCTCGACGGCGTGGGCGAAGCCGATCGAATGGGCGACGGTGGAATCGCCCGAGACCCGGCCGGCGATCCGCGCGGCGCGCTCGATCTCGGCGCCGATCATCAACCGCTCGATGCCCTTGTGGACCCAGCCGAGCCGCTCTTCCAGCCGCACCACGGTCTCGCCGTTGGCGGTGAAGCGGAAATGCCCCGGCTCGATGATGCCGGCATGCACCGGCCCGACCGGGATCTGGTGCATCGGCGGGCCTTCGGCCGGCAGGAAGGGATAGGGGGCGCCCTCGGCCGGGGCCGGGGTGGCGTCGCCGAGCGGGTGGGCGAGGCCCCAACGGGAATGATCGAGCCAGGGCCGATCGTCGGGGCAGCCCTCGGGGACGAGGCCGACCATCTCGCGCACCGTGCGCTCGAGCCGCAGCGCCGGGGCGTGGGTGGCGCCGACCGAGGGGAAAGTGCCGTTCGGGCAATCGAGGGTGAGAACCAGGATCTCGCCGGTCGCCTCCTCGAGGAGGGCCATGTGGACGCGGCCGGGCTCGCCCCACAGGGCGGTCAGCGTCACGTCGCCGGCGTGGAGGCCGAAGGCGGCGCGCGCCCAATTCTCTTCGTCGACGACGATGCGCGGCCAGGGCTTCTGTGGCTCGACCCGCAGGGCCTGATCGAAGAGGGCGGCTCTCAGGGACATGGCGGCCTCCTCATCCGAGCATCCGGGCGACGTGTTGGAACCACGCCACCAGTGGCGCGGGCAGCCACAGGCCGGCGGTGAGCACCAGCGCCAGATGGGCGACCATCGGCAGATAGGACGCCTCGACCGGCGCGGCCGAGCCCTCGGGCTTGCCGAAGGCGACGCCGGTCAGGCGCAGCACCAGCGCGCCGAAGGCGACGAGGAGGCCGAAGACCAGCGGGATGGCCAGGAGCGGCTGGCGAGCGAAGGTCGAGGAGACGATCAGGAACTCGCTCATGAAGATGCCGAGCGGCGGCAGGCCGGCGATCGCCGCCACGCCGACGACGAGGCTCCAGCCGAGCACCGGATGGGACTGGGTGAGGCCGCGGATCTCGGAGAGGCGCTGGGTGCCCTTGACCTGGGCGATCTGGCCGACGGCGAAGAAGATCGCCGACTTGGTCAGCGAGTGCATGGTCATGTGCAGCAGGCCGGCGAAGTTGGCGAGCGGCCCGCCCATGCCGAAGGCGAAGGTGACGAGCCCCATGTGCTCGATCGAGGAATAGGCGAAGAGCCGTTTGATGTCGCGCCGCCGGTAGAGCATGAAGCCGGCGAAGATCAGCGACAGGAGGCCGAGCGTCACCATCAGCGGCCCCGGCGCCACCGTGTGGGGGTTGGCGGCGAGCAGCATCTTGAAGCGCAGCAGCGCATAGAGCGCGACGTTGAGGAGCAGGCCGGAGAGCACCGCCGAGATCGGCGTCGGACCCTCGGCATGGGCGTCCGGCAGCCAGGCGTGCAGCGGCGCGAGGCCGACCTTGGTGCCATAGCCGAGCATCAGGAAGACGAAGGCGACGTTGAGGAGTTCCGGGTTGAACTCCGCCGCATGGGCGACCAGCGTCGTCCACACCATCGCCTCCGATCCCTCGCCGATCACCGGCTGGGCCGCCATGTAGACGAGGATGGTGCCGAAGAGGGCCAGCGCGATGCCGACCGAACCGAGGATGAAGTATTTCCAGGCGGCCTCGAGCGCATCGTGGGTGCGGTAGATGCCGACCATCAGCACCGTCGTCAGCGTCGCAAGCTCGACCGCCACCCACATCAGGCCGATGTTGTTGGCGGTGAGCCCGAGGTTCATGGCGAAGCCGAGGGCCTGATACATGCCGTGATAGAAGCGCAGGTGGCCCTGGGTCAGACGGCCGATCTCGATCTCGTGGGCGATGTAGCTCGCCGAGAACACCGAGGTGGTGAAGCCGACGAAGGTGCCGAGGACGACGAAGACGACGTTGAGATCGTCGACGAAGAGATAGGTGCCGGCCGGCGGGCGCTCGACGAGCAGGGTCGTCGCCAGGAGGAAGGTGAGGAGCGAGGCGGCGACGTTGAGCCGGGCGCTCCAGCGCCGGCCGGGAAGGGCGGCGAGCAGCAGCGCCGCGATCGCCGGCACGGCGATCACCGCGTCGACCGGGCGGAAGGGCAGCAGGGCGAGGAACGAGGTCATTGCCGGCCCTCGCGGTAGTCGTCGAGCGCGTGGGTGTCGACCGAGTCGAAGCGCTCGCGGATGCGGAAGAGGAAGACGCCGATGACGATGAAGGCGACCAGCACCGAGAAGGCGATCGAGATCTCGACCACCAGCGGCATGCCCTTGGCGCCGGCGGCGGCGAGGATCAGGCCGTTCTCCAGGCTCATGAAGCCGACGATCTGGGAGACGGCGTTGTAGCGCGTCACCATCATCAAGAGGCCGAGCAGGATCACCGACAGGGCCAGCGCCAGATCCTCGCGGGCGAGCGGATCGGCCTCGGCGGCGGCCTGCAGCATCACCACCATGGAGAGAGCGACCAGGGCGATGCCCATCAGCATGGTGATGCCGATGCCACCCACCGTCTCGATCTCGCGATGGACGCCGAGGCGCATCACCATCCGGTGCAGCGCGACGGGAATGACGATCGCCTTCAGCACCAGGGCGATGGCGGCGGTGACGTAGAGATGCGGCGCCGCCTGGATCCAGGCCTGCCAGGCGACCGACGCGGCGAGCACCACGGCGTGGAAGGCGAAGACGTTGAGCAGGCCCAGGAGCCGGTTCTGGTAGAGCATCATGAAGCTGACCAGCACCATGCCGCCGGCGAGCATGTGGGCGAGATCGAGGGTGAAGCGTCCCATCAGAAGCTCCTCGACACGAAGAGGAGGAGGGTGCCGAGGAAGCCCAGCATCAGCGCCGCGCCGAGGAACTCGGGGACGCGGAACACCCGCATCTTGGCGATCGACGTCTCGAACAAGACGAGCAGGAAGGCCCCGACCGAGATCTTGGCGAGGTAGGTTCCGGCGCCCACCACCAGCGGCCAGAAGCCCGAGCGCGGCGGCGCCAGCCCCCAGGGGACGAAGACGCAGGCGATCAACGAGACGTAGAGCAGCAGCTTCAGGGCCGCGGCGAGCTCGATCACCGCGAGGTGACGGCCGGAATACTCCAGCACCATCGCCTCGTGCACCATGGTGAGCTCGAGGTGGGTGGCCGGGTTGTCGACCGGAATGCGGGCGTTCTCGGCCAGCGCCACGATGATCAGCGCCACCAGCGCCATGCCCAGCGAGACGCGCAGCGAGGCGTGGGTCAGCATGAAGTTCGCCACCCAGGAGAGCTGGGTCGAGCCGGCGACCAGCGCCACGACGAAGACCATCATGATCATCGCCGGCTCGGCGAGCGAGGCGAAGAGCATCTCGCGCGAGGCGCCGATGCCGCCGAAGGCGGTGCCGATGTCCATGCCGGCGAGCGCCAGGAAGAAGCGCGCCGAGGCGAGCAGCGCGGTGATGGCGATGAGATCGGCGGTCCAGGAGAACTGCAGGCCGGTGGCGAAGGTCGGCACCAGCGCCGCGGCGACCCAGGTGGCGGCGAAGATCAGGTAGGGGGCGACGCGGAACAACCAGGAGGCGTTCTCGGCCAGCACCACGTCCTTACGGACGAGCTTGAGGAGATCGCGGTAGGGCTGGAGGATCGGCGGCCCGACGCGGTCGAGCATCCGCGCCTTGAGCTTGCGGGTCAGCCCGAGGAGCAGCGGCGCCAGAAGCAGCACGAACACCATCTGGGCGCCCTGAACGGCCATTTCGCGGATCAGGCCCATATCGCCACCACTACCAGGAGCCCGACCAGGGCGACGAAGACGAGGGAGAGATAGCTGCGGATCGACAGGAATTGCAGCGTGTTGAGCCGTTCGCCGAGCCACGACACCCGGCCGGCGATCGGGGCGTAGAGGATCTCCCAGGAGAGATCGTGCCTCACCACCTTCAGCGTCGCCGGGCTCGGATCACCGGGGGGTGGCATCGAGCGCTCGATGTGGGAGCGGAAGGCGACGGGGCCGAAGACGCGGCGGATCGGCATGGCGAAGCTGTCGGCGGCGTATTGGGTGACCGGCGAGGCGTCGGGGAAGCCGCAGTCCCAGGCCGGCCCGCGGCGCACAACCCGCGAGGCCCAGCGATGGATCGCCCACATGGCGAGCCCCGAGGACATCAGGATGAAGACGAAGACCAGCATGCCCGAGTAGGACGAGCGGCTCTCGGACACCGGCACGATCGACAGCGACGGCAGGAGCGGCTGCGCCGGCATGGCGTGGCCGACGATCTGGGTGGCGACCGATCCCATGGCATCGATGACCAGACCCGGGACGATGCCGGCGAGAAGGCACAGGGCGAGGAGCAGACCCATGGCGAGGCGCGAGAAGCCGTCGACCTCCCGGGCCTCGGCGGAGGCCGTCGAGCGCGGTCGACCGAGGAAGGCGATGCCATAGGCGCGGACGAAGCAGGCGCCGGCGAGCGCCGCCGAGAAGGCCAGCGCCGCGCCCACCGCCGGCACCATGAACTTCAGCGGCCACTGCGGCAGATCGGGCGACAGGAGCACCGCCTGGAAGATCATCCACTCGGAGACGAAGCCGTTGAGCGGTGGCAGGGCCGAGATCGCCATGGCGCCGCCCAGCACCACGAAGGCGGTCACCGGCAGCCGATGAATGAGGCCGCCGAGCTTCTCGATGTCGCGTTCGCCGGTGGCGGTGAGCACCGCGCCGGCACCGAAGAACATCAGGCCCTTGAACAGCGAATGATTGAGCGCGTGGAACAGCGCCGCGGTGATCGCCAGCGCCGCCGGCCCCGCCATGCCGTTGACCCGGAAGGCCAACGCCAGCCCGAGACCGATGAAGACGATGCCGATGTTCTCCACCGTCGAATAGGCGAGCAGCCGTTTGAAGTCGCGCTCGAGGATGGCGTGGAGGACGCCGAGTACCGCCGTGAGCGCCCCGAGGCCGAGGACCACGACGCTCCACCACCACGCCGGCTCGCCGACGAGGTCGAAGACGATGCGGACGAAGCCGTAGACCGCCACCTTGGTCATGACACCGCTCATCAGCGCCGAGACGTGCGAGGGAGCGGCGGGATGGGCGAGCGGCAGCCAGACGTGGAGGGGCACGAGACCGGCCTTCGAGCCGGCACCGAGCAGCACCAGTCCCAACACCAGACCGCGCAGCCACTCCGAGCGGGCGAGGTCGCGCATCTCGGCGAAGCCGTAGGCGCCGCCGGGGCCGGCCATCAGGCCGAAGGCGAGGAGCAGCATCAGCGTGCCGAAGCTGGCCATCACCAGATAGACGAAGCCGGCGCGACGGTTCTCCTCCTCGTGGTGATGGGCCATCACCAGGGCCCAGGAGGCGAGCGACATGAACTCCCAGGCGACGAGGAAGCCGAAGGCGTCGGCGGCCAGCAGGACGAGGTTCATGCCGGCGAGGAAGGCGGGGAAGAACGGCAGCACCCGCTCGGGGTGCTCCTCGTGGGCACCGTAGCCGAGGGCATAGAGCGAGGCGAGCGCCGCGCCGAGATCGATCACCACGAGGAAGAACGAGGAGAGCGGATCGATGCGGAAATGCGCGCCGATCCAGGGCAGGCCGATCGGCAGCACCACCTCGCGCGAGCCGTCGGCGAGGCCGAGGAGCACCGCGCCGCCGGTCGCGGCGAGAACCAGGGCGACGAGGCCGGCGACGGTGTAGACGAAACGCGTCGCGCCGTGCGGACGGCCGACGAGGAGGGGCGCGAGCGCCGCGGTGGCGATCAGGACGGCCACGCTCCACAGGGCGACGACGACCGGCATGCCGGGCTTCTCTCCTTCGATCCGCTGGCTCGAGCCCCGTCGACGGCGCCGACCGGGGGAGCGCCGGCGTCAGCCGCGCGGGCGGCGATGCAGGGGGGCGGACGGTTCCGTCGTACGGACGGAACGGCGACGGTCGAATCGAACGTGATGCTGGTCGGATCTCAAGCCGGCCTCCTCTGCCCCGACGGGCAGCGCCGGCCGCATCGGCCTCACCACCCCGTCGTTCCCGCCGAAGCGGGCCTCCCTGGCGAGCGACCGTTCGAGCGGCCGCTTCGTCTTGCTTCGCGAACGATGATAGAGCGGCGCAAGCGCCCGTGTCATCGGCGTTTTTCTGAAAGTTGCAGAATCGGTGGGCATCCGGCGGGCGGGATCGGCCGAAAGTCGAACCCCTCCCCCGCCGGATCGATCGATCCCCCGCCGCTCACGACCCGAAGAGAACGGTGAGCGAGGCGCGGTCGAGCCGGTTGGCGTTGGTCAGGAAGCCGACCAGGGCGCCGGAGGCGTCGGAATTGGCGCCGAGATCGGCGACGCCGACCGCATGGACGGTGAAGACGTAGCGATGCACCTCGCCGGGCGGTGGCGCGGCGCCGCCGAAATGGGAGAAGCCGAAGTCGGTGCGCGACTGAACCGCGCTCGCCGGCATCCCGCCCTTGCCCGAGCCGGCTCCGGTCGGCAGTTCGTGGACGGAGGCCGGGATGTTCGAGACGATCCAGTGCCACCAGCCCGAGCCGGTCGGGGCGTCGGGATCGTAGCAGGTGACGACGAAGCCGGCGGTGCCCTCCGGTTCGCCCTCCCAGGCGAGATGCGGCGACAGGTTGCCGCCGGTGTAGCCCATGCCGTCGAAGACCTGAGCCTGCGGCAGGTTGCCGCCGTCGGTGAGATCATTGCTCCAGATGCGCATCGCCATGGCTTCCTCCCGAGACGGTGCCGATCCGCTCTTCCTCGCCGGTTCGGGCGCCGACGCAACCACCCCGAACGGCGCCTCGGCGGAATTCCACCGCATCGTTTCGCCGCGTCGGCCTGTCGTCGTCGGCCGGCCTGCTCTATTGAGAGAGGCGAGACCCGTCGTCCCGAGGAACCTCCGATGACCGACTTCGCCCTCGATCCCCGCCTCGCCGCCGACACGCTGCCGGTGCTCGATCTGGAGCTCACGTCGCTCCTGATGATGCGCGACGGCAACTACCCCTGGCTGATCCTGGTGCCGCGTCGCGCCGGAGCGGTGGAGATCCTCGATCTGGCGCCGGTCGATCGGGCGCGCCTGTGGGACGAGATCGAGCGGGTCGCGGCGGCGCTGAAGGCGGAGACCGGGGCCGACAAGCTCAACGTCGCGGCGCTCGGCAACGTCGTCGCCCAACTCCATGTCCACGTGATCGCCCGCTTCCGCGACGATGCCGCCTGGCCCGCGCCGGTGTGGGGCAGGGTGCCGGCGATGCCCCTCGACGAGGCGCGGGCCGCGGCGCTCACCGCGCGGCTCGTCGCCCGTCTGCGGGCCGACTGAAGACGGAGAGCGCAATGTTCGAGGCCCGCGAGCCCTCTCTCGCCTTCCGCTTCGCGATCAACCGACTCGATCGGCGCTCCGACCTGCGCGACGACGGGCGCGCGATCGCGGCGCTGACGGCGGCGGCGCAGGCCCGGTTCCTGGTGGTCGCCGGCGATCGGCCGCTGATCCGCAGTCGCGCCGAAGACCGACCGACCGCGCTCCACGACCGCGCGGCGGCGGAGGCGCTCGGCGGGCTCTTCGACCGGGCGATCTTCCTCGGACTGGCGCCGACGGTATCGGGTGCAGACGCGCCCTGGTTCGCCCTGCGCAGCCGGATCGACGAGGCCGGCCTCGCCGCGCACCCCGACATCGAGGCGGCCGATCTGAGGACGCTCGCCGTCGCCGGATCGCTCGAGCCGTCCGAGTACGGCGCCATCGCCGAGGGCCGGGCGATGCTGTGGTGGCATGCGACCCATCGGTTCTGCGCCCGCTGCGGAGCGCCGAGCGAACCGGTCGCGGCCGGTTGGAAGCGGTTCTGCCCGGCCTGCGGGGCGGAGCACTTCCCGCGCACCGATCCGGTGGTGATCATGCTGGTGACCGACGGCGAGCGCTGCCTGCTCGGTCGAGCACCACGCTTTCCGCCCGGCATGTGGTCCTGCCTCGCCGGTTTCATGGAGCCGGGCGAGACGATCGAGGCGGCGGTCCGTCGCGAGACGGAGGAGGAGGCGGGGATCACCGTCGGCCGGGTCGACTACTTCGCCTCGGAGCCCTGGCCGTTCCCGGGATCGCTGATGATCGGCGTTCTCGCCCATGCGACGACGACCGAGATCCGCCGCGACGAGGCGGAGCTCGAGGACTGCCGGTGGTTCGTTCGCGCCGAGGCGACACGGATCCTCGCCGGCGATCATCCGGACGGGCTCTACGCCCCGCCGCCGATCGCCATCGCCCACCATCTCCTCGCCGCCTTCGTCGCCGCAGAGCCGGAATAAACTCCCTCTCAACCAAGGTGGCCGATCGCCGAGCCCCGTCGCGGCGGGAGACGTCGCGGAAAGGCCTCCTTAAAATTCACGGTCTATGTTCGTCGGTCGAGATACGAAAAGCCGGCGCAGCGCGGATTCCGCGCGGAGATCGACCGATGATGAGACTGCTGAAGCGCGGTGGAGACCGACCGAGGAACGGGTTGGGCTCGAAGATCGAGAAGGGCGTGCTCGCCGCGGTCTTCGCGGTGCTGTTCACCATCGATCTACAGTGGGGGATCCTGCGAAGCTTCGTCGAGATCCTCCAGTCGATGCAGTCGACCTACGGATCGGTGGCGCTGTCCGGTGGCTTCGCGCTGTGGGTCGGCGGCTTCGCCTATGCTGCACGACGCCGGGCGGAACTCACCGAGGCGCGCAAGGCCCGCGCGGCAGCGGAAGAAGCGGCCGAAACGCTCGGCGTGCTCGACGCGCTCACCGGCCTGCCCAATCGCCAGGGCCTCAAGGCCGAACTCGGCGCCCGCATCAACACGCTGAAGGGAACCGACCGCGGCGGAACGATCTTCGCCTTCGACATCGATCGCTTCAAGATGCTCAACGACGTGCGCGGCAATTCCGTCGGCGATCAGGTCCTGATCGAGATCTCCGACCGGCTGGCGACCGCGGTCGCCGACGGGGACTTCGTCGCCCGGGTCGGCGCCGACGAATTCCACGTGTTGACCGCCATCGACGACCCCGACGTCGCCAAGATCTTCGCCGAACGCCTGCAGAATCAGATTCGCCGACCGATCCACAACGGACCGGCGCCGCTCCAGGTCCAGGTCAGCGCCGGCTTCGCCCGCTTCACCGGCGAGGACGATCCGACCGATCCGACCTCGATCGTCCGGCGCGTCGACATCGCCCTGCAATATGCCAAGGCGGACGGCGGCTCGGGTGTCCCCACCTTCGAAGACGACATGGAAATGTCGATCCGCGAGCGGGCCCAGCTGGAGCGCGACCTGGAGGTGGCGATCGCCACCGGCCAGATCCAGCCGCACTTCCAGCCGGTGATCGACCTGCAGTCGAACTCGATCTCGGGCTTCGAGGTCCTCGCCCGCTGGGCTCACCCCGAGCGCGGCCTGATCTCACCGTCGGTGTTCATTCCGATCGCCGAGGAGATGGGCAAGCTCGGCGAGCTCACCAAGGTCATCCTGCGGCGGGCCTGCGGCGCGGCGCGCGATTGGCCGAACCACCTCAAGCTCGCCGTCAACATCTCGCCGATCGACTTCAAGAACCCCTGGCTCGCCCAGGAGATCCTGCAAACGCTGACCGAGGTCGGATTCCCGCCGCAGCGGCTCGAGCTGGAGATCACCGAGAATGCCCTGGTCGTCGACCACGAACAGGCGATGAAGACGATCACCTCGCTGAAGAACCAGGGCATCTCGATCGCGCTGGACGACTTCGGCACCGGCTACTCGTCGCTGCATCACCTGCGCGTGCTGCCCTTCGACAAGATCAAGATCGACCAGTCCTTCGTGAAGACCATGCGCGACAACGCCGACAGCCGGATGATCGTCAAGGCGATCATCGGTCTCTCCGGCTCGCTCGGTCTGCCGACCACGGCGGAGGGCATCGAGACCAACAACAACGCCGACATCCTGCGCGATCTCGGCTGCACCCTCGGTCAGGGCTTCCTGTTCTCCAAAGCGGTGCCGTCGAAGGAAGTGCCGAAACTCCTCGACCAACTCGCCGAGCAGGCCGTCCACCCGGAGACCCGGGCCGACGTCGAGGGCATCCCCGAAGCGGATCTCTCGGGACCGTGTTCGGTTCCGGTCGAAAACCGCGATGCCGAGGATACCCCAGAGCCGGCCGTCACCCCGACGGTGAGCGACACGGGCTCCGCCGGTGACGCTCCCGAGGACGGCATCGAGGATGCGCTCGAAGCGGCTCGCCGCATCGCCTGAGCCGACCGACGAACCGAAACGAAGCGACCGCCGCGAGGGCTGCCCACGGCGGTCGCTTCGTTCATGGGACCCCGTGCGGAAACGAGTGGCCTCAGGCGGCGCGCTTCAGCACGTCGGCGAGCTTGCCGAAGAGTTCGTCGATG
>ERZ1645187.1384-NODE-1384-length-22316-cov-7.186559_pt1 | contig 22316 bp, 17 predicted proteins | sample MGYA00575352_ERZ1645187 | MGnify/ENA primary metagenome ERZ1645187 (study PRJEB40837, sample SAMN11349314) | freshwater sediment metagenome | isolation source: river sediment | host: Sediment | place: India: Wazaribad , New Delhi | collected 2017-02-21 ... | reverse complement strand
CGCCAAGGACCTGCTCGAGGTGACGAGCACCCTGCTCGCCGACCTGCGCCGCGTTTTTTTTAATGATACGGCGTCCACCGAGATCTACACGATCGAGTGGGAGCGTTTCGGTCGCCGCTTTGCCGGTGGCTTCCGGGTGAACTTCTGACCATGCCTGTTTTGCGCGGGATATCCTCCCTCATTCTCGCGCTGGGGGCGGCGGGCCTTGCTTCGGCAGGGCCCGCCAATACCGTTTCAGTGCAGGCGCGCGGAGAGACAGCTCCGGTCGGCACCGCCAATGACGATGCGGCGGATGATCCGGCGATCTGGCGCAATCCAAAGCGTCCTGCTGCCAGCCTGATTGTCGCGACGGACAAGAAGGCGGGCCTTTACGTTTACGATCTGGCGGGCAAGGTCCGCTCGTTCGAACCGGACGGGCGGCTCAACAATGTCGACCTGATCGATCTGGGCAAGGGCGGTGTGATTGTCGTCGCCAGCGACCGCAACGATCCGGCGCAGGCCATTCTGCGCATCTACCGCCTGAATACCACAGCTGCCCGGCTTGAACCGCTGGGCCTGGCCCCGGGCGGAATGGGCGAGGGCTATGGCCTGTGCCTGTTGCAGACCGGGCGCAGCCTCTATGCCTTTTCCGTGCTGAAACATGGCGCGGTGGAACAGGTGCGTCTTGACCTGTCCGGGCGCACCGCGACGGGCCGTATCGTCCGCAGCCTGAAGGTTGAAACGCAGGCCGAAGGCTGCGTGGCCGACCCGCGTAGCCAGACGCTTTACGTGGGCGAGGAAGGGCGCAGGATCTGGGCTTTCGAAGCCCGGCTTTCCGGCAAGGTCGAGGGCAGGCTGGTAGCCAGCGTCGATAACCAGCAACTCTTTGCCGATGTCGAAGGGCTGGCCATCCTGCCGCAGGGCCGCGAGGGCGGCTGGCTGCTGGCCTCAAGCCAGGGCGACAATGCCTATGCGCTTTATCGCCTGCCGGGCATGGTTCCTGCAGGACGGCTGCGCATCACCGCCGGACAGTTCGGCGCGACTGAACAAACCGATGGCATTGCGCTGGCCGGGGGCAAGTTCGGCCCGCTTTATCCTGAGGGCCTGCTGGTGGTTCAGGACGGCGACAATGCGCCCCATGCGCAGAACTTCAAACTGGTATCCTGGCAAGACGTGCTGCGGGCGCTGGCCGAAGCCAACGCCCGCTAAGGCTCAGATCTTTTCCAGAACCAGTTCCCCTGCCGTCTTGCGCAGGTTCCATTCGCTGATCGAACGGGTGCGATAGACCGGGCTGGTGACGGTGTTCACCGCGATGAAGCTGGCGTGGCCGGCAGCGGGGGTCAGCACCAGCCGGACGTAGCCCTGATGCAGGTTGTCGGTCCAGATCACTTCCGGATTATGCTCGGCAAAGGCCTGATCCAGCTTGCCCGCGGTCACCGGATCAAAGCCGCTTTCCACGAAATCGCCCGGTGAAGTGATCCCTGCCGTGCCCAGTTCCACGCCCATCGGCTTGCCCGTCCCATCGGCAAGGCGATTGGCCCAGAAGCTGTGGCTGTCGCCGGTGAGGAAGACCAGATCGTTGACGCCGGCTGCCTGGGCCTGGGTATAGAGCCGTTCACGCGCCCATTCGTAGCCGTCCCAGGTATCCGGGTAGAACGGCAGGTTCCATTTACCCTTCCACGCCAGATCGACTGCGGCGGGCAGCGGCTTCGCCTGGGTGGACGGATCGGGGATCAGGCCGAGTGAAACCACATCCGGCACGCGGGTGCGGGCTATCGGCATGGGATTGCCGATCAGGCGCCACGGCTGGTTCAGCCGCTTGGAATCGGTCCAGGCAGCCGTCAGGTCCGCTTCCAGTTCCGGGGCCAGCATCGCGCGCCCCGGGGCACCGATCGCTTCGCGTTCCATCCGCGCCGCATCGGCAAAGCTGGTGATCGACTTGCGATAGGGTTCATAGTCCACCTGCAGCGCGCGGGCGGTGTGGCGCGTTTCCAGCGTGGTCAGAGTGGCAAGATCGCCAAAGGCATAGGTGCGCCAGAATTGCGCCCGGGTGCGGCCCGGGCCGGGTTCACGCACCGGCATCCATTCGAAATATGCCTGGATCGAGGCATTGCGCCGCGCGTTCCAGTCGCCTTCGGTTTCTGACTGGTGGTTCTGCGCACCGCCCAGCCACGGGTTGTTGGCGCTTTCATGGTCGTCCCAGCAGGCCAGCAGCGGCTTGGCGGCGTGCATCGCCTGCGCACCGGCGTCGGTCTTGTACTGGGCGTGACGGGTGCGGTAATCGCTGAGCGAGACGATCTCGTTGGCGGGTTGGTGGATGCGGCCCAGCTTGCGGGCCTTTTCCGCACCCCAGCCATCGGCGCCATATTCGTAAATGTAGTCGCCGGTATGCAGCACGAAATCGATCGCCGCATCGCGGGCAATCGCGTCATAGGCGTTGAAGTGGCCAAAGGCGAAGTTCGAGCATGAGGCGAGGGCAATGCCCAGTCGCTCCAGCCGTCCGACCGGCAAGGTCCGGGTCCGCCCGACGGGCGAAGTCACGCCCTTGGCGCGGAAGCGATAGTAATAGGACGCGCCGGGCTTGAGCCCTTCGGCCAGCACCTTCACGGTAAAGTCGCGGTCCGGTCCGGTGGTGAACTGGCCGGACTGGACCACGCGGGCAAAGCCGGGGTCCGTCGCCACTTCCCAATCGACCGAGGCGCTATCCACGCCGCTGATCCGGGTCCACAGCACCACACTGGTCGCATCGGGATCGCCGCTGGCTATGCCGTGGCGGAACATCGCGCGCGCGGCGCCAGTCGCCTTGCCCAACGCGGGCAGGGCAGTCGCCGCGGCGGCAACCGAAAGCGCGGTCAAAGTCGTGCGGCGGGTGATGGTGAACGGATCGGTCATGGTCACATCCTGCGGATTTGCGGGCAGCTATCCAGCCCGGAAAGCAAGCCCTGAAAAGAAAGCAGGGGCGGATGCCGAAACACCCGCCCCCAAAGTTAGGGACTATTTCGTCAAATTCAGAAGCCGACCTTAACAGTAGCGAAGAACTGCTGCGGTGCGCCGACCAGCAGGGTCTGGCGATCCCCGCTGTTGCCAGTGCCGGCCGAGTTGATCGTACCGACGTACTGTTCGTCGAACAGGTTGGTGGCATTCAGTTGCAGTTCGATCTTGTCGGTCAGGCGATAACCGATCGATGCGTCGACCAGAGTGCGGCCCGGCACCGACTGGTCGTTGGTGTAGGTGAAGTACCGCTTCGACATATAGTTCGCGCCGACCCGGCCAAAGAACGAACCGTTGTCATAGGTCAGCTCGCCGCGCAGCATGTGCTTGGGCGCGTCAACCACGGTCTTGCCCTTGATCGCAGCCAGCAACGTACCCGAAAGGTTGTACACGTCGTTGCGGTAGGTTGCATCGGTGTAGCTGTACGAAGCGAACAGGCCGAACCCGCCGCCCAGCTTCAGATCGCCAGCAGCTTCGAAGCCGACCGAGCGAACCGAACCGACGTTCTGCAGAACGGACGGGCTGCCGACGATGCTCGGGCCGCTGGCGGCAGCCAGCAGGCGATCGTGGAAGTTCACCAGGTAGAAACCGGCGACGCCATTGAACACCGAGTTGTTGTAGCGGGCACCGAATTCGTAAGTGTCCGAGGTTTCCGGCTTCAGCGTGTTGCGGATGCTGTCGAAACCGGTCTGGTTGGTCGAGAACGGTCCGCTGGTGGTGGCCGATGCGTGTGCGCGGGTCGCCTGGGTGAAGCTGGCGAAGACTTCGGCATTGCCGCCCAGCGACAGGTTCAGGCCGATATGCGGCTGGAACCAGTCGGTCACGTCGATCTTGCCTTCGGGGAAGCTGGCCTTGACCACGGCAGTGGCTTCGTTGCTAACCTTGAAGCCCTTCCAGCCGAAGTTGACCTTGAGATTGCCGAGATCAATGCGGTCTTCGACGAAGTACTGCAGGGTTTCGGTGTTGAAATCGAATTCCCACTGCGTGGCGAACGGATTGGTCGGGTATTCGCGGAACGAACGGCCCGGATTGGTCCGGCTTTCCAGGCCGTAGAAACGGCGGGCCTGGTTGAAGTCGTTGGTTTCGAACCAGCCGCCGACCGACAGGCTGTTGATCCCCGACTGCCAGTTCACGCGGCCGAACAGGCCGGTGCGGTCGATCTTGTATTCCGTGGTGCGGATCGAGATCGGCACGCCATTCGGGCTGGGAACGTACGGCGTCGCCCACAGGCCCATGCCGCGGTTGTGGTGGTAGTAACCGCGCAGTGCGACATCCAGACCTTCACCAAGCGGGCTCTTGAAGCCGATTGCGGCAACCGTGTCCTTGCGCAGGCCGGCTGCGTCGAAATAGGCATCGTCGACCGACTTGATCTGGCCAGGATAGACCGTGCCGGCAGCGGCGTTGGAAACCGGCGCACCGGTGTCGCCGCGGTTGTTGCCGATGTCAGCCAGCTTGATTGCCAAGGCATAGTCATTGGCAATGTTGTCCCAGCTGTAACCGAGGCGGTTCAGCATCTCGAGCGACATGTCCTGATAGTCCTGCTCGCGGCGGTCGGAATAGCTGAACCAGCCATCCAGTGCAGCTTCGCCCAGCGGCACGACAACCTTGGCGTTGATCATGTGCTGGTCCTGCTTGCCATAGCCGCGATACTTGTCGGTCGAACCATAACCGTAGGAGACATAGCCGCGCGGACCTTCAGCCGAACCGGCGTTCAGGCGGACGAAACCACGCATGGTGTTGTCGCTGCCATAGGTGGCGTTGGCTTGGCCGCCGAGCCGGTCAAGTGGGTCCATCGAGAAGGTTTCGATCGTACCGCCCAGGTTATTGGTCGACTGGGTACCCAGCGAACCGGCGCCCTGGGTCACGCGGACCGAACCAATGTTTTCCGGGCTGATCACACGGCTGATGTGCAGGCCATTGTGATTGCCATAGGTCATGTCGCCTAGCGGAATGCCGTCAAAGTTGAAGCCCAGCTGGTTCTGGTTGAAACTGCGGATGGTGACGCGGGTCGACCATTCGTAATTGCCGAAGGCGTCGGCCGACTGGATGTTGACGCTGGGCAGCTTTTCAATTGCCTTGAGCGGGCTGGTGCCAGGCAGCAGGGTCGCGATATCGCGCTGGCTGACTTCTTGAACCTGCTTGGTTTCGCCCTTGCCCAGAACGACGATTTCGCCCGCTTCGGTACCGGCTTCGCCAGCGGCCCCAGCTTCGACCGCAGCAGCGAATGCTGCCTGGGGAAGCAGGGCTGTGGAAGCCAGCAGAATGGTGATCAGATTACGCATCGTACCCTCATTAATGTTTATTGCGGGGCGGCAGTTAGGAGGGGTGTGTTGCAGGCTTGTGCGATTCCCGTGATCGCGGGGTGACAAAAAAGCGGCAGTGAAATGACTGGGGATATCTAACCGCCCGTAACCGAACTGACTTTGAACTGTCAGCGCTCCGCAATGCCCGGTGGCTACCGCGAAATGGTCGCGCCGCAACTGGGAGTAAAGCGATGCCGCATCGCGATATACTGGTCCGGGCCATGCAGACCGTCGAAGTACGCGGACTGCCCGCCTGGCTTGATCTGCCTGAACCCCGTGGCTTTCAGCCCAAGCGCAAATATCGCACGATCTGGATCTCTGACGTCCATCTGGGCACGCGCGGCTGCAATGCCGAAATGCTGGTCGACTTCCTTCATTCGGTGGAATGCGAGACGCTCTATCTGGTTGGCGACATCATTGATGGCTGGCGCCTGCGCAAGGGCTGGTACTGGCCCGATGCTCACAACGAAGTGATCCGCCGCGTCCTGAAAATGGCCCACCGCGGCACCCGCGTGGTCTTTGTCGTCGGCAATCATGACGAGATGTTGCGCGAATATGCGGGCCTTACTTTTGGCGGGGTGGAACTGGTGCTCGACACCGTTCACCGCACGGCTGACGGACGCCGCCTGCTGGTGACCGACGGCGACAGCTTCGATGGGGTGGTGCTCTATGCCAAGTGGCTCGCCCTGCTGGGGGACAAGGCCTATTCGGTCCTGCTGCGCGCCAATGTGCTGGTCAATGCGGTGCGCCGCCGCTTCAAGCTGCCCTACTGGTCGCTTTCCGCACACCTGAAAAAGCGGGTGAAGAACGCGGTCCAGTTCGTCTACGCGTTTGAAGAGGCCGTGGCCCGCGAAACGGCGGAGCGGGGGCTGGACGGCGTGGTTTGCGGCCACATTCATTCGGCCGAGATCCGCCAGATCGGCGACATCACCTATTACAACGATGGTGACTGGGTCGAAAGCTGCACAGCTCTGACCGAAGACAGCACCGGCCATATGGCGATTGTCGACTGGTCAGCGGAATGTGCGGCACGCGCGGCCCGCAGCGGTCAGGCCCAGCCGGCGCTGCCGCTTCACGAACTGGAGAACGCCTGATGCGCATCGCTCTGGCGACCGACGCCTGGTATCCGCAGGTCAATGGCGTGGTCCGCACCCTGGGCGCGACCGTGGCCGAACTCACGGCGCGGGGGCACGAGGTGGAACTGATCACCCCGGACCGCTTTCGCACCTTCCCGCTGCCGGGCTACAAGTCGATCGACATCGCCATTGCCCCGCGCTTTGCCGCGCGCAAGCTGCTGGGCGCGTTCAAGCCGGACGTGGTGCATATCGCGACCGAAGGGCCGATCGGCTGGAGCGCGCGTGGCTGGTGCAAGGCGCACGGGGTTCCGTTCACCACTGCATTCCACACCCGTTTCCCGGACTATGTAGCAGTGCGCACCGGGATCAGCGCCGAACGGTTCTGGCCGCTGTTCCGGCTGTTCCACCGCGAGAGCCAGGCGGTGCTCGTCGCTTCTGCCAGTCTGGCCAGCGAACTGGAAATGCGTGGCATCTCTCGCATCCAGCCGTGGACGCGCGGGATCGATCAGGGCCTGTTCCAGCCGGAAGGGCCTGCCCATCCGGCGATGCAGGACCTGCCCGGGCCGATCATGCTGAACGTCGGGCGTGTCTCTGCCGAGAAGAACCTGGAAGCCTTCCTCGACCTTGATTGCCCCGGCACCAAGGTTGTGGTCGGGGATGGTCCGGCGCTGGAAGGCCTGCGGCGGCGCTATCCGCAGGCGGTGTTTCTGGGGGCGCTATCGGGCGAGGAACTGGCCAGTGCCTATCGCGCGGCGGATTGCTTCGTCTTCCCCAGCCTGACCGATACCTTCGGGCTGGTTGTGATCGAGGCGCTCGCTTGCGGCGTGCCGGTTGCAGCATTCCCGGTGCAGGGGCCGGTCGACATTCTTGGCATGGATGGGCGCGGCGTTGCGGGTGATTACCCGGTTCAGGTCGGCGCGCTTTCCGCCGATCTGGGCAAGGCCGTAGCCGCGGCCCTGACGCTGGACCGGGCGGAAGCCGCCCGCTTTGCGCGTCGCTTCACCTGGGCCCATGCGACCGACCAGTTCGTTGCCGCTATCGAAGTGGCGGCTGGTCAGCGTGATGGCCGCATACCGGAGATGGAACCGGTCGGTTGAACCGACCGGCTCCACGCCAATTCATCAGGCAAGCCACGGCCCGGTGATGGCCAGTGTCTTTGTCGGGCTGAACACGTTGACGAACAGCGTGCGACCGTGCGGCGAATAGCAGGCACCTGCCAGTTCGGTCTTCAGGCGCAAGCGGCCAAAGGGATAGGCCGTACCCTCTGGCGTTATGCCGCGCAGGTAATTGACCGCGTCATCGGTGTACTGGTCCTCGCAGACGATCAGGTGGCCATTGGGGGCAACGGTCAGGTTGTCGCCATAATTGAACTGGTCCGGGGCACTGCTTTCGAAGAAAAGTTCCAGACGCTCTGCCCCGCCATCAAGGCGCAGGCGGAAAATCTGGCCCAGCTTGGCCACGCCGCCGCTGGTGCAGGCAAAGTAGAGTTCCTTTTCGCCCATCCAGATGCCTTCGCCGCGGGCGAAGATGGCGGCTCCGGCAGCGGCACCGCGCTGGCGCAGGTCATCGTTCGGCGCCTCCACATCGTCAAGGTCGACCCAGCTGACCGCCAGTTCCTGACCGGTGCGAACGGTGGCAGAGTTCCAGTTGCGCGTATCCCTGGTCGCGCCGAGGACAAGCGCCTGCAAGCGTCCGCCCTGTGCCAGCTGCCCCTTTACGGCGGGGAGGAAGCGATAAAGCAGCCCGTCGTCGCGGTCCTCGGTCAGATAGACGATGCCGGTTGCCGGATCGACGGCAGCCGCTTCGTGATTGAACCGGCCCATCGCCTTGAGCGGCACCGGATTGACCGGCCCCGTGGCACTGGCCGGAACTTCGAACACCCAGCCATGATCCTGCCCGATCCTGCCGCCCGCGCGCGAGACGTTTTCCTCGCATGACAGCCAGCTGCCCCACGGCGTGACCCCGCCAGCGCAATTGCGGATCGTGCCGGACAGCGAGCGATATTGCCGCTCGACCGCGAGAGTGGCGGCATCGAGCACGATCGTGGTCGTCCCGCCGGGCAGTGGCACCCTGTCCGGGCCGGTCGTGTCAAAGGCGAGGCCGGTCGCGCCGCCATTGTCTTCGCCGGGGCTGAGTTCGTGATTGCGCACCAGCGCCCACTTGCCATTGCCCAGGTCGAAACAGCCCATGCCGTCGGCATTGTCCGGCACCCGGCCGCCGTCGTTCATCACATCGCCCAGGCTGGAAAGGATACGGTAGGTAAAGCCCTGCGGCAGGTCGATGATCCCCGCCGGATCGCTGATCAGATCGCCGTAACCGGCAGCACCGGTTGCCGCCCGTGCGGGAGCATATCCGCGCATGCAACCGCTTGCTGCCAGAGCCGCAAAAGCCGCACCGGTGGCCCGCAGAAATTCACGTCGTTGAAAGCTCATAATATCCTGCCCAAAAGTTTCAGCCGGACTGTCTGCCCATGGGATTTTACGATCCCGTGACACTTGGCCCGCAGCGGGTGACGCGCTGCCGCTGATCCCGAAACCTTGCCGCAAACCACGTAATCGCGCGAGGGTCGTTCCATATCGGGCAGTAAATACAAAGCTCTAGGTCGTGGGTTGTTCGTCGGGGGGAAGCCGTTGCTGGTTCCGCTTGGCGGCGCGTCATTTCAGCAAGTTTGAAGGCAGAACCCAATGGCTAAAGAATACCGTCTTGTCTGGAACGACCAACAGGGGAAACCGGTGGTCGTACAGGAACAGGCCCACGCCGAGCGCAAGCAGTTTGCCGCGCGGATCATGGCAAGCGCGCTTGCCGCCACGGCGCTGACCACGTTCGGCGTAAGCGAGGCGCGGGCGGAAGTAGCGCCTGAATGCCGTGAAACCTATACCTCGGACATGGTTCTGGCCGCTGACACGACTACCACGGGGGCGGTATGTTATGAAAAGACGCTGACGATCGAAGCTGGCGCGACGGTCGCCAACGAGATCAATGCCAGCCTTTTTGGCCCGGAATTGGGCTTCTACTCAGAGGTCGTCAATTTTGCCAGCGGGACTACTTCGGGTAACCTGATCAATAATGGCTCGATCCTGGCTACTTTTGTTCCGATTTCCGAAGGTCAGATGGAAGCAATTTCCGGTGCTGCCATCGCTTTCAATGGCGGTAATCTGGTCGGCGACATTATCAATAATGGCGTGATCGAAAAAGTCGGGGCGGAAGGAGGGCGCGCGATTCGCTTCTTCAGCGGCTCGATGACTGGTGATCTCATCAACACCAGCCTGGGCACCATCGAAGGTGGGGGCGGGATTGATCTAGCCTCCGGTTTCATTCTTGATGGCAGCATCAAGAACGATGGCCAGATTATCGCAGATTCAACAACGTTCAGTGGAACAAATGCCCTTCAGGTTGAGGGCACAATTACCGGCTCGATCGAGAACGGGCTGAACGACAGTGGTGCCATGATGTATTCGGCCAATTATGCGGCAATCAATGTCGCTGGCACCGTATCGGGCAAGATCATCAATGGCGGCACCATTGCAGGAGACGGTGACTATGGGGCGATTTACCTTGACGGGGATGTGACCGGAGGAATTGAAAACCTCAGCACCGGCAAGATTACAAGCCGGGAAGGCGAAGCCGGGATTTACATCTATTCAGGTGCGGTCGCCTCGATCAAGAACGAAGGTGAGATTGCCGGCAAATCTTACGGTATTTATCTCAATTACGGTGCCAGACTGGGTTCGATCACGAATAGCGGTAGCATCTTTGGCGAAACCGCCGGTATCGAGTATTACTCTGGAGAGGATGGTTCCACGCTCACCAACAGTGGGACTATCACCGGTGCGGCCGACGGTGTTCACTACAGCAACAGCACCAATGGTGCGCTAACCAATTCCGGCACGATCGTCGGCGGCTTGAACGGCGTCCATTCCGAATCCGGGAATATCCAGGGCGGAATTACCAATCTGGCTGGCGGCGTGATCGAAGGCTTGGGCAGCTATGGTATCTATCTGTCCTCCGGTACGCTGTCTGGCGGCATTCGCAATGCGGGGAAGATCACCGGCGAATATGACGGGATCTATCTGAGCGATGTGGTATCGAACGAAGATACGACGGAAGGGGCCAATATTGGCGATATCGTCAACGAAAAGGGCGGTGAGTTCATCGGTGTAACTGGCGCGGGCCTCTATTCTTCTGACAGCGCAATCGGCAAGATCGATAATGCTGGAACCATGCGTGGTGAGCGAAACGGCATCTACCTTTCCTCTTCAACTGTCGGGGGCGGCATCGTCAATTCCGGCATGGTCGAAGGGACCCAGTCGCCAACTGACAGCAAGTACGATTCGAACGGTCTGACCATCACCGGTAGCACCGTGATGGGCGACATCGTCAACGAAGCGACGGGTGCGTTCGTGGGCGGCAAGAACGGCATCTTCATTACTGACGAAAGTCGGGTCACCGGCGCCCTGATCAACAAGGGCCTGATCAGTGGCGGCCTGTCAGCAGGGGAGCGGATCTACTCGGTCAACGATGCAGCCGATGCGCTCAGCAGCATCGTAATCGACGGCGACAATACCGCGCAGTTCGTTGGTGCGGTCAATGCCCTTAACGCCGATATGTCGGTGGCCAGCGGCGCGACCTACACCGTGCGGGACAACATGTTCTGGGTGAAGAGCTTTACCAACAACGGCACGACCCTGTTCGACAGCGCCGCCGGTGCGGCCAGCCTGATGCTGCCCGATCTGGATTACGGCTATGTCTTTCAGAACAAGGGCACGGTCTCGGTCGCGGTGGGAACCATCGGTCAGTTGACCGGGAACTATGTACAGGATGCTGCTGGCACCTTCCTGTTCAACGCAGCCGAAGGAACGGTGACGAACGGCGTCCTGACCGGCGATCACGGCAGGTTGCAGGTTTCGGGCGATGTCGATCTGGCGGACGGAACGACGATCAAGGTCAACCTGCCGACCACCGGCCTGCCCGATCTGAAGGATGGCACCCGCATCGAAGCGGTCATCACGGCTGGCGGGGAAATGACGGCAACGGATTCGGCCATCACCGTGATCGACAGCAGCCGCCGTTATGACTTTGTCGCATCTTTCGACCGTGCGTCCAACGAACTGGACCTGATCACGCTGATCCAGTCTCTGCCGATCCTGGAATCGGTCCAATTCAGCAGCAGGTCTGTCGCCCTCGGCGCAGCTCGCGTGCTGGAAGACATGCAGGCTGGAACGATCCCGGCGGCGATGGAACCGGTGTTCGACCGTCTGGGCGAACTGCAGACCGAAGCGGAAATCGCCGCTGCCGTTTCGCAGACCCTGCCGGCCATGCTGGGCGCAACGCCGCAGTCGCTGGCTTCCGGGCTGCGCAGCGCCAACAAGTTCATCCAGTCGCGGATGGAAGGCAACCAGGGCCTGTCCGCCGGTGATGTCGAAGGCGGCAAGTACCTGTGGGGCCGTGCTTTCGGCACCTGGAGCAAGCAGAACGATCGCGGCGATGTCAGCGGCTTCAAGTCGGACACGCAGGGTCTGGTGCTGGGCTATGACGGTTCGGTCAGCGATAGCATGCGGATCGGCTTTGCCGCTGCCTATGCCAACAGCACGGTCAAGGGATCGGTTGCCGGTGGCGGCCATCGGGTCAATGTCGATAGCTATGAACTGATCACCTTCGGCAGCTACAACGTCGCGCCGCAGACCGATATCAACTACCAGTTCGATATCGGCGTGAACAAGGCGAAGGCCAGCCGCCACATTCCGTTCATGGACAGCACGGCCAATGCCCGCTTCTCCAGCTTTGTCCTGCGCGGCGGGCTGGGTGCGGGTCACACGCTCTCGCTGGGTGACAACACCACGCTGACGCCTTCGGCCCGCGTCGATTACACCTACATGCGGACCGGCGACTATACCGAAACCGGTGCAGGTCCGCTGAGCCTCAAGGTCGAAGCCAGCACTTATGACGAACTTGTCCTGAGCAGCGATTTCAAGCTGAAGCACAAGCTGGGTTCGGTTGACCTGACCGTCAATGCGGGCGGCGGCTATGATGCCCTGAATGACGATACCGTTACCGTGGCGACCTTCGTTGGCGGCGGCCCGGCCTTTACCACCACCGGGCTCAAGGTCTCGCCGTGGCTCTATCGCGGCGGCGTGGGCCTCAGCAAGAATGCCGAGGGTATGGAACTGTCGCTGCGTTACGATGCGGAAGGGCGTAGCTCCGGCTATTCCAACCACACCGTTTCGGTCCGGGGCCGCTGGTCGTTCTAAGACCAGACGCGTTCTGACAGCAGCATAGGCAGGCGTCGGTGCGCAGGGTTCGGCAGGGTATCGCGGGAAGTCTCTTTCCCGTCCTGCTGGCCCTGTGCCTCGGCGCCTGCGCTGCCTTGCCATCGGCGCAGGATCGGCGGGGGCAGGCAGAGGCGCTTGCCGGGATGCGCGGCTGGCAGGCGATGGAACTGGCCGTAGCGCCTTTCACGCTGACCAGCTTCGTTCCCGTGCAATTCGCGCCGCAGGATGTGCTGACCGTCTATCTGGAAGGGGACGGCATGGCCTGGATCGATGGCGCGCCATCCTCTGATCCCACCCCGCGCGATCCACTGGCCCTGCGGCTAGCCATGGCGCACCCGGCGGGCAATGCCGCCTATCTCGGGCGGCCTTGCCAATATGTCGGCGCCGAACAGGCCAGGTGCGCCCAGCGGTATTGGACCAATGCGCGCAACGCGCCCGAAGTGGTCGCGGCGCTGGGTGCTGCGCTGGACGAGCTGAAGCAGCGTTTCGGGGCGCGCAGTTTGGTGCTGGTCGGCTATTCCGGGGGCGGCGCCCTGGCCGTCCTGCTGGCGGCAGAGCGGCAGGACGTGGCGCGGATCGTCACCGTCGCTGCCAATCTCGATCACCGGGCGTGGACAGCGCATCATGGCCTGAGGCCGCTCGATCTTTCGCGCAATGCGGTGGACGTGGCGGACAAGGTTGCCGCAATCCCGCAAGCCCACTGGATCGGCGGGCGCGACCGGATCGTGCCAGAGCAATTAGCGCGGGGCTGGCCGCAGGCCCTGACCGGCCCGCAAGGCGCGAACCTGAAAGTCGTGCCAGAATTCACCCATTCCTGCTGCTGGGCCGAGCACTGGCCGCAATTGACCGACGGGCAATTCCGTAAGCACCCGTAATCGCGGCTTAGCGTCTCGCGTAAGGATAGGCGGCCTATTGTCCTGAAATCCCTGAACTGAACACGGATTTCATGGTTTATGATCGCCAATCCCGAACAGCGCCTGCGCAGCCGCGTGCAATCCCAGCCCGGGGACCATGCCGGGTGGCATGAACTTGGCCTGCTCTATCTGGGAAAGGGCGATCCCGCACTGGCCGCGCAATGCATCGAAGCTGCAGTTGATCTGAGCGGCAAGACCGCACTCTATCAGCGCAACCTGTGCGAAATCTACCGCCGGATGGGCCGGCTGGATCAGGCGCGCAAAGCGGGGGAACAGGCCGCGCAGCTGGCCCCCGACAGCGTGGACGCGCATTACAACCTGGGCCTGGTTCATAGCGATGCGGGCAATCATGCGCTGGCCATCGCCAGCTATCGCCGCGCGCTTGAACTTGATCCGCGCCACAACCGGTCGTGGAACAACCTTGGCACGACGCTGGAGCAATCGGGAGATCAGGCGGGGGCACTTCATGCCTATCAGCAGGCGGTGCTTTGCGATCCGGGCCATATCGAGGCGCGCAACAATGTCGGCGCGATCCTTTCTGCGGAGGGTGCGCTGGATGAAGCCCGCGAGGCTTTCAATGCAGCCATCGCCCTGCGCCCGGATTTCGTCGAGGCGCATTACAACCTCTCGTCCCTGAAGAAATATACGCCGGACGATCCGCATCTTGCCATGCTGCGTCGCTGCCATGAAAGGCGTCACAGGTTGACCGAGGATGCCCGCATCCGTTGCAACTTTGCCCTGGGCAAGGCGCTGGATGATATTGGCGATTTCGATGCCGCCTTCGCCGCCTATGACGAAGGCAACAGCTTGCAACATGCGCTGTGCCTCTTTGACGAGGCACGGGCCGACGCCATGCTGGCTGAAATCATGCAGGTGTTCGACGAACGGTTCTTTGCTGAGCGCAAGGACTGGCGCGGCACGGCAGACCCGCAGCGCACCCCGATCTTCATCGTCGGGATGCCGCGTTCCGGCACGACCCTGTTGGAGCAGATCCTTAGCAGCCATACCTCGGTCCATGGTGCGGGCGAATTGTCAGAGCTGCACGATTGCATCGTCTCGGCAACCAAGGCCGGACCGGACCACCCCTTTGCCGCAGGCGTCACCCACCTGTCCGAAGCCGATCTGAAGCGGCTGGGCGATGATTACCTGCAGCGCGTGTGGCAGCTGTCGCCGGATAGCCGCTTCATCACCGACAAGATGCCAGCGAACTTCTTTTATCTGGGCCTGATCCATCTGGCCCTCCCGAATGCGCGGATCATCCATGCGATGCGCGATCCGATGGATTCGTGCTTTTCCTGCTATTCGCGGCTGTTCAACGAAACGATGGAATTCACCTACGATCAGGGCGCGCTGGGCCGTTACTACGCCCGCTATATGACCCTGATGCGGCATTGGCACGCGGTCCTGCCCAAGGGCACGATTCTGGATCTGCCCTATGAAGACATGGTTGCCGATGTCGAAGGGCAGGCGCGGCGCGTGCTGGAATTTGTCGGTCTGCCGTGGGAGCCGAAGTGTCTGGAATTCTATGACAACCAGCGCCAGGTCAAAACCGCCAGCGTGGCCCAGGTGCGGCGGCCGATTTACCAAAGCTCGATCGCGCGGTGGAAGCATTTTGCCCGGCACCTGCGACCGCTTTACGAGTTGGTGAAGGACTTTCGCCCCGACGACGGCGCGGACGAACTGTTCGACGCACCCCCGCCGGTCGCGCCGGTTTCCACCACCGATGCCAAGGCGGTGCGCCTGCACCGGCAGGGCCTTGCCGCGTGGCAGGCGGGCCGGGTGCCGGATGCCCTGCAGGCAATGAAAGAGGCGGCGGAATGCGGCGCGGAACTGGCCGTGCTGCACAGCGACTTTGCGGAAATGAACCGGCAGGTCGGCCATCTCGATGCAGCGATCGAGCAGGGCGAAATCGCCGTGCGGATCGATCCGCGTATGGCGGCGGCTTACTCCAATCTGGGTATTGCCCTGTTCGATGCCGGACGGCTGGACGAGGCCGAGGTGCGTCAGCATACCGCGCTGTAACTGCAACCGTATATGCCGCAGGCGTTGAACAATCTGGGCAGCATCGCCCGCGCCCGTCGCGACTTGCCAGCGGCAATCGGCTGGTATCGGGACGTGCTCGCGATTGCTCCGGACCATCTGGATGCCCTGTCCAATCTGGGGGCCGTGCTGGTCGAAAACGGGCAGGCGGACGAAGCCGAGGCGCCGCTGCTGCGGGCGCTGCGCGGCTATGGCCCGCAGCCCGAAGTCCTGTGCAATCTGGCCCTCGTCCGGATCGAGCAGAAGCGCCATGGCGAGGCAGACGCACTGTTGCGCGATGCCCTGAAAATGCGCCCCGGCTATAGCGAGGCGGTAATGGCGCTGGCCCGCGGCCTGCAAGAGCGGGGGCAGGGCGATACTGCGCGCCCCCTTCTGACCGAAGCCGTCGCCCATGCGCCGCAGCGCGCGGAACTGTGGAGCCAGCTTGGCGCCCTGTTGCTGGAACTGGACGATATGCCCGGTGCAGAACAAGCCTTCGCTCAGGCGCTGAAGCTCGATCCGCGCTAGGTCGAGGCCCGCGTCGGTTTGGGCAACCTGCGGCTGGAACAGGGTGACGTCGATCAGGTTTACGCCCTGCTGGAAACGGCGCTGGAAATTGCCCCGGACAGCCTCTCTGCCCGCTTTCACCTGACCCAGGCGCGCAAGGTGCGGACCGGGGATGCCAACCTTGCCGCGCTGGAGAAAATGGCAGAGCGTCAGGACCAATTGAGCGCCGACCAGCGGGTGTCGCTGCACTATGCACTGGGCAAGGCCTATGACGACCTGCAGGAATGGGACCGCGCCTTCCCGCACTTTCTTGAAGGTGCGCGGCTCAAGCGTATGCAGCTGCACCACGATGCCGCAGCCGATGCCGCAATCATGCAGCGCATCGCCGCCGCAGTGGACCGCGACCTAATCGAGCGGCTGCGAGGGGCGGGCGATCCTTCGGACGTGCCGGTATTCGTTCTTGGCATGCCGCGTTCCGGCACGACCCTGACCGAGCAGATTCTGGCCAGCCATCCGGAGGTGTTCGGCGCGGGCGAACTGTCTGACTTGCTCGACATTGTGCAGCAGCCCTTTGCAGGAACGAGACACGGGGCCGCTTTCCCTGAAAGTCTGGCCGATCTCTCACCCGAGGTCGTCACTGCATGGGGGACTGACTACGCCGCGCGCCTGACGCGCGCCGGATCACCGACAAGATGCCGGGGAACTATCTGGCGCTGGGGCTGATCCCCCTGATCCTGCCGCAGGCGCGGATCATCCATGTGCAGCGCGATCCGGTCGATACCTGTCTTTCGTGCTTCACCCGCCTGTTCAACCGCAAGCAGGAGGCGACCTACGACCTTGCCGAACTGGGCCGCCACTATGCCAGCTATGCCGGCCTGATGGACCATTGGCGCAGCGTCCTGCCGTCCGATGCCTTTCTGGAAGTGCGGTACGAGGACATCGTTGCCGACATGGAAGGACAGGCGCGCCGTCTGATCGACTGGGTCGGGCTGCAATGGAACGATGCCTGCCTGTCTCCGCACCAGACTCGCCGCGCGGTGCGCACGGCCAGCGTCGTGCAAGTGCGCCAACCGGTCTATGGGTCTTCCGTCGGGCGCTGGCGCAATTACGAGAAGTTCCTCGGCCCCCTGCTGGATGCGCTTGCCAAGGGGTGAGCGGCTGGGCCTAACCGGGCTGGGCCGTCAGGCGCGGCCTGCCTTGCCCGGCGACAAATACCATCGACGCAGCAATGCCAAAGGCCCCGGCAATCACGAAGGCGGGCATATAGGTGCCCGCCTGTTCGCGGATCACGCCTGCACCATAGGCGGCAACGGCGGCGCCGATCTGATGCGCGACCAGCACCCAGCCAAACACGATGGTGCCATCGACCGGGCCAAAGGATTCGTTTGCCAGCCGCACCGTCGGCGGTACCGTGGCGATCCAGTCCAGCCCATAGAAGATCGCAAAGATCGTCAGGCTGACCGTGTCGAATTCGATAAAGGGCAGGGCGATCAGCGAGAGGCCGCGAAAGCCATAGTAGATCGCCAGCAGGCGGCGCGGATCATAGCGGTCGGTCAGCCAGCCCGAAGCGGTCGTGCCGATCAGGTCGAAAAAGCCCATCAGTGAAAGCAGGCCCGCCGCCGCTACCGGGGCAATGCCATGGTCACCGCAAAAGGCGATCAGGTGAGTGCCGACCAGACCATTGGTAGTAAGGCCGCAGACGAAAAAGGTTCCGGCGAGCACCCAGAAGACCGGCTTGGTGGCCGCGCGCTTGAGAGCATCAATTGCCAACCACGGCGAAGCGGCCTGCCGCAGTTCGGGCGGCGGGGCATCTGCGCTTTCACCAAAGCGCCGGTGCCCTTTGGCCTCGGGTCGTTCCGGCACCAATAGCGCGACCAGCGGGATCAGCGCCGCGCAGGACAGGCTGACCGCTAGCGCGACGGGGCGCCAGTCGATCCCCTGCGAAAGCCAGGCCATGAACGGCAGAAAAATCAGCGCGCCAGTGGCCGTGCTGGCGCTGAGGAAGCCCATGACCAGCCCTTGCCGCGTCGCGAACCAGCGGTTGACCACGGCTGCGCCCAGTACCGAGGCGACTGCGCCCGAACCGATGCCCGACAATACCCCCCAGCTGAGGAAGAAGTGCCACGGCACGGTCATCCACTGGCTGGCAAAGGTGGCGGCGGCCATCAGTGCGAGACCGCCCATCATGGTGCGGCGGATGCCGACCGTCATCATCAGCGCGGCCGCGAAAGGGCCGACCAGACCGTAAAGCAGGATGCCGACTGCCGCGCCGAACGAGATGGTCGAGCGGTCCCAGCCGAAATACAGCTCCAGCGGCTGCATCATCACGCCCGGCGCAGAACGCAGCCCGGCCGAGAACAGCAGGGCGAGGAATGTGACCGCCACGACAAGAAAGGCGGGATGCGGAGCGCGGCGCAGCATGGGCAGATGGTCGTCCTGCGTGAATTCTGTTCGCTCTTAGCCCGATTGGCGCGGCGCGTCAGTATCCATTGCGGCCTGTCCTGTCCCACATGACGCGTTGAAAGGAGCGCGGGCAATGCCCAAGTCAGCAAGCCTATGGCGCCGCACCGCGCCTTGGTGCAGAGATAGCCGCGCAAGGAGAAGCAGGCATGGATTGGGAAAAGGTGGTTCAGCTGGCCAAGGGCGCGGAAAATCCGCCGCCGCGCCGCGTGGAAAAGAGCGAGGCCGAATGGCGCGAACAGCTGAGCCCGGACCAGTTTCAGGTCACGCGTCTGGCCGGAACCGAGCGGCCTTTCTCGAGCCAGATGTGCAGCCTGTTCCAGCCGGGCCTCTATGCCTGCGCCTGCTGCGACACCGAACTGTTTGACAGCACGACCAAGTTTGAAAGCGGCACCGGCTGGCCCAGCTTTGGCGCGCCGGTGACGGATGGCGTGGTCGGCTATCACCTTGACCAGAGCCATGGCATGGTCCGGGTCGAAGTGACCTGCAACGTCTGCGACGCGCATCTGGGCCACGTCTTCCCCGATGGTCCGCCGCCAACTGGCCTGCGGTACTGCATCAATGCCCTGTCGCTGGAAAAGATCTCCGCGTGACGTTGAACTTTGACCATAGCCTGGCGCGTGAGTTGGAGGGGTTCTACGTCCCCTGGCAAGCAGCCCAGCCACCCGCGCCGCGCATGGTTGTGTGGAATGCTGATCTGGCCGAGGCGATTGGCTTGCCCGCTGCGGCGGAGGAGCAAATGGCGCGCTGGTTTTCCGGCGCGGAGGAACTGCCCGGATCGCAGCCCATGGCGCTGGCCTATGCCGGGCACCAGTTCGGCAATTTCAACCCGCAGCTGGGCGATGGCCGCGCGCTTTTGCTGGGCGAAGTGCTGACAGCCGATGGCGCGCGGCTGGACCTGCAGTTCAAGGGTTCGGGCGCGACGCCGTTTTCGCGGCAGGGCGATGGCAAGTGCGGGCTGGGTCCGGCCTTGCGCGAATACCTGATTTCCGAAGCCATGGCGGCGCTGGGCGTACCGACCACGCGCAGTCTGGCCGTGGTCCTGACCGGCGAGGGCGTGTGGCGCGAAACGCCGCAGCCCGGCGCGGTCCTGACTCGCATTGCCGCCAGCCACCTGCGCGTCGGCACGTTCGAATGGGCCGCCGCGCACAAGGGGCGCGAGGCGGTTGAGAAGCTCACCGACTATGCCTTGCAGCGCCACTTCCCTGAACGGATGGACGAACGCAACCGCCCGCTCGCGCTGCTGGATGCGGTGTGCGAGGCACAGGCCGTGCTGGTCGCCAGGTGGATGAATCTGGGCTTCGTCCACGGGGTGATGAACACCGACAACGTGACGATCAGCGGTGAGACGATCGACTATGGCCCCTGCGCCTTCCTAGATGCCTATTCCGCTGCGCAGGTGTTCAGTTCGATTGACCAGCACGGGCGCTATGCCTTTGCCAACCAGCCGGTGGTCTGCCGCTGGAACCTCTACAGCCTGGCCTCGGCCCTGATCGAGGCGATTGTCGCGGTGGACGAGGCGGATAATGAGGCCGCCCGCGTCATGCTGGAGCAATGGGGTGCGCGGTACGAGCGGCACTGGATTGCGGGCCTGCGCGCCAAGCTGGGCCTGACTGTGGCCGAGGAGGCGGACCTTGCTCTGGGCAAGGCGCTGTTCGACGCGCTGGAAGGGCAGGGGGCGGACTTCACCCGCCTGTTCCGCGCGCTGGGCGCTTCGCTGGAGCAGGGTTACAGCGCGGTCGCAGCGGAATGCACCGATCCGGCGGCCTTGCAAGGCTGGTGGGACCAGTGGCAGGCGCGGCTGACGCGTGAGCCGCTTTCGGCGGCAGAGCGCCGCGCCCGGATGGATGCGGTCAATCCGCTCTATATTCCGCGCAACCACCGTACCGATGCCGCGCTGAAGGCGGCGGAAGGCGGGGATATGCAGCCGTTCAGGGATCTGCTGGAGGTAGTGACCCAGCCCTATCTGCGCCGCGATGGGCTTGAACGCTATGAATCTGGCGCGCCCGAGGGAACTCCGCCGCACGTCACCTATTGCGGCACTTGATGGCTGCGCCGAACCGGACCCGACTTGGAGTAATGTTGCTGGTTGCCCTGCTGCACGTTGCAGCGGTGCTTGGCCTGATCCGGGCTTTCGCCCCGGACTTTACCCAGCAGGCGGTGGACCGGGTGCTGTCGACCTTTACCGTCACGATCACCGCGCCGCCGCCGCCTCCCCCACCGCCTGCGCCGGAATCCAGGGCAGCCGGGGCGCAAGGTGAGGCGGGGAAACAGGCTTTGCCGAGCGCTGCCAAAGCCCCTGTGCCAAGGGTGCCAATTGCCAAGAACCCTGCGCCGAAGGCCAGCTCGACCGGCTCCGCAGTCACTTCCGGCGCGACCAATCAAGGTTCCGGCACGGGCGCTGGCGGCAGCGGGGAAGGCACTGGCTCGGGCGGATCGGGTAGCGGGCAGGGCAGCGGTGGCGCAAGCAAGGCGGTCCACGTCTCTGGCCAGATCAGCAATGCCCGCGACTTTCCGGTGCCGCCCGGCGGGCGCGAGGCGCGGATTGGCAAGTCGGTGATCCTGGCCCTGACCATTGCGCCCAGTGGCCGGGCTACGGCCTGCCGGGTCTATCGCTCCAGCGGCTTTCCGGACACGGATGCCGTCGCCTGCAAGCTGGCCATAGAACGCCTGCGCTTCACGCCCGCGACCAATGCCGCGGGTGAGCCGGTGACTTCCACCTTCTACTGGCAGCAGAAGTTCTTTTTCTAGGGCTGCTGGGTGATCCGCAGCATGGAGGTGTCGTAGCCCAGGTCGCGGGTGCGGGCGATCAGCGCGTCGAGCCGTTCCTTGCCCGGCACGGCATCGCGGCTGAGCAGCCAGAGGTAGCGGCCAGAGGGTTCCCCGACGATCGACCATGAATAGTCATCGGCATGGTCCAGCACCCAGTAATCGCCATAGAACGGGCCGAAGAAGCTGACCTTCAGCTTGGAATTGGTGGCGGTGTCGACGATCTTGGCGCGGCCTGTGGCATCCTTGATCTTGCCATCGGGCTTGCGGCAGCGGTTGAGGACGGAAATCTTGCCGTCGTCGCGCCAGGCGTAATCGGCTGAGACGCCTTCGCAATCCTTCTGAAAACCCTGCTCATACCGCGCGACTTCGTACCAGCGCCCCAGATAGCGGCTGATTTCGACCGGCTTGGCCGGCTGCGGCACGGCGCGGTTGCCGACCGGGTGCTTGGAAAAGACCGTGGCGCAGCCGGACAGGGCGAGCGCGCCGAGGAGGAGGGCGGGAACAAACAGCTTGCGGTTCATGCGCGTGGCTTTCTCATCATTTTGATGAACATAGGATTGCGGTGCTCTTTTCACCAGCCACGCCTGCGGCTAGCCTTGGCCCTATGATCGCCCAGACCATCCAGTTGGCCCTAGCGCCGGTATTCGTCCTTGTCGCCATCGGCAACATTCTGAACCTGCTGTCGGGGCGGCTGGGCCGCGTGGTCGACCGTTCGCGCCAGTTGCAGGACCGCTTTACCCGCACCGAAGGGCCGGACCGGGATGAACTGGTCGCGGAAATCCGCATGATCGACCGGCGCATTTTCCTGATCACCCGCGCCATCCGCCTGATGGTGATCGGCGGCCTGTCGATTGGTGTGACTGTGGCCGTGCTGTTTCTGGAAGAGCTAGTCCACCTCAACCTGCAGCGGCTGGCCGCCGCCACCTTCCTGCTGGCGGTCGGGCTGCTGATGTGGGCGCTGGTCCTGTTTCTCAGCGAGATTCAGGTTTCTGCGCAGCAGCTGCGGATTCCGCGCATGTATCTGGA
>ERZ1645187.1382-NODE-1382-length-22347-cov-6.524852_pt1 | contig 22347 bp, 20 predicted proteins | sample MGYA00575352_ERZ1645187 | MGnify/ENA primary metagenome ERZ1645187 (study PRJEB40837, sample SAMN11349314) | freshwater sediment metagenome | isolation source: river sediment | host: Sediment | place: India: Wazaribad , New Delhi | collected 2017-02-21 ... | reverse complement strand
GCTCCTTATAGGATGCTGGTTATTTATATTCATTCCAAATGTCTTTTTTTCCGGATTTATATTCCCTTTGCAATCAATGGAGAGTATAATTACCCCTGTTGCATCAATTATGCCGGGAAGATTGTTTATTGAAGGTTATAAAGGGGTGGTTTTCAGACTTACCTCTATTGATGTAAATGCAAAATATTTTATAATACTGGCATTTCAATCATTGTTCTTTTATGCTGTATCCGTTTACCTTTTAAAAAGGAATTTTTTTAGAAAATGAGACTTCTTATCGCTACAATAAAAAAGGAGTTTTTACAACTCATACGAAACAGGGTTCTTCTGTTTCTGGTTCTTGTTTGCCCGATTGTTGTGCTGGGAATAATTCCTCTTTCATTTGATGGTGAGTACCGTTTAAGAGCCGGATTTTGTGATATCAATAATCAGATGCAAAGCGATACTGTTGCAGAGAGGGTTGCTTCAAGTTTTATGTTTGACAGGACTATTTTTTATGATAATATTGAGAGTGCGGAAGATGCTATGGAGAGAGGAGAGCTTGATATGATTTTTGTGAGTTCGGATGAAGGTTATAATTTGATTTTAGACGGGACTTTCCCCAGAAGGGCTATGACCTCTCTCTATGCTATGTCTTATGAGATGATGCAGGATAAAAGTCCGGGAGTTGTCTATCAAACGCTTTTTAATTCAGGAAGAATGTATAAACATTACTATCTGATTTCTCTGGTAGTATTGGTTATTACAATTTTGGGTGCAGCTCTGTTAACTCTTAATATTGTTAACGAAAGAGAGTCCGGCGTCGAGGAGCAGTTCAAAGCTACTCTTATGGAGAGAAAGATCTATTTGCTGGGTAAATTCGTATTCTTTACCATATTCTGCCTTGCAGAGATTATTATCTGTTATCTCTTTTGTTTTTTTGTCTATGATCTTCCGCTAAAAGGGGACATTGTACCGCTCTTTTTAGTATCGATTCTTTTTGTTTTTGATCTTCTTGCAATGGCAATGTTTATTGCCTCTTTTTCAAAAACGCAGCTCAGAGCGGTCTATATTCTCACAATCACCCTTGTACTGCTTATTATGCTTAGTACCATGTTTTCTCATTTAAGTTCAATGCCGGCCTGGGCCGCTGCCACCAGATTTATAAATCCACTGTGGTATGGAGTTGAGAGTTCCAGAAAAGTTATACTTATGGGTGCTACACTTTTTGAAATACAGGGATTAATTACAGGGATGATATTGGTCTCATTTATTCTGCTTCTGTCTCAAATCACCATATACAGATTAGAGAGATAATTGCAATTGAGAGTATAAACACTCGAATGTTAATATAGATAGCTCTCTTAATGTCAGATTTGTTAATTTCTCTGTCATTTATTCCAATAAATGGTTTGTCCACTAATATGTCATTATAATAACTCCCCCCTCCAAATCTGCAGTTTAATGTTCCGGCGAGTGCTGCCTCAGGGTATCCGGAGTTGGGACTTGCATGGGCTTTACCAAATTTATAAATGAATTCAAATGATCGTTTACTGGCAGAGCAAATAGCTATCATTAAGGCTGTCAGCCTGGAAGGGACAAAGTTTGCTATGTCATCTAAAATAGCAGAAGCTTTCCCAAAATCGATATATCTTTCGTTTTTATATCCTACCATAGAGTCAAGAGTATTCACCATTTTATAAGCCATCATAAGAGGGACTCCGCCGATTGCGAAATAAAAGAGGGGGGCAACTACACCATCGCTCAGATTCTCTGAGAGTGTTTCAAGTACTGCAATTCTCATTTTTTGTGGTGATAATTGCTTTGTGTCTCTTCCAACTATTGTTGCCAACTGTTTTCTGGCATTTTCTGTTTCCCCTTTATCAATAAATCTCTCAACTTTAAGCCCCTCCTCTATCAGAGATTTGTTGCCAAGTCCAAAAAAAACGAATATTGAGGTGATTATAATTGAAATAACAGGATAGGGCTCCAGAGTCAGAATGGTGAGATAAATAATGATCCACACTGCAGAAACAAGCATAAGAGTCATGATTAACCCTTTGTAGAACCGCATAACTCCTCTGTTAAGAGCTTTGTCTAACCACCCAATAGTAACTCCGAATAATCGGACAGGGTGTGGAAGCCATATTGGATCTCCCAAAATAGTATCAAGAACTGCACCCGATACCAGTGTCAGAATCAAAATAAAATCAGGGTTGTTTAAAGACATCTATAATACCTCCCTTATTGCTTTTATAAGTTCTATATTGTTCTTCCTATCCTGTGCGGCTATTCTGAAGTGGCTGGTAGATAGACCTCTGAAATTTGACGCATCTCTTATCAATATTCCACAATTCTCAATTAACCTCTTCTTAAGTATATGCGAAGTTATTTTACTGGAATAAGCCAGAAAGAAGTTGCACTTTGATGGCGTAACTACTATTCCTTCGATACCAGATAAACTTTTTTGCAAAAGGAGAGACTCCTCACAGAGCTCGTTTATATCGGGCATAAGATTTATATAATTGTCAATAATAAATGAGCCTGCCTTTAATGCAAGAGAGTTTACGCTCCAGGGAGGCCGATTATTTTCCATACTATTGATAATCTCCTTTTGTGCAATTATGTACCCCAGTCTAAGTCCGGGTATTCCAAAAGATTTAGTTAGTGACCGGATAATAATCAGATTATCCGGGATTCCATCCTCTCCGGAAAACACAACCTTTTCATTGCATAATTCTATATATGCCTCGTCTAGAACAAACAATGTTTTTGGGTATTTCCGGCAAAGCCGATATATAACCTCGGGTGGGGTTATCCATCCGTCCGGGTTATTAGGATTACCAATCCAGATAGTATCAAAGCCGGAAAGTTCCTCTGATTCAATTTTATGATAGTGGATATATTCAATTTTATGACAATAACACCGGCAAGCATCCTCGTACTCGGCAAAAGAGGGAATACATATTGCTGAATGTGAGGCTGCTGTTAAATGAGCAACTATATAAAATGCCTCTGCAGAGCCATTTGTTATCAGGATAGTATGGGGTGATAGGTTATTATGTATTGCAATCTTCTCCTTTAGTTCTGTAGCCTCAGGATCCGGGTAGTTTCCAAGGCAGGAAATCTCCTCTTTTATATGATTAAAAATGGCAGCAGACTTATTATTGAAGGCAATATTTGAACTAAAATCTATTTTTATTGGAGTTTTTATTTCGTAGGGATTGTTGCCGTGTCCTTTTATCATTTTCTCAAAGTATCATATATGTAACTTATATTGGAATTATCCCGGAACCACTTTGCAAGTTTATTATAGTTATCCTCTTTTGATTCCCTCTTTTCCATGATTGCGGGATTCTTAATATTTAAACCGGCTAGTATAAGAGAGACGATAGATGGATTGTCGAATATTCCATGAATGTATGTTCCCCATGTCTTTGAGTTAAGAAAATATCCATCTGCCTCTCCTGTGTCAAGAGTAGCGAATGGGTTATCCGTGGATGTCTCCCCGGAGTGTATCTCATATCCATCACCGCAGCCATTTGAATTTATCAGGGTAAAACTGCAGCGACGGCTTCTTTTTCCTGGTAAGAGTGTTGTTTCAACCGGGAAGATTCCCAGCCCCGGGGCCGCTTCAATATCTCCCTCAATGTGGTTGGGGTCATATATCCATTTACCCATAATCTGGAATCCGCCGCATATTCCGTATATTGATTTACCTGCTTTGTGACGCCTTAGTAATGAACCTGCAAGCGAACTTTTTCTAAGATTGTTGAGATCCTCAATTGTGTTCTTTGAGCCGGGGATAATTACAATATCAGCCTCTTCAATAACAGCCGGATCTCTTGTGTAAACCAGATTGATATTACTTAATTGTTCAAGAGGTCCAAAATCAGTGAAATTTGACATATGCCTGAGATGTACGACAGCTATAGTAACCTTGTCCGCATCTATTTTTGCCACTCTTCTTTCCAGAATAACTGAGTCCTCCTGATCAATCTCAATATCGTCAAACCACGGCAGAACGCCCACTACCGGAATACCGGTGAGCTCCTCTATCATTCTGCTTCCCTCCTTAAAAAGGTTAATATCCCCTCTGAATTTATTTATTATTATCCCTTTGATCAAAGTGCGTTCCTCTTGAGGTAGTAGCATAATTGAACCATATACACTTGCGAATACTCCACCTCTGTCAATATCTGCAACAAGATATACGGCAGCTTTGCTGTAAAGCGCCATTCTCATATTTACTATGTCCCGGCTTTTAAGATTTAATTCTGAAATACTCCCTGCTCCCTCAAGTACAATTGGATTATATGTATTGGCAAGGTTGTCGTAAGCTTTTGTCACCGCTTTAAACAACTTATCTCCGCCGGCCCCGGAAAAATATTCTGCAGCATTTTTATTTCCGGAAGGTTTTCCGTTTAGTACAACCTGCGAGCAGGTATGGCTTGTAGGCTTTAAAAGTATTGGATTCATGTCTGTAGTGCATTCAATACCGCAGGCCTCTGCCTGGACAGCCTGAGCTCTGCCAATTTCCAGCTGGTCTTTTGTGGCATAACTATTAAGCGACATATTCTGTGCTTTAAATGGGGCAGGTGAGTATCCATCCTGAAGAAGGATTCTGCAAAACGCTGTGTTTATAATTGATTTACCTACATCAGAACCTGTTCCAACGAACATTATGGGTCTTAATCTCTCTATTTTCATATAAGTTCAAATTCTCTGTTTTCAATTTTAACAATTTGGCCATATGCAATATCTACAGTAAAAATCTCCTCCTCTGGGAGAATATCCATAGCAGCAAGGAATGAGCGAATCACCCCTGAATGGGTAACTATTACAGTAGATTTTGCATCAAGAGGAATCTCCTCTGCAAATAATTTTACCCGTTTACAGAGGTCCCTGAAAGACTCTCCACCCGGGCATCTTACATTTAGGTAATCTGCAAACCATCTCTTCCCATCCTCTCTGAGAAATATCTCATTCCATGATAGTCCCTCCCAATCGCCAAAATCCATCTCTGCAATTCTATTATCACAGATTACTTTTTTTCCTATGGTATGGGCCAGTTGTTTGCATCTCCTTAGAGGGCTGGAGTATATTTTACCAACAGGCACTCCCTCCATCTTCCTTCTGATAATAGATGCCTGTTCATCAAAGCATCCGGCTGTTGTCAGATCAAGTCTGCCGTAGCATATACCCTCCTCAGCAACCGTTTTAGTGTGTCTTATAAGGTAAATTATCCCTTTTACATCCATTATGTCAATAAATTTATTGAGGCTGCAAGAGTCAGGTAAAAAAGCAGTTCACTTAACTGTTGAAGTGCGCCAAGGGTGTCTCCTGTAAAACCGCCGGTCCTTTTATGAAGGTATCTTCTGAATGATATAAACATTATTGTGAAGAAAACCAGGTAGGCAACAGAAAAAATTGGATTGAACAGAAGCAGAGGAAGCAGAGCAATCAGAGTTGCAATAACAGTTGTTGTTTTATCTGTTTTGTGTCTGGTATGGTCAGCTTTACTTTTTTCATCTCTTGCATACACAGATGTGTTTACAAGGTAAACAGGACCTATCCTGCTGATAGCTTGTGCGCTAATAAAAGCAGTAATAAAGAGTTGATGGGGGAATGAGCATAGAACCAAAAATTTTAAAATAATGTTTGATACTGTGCCAATAACCCCATAAACCCCAATTGTACTCTCCTTCATTATCCTTAAGATGCTATCCCTGTCTGCACCTCCGCCATATCCATCCAGAAAATCTGCCAGTCCATCCTCGTGCATTGCTCCTGTTGTAATAATAAGGGTAATGAATGCAGCCATTACTGCCACAGGGTGTGTGAAAACATACGAAGCCAAAAAGTAGACAAATATCCCGGAAGATCCTGCAATTACTCCTGCTAAAGGAAAGTAACGGAAGGATTTTGTAAGAGCCTCCCTGGAGAAATCTACCTTAAACGGGACAGGAATACGGGTATAGAAGAGTAGTGCATTAAACAGCAGGTTTAGCTCTTTTTTCATAACTCGTCAAATCCGGCCATTTCATTGAGAAAATGCAGAGCAGACTTAATCAGAGGGTAAGCTATAGCAGCTCCCGTTCCCTCTCCCAGCCTCAAGCCAAGGTTCAACAAAGGCTCGGCCTTAAGATGCTGCAGCATTAATGCATGTCCTTTCTCTCCGGATGTATGGCAAAAAATGGTGTTTTCATATACCCCGGGATCCATTTTTATAGCAGTCAGAAATGCTGAGGTTGCGATAAATCCATCTGCAAGAATCAACATATTAAGTCTTTTTGCCTCAAGAATTGCCCCGCACATCATCGCAATCTCCAATCCCCCAAATGTGGATAATATTTCTTCAACTCCCGGAGGGTTATATTTTTTAGATACTTTAGAAAGTGTTTCAAGTTTCTTTTTAACCCCTTCTTCATCGTGTCCGGCCCCTCTTCCCACACATTGTTCCAGGGGGTAACCGCCCAGTTTATGAAGCAGCAGCGATGCCGATGATGTATTTCCAATGCCCATTTCTCCAAATCCAATTACATTGCATCCATTTTCAAACTCTGATCGGGTAAACTCCCTCCCTCTCTTTATTGCTTCCCGGCACAACTCAACACTCATCGCCGGCTCTTTTAGCATATTATTGGTACCTCTGGCTAGTTTTGCATCAATAATACCAGCCCCTTCCGGGAAGTCATAATCAACCCCGGAGTCAATTACCTTCAGGCCAATTCCGTGTTGTTTTGTAAAGACATTTATACCTGCACCCCCCCGGGTAAAATTCATTACCATCTGATGGGTAATCTCTTTTGGGAAGGGGCTAACACCCTCTTCTGAAATACCATGATCCGCCGCAAAGACCAGAATTACAGGATTTTTTAGTTCAGGATTTACTCTACCCTGAATCATCCCAATTTTAAATGCAATCTCCTCAAGTCGCCCTAACGATCCTAATGGTTTTGTACGGCTATTAATTTTTTCAATTATCTCTTTTTCCATGAAATATCTTTTAGAATTTGGTCAATTATTTTTGATTGTTACAGGGACTCCGGAAATCATTAAAATGACTTTGTCCGCACTTTTTGCAATATGCTGATTCATCCATCCCTGAAGATCCGTAAAATCTCTGCTGCACTTGTCGGCTCCATGCAGAGACATTCCAATTTCATTGCTAACCACAATTAGCGTGGATTCCTGAGAAGTGAACTTATTCCACTCCCTTTTTGCCTCTTCAAGCGAAAGTTCAGCATTAAAGTTGTTGTCGCTGTATATATTTGTCAGCCAAAGTGTAATGCAGTCCAGCAGAATGGCCTCTCCCTCCATTTTTACATCTCCAATCCTCTTCTCAACTTCAATTGTTTGCCACATCTCTCCTCTGTCCCGCTGATGTCTCTCGATCCTTTGTTTAAATTCATCATCCCAGATTCTGGCTGTGGCAAGATAACAGGGACGGGCGGAGTAACTCTCCGCCAATCCCTGTGCAAAACTGCTTTTACCGGACCTTTGGCCTCCGGTAATAAAGATTATCTCTCTCATTTCTCAGAATCTTACACTTATGTTACCCATTACAGACCTGCCCGGCATATTGTAACCATCTTTCTCTGTGTAATTTTCATCAAGAAGATTGGATGCTGTAATTCCTACTCTGAATTTACCGCCTATTGTGTAATATGCATAAGCGTCAAAAATCAAACTGGAAGGGTGTCTTAAAATTTGATCACTCTCTGTATATCCACCTTTGGTATAATAGTGCACAGACTTAATATCTGGCCTGAGATTGTCCCATGTCATCCAGTCATTTTCTAGTCTGTGGCCGGAGTACCTGCTGTTTATACCTGCTTCAAAGCCTTTGTAGTTGTCATAAACTATCCCAAAATTTGCTGTAACATCTCTTGTATAAAGGGTCTGTTTTGTTATGACATCCTCAAATGTGTTATTAATAAACCATGTCAGCCCTCCGTAAAACTCAAGTCTGGAGCCTTTTGTCCACAGAGATGCAATATTTGACGAAGCCATAAACTCTATCCCGCTCATATTTCCGTTTGAGGCATTTTTATAAGTAGTAACATCTTTTTGACTGTTATCATTAACAATCTTATTCTGGTAAAAATTTTGGAAATATGTTACATCAACATTTAGCAGAGGTGCTTTCCCTAAGTTGATACCAAAGTCAAATGAAGAGGTACTTTCAGGTTTAAGATCAGGGTTTCCTACATATTTCTTCTTGCCAATCATATATACACCGGCGCTTTTATAAGCATCAGGAACATAAAAAGCACTTCCAAAGCTCCCCTTGATTATCATCCAGGGTAGAGCCTCAAATTTGACTCCCAATGATGGATTGAAATTATTGTAATTTGAGTTCTTCTTTTCACTTCCCAGCAACTTATTTTCCCGGAGGATATATGTGATGTTGTTGAATCGTCCTCCTGCGCTGACAAACAGCTTGTTATAGGAGTATGCCAGTTGTGTGAAAAGAGAGAGTGAGCCTCTGGAATGGTCTGGTCTGTATGGGTTTGCAGGAGTGATTTTTGATGAGAATCTTTCAGATTTGACATCATACAAATCATAATCAAGACCCGCGAGCCATTTGAATCTACCCCAGGTGTGAGTATTGCCAATCTTTATTCCAGATTGTCTTATCTGTTCTTTTGAATTAATGAAGGCCTCATTGTCATTATTGTTATAGTTTGATTCGTTCTGGATACTTGAGTAGGGAGAGACCAGCAGAAGGTTATTCTTCTCTGAATAGCTTATCTCTCCATAGTTTGAGAATCTGGTAATCTCTTTTTTTGATTTCCCGTAACTATGCCAGTAGTTTCCGGGAGTCTCAATATCATTTGATAGCATCAATGATGAAAATATACCAGCCTTAACCTTATTATTAATGTTGTATTCAATTTTTCCATTAAACTGACTTATCCGGAATTTTGAATTCTCCATAATATCTCCATATGATTTTTTGTCCAGGATATTCTTCTCAGTCTCAGTAATTCCCAGGATGTTTTTTGATCCAATCTGGTAATCTGCTGTTTGTTCCATTCTGCTGTATGAAATTGAGAGGAGCAGTTTGTCAGTTACTCCTCCGCTTGCATATCCGCTGAAATGAGTTTGACCAAAATTACCTGCTCCAACAGATGCTCCACCCTGAGCCTCTTTTGCCGGTTTTTTAGAAATGATATTAATTACCCCTCCCATTGCATCGGATCCATACATAACAGAGTATGGCCCTTTAACAATCTCCACCTTTTCAATAAAATCGGAGGGAATTGTGGCAAGATTATTTGTGCCGGCGGGCAGGCCGTCAATTAGAATAAGAGTGTAGTTTCTTGAGTGTGCTGTTGCAGGAAACCCTCTGAGTCCTACTGTTGTCATTGCACCCGGGTATTGAATAATATCCAGATTTGTCCTTCTCTTCAGAATTTCACCAAGATTTTCATTAGGGCTTTTATTTATTATGGATTTATCTAAAATCTCCACCTTCTGGGGAATGCTTTTAAGAGGAAGTTGCATTCTAGAGGCTGTGACCACAGCCTTTTCAATTTCATAATTTTTTGTAGTATCAATTGGCTCTGCTTGTGCGAATGCACCAAGGGGAAGGAGCATAATTACAGCTCCTGTAAATGTTTTAAAATTCATTATTGTAAAAAGTTATTAGTTAAACGTTTATGCTTAACCATAAACTCTCGAGTGCCTTTTTTCCCGAAAGCGATGGTTCTTGGCGACAGGTCTTCCGGCTTGTCTTGCTTCTGACGCCTTCCCATCCTATAGGACAGTGGCTTATGTGCTTCAGAAGTATTAAATGACATACGGCTGCGGGTACAGCTCCGGCTTTTCTATACAATAAGATTACCGGATTCCATTGTGTCGACATTTTTTGATTTAAGGCTTTTTGTTAAATTGTCATAGGCAGTTAGTTTTTAAGTGGTTTGTATTATTGAACTCTTTTATGGTGAAATGACCCGAGTCATCTCTTTCTAAAATTGTAATTGAACAGTTATCAATTTTTTCAGAATTGACTAAATCACACTTCTCACTATTTTCAATAAGTGAGAGTATCAGGATTCTTAATGTTATTCCATGACTGACAATTAGAACATTGCTGGACAGGGGAGTCCTCTTTAGTAATCTTACAATAAAGCTTACACGATTTTTAAGTTCCTCTTCGCTCTCCATATTTTCCATCAGATCAGGAGTAATTGCAAAGTCAGCGAAATGTCTTCCCTGAAGTTTTCCATAATTTCTCTCTCTGAGGGAGGGCTCTTTATCTATATAGATATCTCTTCCGGTTAAAATAATCTCTGCAGTCTCAATCGCTCTTTTTAAATCACTGGAAATGCAGAGATCAATATTTGTGTTTTTTAACTCACCGGCCGTAAGCCAGGCCTGTAATACTCCAAGCTCACTCAGCCTCCCTTCGGTTTGCCCCTGACAGATTCCCTCTCTGTTCTCTATTGTTTCTCCATGTCTAACCAGTACTACTTTCATGATATCCCCCTCCCGGAAAACTTTTCTGATACTTGAAATATTGCCGGTTTGCCTGATACAGGATTCCTGCTCTCAACAACTACAGAACTATACGCAAGCTCAATGTTCGTGTATGTAAGCACCTCTTCCGGACTCCCCTGTATAATTATTTTACCCTCTTTTATAAGTGAAAGGTGGTCACAGTACTCTCCTGCCAGATTAAGGTCGTGTATTATCATAATTACAGTGAGCCTCTCCTCCTCATTTAACCGCTGAAGAAGATTCATGATTTTTGACTGGAACTTGATATCAAGATGGGAAGTGGGTTCATCTAAAAGCATAAGTCCCGGTTTTTGATTAAGTGCGCATGCTATAGCAGTCATCTGCTGTTCTCCTCCGCTGATCTCTGTCACCCTCTTCTTCCTGAGGTGAAATATCCCTGTCTGTTCAAGGCTCTCTTTAGTTATTTCAATATCCTCTTTTGACTCTGAATATTGAAAGAGCCTCTGGTACGGCATTCGTCCCATAAGAACATACTCCTCTACCGTTATGGGACTTTTTTCAATAAACTGTGGAACAAGAGCGACCCTCCTTGCCCTCTCTTTAAGTGAGAGTTTTGATAAACTAATACCATCAAGGAGAATTTCTCCTCCTGAAAGATTTAACTCGCCTGAGAGTCCTTTGAAAAGGGTACTTTTTCCGGATCCGTTACATCCAATAACACCTGCAAAACATCCCCTTTTCAATACTAAATTGACAGGTTCAAGTTTAAATCCACCCATATACCCACAGGTGAGGTTCTTAATTATCAAGTACTCTTTTTTATCCATATGAGTGCAATAAATGTTATACCACCAAAAATACCTGTTATAACTCCTATAGGGAGCTCGTTTGGAAAGACCAGTGTTCTCGCAAGCATATCACAGAGGAGCATAAATACACTTCCGGACAAAAATGAGATAATAAGAAGAGTTCTGTAATTTGTGCCTGCTATTAGCCTGGAAATGTGAGGAATGACAAGCCCTACAAATCCTATCACACCGGAAACTGCAATTGCGCTTCCTGTCAGCAGTGATGTTATCAGGAAGAGAATACATATTGTCAATTTTGTGTTAACTCCAAGAGATCTTGCTGCTGATTCTCCCAGCCTTAATGCATTTAGAGGAGATACAAAGAGGTATGACAAGAGGAGGCCCAAAATTGATATAGTCAGCATTCCATAAACCATAAACGGATCTGATTCATTAAGAGAGCCCATTGTCCAGAAGACTATCCCGTGGATGTTCTCAACAGCAGTGATTGACATCAGGAACATAACAGCAGAGGCTGAGATAAAGCTTATCATAACTCCTGTAAGAAGCATTTTTGTAATATTTATACCCTCTCTCCTGTAGCTAAGAAAGTATACCAGAAAAATTGTCACAAGTGCTCCGGAAAAGCCGGCAAGAGGTAATGATACTATGCCGGTTGCGTTAATACCTGTGACGATAACAATCGTTATACCCAGAGATGCCCCTCCGGAAATACCCAGTGTATATGGTTCAACTAAGGGATTCCGGTAGACTCCCTGAAGTATTGTACCTGACAATCCTAATGCTCCTCCGGTTGCAATTGCAAGAAGCGTTCTGGGAATTCTTATATTGTGAAGAACCTCATAATAAACAGATCCTTCATTATTAATAAAATGAAGAAGCTCATTAAATGAAATATTTATTTCCCCGGTCCCCAGGGATAGAAGGGATGCAAAAAACAATAAAGCAATAAGGAGAGCAATTTTTCCTGTTTTAATACTCAATGCCTATACGGCTTGTAATTCCATTATCGTAAGGGTGTTTTATTTTCTTAATGAAACTAACATAGTCTGCCATCTCAATCATATTATCAGTTGCGGATCTACCTGTTATTACCAGTTCAAGCCCCTCCGGCTTCTCCTTAATAAATGAGATTAACTCCTCCTCATTAAGATATTTGTCTCTTACTGATATTATTATTTCGTCAAGTATAAGCAGGTCATATTTCTCTTTGGAGATCAAATTTGATATATGATTAAGCCCATTCCTGACCTCATTTGAGAGTTCTTCAGAATCTATGCTTTGGTCCAGGTGGGGATGACCCTTGGCAAAATTCAGAACAGTTGCCCCCAGTTTTTTCAAACTATCCATTTCTGTATATCCATAAAGCTCAGGGCGTTTATGGAATGATACATAACAAACTTTCATTCCTCCACCTAGCGCTCTGGAAGCCAATCCAATTGCAGAGGTGGTTTTGCCTTTTCCATCTCCGGTATAAACATGAATTAATCCCTTTGTCTTCATTTCTCTGATATGTATTTATTAATAATTTCCAGTGTCTCTGCGAAAGTCACAGGAGTTGGCTGACATGCCTGTTCAGATTCCAGTATAAATATTTTATTTTTTCGTACAGCTTTTAAATTCCTAAAGCCTCTCCACACACTCTCCTCGTTTTTTCCAACAATCCCCATAGTGACTATAAAAATGTAGTCAGGGTCTCTTGCTACAACAAACTCTCTTCCTATGGTTCCACTTTCCAGGTCACAAGCAATGTTTTCTCCATATGAAAATTTAATATAATCATCCATAAATGTGTGTGGTATTACAGTATAGATGGGTGCAGCTCCAATCTGAATAAAAAATCTATCCCTCTTTCCAGATGCCCTCATTTTTGTGTAAACTGAATTGACTCTCTCTCTGGAATTTTTGATTATTTGATTTGCTTCATGCTCTTTGCCGGTTAATTTTCCGATTGCTGCAAACTGGGTACAAATCTCTTCATATGACTTAGGTGTTGAGAGAATTTCTACCTTTATCCCAAGCCTTCTAAGGGTATTAATATCTCTTTCAGAAATCATCCCGGATGCAAGAACAAGATCTGGTTTTAATGCTGCTATTTTTTCCAGATTTGGTTTGATTGCAGAAGAGACAATTTCTACTCCATCTTTTTTTGCAATATGACAATAACTGGTACAACCAACGAGAGCCTCCCGGGCTCCTAAATAGTATATGCTTTGTGTAACAGATGGGGTAAGAGAGATAATTCTTCTGAAATTTTCCGCTGATAGCTTAATGCCCGGCAACAACAACAATAGTATAGCAATTATTGAGATTATCTTTTTGAAAAGAGGTCCGTCATAAGCCATAGTATGATACTCTCCCTTTTCGCCGCATGGATCAGCACCTTCAATTGTCTGAATCTTTTGGATGAACTCGTTATTAATATCCATCCCTTTAAGCGGCAAAAACTCTTCCTCTTCTCTGGTCCCGGTAACTCTTGCTTTGTATCCTAAATTACAGAACTCCCGGACTGCAGATAATGTATTCATTCCCCATAATGGGAAAAGAGCGGTAATATTACTCTCCTTACAGATCCTCTCAATCCAGGCCCTGTGCTCCTCCAGAAATATATCTCCAAAGACTCCTGCATAAATCCCTTCTGACTTGCATCTGTCAATTATTCTCTTAAGATGGTGTTCGTATCCCATAGCGGTAACCTCCTCATAGAGCAGTGGGATATCCAGGGAGTCAGATTGCATATCAAATACATCTTTACCAAATCTGTGATGTTTTGAAATCCCGGATTCTTCTGTTTGAAAGTGGACAAGATAGCAGGCCTTATTTTGAGGATTGCTTAAAAAATGATGTAGTGCAAGAGTACAATCTTTGCCACCACTCCAGGAGATAAAGGCTCTCATAGAGACTGAATGTTTAAACAGGAATAAGGGTGCAATAAAAAAGATTGCCCGTAAAAACTTTATTCCCGAAGTTTTACAAATAATATTTTTTATGGCAGGTCTTCCGGCTTGTTCAGTTTTTCGAGACCTTCCCAAGTACTCTCAGGTGATATTTCCTGATTCTCTCAGTGGTCAAAGAGTTCGAAAAACATAAAATGAACTTACGGCTACGGGTATAGCTCAGGATTTAAACCTGATTCCCATTTTAAAGTTTCATTTGCAGTAAGCAAATAAATACTACCATTTCACTGCAAATGTATGAATATTATTTTTGAAATTCCTGTATATTTGAAGAAGATTGACAAACCAATTGAGACTCAAACAAATTATAAGTTTTGTAGTTGTTCCGGTGCTGGCACTGCTCCTGCTCTTTTTTGGAGATATTGACCCGGAAAACCCAAAGGTGACCGCCACACTGGCTGTCGCAATTCTTATGGCAACATGGTGGATAACCGAGGCTCTCCCTCTTGCCGTAACCTCTCTGTTGCCTGTTGCGCTCTTTCCCATCCTGGGAATTATGGATGGCAAGGCCGTGTCGGCAACATATTTTAATGATACAATATTCCTCTTTATGGGAGGTTTTCTGGTGGCTCTGGCTATGGAGAGGTGGGAGCTTCACAAAAGAATAGCTTATAAGATTCTGTGTATAACAGGTGTTAGTCCGTCAAGAATCCTTCTGGGGTTTATGGCAGCCTCTTTTTTCCTCTCTATGTGGATCTCTAATACAGCAACTGCAATGATGATGCTGCCCATTGCAATGGCAATAATATTTCAGCTGGATAAACTTATGGAGGGGAGAGGTTCCGGCCGCTTTTCAATTGCTATTCTGCTTGGAGTTGCATACAGCTCCTCAGTTGGCGGAGTGGCTACACTCGTAGGGACACCTCCTAACCTCTCATTCGCCAGGATATTTCATATTTATTTTCCTGAACTTCCGGAGGTCTCTTTTTACAAATGGTTAATTTTTGCCCTTCCCTTGGCTCTCTCAATTGCTGCTTTTATCTGGATCTATCTCTATTTCGTTTTCCGTCCTGCTAAGGGAGAGTGGAGGGAGGTAGAGAGAGATATTTTTCATATCAAGTTAAAGGAGATGGGGAGTACCACAAGAGAACAAAAAATTGTATTTGTAATATTCTCTCTGCTTGCTTTATTATGGATTTTCAGAGCCGATATTGAATTGGGAGGGTTTACCCTGCCCGGGTGGTCGGGAATTTTCCCTGATTCAAAATATATTAACGATGGGACTGTTGCAATCTTTATGGCCATAATACTGTTTATTATTCCCGCTGGAAAAGGGGGGCACTCATCTACAGGAAAAAGGGGTATGATTATGGACTGGGAGAGTGCCGTAAAATTGCCATGGAGTATTCTTCTTCTTTTTGGAGGAGGGTTTGCTCTGGCCACAGGGTTTAAAGAGAGTGGCCTCTCTCTGTGGGTTGGGAGCCATTTTGCCGGAGTAGCCTCATTACACCCTTTTATTGTGATCCTAATCATTAGTCTGATTATGACTTTCCTGACGGAGCTTACATCCAACACAGCTACAACAGAGATGATGCTGCCCATTCTGGCCGGTATAGCTGTGACAACCGGTTTAAACCCCTTAATGCTTATGATTCCTGCAACAATATCGGCCTCGATGGCATTTATGATGCCTGTGGCAACTCCTCCAAATGCAATAATATTCGGGACAGGCAGGGTATCGGTAAAGACAATGGCTAAAACGGGATTTGTGATAAATATTATAGGTGCCTTAATAATTACCCTTTTTGTTTATCTGGGATCAATGTTTAAATGAGTTATATTTGTATATAATTAATAAATCAAGTAACTATGAAAAAGATTTTTACAATAATAGTATTAACTGTTTTTACTGCAATCCTGGCGGTCAGCTGCAGTAAGGTTTTGATTACAGGCAGAAGTCAGGTTCTGCTGTATGATCAGGGGCAGATAACATCACTCTCAAATCAGGCTTATATTGATTTGATGGCAAAATCAACAATTTCATCAGACCAAAGAAATGTAAAAATGGTAAGGGAGGTAGGAGAGAGAATTACAGGAGCGGTAGCAAACTATCTTAAACAGAATGGTCTGGAAAGAGAACTCGAGGGAATAAGATGGCAGTTTGATGTTGTCAAAAGCGATCAGGTTAATGCATTCTGTCTGCCTAATGGTAATATCGTATTCTACGAAGGAATCCTGAAAATTACCAATACTCCGGATTTGGTTGCTGTTGTAATGGGACACGAAATTGCTCATGCTCTTGCAAAACACGGGAACGAACGAATGAGCCAGGAGGCACTTGTAGGTGTTGCAGGTCAGGCTCTGTCACAATTTGTAGGATCAGAGAGTCAGAAAACCCAGGCAATATTTGGTCTTGCCTTTAATGTTGGAAGTCAGTTAGGCGTTCTCCTCCCATACTCAAGGAAGCATGAATATGAAGCGGACAGACTTGGGCTTATAATTATGGCTATGGCCGGTTACGATATTAATGTGGCACCGGGATTCTGGCAAAAGATGAGTCAGGGAGGGAGCAATATGCCTGAATTTTTTAGTACTCACCCTTCAGATGAAAGGAGAATTCAAAACATAATGGCAGTAATACCTGAAGCGCTTAAGTATTCTCCTGCAAAATAGACAAGAACCATAATATCTTTTGACTATATTTGTGCCAATAATATAGATTAAACTAATTTAGTAAATATGTACAGGACACACACTTGCGGGGAGTTGCGTATTTCTCACGCGGGACAGGAGGTTACTCTGGCCGGATGGGTTCAGAGAATTAGGAAAATGGGAGGGATGAGTTTCATTGACCTTCGTGACAGATATGGTATTACTCAACTGGTTGTTGATGACAGTGTGAGTCATAATCTTAACCTTGAGGCAGAAAAGCTTGGTCGGGAGTATGTTATTCAGGCTAAAGGTGTCGTTGCCGAGAGGAGTGCAAAGAATAGTAAAATTTCAACAGGTGATATAGAGATTAAGATAACAGAGATAGTTGTTCTTAATGGTTCGGTAACTCCTCCTTTTACAATTGAGGATGAGACCGATGGAGGAGAGGAGATTCGTGCAAAATTCAGATATCTGGATCTTCGCAGAAATCCGCTGAAAAGGGCACTTGAGCTAAGACACAAAATGGGGCAAGAGACTCGCAAGTATCTGGATAGTATAGGATTTATGGAGATAGAGACTCCGGTTCTTATCAAGTCTACCCCTGAGGGGGCCAGAGATTTTGTAGTCCCTTCAAGGATGAATCCGGGAGAATTCTACGCTCTCCCGCAAAGCCCGCAGACATTTAAGCAGCTGCTTATGGTTGCAGGCTACGACAGATATTTTCAGATAGTCCGTTGTTTCAGAGATGAAGACCTTCGTGCAGACCGTCAGCCGGAATTTACTCAGATTGACTGTGAGATGGCCTTTGTTGAGAGAGAGGATATTCTTAACACATTTGAAGGGCTTATTAAATCCCTTTTCAAAAATGTACTTGGTCGTGAGATGGAGGGTGATTTTCCAAGAATGGCTTATGCAGATGCGATGAAATTCTACGGCTCAGATAAACCCGATATCCGCTTTGGTATGAGGATTGCCGAGCTAAAACATCTTACCGGCGGGAAAAATTTTGTGGTCTTTGATGAGGCCGAATATGTAGGCGGTATTGCAGTAGAGGGCGGAGCAGCATATACTCGTAAACAGCTTGATGAAATTACCGAATGGGTTAAGCGTCCTCAGGTGGGTGCTAAGGGGCTTGTATATATTCGCGTTGCCGAGGATGGCATTAAGTCTTCAGTTGACAAATTTTATACCCCTGAAGAGCTTAAGGTTTTCGCAGAAGCTGCCGGAGCAAAAACCGGAGATGTTGTACTTATTCTTGCCGGAGCAAAGAAAAAGACTCAGGAGGCCTTAGGAACACTGAGAATTGAGATGGGCAACAGACTCGGCTTAAGAAAGAGCAGTGAGTATGCTCCTCTTTGGGTTTACGACTTTCCGCTTCTTGAGTGGGACGAAGAGACACAGCGTTTTTATGCTATGCACCATCCATTTACATCTCCTAAACCGGAGGACATGGAGAAGTTCTACAGCAGTGACAGGAGTCAGATTGCTGAGGTGGCCGCGAATGCTTACGACTTTGTCCTAAACGGGACTGAGATAGGAGGCGGGTCAATCCGGATACACGACTCGGCAGTACAGAAAAGGATGTTTGAAGTTCTTGGTTTTACTGATGAAGAGGCAGATTACAAATTCAGCTTCATTATTAATGCATTTAAATACGGGGCTCCTCCTCACGGTGGAATTGCTTTTGGATTTGACCGTTTCTGCGCGCTCTTTGGAGGGCAGGAGACCATTCGTGACTTCATCGCATTCCCTAAGAACAATGCAGGCAGGGATATGATGCTTGATGCTCCGGGAAAGATTGACCAGTCTCAGATGGATGAATTATTTCTTAAGAGCACACTCACTAAACAGAACTGATAATGAATATACAACAGCTTGAGTATATTGTAGCAGTAGATCAGCACCGTCACTTTGCAAGGGCGGCAAAGCACTGCGGAGTATCTCAGCCCACACTCTCAATGATGATTCAGAAACTTGAGGACGAGATAGGGGTTGAGATCTTTGACCGCTCCCGCACACCTGTTGGTGTTAATAAAATAGGGGAGATGATAATTACTCAGGCTCGTGTTGTTCTCTACAATATTAAACAGTTCAGGGAGATTGCAGATTCATCAAGAGAGAGCCTGCAGGGAGATCTGGAGATGTCAATTATTCCAACAGTTGCCCCTTATCTTCTTCCAAAGCTCTTTGGTGAGTTCAGGAGGAGGCTCCCTTCATTAAGGTGCAAGGTCTCTGAAATGAAAACATCTGTCATTATTGAAAAATTAAAGAGTGCTGAGATTGAACTTGCAATAGTTGCCACGCCACTCTCAGACCCGGATATTCTTGAGGTTCCCCTTTATTATGAGCGTTTTCTTGCCTATATATCGCCATCAGATGAACTCTACTCAAAGGAGTTTATAAATGCTTCTGAACTGGACTATTCAAGAATGTGGATTCTTGAAGAGGGGCACTGTTTCCGTGACCAGATTCTGAATATCTGTCACAGAAATCTAAACTCGTATCAGCAGTATGAGGCAGGCAGCATAGAGACTCTGATTAATGTTGTTGATGAAAACGGAGGATTCACAATTTTCCCGGAGCTTCACCTGCCGATGCTCTCTCCGGAGCAGCAGAAAAATGTAAGACCTTTCTCAGGAGAAGAGCCCAGAAGAGAGATATCTATGGTATTCAGAATGGATTTCGTAAAAGAGAAACTTTTAAACTCGATAGTAGCGGCTATTAAAAGTATCATCCCTCAAAATATGATTGACCCCCGTCTGGCAAAGATGAGGGTAAAACTTTAAACGGAATTATAAATTTTCTTTATGGGTCTATTACTTACCTATCTTTTTCTTGCGCTTGGAGTTTCATTTCTTTGCTCTGTAATGGAGGCTGTACTTCTGTCAACACCTGTCTCATTTATCAATATGAAGGAGAATCAGGGTGTTAAATCTGCAGCTGTATTTAAGAAAATTAAGCAGAATATTGACCGGCCCATCTCTGCAATCCTAACTCTGAACACCATCGCTCATACCGTAGGTGCAGCCGGAGTGGGTGCCCAGGCAACAGCAATCTTTGGAGATGCATATTTTGGGGTAATCTCTGCTGTTCTGACACTTCTTATTCTGATATTTTCAGAAATCCTTCCAAAGACACTGGGGGCATACTACTGGAAACAACTCTCAATGAGTTCAGGACATATTATACAGTGGATGATATATCTGACCTATCCATTTGTTATTGCCTCTGAATTTATGACAAAGCTAATATCGAGCAGTTCCAGGGAGGAGGCAACGGTCAGCCGTGAGGAGGTAAGTGCAATGGTAGATATTGGAACAGAGGAGGGCACCTTTGCAACTACAGAGAACAGGATTATACAGAATCTTATTAAGCTGAGGAGCGTCAAAGCTGAGGATGTAATGACACCCAGGGTTGTGGTTGCCACTGCTCCGGAGGAGATGAAGATGAGTGACTTTCCTCTTAACAAGCACTATCTTCACTTCTCAAGAATCCCTGTCTACTCGGGGAATATGGAGAATATCACCGGTTTTGTTTACAGACAGGATGTGTTTGAAAATCTGGCAAATGACAGGTTTGACTTAACATTGGGTCAAATCCGTAAGCCAATACTGGTGGCTCCCAATATGCAGCCGCTAACGGTTTTATGGGAGAGGCTTCTTGCTGAAAAGACACATATATCCCTTATAGTGGACGAGTACGGAGGGTTTGAAGGGATAGTTACCCTGGAGGATATAATTGAGACCATTCTGGGTCTTGAAATAATGGATGAGAGGGATGTTGCCGCAGATATGCAGCAATATGCCCGTGAGAGATGGAAGGAGAGGGTTGAAAAATACAAACACCTCTAGCCTTCCGGTTCAAGGATTTACTCCAGCTCCTTTAACAGATTTTTTGCCAGTTTACGGAATGCAACAGTATCAGGACGGCTCTCATCTGAAAGAGCGACAGGTTCTCCAATATCTCCGCTCTCCCTTATGCTTTGAACGATAGGAATCTGCCCCAGCAATGGGATATCAAATTTAAGAGCCATTCTCTTTCCTCCCTCTTTTCCAAATATATAATATTTATTATCAGGAAGCTCTTCCGGTGTAAACCAGGCCATATTCTCTACAAGTCCCAGAATCGGCTTATTAATATCTTTCTGACGGAACATATTTACCCCCTTTTCAACATCTGCAAGGGCAACTGCCTGAGGTGTGCTAACTATAATTGCACCTGACAGAGGAATGTCGTGGACAAGCGAAATATGGATGTCACCGGTTCCTGGAGGAAGGTCAATCAGAAGAAAATCAAGTTCTCCCCATTTTACCTGAAGAATCATCTGTTTAAGAGCGTTGCTTGCCATAGGGCCTCTCCATATAAGCGGCTGGGCCGGTGGAGAAAAATATCCTATTGACATCCATTTAATACCATATTTTTCAATAGGAATAATCATATCCTTACCACTGGAATCGTCCACAAGCGGCTTCTCAAACTCGGTGTCTGTCATCTTAGGTACCGAAGGGCCATATACATCGGCGTCAGTAAGTCCCACTCTGTAACCCTCTTTAGCGAGGGCAACAGCTAGATTGACTGCAACTGTTGATTTTCCCACTCCCCCTTTACCTGAAGCTATTGCAATAATATGTCCCACATTTGCAATTGCCTCCTGACCAAGCTCAAGATTGAGCCGTTTCTGAATTTTCCGCTCCCGTACCAACTCCATGATAGATATTTTGAAGTCCAGATCCGGATACTCTCTCTTTATCTCCTCTTCGCAGCTCTTTTTAATAGATGATGCCAGCGGATCAGGCGAAGGAAAAACAAGTTTAAACCTTACTCTTCCCTCTTCAATCTTTATATCCTCAATCATCTCAAGCGTTATAAGATCTTTGTCCTTAACCGGATGTATCACTCTTGCCAGAGCTTTCTCTATTCTGTTCTTATCCATTTGTTATTACTTGCTTAATATTTTATGACAACAAAGATACATGCAGTTTGGTTTATTTCTCAAGTATGCTGTTGCATTCTTCTGTTGCATTCATCCGCTGCCACTCAGGAACTTTTCCTCCTCATTCGCTTCGTTCGTTGTGGCTGAGGTTCCTTCGTGGCTCGGTTGATTCAGGAAGGGACATGGCAGATAAACCAGCCGGGAACCGGTGAATTGAAGGAAAGCAGGAAGGGGTTTGAGAGGGAGATTCGTTTATATACCAGAAAGTTAGGCACTTAAAAAATGATTTTTCAAAAAGTTTTTCAAAAAGCAATTTGCAATTACTTATTTTTTAAGCACATATACGAATATCCCTGTCAACCCGTGCCGGGCGTGAGGCTTGGCGGATACCCGCCCGCCCGGCCTGAGTTGGCCATTCGGCAGATGATTTTTGCGAAACCCGTGCGGTTCTAAGTCTCAGATTATCAATGTATAGACAATCCACCTGTCAGGTCACCTGACAGGTGGATTGCTTATGTTTAGGTAATCAGCGTGTTACAGCGACAAGGGTAGAGAGTTTATTGCGAGTTTTTGATATGGGAAACTGTAGTTATACCTGTATATAATT
>ERZ1645187.1381-NODE-1381-length-22368-cov-10.846009_pt1 | contig 22368 bp, 20 predicted proteins | sample MGYA00575352_ERZ1645187 | MGnify/ENA primary metagenome ERZ1645187 (study PRJEB40837, sample SAMN11349314) | freshwater sediment metagenome | isolation source: river sediment | host: Sediment | place: India: Wazaribad , New Delhi | collected 2017-02-21 ... | reverse complement strand
AGCTCGGCCAGCGTTCCGACGAGATCGGCGCCATCATCGAAGTGATCCGCGGCATCGCCGAACAGACCAACCTGCTGGCCCTCAATGCCGCCATCGAGGCGGCGCGCGCCGGGGAACAGGGGCGCGGCTTCGCCGTGGTCGCCGACGAAGTGCGCAAGCTGGCGGAAAAGACGGGCAGCGCCACCGAGGAAATCAGCCAGATGATCAGCGCCATCCAGGCCCAGGTCAGGCAGACCGTGGTCACCATGGGCGAGAGCCGCGAAAATGTCCAGATCGGCGTCACGCGCGCCGAAAAGGCCGGACGCTCGCTGGCCGAGATGCTGGAAAGCGTCCAGGGCATCTCGGCGCTGATGGCGCGCATCGCCGCGCTGGCCGACGAGCAGCAGATGCTGATCGGCGACATCGCCGGCCGCGCCACCGGCATGGCAGGCAGCATCGACGCAACGCTGGAACAGGCCGTCACCGGCGACCAGTCCTGCCTCGACCTGACCGCCCGCTCGTCATCCCTGCAGGACCGGATCGGTCGCTTCCGCGTCGCATGAGGCCGGGCCAGCGCGCGGAGCTTTTCGCCCGCCTGGCCGCCGCCGACCCCGAGCCGTCGACGGAGCTGCACTACCGCTCGCCCTACGAGTTGCTGGTGGCCGTGATTCTTTCCGCCCAGGCGACCGACAAGGGCGTGAACCGGGCCACCGGCCCCTTGTTCAGGGAGGCGGCAACGCCGGCAAGCATCCTCGCCCTCGGCGAGGAAAGGCTGGCCGACCACATCCGGAGCATCGGCCTGTACCGCACCAAGGCCAGGAACGTCATCGCCATGTCGCGCCTGCTGCTGGAACGGCACGGCGGCGAGGTGCCGGGCGAGCGCGCCGCGCTCGAAGCGCTGCCCGGCGTCGGCCGCAAGACCGCCAACATCATCCTCAACGTCGTCTTCGGCGAACCGACCATCGCCGTCGACACCCACATCTTCCGCCTCGCCAATCGCACCGGCCTCGCGCCCGGCAAGAACGTCGAGGCCGTCGAGGCCGGGCTGCTGAAAGTCGTGCCGGACGCCTATCGCCGGCACGCCCATCACTGGCTGATCCTGCACGGCCGCCACATCTGCAAGGCCCGCAAGCCCGAATGCTGGCGCTGCATCATCGCCGACCTGTGCGGCTTCAAGGACAAGACGCCGCCGCCATGAGGGACCGCGATGTTCACGCCTAGCCGCGACGAAGTGCGCCGCTTTCTCGCCGGCGCCTGGCAAAAGCGCGTCGCCGGCCTGCCGGCGACGCCGCTGGAAACCATGGCCGCCGACGTCGCCGTGCTGCACCCCGAATACCACGTGCTGCTGGCCGCGGGCGATGAAGCGCTACAGCGCGAGTGGACGCCCGAGCAGGGCGAGACCAACCCCTTCCTGCACCTCTCGCTGCACCTGGCCATCGAGGAACAGCTGTCGATCGACCAGCCGCCCGGCATCCGCGCCGCCTGCGAGCAATTGACCCGCCGCCATGGCGAGCGCCACGCCGCCTTGCACGATATCCTCGACTGCCTGGGCGAAACGGTCTGGCGCGCCAACCGCGACAACGCGCCGCCCGACGGCGCCGCTTATCTCGACTGCATCAGGCGCAAGCTGTAGCCGGCCATCGGCGTACCGCGACGGCTGACTTTCACGGCGTATCGTCACGGCTGACTTTGGCGGCGTGCCGCCACGGCTGACTTTCAGCGCCCCTCGATCGGCGGCGCGACCTTGAGCACTTCCTCGATAGTGGTCTGCCCGGCGGCGACTTTCCGCGCGCCGGAAATGCGCAGCGGCTTCATGCCCTCGCGCGTCGCCTGGTCGCGCAGTTGCGCCAGATCGGTCTGGCCGGTCACGAGCTTGCGCAACTCGGGCGACATCAGCATGATCTCGTAGAGTCCCATGCGGCCCTGATAACCCGTCATCCGGCAGTCGAGGCAGCCGACCGGCAGATAGAGGCTCTGCGGCTTGCCGGACTTCCATGGCGCCACCAGCGCATTCCAGGCATCCTCGTCCTCCGCCCGCAGGCCGCCCGCCCTCTTGCACTTCGGGCAGAGCGTGCGCACCAGCCGCTGCGCCATGATGCCGAGCAGCGTCGATTGCAGCAGGTAGGCGGGCACGCCGAGATCGAGCAGGCGCGTGACCGCCGTCGGCGCGTCGTTGGTGTGCAGCGTGGACAGCACCAGATGGCCGGTCAGGGCCGCCTGGATGGCCATCTCGGCCGTTTCGAGGTCGCGGATCTCGCCGACCATGATGATGTCCGGGTCCTGGCGCATCAGGGCGCGGATGCCGGAGGCGAAGTTCATGCCGATGTCGGCCACCATCTGCACCTGGTTGAACGTCGGCTCGATCATCTCGATCGGGTCCTCGAGCGTGCAGACATTGACGTCGGGCGTCGCCAGTTCCTTGAGCGTCGAATACAGCGTAGTGGTCTTGCCGGAGCCGGTCGGGCCGGTGACCAGGATGATGCCGTTGGGCTGGGTGGTCATCCGCCGCCAGCGCGTGGTGTCCTCGTCGGTGAAGCCGAGGTCGGCGAAGTCGCGCACCAGCACTTCCGGATCGAAGATGCGCATCACCAGCTTCTCGCCAAAGGCCGTCGGCAGCGTGGACAGCCGCAGCTCGACTTCCTGGCCGGAGGGCATGCGCGTCTTGATGCGGCCGTCCTGCGGCCGGCGCTTCTCGACCACGTCCATGCGGCCGAGGATCTTGATGCGGCTGGTCATGGCGTTGAGCACCGGCATCGGAATCTGGTAGACCTGATGCAGCACGCCGTCGATGCGGAAGCGGACGACGCCCATGTCGCGGCGGGGCTCGACGTGGATGTCGGAGGCGCGCTGCTCGAAGGCGTACTGCCAAAGCCAGTCGACGATCAGCACCACGTGCTGGTCGTTGGCGTCGAGGCTGCCCTTGTTCTTGCCCAGTTCGACCAGTTGCTCGAAATTGGAAATCCCGGAAGTGCCGACGTCGCCGCGGCCGAGCGCGCCCTTGACCGACTTGGCCAGGTTGTAGAACTCCACCTGGTAGCGCGCGATATCGTCGGGATTGGCGATCACCCGCCGGATGCGCTTGCGCAGGATGGGTTCCAGCTCGTGTTCCCAGGCCCGCTGGAACGGCTCGGCGGTGGCCACCACGACTTCCTGCGGCCTCACTTCGACCGGCAGGATGCGAAAGCGCGTGGCATAAGCGTTCGACATCACCTCGGTGACGGCGGCGAAATTGATCTTGAGCGGATCGATATGGTAGTAGTCGAGGCCGCTCCAGCGCGCCAGCCATTCGGTCAGCGTGTCGAGGTCGAGCGTGCGCGGCGGCTCGGCGGGCGTCTTCCAGCGCTGCTCGGCGATCACCGCCAGCGGATGGATGTCGCCACGGAAATAGCGCCGCTCGCGCTTGAATTTTTCCGCGATACCGGTTTCCACCAGCCCGTCGGCCAGCAGCCCGTCCACCACTTCCGCCAGCACCAGCCGCCGATCCTGGGCAGGGGCATTCCCGGCTTTGCTCATCGTCCCGTCGCTCATGGCCGTCCAAGTGGGGCGATTCTAACGCCCGCCGGCTCCGGCGACGATGATCAGGGCATGTAGGCGCCGCCGCTGACGCTGATCAACTGGCCGGTGATGTAGCTGGATCGGTCCGAAGCGAGGAACAGGGCGAGATGGGCGATGTCCTCGGGGCGTCCCAGGCGCGGAATCGGCAGGCCGCTCATGTTGAACAGGGTGCCATCCCGCCGGGCCTGCTCCATGTCCTCCGGCTTGCCCAGTTGATCGAAGCCGAAGCGATGCCAGAAACTGCCGCGGCCGACGTCCTCGGCCGCGTGCGGCACGATCCAGCCCGGACAGATGTTGTTCACCCGCACGCCCTGCTTCGCCCATTCCCAGGCCAGCGCCTTGGTCAAGCTATTGACGAAACCCTTGGTCGCGCCGTAATGGGCGACCCCCGCGGCCGCCTCGCCGAGCAGCGACGAATTGGACGAGATGTTGACGATGCTGCCCTGGCCGCGCGCCAGCATGTCGCCCGCCACCGCCTGGCAGCAATTCACCACGCCGTCGATGTTGAGCGCGATTTCCCAGCGCCGGGCCGCCTCGTCGAGATCGGCGAAGGCCGCGGGATGATCGACGCCGCCGGCGTTGTTGACCAGCACGTCCACGGGACCGAATTGACGCCCGGCCTCGGCCAGCATGGCATCGACGCTCGCCCGCTGGGTGACGTCGGTCGCCACAGCCAACACCGTGCCGGGCAAGCCCTGCGCGACGGCTTCGCGGGCCAGTTTCTCGCCGGTGGCCGCATCGCGAGAGGCGCTGACCACCCGGCAACCCTCGCGGGCGAATTCCAGCACCAGGCCGCGTCCGATGCCGCCGCTGCCGCCGGTGACGACGACCGTCCTGCCCGCCAAGCCCAGATCCATGCTATCTCCTCCGTTCGTCAGACTTCGTTTGGCACCTTGTGGAAGGCCTGGTAGCGCGCGAAGATCGCCCGCTCCCGCGCGATCTGGTCCCGCTCGCCCAGGTCATAGACGTTCTGGCCGAACTTGCCGCGCGGCTTGTGGGCCAGGTAGTCGGCCACGGCCTGGCGGGCACGATCGGGAAACTCGATGGCCATGGCCTGATAGAGCCTGGCAATGGCATCCAGCGGATCGCGTATCAGGTCGGCGAACAGGAAATCATGCATTTGCGCGCGGGGAATTTCGCCCGACTCGATCTGGTCGACCACCCGGTTCAGGCTGGCGGCGTAGGCTTCCGGCGTCATCAGCCGCTCGAACGAGGCCGCGTCGAAGGGCTTGTCGCTGCGCATCCAGTACAGCGTGCCGAGCAGATGGGTGACCGAGGCGCGCGCCTTGACCGGATCGCGATGGGTATAGACAACCCGCGCATCCGGGAAAGCGTCGAACAGCACCGGCAGGCTCTCGATGTGCGAAGGCGACTTGAGCAGCCAGTGGCGGCGCGGGTTCTTCCATTGCAGCAGCTTGAGCATCCGCTTGTAGTACGCGTAGGGCACGCGCAGGTCGGCCTGCATCAGCCACTGGTAATAGCTGGGAATCTGGAACAGGCCGATCAGGTTGTCGGTCACGAAGGTGCAGTTCATCGCGACCTTGCACTCGTTGGGAATCGTCGCGCCCAGTTCATGCATCGCCAGAAAGGACGGCGCCACCCGGTGCCATTGGGTCAGCAGGTGGTGCGCCATCGGAATGCGCGGGTCGTCGCGATAGGTCGCGGCCTCGGGCGGCGGGCAGGGAAACATGATTTCCCAGTTGGCGGGCGCGCCGAACTGGCTGTCGCCCGACAACAGCTCGAACAGGATGGAGGTGCCGGAACGCGCCTGGCCGACGATGAACACCGGGGCATCGACGACTTCGTCCTCGATCTCGGGATGGCGCCGATACGCCTCCTCGATCTCCAGTCGCTCCCGCAGCCAGATCAGCAGGTCGCTGCGCGTCATCAGCCGACCGAACAGATTGAGCTCGGCCTCCTCGTTGATGGCCTTCACCAGCACCTCGAAAGGCTCGCGCCATTCGTCCGCGCCGAAATCGCTCAGGCCGGTGGTCGCCATCGCGGTCTCGATGAGCTCGGCGGGCCGCAGCGGCACGAGGCTGGCGAGGTCCATGCCCCGCCCTTCCTCGTTGACGCGCGCCAGCCAGTCGGGGCGCGCCGGCGGTGTCCAGGCGCCGGATTCCTGAGTGGTCATGCGCTTGCTCCCATCCGCGTCAAAGATTGCCGAAACGATTGATCACGCCCCGCCGCCGGGCGGCAAGCTGCTCGCGCCGCTCGTCCGCCGAGATGCGCCGGATACCGGCGGGCAGATGATCGAACAGCCGCGCCGCCTTGACCTGGGTGGCCTGCGGCACGGGGCAGTCGTCGGCCAGCATCCAGCGGTAGCAGACATAGCCCTCGGCATAGCCCGACGGATCGAGCCAGTTCGGCAGGCCCGGATCGTCATGGGCGATCACGACGATCAATTCGCCGTCGTCCTCCATCCGTGCATAGTGGCAGTTGGTGTTCGACAGGCGGTAGCGGTAGTCCATGCTGGTCCACCAGAAATTGCCGAACTCGACGGCCCAGTACTGGCAGCGCGGCGGCCGCACGCGGATGATCAAGGCTTCGTCCCGGGGCAAGGACCAATAGGCGACCATCGGCTCGCCGCCCGGCGTGGCGTCGATGGCCCGGTCGGCCAGTTGCTTGTAGGAACGGAACGTGTTGGGAATCGCCTTCCACATGTTGATCATGTAGATCCAGAACTCGATCGATTCCCTGACCCACCTGGCCGAGGCCGGCAACTGCCGCGCCAGCTTCTCCGGCGAAGGCGGCATCGGCGGGCTCATGTCGCCCGTCAGACGGTCGATGCGCGCCTTCATCGGGCGCTCGTTCTCCCAGTCGGCGAAGAACTGGCGGAAGGTGACGCGGAAGGTCTCCGGCGTCGTCCGCAGCCAGTCGCCCGCGTAGCCGTCCGGCGCCCGGGGGCCGACCATGAGTTCGAAACGGCCGTCGCCGTCCACTTTCAGGTCGTGGCCGAACAGGGTCTGCGCCACCTTGCCGCCCCAGGGGGTCTGCCCCCTTTCCACCGAGGTCACGGCAAAATAACGCGCCGTCCCGCGATCGCCGACGATACGGTAGGTCTCGTTGCCGTCGATGGTCGCGCCGACATACACCGCGTCGGTGTTGTCGCCGCCCTGCTTGCGCACCGGATCGAAATAGTGGATCAGCTCCGGAAAGCGCGGATCGGCGTAGTCGTGCTGGAAATTCAGCGCCAGCGAGATGTTGCGCGCCAGCACCTCGACACCGGCGCTGCGATCGTTGACCCGCGCCGGCACCGAGGGTCCGAAGGGAATGTCGCCGGCTTTCTTGAGTTCATCGCAGAAGTCCGCCCACGCCTGGCGCAAAACGTCGTCGTGTTCGGTTCGGTCGCTCATATCGTTTCACCTTTCCTATACGCCCGGCGCGCCGGGCAGCGTGCGGTAGTAGTGCCCGACCACCATGCCGCCATCGACCGGAACTTCCGCGCCGCAAACGTACGAGGCGGCGTCGCTGGCCAGGAACAGGCTGACACGGGCAATCTCCTCGGGCGCGCCGATGCGCTGCAGCGGCACGTCCGGATAGTGCTTGTCGATCAACGAGCGCGGCTGCTTGTCCGGATTGCTCATGAAGGTATCGACGCCGCCGGGATGCACGGAATTGACCCGGATGCCCTTGTGCCCCAGCTCCAGCGCCGCCACACGCGTCAGTCCGCGCACGGCCCACTTGCTCGAACAATAGGCGCCCAGGCCATTGGCCCCATGAATGCCATCCACCGAGGAAATATTGACGATCGCCCCCTTGCCGCGGCCGATCATGTGTGGCGCCACCGCCCGGATGCCAAGGAAGCCACCGGTCAGATTGACGCTCAGCACTTTCTCGAACTCGGCCTTGCTGGTGTCGACCAGCGTCTTGAACAGCAGGACACCGGCATTGTTGATCAGGATGTCGATCTGCCCCCACTCGGCGACGGTGGCGGCCACCAGCGACGCCCAGCTGTTCTCGTCCGTGACATCGTGATGGCGATACACGGCGTTGGCGCCCAGTTGCCGCGCCAGATCGGCGCCCTCGCTATCCAGAATGTCCGCGATCACGACCCTGGCGCCCGCTTCGACGAACAGACGCGAGGTCGCCTCGCCCATGCCGCGCGCCCCACCCGTGACGATGGCCACTTTTCCGGTCAACTCTCCCATGACGACTCCTCGTGTTTGAAAAATTGCAATAGTAGTATCGATTGGTGCGACGGCCCGATCACCGGATCATCGCGCCGCTCGATCCCGTTTCAAGGCCGCGACGACATCGGCCCAGTGGCTCGGGTCGGGGCAGCGGTTGTGCGTGATGCTGACGCTGTCGGCGATGCCCGCCAGTCGCGCCTCCAGCTTGCCGGCGATCTCGCGGCGTTCGCCGACCACGGCGATTTCATCGAGGATGTCGTCCCCGATCAGGCCGGTCATGTCGTCCCACCGGCCCGCCTTCGACAGGCGATTGAGTTCCCGATGCAGTTCGTCCCAGCCATGGCAGGCCAGCGTCGGCAGATAGGCCGGTGTCGAGCCATAGAACGCCAGTTGCTTGCGCGCCGCCAGCTTCGAAGCCGCGAAGGCTTCCTCGGTATCGGCGGTCACCACCAGCGTCGCGCACATGACCTCGATGTCCGCCCGCCGCCGGCCAGACCTGGCGAGGCCCTGTTCGAGGGCCGGCAGCGTGTTTTCCAGCAGCGACCGGCGGGTGTTGAACGGATGGGCGATGAAGCCGTCGGCCACCTCGCCCGCCACCGCCGTCATCAGCGGCCCGAACCCGCCAGTGAAGATCGGCGGCGGACCATAAGGGTTCGGCCCCGGGTTGAAGGCCGGGATCATGATGGTGTGCGTGTAAAACCGGCCCTTGAAATCGAGCGGCGCCCTGCCCTCCCAGCAACCCCAGATCGCCTTGATCGCCTGGACGATTTCCTTCATCCGCTCGGCCGGATGCGACCAGACGCTGCTGAATCGCTTCTCGATGTGAGGCTTGACCTGCGAGCCGAGGCCGAGCACGAAACGGCCGCCGCTGATCGACTGCATGTCGTAGCCCAGGTTGGCGAGGTTCATCGGATTGCGCGCGAAGGCGATGGCGATGCCGGTGCCCAGCCTCAGCGTGGTGGTGTGTTCGGCCGCCACCGCCAGCGCGAGAAAAGGATCGTGCTTGGCCTCGAAGGAAAAGCCGCCGTCGTAACCGATATCCTCCAGTTCCTTGTAGATCGTGCGGGCCTTGCGGGGATCTTCCAGGGGAGCGGTGGTGTAAACCTTCATGCCGTTGCGTCCTTTGAAATGAAAGGGATTTAGTAGCTCTTCGGCAAGCCCAGCTTGCGTGTCGCGATGATGTTGCGCTGAACTTCCGACGTTCCGCCGCCGATGGTCTCCAATACCGTGAGCAGATAGGCGCCCACCTCTCTCAGGAATTGCTTCTCGTCTTCGGAAAATTCGAAATCCATGGTCTGCCACTCGACTGCACCGCCCGAAGTCGGCGGCATTCGATGCGTCGCAAGCACAATGAAGCGTCATGCTATCAATCTCACTGACCAGGGTCAATGACAATCTTTTCGCGGCAATGCGCCCTCGTCGAAGCGGTGGGAATGCCCGTCATTTGGGGCTGGCGCCTGGCGCGGCGCCAGCAGCGTCGTCAGGCGGTCAGCGCCTCGGACAGCAGATTGGCCAGCAAGGCAATCCGCGGGCGACTGGTGTCCAGCGAGGAAACCGGGTTGAGCAGAAAACCGAAGAAGCTCAAGCGCAAGGTATCGGCGAGCTTCGTCGCATCGATGCCCTTGCGCAGGATTCCCTTCTGTTGCTGGTGCCTGATCTGCCGGATCAAGGCGTTGCCAAACGCTGTGTGCTGCACGCCCAGGCGTTGCGCTCCGCCCTGGCGCACGATGGCAAGGTTGATCAAGCGAACCATTTCGAGATCACCGATCGCCTGATGCTCGGACAGCACGATCTCGATCAGTTGCCCCAGGAAAGTCTTGGCATCGGGGACGTCGGCCAGTTCGCGCTCGATGCGTTCAGCCATGACATTGGATACACGCCGCTGCCTTTCCAGCAATACGTGATCCTTGGTCGGAAAGTGGAAAAAGAACGTCCCCTTGGCGACCTTGGCCTGGCGGCAGATCTCGCTGACCCGGGCGGCATCCACGCCGACACGGTGAAATTCGGCCAGGGCGGTTTCGTAAAGCCGCTCGAAGGTTTCCTGGCGCTGCCGGTCGCGAAGGGTCGGGCTGCTGTCTGACATGGGCAAGTTCGAGGATGGGAGGCGAGTTCGCTCAAGGAGATTCCGGCGGCGATTCTAACCTCGGTGCCGCGCCGGCCAGGAGACCGCCCATGGACGCAAACTCATGGACGCGACACCGCCGGACCAATCGTTCGGATCGCCCCGTCATATCCGTGGCGGCGGGCCGGGTGCCGTTCGGATTGTGCTGTTACATTAACGTCATTTAAACCGAATGCTTTCCAGCGAAGGAGGAAACTGGCATGAGCTTGAGCCTGACCGGATTCGACGGCAAGGTGGCGGTGGTGACGGGCGCCGGCAGGATGCGCAGCATCGGCCGGCCCATCGCCCTGACCCTGGCCAAGGCAGGTTGCGACGTGGTGCTGACAGGCACGGGCAAGTCGCCCGAGCACTATCCCGATGACGAGAAGGCGGCCGGCTGGCGGGACATCGAATCCGTGGCGGCGGAAATCCGCGCCCTGGGCCGCCGCGCGCTGCCCGTCATCTCGGATGTCGCCGACGCCGAAGCCGTCGACCAGCTGGCGACGCGGGTGGTGGCCGAAATGGGCCGCGTGGATTTCGTCGTCAACAACGCCGGTTCGACCCGCGGCCGCGACCGTCAGCCGGTGGCCACGCTGCCGGTCGAAGAATGGCGGCGCGTCATCGACACCAATCTCAACGGCAGTTTCTACATGTGCCAGGCCTTCGCCCGCCGCATGATCGAGGCCCGGAGCGGCGGGGCCATCATCAACATCTCGACACTCGGCGCCCGCCTGCTCGCGGCCGGCACGGCGGCTTACGCCAGTTCCAAGCTGGCCATCAACGGCCTGACGACCATACTGTCGGGCGAACTGGGGCAATACGGCATCCGCGTCAACGGCGTCTGCCCGGGGCTGATCGACACCAGCCGCCTCGACGACATGCGCCAGGGGCCGATGTGGCAGCAGTTGATCAAGACCTTCATCCCGCTCGGCCGCGCCGGCACGGGCGACGACATCGCCCACGCGGTGGCTTTCCTGTGCAGCGACCAGGGCGCCTGGATCAGCGGTCAGAACATCTTCGTCGACGGCGGTTACACCAGCGTGCCCCTGATGACGGGACAGTAAGCGCGCCCTCGCCCTCAGGGCAGGATGCCGGCCGCCCGGCGCGGCGCGAAGGGGCCGGCATGACGGCAGGCCGTCAGTTCCAGCCCCGCCAGCAGGGCATTGCGCAGCTCGCGCGGATCGATCACGTCGTCATAGACCATCCGGTCGGCGAGCCGCCAGGCACCGCTCGCCTGTTCGGTCATGGCCCGCCGCCGCGCGGCGTCATCGAGCCCGGCGGCGGCCGCGCCACTCGCGGCCGGCATGGAGCCCAGGCTGATGGCCGGCAACGCCAGGTTGAGCGTCTGCCCGTCGAAGGGGTTCATGGCCATGATCGATGAGCCGAAACCAAACGCCTTGCGCAAGGTGACGTGCAACTTCGGCACGCGCAGCCGATGCTGTACCACGAACATGCGGGCGGCATGGCGCAGAGCCCCGGCCCGCTCCGAAGCGCGGCCGGGCAGCACGCCGGGATTGTCGGCCAGAAAAACCACGGGCAGATGAAACGCGTCCGCCACGTCCATGAAGTGCGCCGCCTTTTGCGCCGCCGCCGCATCGACCGCGCCGGCGCCGGCCGCGGGATTGTTGGCGACGATGGCGACACTCCGCCCGCCCAGCCTGGCAAGCGCCGTGACGAGGGAGGCACCGTAAGAAGGCTGCACCTCCAGCAGGCTGTCCCGGTCGGTCAGCAGCGCCAGCACTGGACGGACATCGAAAGCGACGCGGGGATCGGGATCGATCAGATCGAGGATGGCATCGAGGCGGCGCGGCAGGGTGTCGCCCCCATCGCCCGTTTTTTCGCCGCCGGCGGGCGGGGCCTGCCAGGCATTCGAGGGGAAATAGCCCAGGTAGCGCCGCGCCAGGGCGATCGCCCCGGCGTCGTCGGCCGCGAGGTTGTGCGCGACCCCGGAGACATCGACGTGAACCCCGGGACCGCCGAGCTGTTCCTTCGTCACCGATTCGCCGATCGCCCCCTTGACGATAGGCGGGCCGGCGACGAACATCGCCGCCGCCTCGGTCATGACCACGAAATCCGACAGCGGCGCCGTGAGCGCGCCGTGGCCGGCCGAGGCGCCCATCACCAGGCAGACCATGGGCACCAGCCCGGAAAGATCGGCCAGCGCCTGGAGGTCGTTGGGCGACGGGGTGGCATGTTCGTTGGTGAGCCGGTGCCCGGCGCCTTCGAGCATGAACACCAGCGGCACCCCCTCCTGCCGCGCCAGTTGCGCCAGCCGATGGCGCTTGCTGGCGGCGGCGTCGCCGATCGAACCGCCGAGGACCGTGAAGTCCTCGATACCGGCGAGCACGGGACGTCCTTCCACCCGGCCGAAGCCGGCCACCAGCGCATCGGCCGGCGCCGGCGCCGGGCCGTTCTCGCTCAGATTGCCCGCCAGGCCGCCCAATTCGACGAAGCTGCCTTCGTCGAACAATGCGGTGGCGCGCTGACGGGCATCGAGCTTGCCTGTCGCGTGCTGCTTTTCCAGTTTTCCGGCACCGCCCATGGCGCGCGCAAAAGCCCGCTTGCGCTCCAGTTCGGCAAGAATATCGTCCCACTTCACGGAATCACCCCTTTGGCATGCATGCGACCGGCATCCGAGGACGGACGCCGCGTTGCCGGGAAATCGTCGCCTCGATCCAGCCGGCGCAGTATCGCCGGCCCGGGGCTCACGGTCAATTGCGGGGCCGGGCTCCGGCGGCGCCGCGATGCTCGCGGGGGCTGACCCCGTAGCGTCGCCGATAGGCGCGGGTGAAATCGCCGGCGTTGCGATAGCCGACGTGCATCGCAATTCCCTGGATCTGCATGGTGCTGCCTTCGAGCAGATGCCGCGCCGTTTCCAGCCGCAACTCGGAGAAATACTCGAAGACCGTCATGCCCAGCCGTTCCCGGAAGATATCGGTCAATTTCCGCTCGTTGCTGCCCAGCGCCGCCGCCATCTCGGTCAGGCCCGGCGGATCGTCCATGCGCTGGTCGAGCATGGTCAGGGCGCGGGCAAACAACTGCTCATCGGGGAAGGCCTTGCCGCCCACCCCGGTCAGCGCCCGCTGGCCGAGCATGGTTTGCAGGCGATCCAGTTGCGCCTTGTTGCGCAAATGAATGAATATCCGCGCCAGCACCTCGCGCTCGGCGAAGGGCTTGCCGATGAAATCGACTGCGCCGAGATTGAAACCCTGCAACTTGTGCTCGATGGCGGCGCTTGCCGACAGAAAGATCACCGGCACGTTGGCCGTGCGCGGATCGGCCTTGAGCCTGCGACAGACCTCGAATCCATCGATCACGGGCAGGTGCACTTCGAGCAGTATCAGGTCCGGTGCGTGCTTGAATGCCTGGTCGACGCCGTCCTGGCCATCCACCGCGACGAGCAACTCGAGTTCATGACCATCGAGGCCCTGGAGCAGCCAGGCCACCGTTGTCGATTGTTCATCGATGATCAGCACACGGGGCACATCGTTCACCATCGGGACATCCATATGAATATGAAAACATGTACCAGATCAATGATACCCGCAGCCTCATCATGGCCAAAAGTGTCGGCGGGAGTGGACACATTTTGTTACGATCCCGCGGCCCGAATCGGGGGCCGTAGTACCATTGCCGGATGAAATCAACCGCGACTCCCGCCTCGCTGGACCAGCGTGGCCGCGCGCTGCGCGACCTGCGCATCTCCGTGACCGACCGCTGCAATTTCCGTTGCGTCTATTGCATGCCGAAAACGGTTTTCGGCCGCGACTATCCCTTCCTGCCGCGCGCCGACATGCTCTCCTATGAGGAAATCGCGCGGCTGGCCCGGCTGTTCGCCGACCAGGGGGTGGTCAAGATCCGCCTGACCGGCGGCGAGCCCTTGTTGCGCAAGGATATCGAACGGCTCATCGAACAACTGGCCGCCATTCCCGGCCTCGAACTGACGCTGACCACCAACGGCTCCCTGCTTGCCGCGCGCGCGCGCGGCCTGCGCGATGCCGGCCTGCACCGCGTCACGGTCAGCCTCGACGCCCTCGATGACGCCGTCTTCAAGCGGATGAACGATGCCGACTATCCGGTCGCCCGCGTCCTCGATGGCATCGCCGCCGCCGATGCCGCGGGGCTCCGGCCGGTGAAGATCAACACGGTGGTCAAGCGCGGCACCAACGACGGCGAGATCCTGCCGCTGGCGCGTCACTTCAAGGGCAGCGGGCACATCCTGCGCTTCATCGAGTACATGGACGCCGGCAGCACCAACGCCTGGCGCTCGGACGAAGTGCTGCCGGCGGCCGACGTCATCCGGCGCATCGACGCGGAACTTCCCCTCGAAGCCATCGACCCGAACTACCCGGGCGAAGTCGCCGAACGCTGGCGCTATCGCGACGGCGGCGGCGAGATCGGCGTGATCGCCTCGGTCACGCAGGCCTTCTGCTCCGACTGCACGCGGGCCCGGCTATCGACCGACGGCCAGGTCTATACCTGCCTGTTCGCCACCCGCGGCCACGACCTGCGCGCCATGCTCCGCCAGGGCGCCGACGATGAACGCATCGCCGCCGCCATCGCCGGTATCTGGCGCGACCGCGACGACCGCTACTCGGAACTGCGCGGCGCCGGCGTGCCGGTGGTCAAGAAGATCGAGATGTCCTATATCGGCGGCTGAGTCGCCGGCCGGCAATTGGTGATTCAGCCGGCGAGCAGCTCGTTGGTGATCGGCCCGCGCAGGATGGCGCGCGTCGCGCGCCAGCCGGCGGCGGCAACGCCGATCGCGCCGGCCAGCATGCCGATCGCCACCAGCCCCGGCCCCGGCAGATAAGGCAGGTGAAAGACGAAGCGCGCCAGCAGCCAGCCGATCGCTCCCGCGCCGGTCCCGGCCAGCGTGCCGGCGATGGCCCCGAGCATGGCGAACTCGGCGATCAGGGCGGCCCGCAACTGTCTGCCGCGTCCGCCCAGTGCCCGCATCACCGCCAGCTCGCGCCGGCGCTGGTCGGCGCTGGCCACCAGCGCGGCGTACAGCACCGCCAGGCCGGCGATCATGGTCAGGCCGAACAGCAGTTGAACGGCCCGCGCGACACGATCGAAACTGTCCTGTAGCTGACGGACGACGGCCGCCACGTCGACAACGGTGATGTTGGGAAACGCGCGCACCAGATCCGTCGCCAGCGACGACCGGGCCGGCGGCAGGTGGAAGCTCGTGATGTCGCTGACCGGATAGCCGTCGAGCAGGCCGGGCGAGGCGATGACGAAGAAATTGACGCGCATCGAGTCCCAGTCGAACTTGCGCAATGAACCGATGCGCGCGGTCAACGGCACGCCGGCGATGTTGAAGGTGATCTCGTCGCCGAGCTTCAGCCCCAGCGTCTCGGCCAGTCCCTGCTCGACGGAAAACCGCGGCGCGCGGCCGTCGCCGTGCCAGGCGCCGGCGACCACCGCGTTGCCCTCGGGCAGGCGCGACGCCCACGAGAGGTTAAATTCGCGGTCCATCAGGCGCTGGGCACGATCGTCGGCGAAATCGGCGGGCTGCCGCGGCTGACTATTGATGGCCACCAGCCGGCCGCGCACCATCGGTTCGAGGCGCGGCGCGGCCAAGCCCCGTTCGACGAAAAAGTCGGCGAATGCCGCGCGCTGGTCGGGCTGGATGTTGATGACGAAGCGATTGGGCGCGTCGGCCGGCACGCGTGTCCGCCAACTGTCCAGCAGGTCGTCGCGGGCGACGGTGACCAGCAGCAGGGCGGTCAGGCCCAGGCCGAGCGCCACGGCTTGCACCACCGTGCCGCGCCAATGGCGGCGCAGGTTGGCGACGGCCAGGCGCCAGGGGCTGAAGCCGCGATCCGTCGCCGGCAGCCTGCCTCCCAGCATCAAGAGCAGGCGCGCCACGCCGCCGTAGAGCAGGATGGCGACACCGAAGGCCGCGATCACGATCAGGCCCAGCCGCGTCTCCCCCGCCACCCAGACCACCAGTCCCGCCAGCAGCGCCGCGCCCAGGCCGTAGGCGGCGATGAGCCCGGGTTCCGCGACTTCCCATTCGCGCCGCAGCACGCGCAGCGTGGACACCCGGCGCAGCCTCAACAGCGGCGGCAGCACGAAACCGGTCACCAGCGTCATGCTGACCGCGACGCCATGCGCCCACGGACGCCACGAGGCCGGCGGCAGATCGTCGGCGATGAAGTCGGACAACAGGGCCAGCAGCCCGCCGTGCACCGCCAGCCCCAGCAGGCAGCCGATGGCCGCCGCCAGCGCCCCCAGGATGACGAATTCGCCGGCGTGGATCGCCAGGATGGTGTCGCTGCGCGCGCCGAGGCAGCGCATGACCGCGCAGCCATCGAGATGGCGGCGCAGGTAACGGTCGGCGGCCAGGCCCACCGCCACGGCGGCCAGCACGACCGTCAACAGCGCCGCCAGGCCGAGGAAGCGCGAGGCGCGGTCGAGCAGGTTGCGGATTTCCGGCCGGGCGTTGTCGATGCTTTCCAGGCGTTCGCCACGGCCGAGCCTGGGCTCGATCCAGGCGCGAAAGTCAGCCACGGCGGCACGCCCCCCGGCCAGATGCAGGCGCCAGGCGATCCGGCTGCCGGGCTGGACGAGGCCGGTCGCCGGCAGATCGTCGATATTGACCAGCAGGCGCGGCGCCAGGGCGAAGGCATTGATGCCGCGGTCGGGATCGAGCGTCAGCATCGCCGACACCTTGAACGCGGCCGAGCCCACCCGCAAGTCGGCGCCATCGCCTCCCAGCGCCCGCAACAGCCGCTCCTCCGGCCAGGCCGTGCCCCGCGGAGGCGCCCCGCGCGTTTCGCCGTCGGGCGCGTCGAGTCCCGGCGCGACGCGCAAGGCGCCGCGCAACGGGTAATTGCCGCCGATGGCCTTGATTTCGACCAGCTGCGCGTCGCCGTCGGCCCCGGCCGCGACCATGCTGGCAAAGCTCGCGCTCTCGGCGATCTCCACGCCGAGCGCCCGGGCCTGGCGGCGAACATCGTCCGGCCAGGGATGATCGGCGGTCAGCAGCAGATCGCCGCCGATCAGTTGATGCGATTGCAGCAGCAGCCCCTGGTTCACCCGGTCGGCCAGGAAGCCGACGCTGGTCAGCGCCGCCACCGCCAGCACCAGCGCGACGCCGAGCGCCGTCAGTTCTCCGGCGCGCCAGTCGCGCAGCAGCATGCGCCATGCGAGACGAACCGTATTCATCTCAGCGCAGGGACCGGGCCGCCTCGATGGCCTGCTCGACGCGCTCCAGCGCCACGACCTCGATGCCCTTGATCGCCTGCTTCGGCGCATTCGCCTTGGGCATCAGGGCGTGGGTGAAGCCGAGCTTGGCGGCTTCCTTCAAGCGCTCCTGGCCGCGCGGCGCGGGGCGGATTTCGCCGGCCAGGCCGACCTCGCCGAAGGCGACGAGCTTGGCCGGCAGCGGCCGGTTGTTGAGCGAGGAGACGATGGCCAGCAGCACGGCGAGGTCCGCCGCCGGCTCCTGGATGCGCACGCCGCCGACGGCATTGACGAAGACATCCTGATCGAAGCAGACGATGCCGGCATGGCGATGCAGCACCGCCAGCAACATGGCGAGCCGCTGCGCGTCGAGGCCGACGGTCAGCCGGCGCGGGCTGGGCGAATGCGCGCCATCCACGAGCGCCTGGATCTCCACCAGCAGCGGCCGCGTGCCCTCCTGCGTCACAAGCACGCAGGAACCGGACACTTCCTGCGCGTGCTGCGACAGGAACAGCGCCGAGGGATTGGAAACGCCGCGCAGGCCCTTGTCGGTCATGGCGAAGACGCCAAGCTCGTTCACCGCGCCGAAGCGGTTCTTGAAGGCGCGGATCAGCCGGAAACTCGAATGCGTGTCACCCTCGAAATAGAGCACGGTGTCGACGATGTGCTCCAGCACGCGCGGCCCCGCCAGCGCGCCCTCCTTGGTCACGTGGCCGACCAGGATCACGCAGATGCCGCTCTGCTTGGCCAGCCGCGTCAGCTGCGCCGCGCATTCGCGCACCTGCGCCACCGAGCCGGGCGCCGATTGCAGCGCCTCGGAATACAGCGTCTGGATCGAGTCGATCACCGCCACCAGCGGCTTTTCCTTCTTCAGCGTGGCGAGGATCTTCTCCAGCCCGATTTCCGGCAGCAGGCGCAGGCCATTGGTTTCGAGTTGCAAGCGGCGCGCGCGCAGCGCCACCTGTTCGCCCGACTCCTCGCCCGAGACGTAAAGCACCGGCTGGCCCGCCTCGGCGAGGCGCGACAGCGCTTGCAGGAGCAGCGTGGACTTGCCGATGCCGGGATCGCCGCCGATCAGCACCACGCCACCGGCGACGAGGCCGCCGCCGAGCACGCGGTCGAACTCCTCGATCCCGGTCGGCTGGCGCGGCTCCTCGCGCGGCCGGATGGCGGCGAGATCCTGCAACTGCCCGCCGCCGGCGATGCCGGCGTAACGGTTGGCGCCGGGGGCCGCGGCTTCCGCCACGGTCTCGACCAGCGTGTTCCACTGCCCGCAGCCGGGGCACTGGCCCTGCCACTTGGGGCTTGTAGCGCCACATTCCGTGCAGGTGTGGATGCTCTTTGCCTTTGCCATCAGTCGGCTTCGAACCAGGGCACGCGCGCCGCGACGGCGCAGAACAATTCATAGCTGATCGTGCCGGCGGCGGCGGCGACTTCGTCCGCCGGCAAGCCCTCGCCCCACAGTATTGCCGTGTCGCCACGGCTGACTTTCGGCAGGTCGGTGAGATCGACGCAGAGCTTGTCCATCGACACGCGGCCGAGCGTGCGCGTGCGCCGGCCCGCGACCAGCACCGGCGTGCCGGTCGGCGCATGGCGCGGGTAGCCGTCGGCGTAGCCGCAGGCGACGACGCCGATGCGCATCGGCCGCTCGGCGGTGAAGGTGCAGCCATAGCCGACATGCTCGCCGGCGGCGATATCGCGCACGGCGATCAGTCCGCTTTCCAGCGTCATCACCGGATCGAGCCCCAGTGTCGCGGCGCTGATCTCGGGAAACGGCGAACCGCCATAAAGCATGATGCCCGGCCGCGCCCAGTCGCCCACGGTCTCCGGATAGCGCAGCAGCGCCGCCGAGTTGGCCAGCGAGGCCGGAAATGCGCGGCCGGCGCGCATGGCGTCGAAGCGCGCCATCTGCGCGGCGATGCCGTGCGGCCCGTCGGCGTCGGCGAAGTGCGTCATCAGGGTGACATCGGCGCATTCGCCGAGCAAGGCCAGGGCGCGCTCGAACTCGTCGGCCGCCAGGCCGAGGCGATTCATGCCGGTGTTGAGCTTGAGGTACACCGACAAGCGCACCGGCAGCGCGGCCGCCCGCAGGGCCTCGACCTGATCGAGGCGATGCAGCACCGGCGTCAGCCGGAACTCGGCGAACAAGGGCAGTTCCCCGGCATCGTAGAAGCCTTCCATCATCAGCAAGGGCTGACGCACGCCGGCCTCGCGCAGGGCGATCGCGCTTTCGAGTTCGATCAGGGCGAAACCGTCCGCGACCCCGGCCAGGGCATCGACGACGCGGGCCAGCCCGTGGCCGTAGCCGTCGGCCTTGACCACGCACCACAGGCGCGCCGCCCCGGCATGGCGGCGGGCGACCTCATAATTGCGGTGCAGCGCGCCGGCGTCGAAGCGGATGCGGATGGGGCGCGCGGCGGTGTTCGCCGATGGGCGGATCATGCGCGCTAGTGTCTCACGGCTGCTTACTTGCTGAGCGAGAGTTCCCTCAGCTTCGCCGCGGCGAAATCGACGAACGTCGTCACCAGCCGGGAGCGGAACTTTTCCTTCGGATACACCATCGACAAGGCCCGTGTCAGCCGGGGCTTGAGCGGAATGGCGACGAGGTCGCCCAGGCGCTGCGCCTTGCGCACCGAACCGACCGAGGCGATGGCGAAGCCCAGTCCCGTCTCGACGACGCCGTTCAGGGCGATCGGGCTGCCCAGTTCCATCACCAGCTTCATCTGCTCGGCGGCGATGCCCGCCTTGCGCAGATAGGCGTCGGTGAACTCGCGCGTGCCGGAACCCGGCTCGCGCGACACGTAGGGGTATTCGACCAGCTGCTTGGGCGCGATTTCCTTGCACTTGGCCAGCGGAAAGCGGGGACTGCAAACGACTTGCAGCTCGTCGTCGCAGCAGACTTCGGTTTCCAGGTTGGGCTGATGCGAGGGCGACTCGATGAAGCCGATGTCGAGCATGTGCTCGGCGACGCGCGTCTCGATGGTTTCCGAGTTGGCGACGATCAGGCGCGGCCGCACGTCCGGATGCGCCGACTTGAATTCGCCGAGGATGCTGGGCAGCATGAATTCGGCGATGGTGGTGGAGGCGCCGACCAGCAGCGAGCCGCCGATCTCGCCGGTCATCTCGGCCAGTCGGACATCCAGTTCGGACGACAGGCCGAGGATGCGCTCGGCGTAGGCCAGCACGATTTCCCCGGCCGGCGTCAGGGTGATGCGGCCATGGCCGCGGTCGAACAGCCGCGTGTTGAAATGTTCCTCCAGCTGCTTGACCTGGAAGGTCACCGCCGGCTGCGTCATGAAGAGGATTTCCGCGGCCTTGGTGAAGGACAACTGCTTGGCGACGGCATGAAACACCTGCAGCCTGCGATCAGCCATGAGACGCTCCCTTGCGAACGCGATTCATTAGTCCGGGCGAATATTCAAACACAGATCATCCATATAAGATAGCCTGATACCCGGCTTTTTTCGTCCGGGCCACCGAGGCGAGAAAGCCGTATTCCTTTCGTGGTATAAAGCCCCGGCCCATGAGCCTTGGCTTCTACATCATCATGGCGGCGCAGTTCTTCTCCGCGCTCGCCGACAACGCCCTGCTGATCGCCGCCATCGCCATCCTGCGCGACATGCAGGCGCCCGCGGAATACGAGCCGCTGCTCAAGACTTTCTTCACCGTTTCCTACGTCGCGCTGGCCGCGTTCGTCGGCGCCTTCGCCGACTCGATGCCGAAATGGCGCGTGATGTTCATCAGCAACGGCATCAAGATCTTCGGCTGCGGACTGATGTTCTTCGACGTGCATCCGCTCGTCGCCTACGCGGTGGTCGGCCTCGGCGCCGCCGCCTATTCGCCGGCCAAGTACGGCATCCTGACCGAATACCTGCCGCACCGCCTGCTGGTGGTCGCCAACGGCTGGATCGAGGGCCTGACGGTGATGGCGATCATCCTTGGCGTCGTGCTCGGCGGCATGATGATCAAGCCCGACATCGCCGGCTCGCTCCTCGCCTTCGATTTCCCCCTCGTCGACACCGGCATCGACTCCGTTCCCGAAATGAACCTGTTGATCATCGGCGTCCTCTATGTGGTCGCCGCCACGTTCAATCTCTACATCCCGGACACCGGCGTCGACCACAAGCCGCTGAAGAAGAACCCGATCTACCTGTTCCACGAATTCAACCACTGCCTGAAACTGCTCTGGCGCGACAAGCTCGGCCAGGTCTCGCTGGCGGTGACGACGCTGTTCTGGGGCGCTGGCGCCACCTTGCAGTTCATCGTCATCGAATGGGCCAAGGCGGCGCTGAACCTCGACCTCTCCAAGGCCAGCATGTTGCAGGGCATCGTCGCCATCGGCGTCGCGCTCGGCGCCGTGTTGGCGGCGAAGATGATCTCGCTGCGCAAGTCCGTGCGCGTCATCCCGCTGGGCATCGCGATGGGGCTTGTCGTGATCGTCATGATCCTGGTGCGCGACATGTGGGTCGCCGTTCCGCTGCTGGTCATCGTCGGCGCGCTATCCGGCTTCTTCGTCGTGCCGATGAACGCCCTGCTCCAGCATCGCGGCCACATCCTGATGGGCGCCGGGCACTCGATCGCCGTGCAGAATTTCAACGAGAACCTGTCGATCCTCATCATGACCAGCGTCTATTCGCTGCTGGTCAAGGCCGGCCTGTCGATCTACGCCGTCATCGTGTTGTTCGGACTCTTCGTCGCCGGCACCATGTGGCTGGTGCGCAACCGCCATCTCGACAACCAGCGGCAGCACGACGATGTCGCGCACCTCGAAGACCGCACCCACTAGGAATTTCCCGGCCGGACCCGGCTAGAGGATTCTCGGCCGGTCGTCCAGCTCGTTCGGGTTGTGCCGCCGCGCGGGGAAATGCAGCGCCAGCCACTTGGTCGCGCGGTCGATGGCTTCCAGCGTGCCGCGCCGGTACGCGCCCAGGCGGAACGAGGCCTCCATCTCGCGGCAGACGCGGTCCCATTCGGCCTGCCCCACCCGCTCGGCGATGCCGCGGTCCGCGAGGATTTCGACACGCCGGTCGATCAATTGCACGTAGATCAGGATGCCGCTGGCCTCGCGCGTCCCGCCGACGCCGAAACGGGCGAAAAGCTGCTCGGCGCGCGCCCGGGGCGGCGTGCCGCGAAGGCTGACTATCAGGGGCATCGGCCCTTCGACGACCAGGCACAGCTCGCCCCGATGCAGACGCTCCGACGCCGCGATCGCCTCGTGGATCGCCGCGCGGTCGGCGGCGCGGAAAGCGCGCCGCGCCCACCAGCCGGGAATCATCAGATGCTTGAACAGGCGGCCGAGGTCCATTCACCAGCTCCCCGATGCGCCGCCGCCGCCGAAGCCGCCGCCGCCCCCGGAAAAACCGCCGCCGCCGCTGCTCCAGCCCCCGCCGCCGCTCCAGCCGCCAC
>ERZ1645187.1380-NODE-1380-length-22373-cov-6.625549_pt1 | contig 22373 bp, 7 predicted proteins | sample MGYA00575352_ERZ1645187 | MGnify/ENA primary metagenome ERZ1645187 (study PRJEB40837, sample SAMN11349314) | freshwater sediment metagenome | isolation source: river sediment | host: Sediment | place: India: Wazaribad , New Delhi | collected 2017-02-21 ... | reverse complement strand
CCGCGAATTTCGACGCCGGGAAGCATGCTCCAACATCATGGCAGATCAGCGCCTTTAGAGTTCGCCATGACGACGACAGTCGCAACGCGCAAGGCGCTCATTGACCAAGCAGCCGACCTCGCGCGGCGCTGGCAAGAGTTGCCCGCATCCGAGAGGCGCGGCATCCTTGTTGCGTGCCTTTCTCGAATAGAGATCAAGACCGAGACTGTGGTGCTCGTCCTCCGCCCGCTGCGGCTCCTTGAGGCAATCCGTGGGAGGCTGAGCCCTTGCCGGTCAGACTTGCCGGACCAGGGACCGAGCACAGTCCTTACAATACCGGCGCGCGTGAAGCGGACCGGCATGGCAAAAAAGCTGGTGATCGAGGGGCAAACGGAAACAGCGGCCAAGCCGAATCGCAGCCTACTGCGCCTGATCGCGCAGGCGCGACAATTCAGCGATCTCGTCGCAAGCAGCAACGGCAGGCCAATCCGGGATCTCGCCGATGAGGCGGGGGTGAGCCGGTCCTACTTCACCCGTGTATTCCGACTGAGCTTCCTGGCGCCCGGGATCACCAAGGCAATCATACAAGGACGCCAGCCAGCCGAGTTCAGCGCGATCAAGCTCATGCGCGCTGGCCCGTTCGCACTCCGCTGGTCGGACCAGCGCCGAGAGTTTGGATTCGACTGACCGCATCAGAGCCCCTGACGTGTCCTGTCACCCGCCGTCCGCGACGGCGGATTGTTGTTTCCGGCAGCGTCGAACGAGCGAATTCCTCGCTCAGTCCGCCGCCAACGGTACCGCTCTCAAAACCCGATAGGAGACTTGGACCGGCAGAGCGCGCGAGAACCGGCATCGAATCGGTCTCTCGGTCGCAGATGGGATCACATCGTGCCGCTAACTAGCGGACACTACGGACGAAGTTCGAATCCCGCCTCAAAACAAAAAAGTTTGCAAAATCAATAACTTATAGCGGTGGAGGCAGTCCGGCGCGAACGGGTCTCAAGAACCGGGAAAATCGCGGCACTTTCCACGTGTTTCCACCCGGGTTTCGCGAGTCTTCCTATGCGATTTTTACTGGGGGCGCCCGAAAACGCATTGATTTCAGCGCACTAAAGCTCGTTTTCGGGCCATTGGCCGTCGCCGATAACACGTGAAAAACACGTGGCGAACACGTGCCAAGCAGGCGCCGAACGCGTGCCAAACACAGTGCCTATGAGGTGCCAATCACGGTGCGAACAAGCGTAAACACGGTGCAAGTGAGGAAGAAACTGTCCGGCGGCGCTCGGTCCACTGAATAAAACCTTCTTGCGGGTTTCATTCCCAATGCGTATATTGGCCTGACTGCAGGTTTCTTTTGTGCGAGTGGCTTTGTGAGCAATCAGACCTACAAGCGCGGCCAGGTGGAGTGGGCGCTGTGGCGTGCGTTCCGCCCCCTGGGCAGCCGTGACGACGGCCCGGTGCCGGTGTTCAAGACGCGCATCAAGCGGCTGCTCGATCTCGACCGCGAATACGACACCTCGGACCTCGACGTCGCTGGCGGGTCGGACTTTGCCTTTGTCGCCCCGGTCGAGGGCGGCAGCGGCGTCGAAGTCGCTTACGCCCCGGTCGATGCCTTCTGCCTCGGTATCGGTCTTGAGCTGCTCGATACCGGCTTCAAGCAGGGCGAGATCGTCGTGCTGATGCGCCACCTGCGCGCCGACCTGGAACACTGGTTCCCGACGCTGCTCTCCCGCCCGTCACTGTTGGATCGCCAGAATCATCTGGCGAGAAACCATCCGAACCTGCCGGTCATCGAACGTCCGCGTGGTGCGCCGCTCGCCGATGCGCGCGTTTTCTTGGTGCTCAACCGGATCGAACTGACGGAGGTCCTGTCGGTTTCGCCGGCCATGCCGAAATCGAACCAAGCCGTATTTCGGGAGCCGGTGTTCAGCGAAGGGATGTCTGGTCTCGCCCAGGACCTTTCCCGCCTCATGCCGATGCATCAGCGCACTGCGGTCGTCCTGGAAATCACGATGCTCGCCCAAGCAGTAACGGCTTTTCTCGAAGCAGCTCCATCAATGGCCCGCGGCCGCCCGCGCCGGCGATAGGGAGGGTATGCCAGCCAGGGGAACGAGGAAGCGTGAACATTTAAAACCCTAAGTAGGGTGTTAATAGCCAGCGGCAGTGGATGCCGAGTTCGAGTTGAGGAGTACGGAAGATGAGCGACCGAACGATTAATGGCCGTGACAAGAACGGTCGATGGACAAAGGGGCACTGCCCAAATCTCAATGGCCGACCGCGCACGAAGCCGCCGGTCAGTCAGGCCGACGTGATGCAATTCAAGCAGACGCTTGTTGACGCGACCGTTCAGGGCCAGCCGGTCCAGCTGACCCGGCACGAGTTGCTGCTTCACAAGATGTACGAGAACGCGCTGAAGGGTAGCGTCCTCACTCAACGCAAACTCTTCGACCGTTTCGAGCAGTCGGACGATACGTATGCCGAGGCGGAATTTCACTTGCGCTGGCTCGGCCGTCAGATCTGCGAAGGCTATGACAAGAGCGGCAAGCTCGACGAGCGGCTCTACGACGAATACCGCCGCTACTACTACCTGATCCACCGCCGCGAGCACGACGAGGCGGTCAACGAGCCCCGACCGCGTTCGCGTAAGCGCGCGCAGGCGTCGAGTGATCCGTCGTCCTGGCGGAAGGGTCCCAAGCCGCAGTTCATCCTGGATCTCGAAAAGGAATGGGCCGAGGCCGAAGCCGCTGAAGAAGCGGAGCGCGCGCGGGCTAAGTCGCACGGCACGTCCCCTGATGAGCCGGAGGACGCATGATCACAGGCCCCACCCAGCAGAAAATATCAGCCCACGAAAAGGACACGAGCATGAGCCTGATCCACCACGACCAACTCGAGCACATCGCCGTGGCTGCGCTCACGCCTTACGCCGGCAACGCCCGCACGCATTCGAAAAAGCAGGTGAAGCAGATTGCCGATTCGATTACGCGCTTCGGTTTTACCAACCCGGTCCTGATCGATGACCAAGGCGGCATCATTGCGGGCCACGGCCGCGTTCTTGCGGCAAAATCGATGGGGATGAGTGAAGTCCCGTGTCTGCGCTTGTCGCATCTCTCGGAAGCCGACAAACGCGCCTACGTAATTGCCGACAACAAGCTCGCGCTCAACGCCGGCTGGGACAAGGACCTGTTAACAATTGAGCTTCAGGCGCTTGTCGACGTCGATTACGACGTTGGGGTGACAGGCTTCTCGATCGGCGAGGTCGACGCGGTGCTGCAGGAGGCGGCCGCAGCTGCACCCGATGGCCTGGACGCGCCGGAAGACGCGACGCCGGAACCGGCCGACATTGCCGTCACGAAGCCAGGCGACGTCTGGCAACTCGGCCGCCACAGGCTCGTCTGCGGCGATGCGCAGGATGCCGGCGCCTACGCTATGCTGCTCGCCGGCGAGGCGGTCGACGCGATCTTCACCGACCCGCCCTACAATGTGCCGATCGACGGCCACGTCTCTGGACTCGGTGCTACCAAGCATCGGGAATTCGCGTTCGCCTCAGGCGAGATGAGCAGGGACGCATTCACATCCTTCCTGACGACCACTCTGGGCCATGCGGCGGCCACCTGCCGCGATGGTGCGATCGCGTTCGTCTGCATGGATTGGCGGCACATGGGCGAGCTGCTGGCAGCAAGCGAAGCGGTCTTCAGTGAGCTCAAGAACGTCTGTGTCTGGAACAAGACCAACGGCGGCATGGGGACGTTCTACCGCTCCAAGCACGAGATGGTGTTCGTCTTCAAGGTCGGCGACGCGCCGCACACCAACACGTTCGGCCTCGGCGATGAGGGCCGCTATCGGACGAACGTCTGGGACTATGCCGGCGTGAACACCATGAAGAAGAACCGCATGGATGAGCTTGGCATGCACCCGACGGTGAAACCTGTCGCGCTCGTGGCGGACGCCATCCTCGATGTGACGCGTCGCGGTGCAGTCGTTCTGGACCCGTTCGGCGGCTCGGGCACCACGCTGATCGCCGCCGAGAAGACCGGCCGCATGGCACGCCTCATCGAGTTCGACCCGCTCTATTGCGACGTCATCATCCGCCGTTTCGAGGCCTTCACCGGCAAGCGCGCGCGCCTCGCCGCAACCGGCGAAACCTTCGAGGATATTGCGGAGGCGAAGGCGGGTGGTTTGGTCGTGGCTTGAACGGCTTATTCTGGCCTGCCTACGCACCAGTCCCTGCGCACCAGCAGGCGATGCGACAGTTGATAAACGGGCGCTCGTGTCTGTCGCGGCGACATGCTGTCGGTTAGGCTTCCTGGCGTTGCGAATCGCAGGCAACAGGGAACCGGCATGACGCTCTTCAGCGAAGATGAGATCGCGCGCGCATTCGATTCCGGTGCATTTGCGCGCGGTCGTGCCTATCAACGCGACGGTCGCGTGCGACAGCTCACCATATCCGCTGATGGTGCGACCATCTCGGGCAGTGTGCACGGCAATCAACAAAAACCCTACAGCCAGGTGATTGGGCTCAAGCGCCGCAACACCGGGGCACTTGACGTCACCGGCACTTGCTCATGCCCGGTGGGCCACAACTGCAAGCACGTCGCCGCCGTTCTTCTCGAGCACCTGGCGCGGACGGATAGCCCGTCAGCGGGCGTGAAGTTGCTACCACTCAGTCAAAGCCAGTCGCCGTCAGCGTCCTCGTCACGCCAAGCTCCGTCACCGATGGCGGCCCTGTCGGGCGCGGTGGCTCACTGGCTCGACCAGCTGGCGGCCGCCTCCGGCGCTGCAGCGACACCAAAAAAGACGGCTAAAGATTCAAAGAGCCTCGTCTACGTCCTCAATCATCGTGACGGTTACGTCCACGCGGGTCGCAATCACGCGCGGCTGCGTGCAGTCGTCATTCGCACCCGCAAGGATGGTTCAATCGCCGAGGATAAATCCTACGATCCCGCGCTCGTCACGCGTCCGCCCAGCCAGATCGCCCGCTTCCTCATGGAAGAAGACATCGACGTGCTGCGCGATATGGTCTGGCTGAAACGTGCCGATGAGCGCTCGACCTATTCCGTCGACATCGCTCTGACACCGGACGCGCTCGGCGCTCGCGTACTCGCCAAGGCGCTGGCGAGCGGAGGAGTGCGGCTCGGAAGCATCACAGGCCCGATATTGACTGAGGGGCCAGCCGTAGGCGCGGAAGCACGATGGACGACGACTGATAACGGTGCACAGCGTCTCGTGCTGGTGCCTATGGTCGAATGTATCGCTGACGCGAGCGGGCTATCGCCCGCACCCATTCGGGAGGGAGACCCTCCCGAACTCGCCCCTTCTTTGCCGTCAAGAACGGGTGGTCTGGCGGGTGTCCCGCCAGCGGGGAGCGGGGCTGGCCCCGCTCGCGAAGCGATCCCGCACTTCGATGTCGTGCTGACTCTCGCCCCGCCACACTACATCGATATAGAACGCGGTCTCGTCGGGGTGATCGACACCGATCTTCCCGAGACTCTGGCAGCCGCGATCGTAACGGCACCAGTGGTGGCACCGTCCGAAGCGGCCATCGTGCGCGAGCTGATGGCGCAGCGGCTCGGCGGTGACACGAAAACGGGGAGCAGCAGCACCAAGAACAGCTCTGTTGCGCTGTTGCCCATGCCCGACGCACACGAAAGCATCGAGACGCGCGACATCGCACCCATTCCGCGGCTTGAGCTGTTCGTCGCCGATGCGCGGTTGAAATCCAGCTACTCCTGGTATGACAGCAACCCGCGCCACCGCGGTGCGTTCAAGATGCCGCTCGCACGCCTTTCTTTCGACTACGGTGGCCATGTCGTGCGCCATGCCGACACGGCGCAATTCCTGCAAGTCACCGAAGACGACAAGCTCGTTCTCATTGCCCGCGATGCAAAGGCGGAAGACCGGGCCGCAGACCTGTTGCGACGCATGGACTTCGGGCCGGTCAACAAGGCACCGTTCTCCGTTGCCAGCGCGCACTCGCATGACCTGTTCCTCTACCTTCCAGGCAATCGGCAAAGCCGCGTAACGTCGCTTGTGGGTCTTGGCTCTAACGCGCCGTGATACGTCCGACAACCTTCACCTCTCGCGCATGGCGCGGTTGAAGTTATCGGTGAGGGGTTTCATGAGATAGCTGAGCGTGGTGCGCTCGGCGGTGCGGATGAAGGCTTCAACGGGCATACCCGGCATGAGATGCAGGTCGCCGAGCCGCGCCATCTCGCTGTCACTCAACGAAATCTTGACGCGGTAGAACGACATGCCGGTCTTCTCGTCGGTGACGCTGGAGGGCGAGATACGCTCGACCGTTCCGTTAAGCTCGGGTGTCGTGCGCTGGTTGAAGGCGGGAAACCGCAGCACGGCGTCCTGACCGATGGCGACCTGGTCGATAGCGTTGGGCTCGACGGAGACCTCGATGTCGAGACCTCCGTCGGTGGCAATCACCTGCATCAGCGTTCCGTTGGGTGGCACGGTGCCGCCAACCGTGTTGACGCCCAGTTCATGGATGATGCCGGTGACGGGCGCGCGGATCTCGACACGGTCGAGCTGGCGCTGCGTGGCGCCGATCTGCTGCGTCAGGTCCTCGACCTGCGTCGAAGTCTCGGTAAATTCGCTGAGCACGTTCTCCCTGAAGGACCGATCGACCTGGATGATCGCCACCTCGGTTTCACGAATGGCGTTCTTGACGCGCGCAAGTTCACCCGTGTGCTCGGCGATCTGGCCCGTGATGTCCGATTGCAGGCGCTCCTGATTGAGAACACGCGTGCGCGTTGCGATCCCCTTCGATAGCAGCGTGCGCAGCACGTCCAGCTCTTCGGTGATCGACCTAAACTGATCCTTCTTGGCCTGGATCAGCCCTTCAAGGCCCTCGATCTGGCTTTCGAATTGGCCGATCTTTTCATGAAGCTTTTCGACTTCACCGGTGCGCGAGGCGCGGCGCGCTTCAAAAATGTTGGTCTGCCGCTGCCGGTAGGAGGCCCGGTCACCGAGGTTGTATTTGTCGGCGATCGCATCATCGAAGGTGATCGTCTTCAACCCGTCGCGCTCGGCTTCCAGGCGGGACTTCTTCGCGACCGCCTCATTGAGACGGTTGCGATAGATATCGATATTGGCAACGAGCGTCGCCTCATCCAGGCGGACCAGCACGTCGCCCTTTTTGACCAGATCACCGTTGTGCACCTCGATCGCCTTGACCAGACCGCCATCCAGATGCTGTACGAGCTGGGGCTTGGCACGCACCAGGATACTGCCGTTGGCAATCACGGCTCCTGACAGCGGTACAGCTGCCATCCAGCCGAACCCGCCGAAGACGAGCAGCGCGAGGATGGCGAGACCAACCCGCATCGGCCTGGCGAAGTTCGTATTGACGGTTGGTGCGCTCGCTCCGGCCTTCATCCGCGCCCTCCGACCGGTAACCGTGTGACCTTGCGCAAAACGTCGTCCTTGTCGCCGAACTCGACGACAGAGCCATTCATCAACATCATGATCTTGTTGACCGCAGCGATCGCGCTTGGCCTGTGCGCCATGACGATGGCGATCGAGCCAGCTTGCCGAAGTGCTTCGATGGCTCTGGCAAGACTGGCGTCACCCTCGGCATCGAGGTTGGAGTTGGGCTCATCCAGAACGATGATGTGCGGCACCCGGTACAACGCGCGCGCCAAGCCGATGCGCTGCACCTGACCGCTCGATAACGGCATCGCACCATAGCCAATCCGTGTTGCATAGCCTTCCGGCAGGCGCAGGATCATCTCATGCACGCCGGCCATCTGCGCCGCTTTGACGATGTCGCCATCCGCGGCTTCGGGATCGAAACGAGCGATGTTCTGCTGGATCGTCCCGGCCAGAAGTTCGACGTGTTGTGGCAGATAGCCGATATGCCGGCCGAGCTGATCGCGGTCCCATTGATCAATCGTGGCGCCATCAAGACGCGCTGAGCCGACGTCGGGTTGCCAGGCCCCGATCAGCACGCGCGCAAGCGTTGTCTTGCCCGACGCGCTTGGGCCGATGACCCCGAGCGCGTCCCCCGGCTCCAGCATGAACGTCACGTTGGTCAGGATGGTGCGGCGCTGGTTGTCCTCCTGCGCAGAACCGGGCGCGAACTTGGTGAGGCCCTGGACCGATAGCGAGCCCTGGGGATCGGGCAGTTCGATGGCTTTGGGCCTGCTGTCCACGCTCGCCAGTTCCTTCGTCAGGCGCTGATGGGCCTGACGGGCGCGCGCAATGATCCGCCAATGGCCGATGATCTGGTCGATCGGTGCCAGCGCCCGTCCGGCAATGATGGAGACGGCGACGATCATGCCCGGCGAGATTTCCTGATAGATGGCGTAGTAGGCGCCCAGACCGAGCAGGCCTGACTGCAGCATCATGCGCACGGCCTTGGAGGTTGCCGAAAAGAACTCGCCGCGTTCGCCCGCGTTCTGCGCCATCGCGGCGCCCTCGCCGTGCATTGCCTGCCAATGACCAGAGATCGACGACATCATGCCCATTGGCAGTATGGACTCAGCGTTGCGTTGCGCCTGTTCCAGAAAGCGTGTTTCAGCACTTTCCATGCCGGTGGCGCGCGCCAGCGGCTCACGCGTGATACGCTGGTTGATGAGCGCCAGGATCATGACAACAAGCGCGCCGCCAGTGGTCAGCAATCCAAGGTTCACATGGACGATGAACACGAACGCCAGATAAATCGGAATCCACGGCGCATCGAAAATGCCCATCAACCCGGGGCTTGAGAGAAACTGACGCAGGGCGGCGATATCGACCAGGGGGCGGGGGCCTTCCGCCTCTCCGCCGATGCTCTTGGCCATCCACTCGCGAAACGTCGCCGCGCCCAGCTGCTGGTCGAGCCAGAACCCGGCGCGCGACATGACGCGGTGGCGCAGGAACTCGAACAGACCCCAGAACGCATAAAGGGTAGCAGCCAGCACAGCGAGTGCCACAAGTGTCGGCACCGATCGACTCGAGAGCACGCGATCGTAGACCTGCAGCATGAAGATCGGACCGGTCAGCATCAGCAGGTTGAGGATGCAGCTGAACAACCCGACCGTGATAAACGCCGTCCGCAACGAGCGTATCGTCGTGCGTAGCAGACCTCTACTCACAACACCAGCACTGCCAGGCTTTCCGCTCATCCTCGTTGTCGTCCTGGCTGGTGGTTACACAAACGTGAAGCTGTCGTCGTCGAGGGCCGCAAGCAACGTGCCTTCGAGGAAGAGCTGATCGCCGTTGCCGAACGCGAACAGGACGCCGCCATTCTCCTGGCTTGCCAGCCCCATGAGGTCAGCGAAGCTGTCGACACCGTCCACATCTATACTAATGCTGTCGTTGTTGAAGGTACGGCCGAACAGACGGAACCCATTCGAGAAATCGGTGATGGTATCGCTTCCGTCTCCGGTCCGGAAAATGAAGGTGTCGCGGCCGAGACCTCCGGTCAGGAGGTCGTTGCCTGTACCGCCGGAAATCGTATCGGCACCAAGTCCGCCGATGATGCGATCGTCGCCCTCGTTTCCATCGAGCGTGTTTCTTCCAAGAAGCCCGACCAGACGGTCGTTGCCAGCACCTCCGGCATATGAGCCACCAAACAAGCCGCCAGTGATCTGGTCATCGCCATCGCCCCCGAAATACGAACGACCAAGCCCTGCTGAGTGGTTATCGTTGCCTTCGCTCCCCTGGTTGTAGCCGGCGTAGGCGTCGCTGACGTTGAGATAGACCGTGGCCTGGGCGGTGGACTTTGCGTCACCACCAGAACCATCGGTGGTGTTGAAGTCGCTCACCGTGTAGATGAACTGATCGGCACCGACGTAACCGTCGAACGGCGTGTAGGTGACATTGCCGGTCGTCTGGTCGAGTGTAACGGTGCCGTGCTGAGCGCCTGAGACACCCACCAGCTTCAACGTATCGGCCTGAGGCCAGTAGTCGGTCATATCGGCATCGGTGTCGTTCGCCAGAAGCGCCGTCGACGTGATCGTGACCGGCTGCGGCTGGTAGACGGTGAACACGCCATCGTCCCGTGCCACGGGCGCTGCATTGCCCTGCTGGATCACAATCGAGAACGTGTCGCTGTTCTGGGCATCCTTGTCGTCCTTGGCGAGGATCTCGATCTCATAGGTGCCGGCCGAAGCGTGCGGTGCGTTCCCTGACAGCGTCAGGGTGTTGGGGTCAATGGCCATCCATGTCGGCAGCGTGGAGCCATCCGCCATGCGCACGGAATACTGCAACGGATCGCCCTCTGGATCGGAGAACATGTCGGCTGGAATGGTGAGCGAGAAGGTCATACCGGTTTTGAGGTTCTCGGCCTGGCCGTCGACGACGACAGTGGTGAGGTCGTCCATCGGCGTTTCCAGCACCGGCGGATCGTTGACCGGCAGAACCGTGAAGGTGAAGTAATCCGACGTCGAAGCCTGACCGTCCGAGGCCGTGACCTTGAGATCGAGACTGCCATTGAAGTTCTGCGGCGGCGTGCCACGCAGGATCAATCCATCGGGGATTGACGTCATCCAGGTTGGAAGCGCTGAACCATCGGCCATCGTGATGGAGTAGGTAAGCGGATCACCTTCCACGTCCGTAAAGAGCCCCTGCTGGAGACGAACATCGAAGATCGTATCCTCGTCGATGAAGCGATCGGAGAACGACGAGGTGAGTTTGGGGGCATCGTTGACCGGATCGATGACAAGCGTCAGTGGAGCGACGGTTTCGAATACACCATCGCTGGCGGCCAATTCGAGGTTCAGCGTGCCGTTGTAGTTCGCCGGCGGCAGTGCGTTGATGGTGTAGGTTACCACATCAAACGTGACCCACGTGGGTAAAGGCGCCCCTCCTATGCCGCGCAGAGACACATTGAGCGGATCTCCGTCGGGTTCGATGATCGTGCCGCCGGGCAGCGTGAAGACGAGTTCGGTGTCCTCGTCGAAATGAATGGGATCGAGATCTGCAATCTCGGGCGGATCATTGACGGGCGTTACCGAAACGAGAATTTCGGCTTCATCCGTCAGAGTTCCGTCAGAAACCGTATAGGTCAGCGTGAAGTCGCCGGTGAAGTTCGGCGCGCGCACGACAGTGACGTTGCCTGAGGCATCAAGCGTCGCGGTTGCCTCAGGTCCGGACGTGACCGACACGATGCTCAGCGTGTCGCCGTCGACATCGGTATCGTTGCGCAGCAGGCGTGAGGCGTCGATGACGAGCTCGGCGTCTTCCAGCGCCTCGACGGTGTCATTGACAGCCACCGGCGCATCGTTGACGGCCGCGATCACAACCTCGAATGCACGATCCGTTGAAGCCGTGCCATCGCTGGCGGTGACGATGAGATCGAGCGTGCCGTTGAAGTCCTGCGGCGGATGCCCCGAAAGACCGAGCGTTGCGGCATCGAATGCAAGCCAGGCGGGAAGCGGGTCGCCGTTCGCCTGTGTCACGGCGTAGGTCAGATCATCTCCATCGACATCCGAGAAGGCATTCGCCGGCAGCTGTGCTGCGAAGGCCACGTCTTCCGTGCCGGTCAGCGGTGCGAGTTCAACAATAGCCGGAGCGTCATTGACCGGGGCGAGGGTGATCCACACGGTGGCCGTATCGGTGCTGCCCACCACGTCGGTGACGACATAATCGAACGAGACGACGCCGTTCACATTCGTATCGGGTGTAAAGATGACGTTGCCAACGCCATCCAACCGGACTGTGCCGCCAACAGCATTGTTCACCGACGTCAGACCGATATGTTCGCCATCCAGCTCACGATCGTTGGCGATCAAGCTGGAGACCGGAATGACGACGACCGTATCCTCGACGCCATCGATATGATCGTCGTTGCCGATCGGGGCATCGTCCACGGGCAGAACATTCAGCGTGAACCGGCCCTGAACCGGCACGCCACTGCCATCGGTGATGGTGTAGGTGTACTGCTGAGGACCATTCGAGTTGGCAGTCGGCGTCAGGCGGATCGTACCGTCCGCGAGCACTTCAACGCCGGGACCTGTTGCGCCCAGGAACGTGATCTCATCGCCGTCGGGATCGACATCGTTGGCGAGCAGACGCGAGGAATGGAACTCGAACGACCTGTCCTCGAGGATCGGTTGAACGTCACCATTGTCATCGATCGGCCCGACGAGATCGCTGACCGCAATCGGCAGATCCTGCAATGGCTGCACCGACAAGGACACCTGTCCGGTGCTCACCCCACCGTTCCCATCGGACACACGATAGGAGAACCCGCCATTGCCGAAGTAGTCTTCACGCGGCGTGAAGACCGCGTCGGTACCGTCGATGACAACCGAGCCGTTGACCGGATCGATGAGGCCGATGATGCTCAGCGTATCGCCCTCGACGTCGGTGTCGTTGGCCAGCAACTCTGCCAGAGGAATACGGATGGCGATCTCTTCGTCGGTCACATATCCACCATCGGCATTGGCGACCGGGGCATCGTTGACCGCTACGAAGTCGACGACGATTTCGCCGGTCGTCTGCAGGCGCCCGTCGCTGATCGTATAGGTGAAGGTCACGGGGCCATTGATGTTGTCGCGCGGCGCCAATGAGATGTCGCCCGAGGGCAGAATGTAGGCCCGCCCGCTGCCGACATCCTCCGTGACGCCAACAAACGTGATCTCATCGCTATTGGGATCGCTGTCGTTGGCCAGCAGATCGGCCACGGATACGACAAGCGTCGTATCCTCGGTGCCTGAGAAATAATCCGTCGTGGCCACAGGCGCCTGATTGTCAGCCACCACGGTAATTCTGACATGACCGACATCGCCGCCGTCGGCTCCATCTGTGATGGTGTAGTCGAAGCCGGCAATCCCTGCGAAGTTGTGATCGGGCGTGAAGATGATCTGACCATCGATCATCTCGACCGTACCGTTGAGCGGATCGATGACGGACAGCAGCTCGAGCGGATCGCCATCGACATCGGTATCGTTGGCGAGCAGCAGTGCCGGATCAATCGTAAGCGGGGTATCCTCCGTCCCATAGAGGTCGTCGTCGTGGGCAACGGGCGGATCGTTGCGCGGTTCGACCTGGACATTGACCTGCCCCGTAACATCGCCTTCGCGGTCGTCCGTCAGGGTGTAGGTGAACGTCGCTTCACCAGAGAACTGGGCATCGGGCGTGAACACCACCACCGCGCCCGCGTTACCGTCAACGAACAGGTCGAGGGGTGTGGTCGTCTCAGCGCCGTTCGCATCGGTCGACACGATGACGATAGACAATGTGCCGAGCATGGCGAGCGGCGGGCGTCCGGTAAGCCGCCCCGTCTGGGCATCGATGACAAGCCAGGCCGGCAAGGGCGCACCCTCTGCAAGTTCAGCCGTGTGCGTGGTGCCGGTCCCAAGCGCCCCGACATTGGCATCGAGATACGACAATTCAGGGACGATAACGTCGATCGTCCCGTTGCTGCCGGCTTGAACATCCGTGATGCGGATTGGATCACCGTCGAGATCACGGTCATTGGCCATGAGATCGGCCAGCGATATTGCAATCGGCTCGCCTTCAAGCGTTTCGATGTTATCGGTGTACGCGTCGGGAAGGTCACGCTGCGGCAGTATGTTGACCACGATCGAAGCTGGATCGGCGGAGACCGCACCCTTCCCATCAATCGCGGTGTAGCTGAGCGCGAACGATCCGTAGAAGTCCTCCGAAATCGTGAGTTCAATACGCTCGCCCGTCGTCGTGGCAAAAACACTGCCCCATCCGCCAAGTGTATAACTCTCATCGATCACGACGTCAGTGATGAGCGCGAACGCGGGCGTGCCAGTCGCAGTGGACGCGGCGACATCGACACGCGCCTCGATGGTGCCGACGTAATACTCCGGCGGGATCCCTGCGAAGGTGAGTGTTTGCGCGTCAAAGGTCAGCCACTCGGGCAGATCGACCAGGTTCGATTTGAGAGCGTCTATGACCGCATCGGCCACGGTCGGCAGCGTGAACAGCCCCGCCGAGGCAAAATACTCCGGCGTGTCGAACAGCGCATTGACCGCCGGATCGATCGGCTCATCTGGATCGATGCGCACCTCGACCGCGAACGATTCGATATCGGGATCGTCAGGCGTGTAGCGCACCCACACGCGCGCAATTGACTCGTTCACGTCCGGATCGATGCCGGTCAGGGAGAACTCGAGCGTTTCGGCATTGAAGGCCAGCCAGCTCGGTAACGGACGCCCAGAGGGCAGGCTGGCGCTGAACGTGCCGCCGGTGGCGACGCTCGCCATCAGTTCGGGATCGTACACGATGCCTGCGGACAGCGCTGCACGATCGCTCGGATCGATCGTGAAGGTGTCGCTCCACACCGTTTCGCTGGCGCTCAGTCCACTCGCATTGGTAAAGGTCAGGTTGACATCGAACGGTTCTGACAGTCCTGCATCGGGCACGCCCGAGAAGGTCAGCGTCTCGACATCGAAGGTCAGCCAGACTGGCAATGGCGAACCGTCAGACAGCGTAACCTCGACCGTGTTCGATGCGAACGCGACGACGACGCCAGATTGGCCCGCGAGATCCGCCTGCCCGATTGTGCGCGAAGCGGTTGTCGTGTCCGTTGCACCGGTGTCCGGATCGATCGTCTCGAAGGTGATCTCCAGATCCATGTCGGCAATGGCTGCATCAGGCGCGGTGCCGGTCAGACGGCCGGTCGCGGCATCGAAAGCGAGCCAGGACGGCAGTGCCGATCCGCCCGCCAGCGTGACGCTGGCCGGCGGGTTGCCATCTGCGTCCCGCAGATCGATGTCGACGCCAAGCAGCAACGATGGGTTGAAAATGATCGTCTTGTCGTAGTCCAGCGTGTCGCCGGTGATGAGCTGGCGGTCTGTCAGCGCAAAGGTCACATCGATCGCGCTTGCACCAGCCGGCGGCAGGCCGCTGAATGTTCCAGCATCGGGATCGAACGACAGCCAGGCGGGAAGTGGATTGCCATCACTCAGCGTGACGCCATTTGCCGTTGTCTCGACAACGAACGGGGAGATAAGATCGACGCTTTCGGAATGTTCCGAGCGGTTTGAGAAATCGTCAGAAAGAATGCCGAGAACGGAGACGCTCTCGAAGAAGATCACATCGCCTTCGGGATCCATGTCGTTGGCGAAGGCTTCGGCGGCCAGGACATAATGCGTCAAGTCTTCGTAGCCGATGACGACATCGTCGCGCACGACAGGGGCATCGTTGTCGATCAGAACGGTGATCGACACGAACGCCGTATCCTGCCCGCCCTGGCCGTCGTCGATCGTGTACTCGAAACCAGCCGCGCCATTGTAGTCCGCGCGCGGCGTGAACGTGATGAGGCCCGTCGCCTCGTCGAGAACCACCGTGCCGTTGAGCGGAAAGCGTTCCACCGCGACGACACTGAGCGGATCACCATTGGGATCGGTGTCGTTGAGCAGCAGATCGTTGACGTCGATGACGATGGCCGTATCTTCAAGCGTCTCAAAACCGCTATCGTTGCGCGCGTTGGGCGGATCGTTCAGCGGAATGACGTCGATCTCGACCGTGCCCGTCGACTGGGCGCCGAAGCTGTCCTCGACGATGTAGGTGATGTAGGCCTTACCCAATGCGTTACCAACGAAGTCCACATACGTCGTGCTCGTGGTGACACCGTTCTCCGTCACTTCTTCGGTGCGTAACGCCGCCGTACCGTTCTCGACGCTCTGGATGCCGACGAAACTGATTGCATCGCCTTCCGGGTCCGTGTCGTTGGCGAGCAGGGTGTCGACATCGAGTGATCTGGTCTGCGTGATGCGCACACTCGCGCGATCCTTGCCGGCGTCTGGTGCATCGTTGACGCCGATGAACGACAGCTCGACGCTGGCCGTCGACGTTGCCCCTGCCAAGTCTGCCACCGTGTAGGTGAAGCCCGCAAAACCATAGTGGTCCGGGATGGGATCGAACGCGATGGTGCGCGCAAAGCTGTTGATCTGCACGTTTCCGTAGGTGGCCGGCTCCATGCCATCGCGTATCGGATTTCCATTCAGGTCCAGCAGCGGTCCAAAAGCGACAATACTCAAGCGATCGCCGTTGGTCGCAATATCGACATCGATATCGTTGGCGAGCAGGTCGTCCCAGGAAATCACCAGAACCGTGTCTTCGATGCCGATAAAGCCGGAGTCGTCGTGACCAATGGGCGCGTCATTGACGGGCAGCACGTTGACTTCGGCCCGTGCCGTCGACTGGCGGCCGAACTGGTCTTCAACCGTGTAGTCGAAGAACGCATCGCCATTGAAGTCCTGCGTACTGGTGAACACGACGTCACCGTTCGCGTCGATACGCACAGAACCGTTCTCGGCATTGCCGACACCGACGATGCGCAGCAGGCCGACGCCTTCGCTCGCGTCATTGAGCAGCAGCCGATCCGCAGTGATGAGGAATTCGATGTCCTCGTCCGCAAAGCGGATGACATCGTCGGCTGCGTTGAACGACCCGGCCCGGATGAACGTGTCGATCGTGTCGCGATCCCAGACGGTCCCGTCAGCGAAGACGGCCTCCTCGATACCGGTTTCGCGACCTAGGAAATGATCGCTGACACGCAGCGTATCGATCAACAAACCGTCATCGTGCTCCAGTTCAATGACGAGATCGTTGCCGTCCTGACTAAAGCTGACGTCCCTGGCGGAAATCGCCGGGCCGAAAGCAATCCTATCGATGTCAGTGGCATCGCCAAGCTCTGTAATTGTGTCGTTGCCCGAATCGAACCCGAACAGATACGTATCAGAGCCCGCACGCCCCGCCAGCAGGTCATCGCCGAAACGTCCATCGAAGGTCTCATTGGCCGCGCTGCCGGAGAGTTGGTCGACATACGAAGAGCCGACGAGCATTTCGATGCCGGAGAGCTGATCGCCAGCCGCTTCGCCAGCACTACCCGCGCCCGTTGCCAGGTCAACCGTCACAGCATCGTCGGACGCGCTGTAGTCGGCTGTATCAAAACCCGCACCACCGACGATCGTGTCGGCCCCGCGTCCGCCGCGGAACCAGTTGTCGCCCGCGTCCCCGATCAGCGTGTCGTCGTGATAACTGCCGATAACCTGCTCGATGGATGAGAACGTGTCGCCTGCCGCATCGCCCCCGCCAGCAGCCGCATCACTCATGTTGACGATCACTGCGGACGTCGATGTGGTGTACTCGGCACGGTCGATGCCATCGCCGCCGATCAGTTCGTCCGCGCCTGCGCCACCAACGAGGACGTCATCGCCCGCACCGCCAACGAGGCGATCGTTGCCGCGGCCACCGGACAACCTGTTGGCCTGATCGTCGCCTTCGAGGATGTCGTCGAATTCCGAACCGGTGAGGTTCTCGATGCTGGTCAGCTGATCTCCGTTCGCTTCCCCGCCTGAGGCCGTGCCAGAAGCGAGGGAAACCTGAACGGCCGCCGCGGACGTCGCATAGGTTGCCGTATCAACGCCATCGCCGCCGTCGAGCGCATCCGCGCCCTCGCCGCCGTCGAGGGTATCGTTTCCGAGCCCGCCGTACAGACGATCATCGCCGCCACGCCCCAACAGCACGTCGGCACCGCCGAGCCCGGTCAGCACGTTGACGCCGGCATCACCGCGCAACGTGTCGGCATATCCGCTGCCCGAAATATTCTCGATGCCGAAGTAGATGTCGCCTTGCGCCTCGCCCCCCTGGCCGATCAGCGACTGGAGGTCGACGACGACACCGATATTGGAATTGGTGAACGTGACCGTATCGATGCCATCGCCACCGTAGATACGGTCAGCCCCATCGCCGCCTTCGATTGTGTCATCTCCGGCCTCAGCATAGATATCATCATCTCCTAGACCGCCGACGATGGTTTCGGCGCCATCGGTACCGATCAGAAGATCGCGGCGATCGCTGCCCGAAATCGTGTCTGCGTGCGCATCGGAAATCAGCACCGTCACCGTGCCGTCGTCCTCGACACCTTCCGGGTCGGCGATCGTGTATGCGACGCTGGTCGTGCCGCTGTAGCCCGTCGCGTACTCGACGACGATGAACTCGTCGTTGTAAATCCAGGCTGTGCCGTCAGCCGGTTGGGTCACGCCGATGAACTGCAGCAGATCGTATTGGTCGGCCCGCAGATCGACGTCACTGTCATTGGCCATCAGATCGGAAATGCGCAGCACCAACGGCGCATCGAGAGATGTCGTCGCCAGGTCCGGTGCCGCCGTCGGGGCGTCGTTGACGGCAATGAGGTTGATCGTGACGGTACCGGTATCGGTTCCATCGGCATCGTCGGTGACGACATAGTTGAAGAAGATCGACCCGTTGCGATTGAGCGGCGGCTGGACGTGGATGAAGCCATCACCATCCATCCAGATGGTGCCAAAAAACGGGTCCATCGACACGCTTTCGATGCGCAACGGATCGCGGTCGATATCACCGTCGTTGGCCAGAAGCACCGAAGATGGAATAACGACCTCGACGTCCTCATAACCCGTGACATTGTCGTTGCCGGCAACAGGCGGCGCATCGCCGACCGGCGAGAAATACAACGTCACAAGCGCATTATCGGGAAGCCCACCTTCGTCGGAAACCACATACTGGAACGTCGCCTCACCCCAGTAGTCGGCATCTGGTGTGAAGGTGATCGTGGCGCCAGCGTTGCCATTCACGTCGAGTTCGGCGGGGTTGACGACCTCGTTCGCATCTACGTCGGTCGAAACAATTTCAACTTCTATCTTGGCTACAAAATTGATGGGTGGCGTTCCCGATATACGCCCCGTTGCGGCATCGATGGAAAGCCAAGCCGGAAGCACCGACCCATCTGCCATTCTCAGCGAATGAGTATAGCCGTTCCCAAGTGCTGCAACGGCAGGTTCGTCGTGAAGGAATTCCGCCACGTTGAATGCAACGGTTCCGTTCTCCGAATAGCTGACGGTTTCGAAGGTCAGATACAGCCCGTCGACATCGCTGTCATTGCTGAGAAGAATTGAAATGGGAATCGTCAGCGCAACGTCCTCGGTGCCGACCAATGGGCCAACAAGCGCGCTGTCGTAGTCGTCCGCTCTTGCCGTCGGCGCGTCATTGACCGGATCGACCTGGACATCGACGCGCGCTTGGCTGACGCCGCCTTGTCCGTCGGAGACCTCATAAATGAACTGTGCCTGGCCGAAGTAGTTGGACCACGGCGTGAAAAGAACCGTCTGGTTGGCCGCAAGCTCCACTGTGCCGCCGTAAATCGCGCGCACCGCCGTCACCGTCATCAGATCAAAATCTGGATCGCTGTCGTTGGCGAGCAATTCTGCAGCCGTGAACAGATGCGGCTCATCTTCATTGATGGTGGCGCTGTCCGTTGCCGTAATCGGCGCGTTATTGACCGGGGTGACTTCTACTGTTGCCGTTCCAAGTCCTGTGGCGCCATGAGCATCGCTCACCGTATACGTGAAACTCGCCATACCGAAGAAGTACTGCACAGGCCGGACGGTGATCTGCCCGTCAACCGATAGCGTCACAATGAGGTTGGCATCGCCTTGCACGTTTGTGACGGTCAGCTGGTCGCCATCGACGTCGATGTCATTGGTCAGCAGCTTGCTGGAAGCAAACGTCGCCTGGTCATTCTCGGCCAGCGTTGCGACTTTAGCATCCGTGATTGCTACAGGAGCGTCATTGACGGCAAGAACATCAACATAGACCGTTGCCTCCGCGCGTCCGCCCTCGGGGCTGTTGGCGACGTAACGGAAGCTCGCAAGGCCGTTGAAGTCTGGCGTCGGCGTAAAACTGATCGTGCCATTGCTGGCAAGGCTCACGGAGCCGTTTTCCGCGTCGAGCACCTGTGAGACGATCAGGCGGTCGCCATCGATATCGTTCGACAGCAGACGCTCGGTCTTGATCGTGATGAAGCCGTCCTCGTTGACCGAGAATCCGGCATCGTTCCTTGCTACTGCAAGCGGCGTGACGCGAACGTCGACAGCTGCCTGCGAAAAGCCGTTTCGGCCATCACTCAGCACGTATGAGAAGCTGGTCGACCCAAGGAAACCGTCCTTGCTGGTGACAACGGTCATACCCTCGGCATCGATCTGGGCGGAAACACCATCGCTGCCCTTGACCGCCAGGATGGCCAACGGGTCGCCATCGGAATCGAAATCATTGCGCAACAGGCTCGCTGGGTCGATCCGCAGGGGTTCGCCCTGCTTCACCGTGAAAATGCCATCGCCATTTGCGACCGGCGCCTTGTTGTCGAGCGCGGACAACAAGTCCGTCCTGGTCCAGGTCACGCCGTCGCTGAACAGAATCTGCTCGATACCAGATCCCGTCTCCGACAGCGCATCCTTGATGGTGATCGTGTCATCGGTGGTCGCAAACGACACGATGATCGAGGAACTGCCCTTGAACAGCCGCGTCGCCGTCGCCTCCAGTGACGACAGATTGAGGATCTCGAGACGGTCGCTGGTGGACGTTGCAGCGTCATCGATGACATCGTGTCCATCTCCAGCAGAAAACCGGTAGATGTCATCGCCCGCGCCGCCGGACAGGGAATCATCACCCGCGCCACCTTCGAGGATATCGGCGCCATCGAAGCCACGAATGTTTTCGGCTTCCGAGGTCTTTGCCGATTGGAGTACGGCCGTCCGCATCTCCGTCACCGTCCAGACCACCCCGTCGGCAAACTCTATCGTTTCGATGCCGGAATAGCTGCCTGAGAGACTGTCGCCGATGAGCAGGCGATCGTTCAAACCCGCAAACCGCAAGACAAGATCATCACCATCCGCCGGGCTGCGGCGTGCCCAGACAACGTCTGTGGAATTGATGTCGGTCAGGACAACGCGGTCACCCACCGAATGACTCTCATCGATGAAGCGGTCGTCACCGTCTCCTGCAGCATAGATATACGTATCGCTACCATCCAGGCCGACAACAAGATCGTTGCCCTTGCCCGCATTGAGCGTATCGGCAAGATCCGTCCCGACAATCTGATCATCGAGCGCGCTCGGCGCACCCAAAACAAGGTTGGTCTCGATGTCGGCAATCAGGAATTCGGCGCCGGTGTCGGACAGAACGACGCGCTCGATCCTGTCCGCGGTCGTGGTTTGAAGACCATTGACAACCGTGATCTCATCGCCATCTGCGAGCCGGATGATCAGGTCGACGCCATCCTGACCGCGCCGCGTGAACGCGATTTCTTCGGCGCCATAGCCCGAGATCTCGATCGTATCGAAACCCGATCCGGCATCGCGAATGACGTCCGCGCCATCGCCACGATGGAACAGATAGGTGTCATCCCCCGCGCCGCCCTTCAGTTCGTCATCACCGCCCAGACCTTCCAGAACATCTGCCCCGGACGTGCCGCGCAGCGGATCGGCGGCTTCTGTCGCGGCATTGCGAGCGGGCAGAGTTTCAAAGTCGGCGCGGAGCCACTCCGTGGCGTCGTCGAAGACGATCTTTTCGACGCCGTAGGAATTGGTGCTCAAGTAAGAATCGCGCAGCGTGATGCGACCCGCGTCACCAGCGCCAGAAGCGCTCTCAAGAACAACGACTTCCAGGTCATTGCCGACGCCACGCTCCAGGCGCACGTCACCCGGCGCAATCCCGATAAGCTGCAGCACGTCACCATTCTGATAGGGTGAATCGATGACAACATCGTAGCCGTCACCGCGTGTGTAGATATACGTGTCGAGCCCACTGCCGCCCAGCAGGACATCGTCACCGCGTCCACCAGACAACGAATCAGCTGTATCGAAGCCCTCGATCCGATCGTCACCATCCGTGGCGTCCGGCAGCAGGAGTTCCTTGACCTCGCCTATCGTCCACGAAGCAACAACAGAGCCGGTCTCATCAACGAGATCAATCCGCTCAATTTGATCATACGTGTCGCCATCGAGCGTATTGAGGACCGTGATGACATCGTCCGTCCCGGCAAAACGGATTTCCAGAGCATCGCCGATCAGGTCACTTCTTGCGAACGCGATCTCGCCTTCTGAATAGCCCGAAATTTCGATAACGTCGGTGTCACCGAAGCCATTATCTTCAATGGTATCTTGCCCGTCTCCGCGCGAGAACCGGTAGACATCCGAGCCATCACCACCAATCAGCCGATCGTTACCCAAACCGCCTTCATACGTCTCCGCATGACCACCCCCGACGATCTCGTCATCACCGTCGGTCTTTGCATTCAAAACCGCGCGTTGAGCGATTTCTGCCTGTGTCCACGTTGCTGCGAAATCTGCGAACGTGACGAATTCAACGCCGATCGCATCGGTCTCATACATCTCGTCGATGAGCGTGATTGCCGCGTCATCCCCCGCACCAGGAGACGTTTCCGGGATCGTCAGGATCGCATTGTTGCCGGAAAGGGAAACCGAAACGTCGTCGGGCGATATGCCATGCAAAACAAGCGTGTCTGTGCCATTGAACCGGTAGGAATCGTCGATGATATCGCTGCCGTCGCCGCGGTGATAAATGTACGTGTCCGAGCCCGCATTTCCGATCAGGATGTCATCACCTGGCCCTGCGTCGAACTGTTCAAACCAACCCGTTCC
>ERZ1645187.1379-NODE-1379-length-22385-cov-23.344380_pt1 | contig 22385 bp, 20 predicted proteins | sample MGYA00575352_ERZ1645187 | MGnify/ENA primary metagenome ERZ1645187 (study PRJEB40837, sample SAMN11349314) | freshwater sediment metagenome | isolation source: river sediment | host: Sediment | place: India: Wazaribad , New Delhi | collected 2017-02-21 ... | reverse complement strand
TGCAACTGGCCGGCGAACTGGGCATCGAGGTCATCGAGAAGCGCATCACCCGCGACGAAATCTATTGCGCCGACGAAGCCTTCTTCACTGGTACCGCCGCCGAAGTCACGCCGATCCGCGAACTCGACAACCGCCAGATCGGCCCCGGCCATCGCGGCGAAATCACCAAGGCCCTGCAGGAAAAGTATTTCGATGTGGTTTACGGCCGTTCTGCCGCCCACGCCGACTGGCTGGCCTACGTCTAATTCAGGGAGATTCAAATGTCCGACAAAAAGACTGTTGAAGTCACCGCCCACGACCTGCCGCTGCACTGTCCGCCGCCCAAGGCCGAACTCTGGTGCCAGCATCCGCGCGTCTTCCTCGACGTACTGCACACCGGCGAAGCCGAGTGCCCGTACTGTGGCACCAAATACGTCTTTACCGGCGAAAAGCCCAAGGGCGGCCACTAACGCGCCATGCGGTCATTCCCGCGCAGGCGGGAATCCAGTTCATTCTGGGTCCCCGCCTGCGCGGGGACGACGAGCACCATCCCCGTGAAAGCACTGGTCATCGCCCCCTCCTGGATCGGCGACACCATCATGGCGCAGCCGCTCTTTGCCCGCCTTCATGCCCGGCATCGCGGACTGCAGCTCGACGCCCTGGCGCCACGCTGGGTAGCGCCCGTCCTGCAGCGCATGGATGAAATCAGCGAAGTCATCGACAGCCCCTTCGGTCATGGGCAGATCGGTCTCAAGCCGCGTTGGCGCCTGGCGCGCGAGCTGGCCGCCCGCGGCTACGATGCGGTCTATGTCCTGCCAAATTCGCTCAAGTCAGCGCTGATTCCCTTCCTCGCCGGCATCCCGCAGCGCGTCGGCTTTACCGGCGAATCCCGCTACGGCCTGATCAACCGACGCCATCATCTCGACAAGCAAGCCTTGCCGCTGATGGTCGAACGCTTCGCCCAACTGGCCGAACCGCCGGGTGCGGCGCTGACGCGACCGGTCGCTTTCCCCCGTCTGCGGTCAACCCGGAAAAACGGTGAAAATGCACTGTCCGCGCTCGGCATTGGCCAGCCGGAGAAAATGGTCGCCTTCTGCCCCGGCGCCGAATACGGCCCGGCCAAACGCTGGCCGGCCGCCCACTTTGCCGAGCTGGCCCGCCATCTCGCCGCCGACGGCTACGCCATCTGGCTTTTCGGTTCGCCGAAGGATCACGCAGTCGCCGAAGACATTGCCCAAGCCGCCCCCGGCCTGTGCCGCAACCTCTGCGGCGCCACCTCGCTCGACCAGGCTGTCGACCTGCTGGCGCTCGCCGACCTGGTCGTCTGCAACGACTCCGGCCTGATGCACGTTGCCGCCGCGCTCGAACGGCCCATCGTCGCTCTCTATGGCTCATCGTCGCCCGGCTTCACACCGCCACTCTCCGACCGCGCCGACATCCTCAGCCTCAATCTTGACTGCAGCCCCTGCTTCAAGCGCGAATGTCCGCTCGGGCATCTCGACTGCCTGAACAAACTCAGCCCGGCACAGGTACTTGCCGCCTGTCGCCAGCGGATCGCCTGCGGAATCGTTCCATGAGCAAGCCGACCAGCCACGCCAGCCCCGAAGACGCCGAACGCGCCTTTTACGAAGCCATCGCCCAGGGCGACGCCGATCTGCTGATGCTGGTCTGGTCGGAAGACGAAGAAACCGTCTGCGTACACCCAACCGGCGTCCGCCTCATCGGCGATCTTGCCATTCGCGAAAGCTGGCGCAGCATCTTCAGCAATGCCCAACTGCGCGTTCAGGCCGAGCACGTTGCCCACTGGCAAGGGACGGTCTTCGCCATCCATCATCTGACCGAACTGCTCTTCGTCGGCGACGACCCCAATCCGCACGGCCCGCTGCACGTCACCCACATCTACACCCGCGGCGCCCACGGCTGGCGCCTGGTCAGCCGGCACGCCTCGGCGGCGGACGACGGGCACCAGGCGATGGCCGACGCCATGCCACACACGCTGCATTGACGCGCCCGCCCCGTCCGTACCAGCCCCCCGCCTGGCTGCCCGGTGGGCATGCCCAAACAATCTGGCCGCTGCTCATCAAGCCGCCACTGATCGCGCTGCGCCGCGAACGCTGGACCACGCCCGATGGCGACTTCATCGACGTCGACCGTCTCGACGGCCCGGCCGATGCACCGCTGCTGGTGCTCTTCCATGGTCTGGAAGGCAGCATGCGCAGCCACTATGCGCGATCGACTGCGGCGGCCTGTCGCGCCTGCGGCTGGCGATTCGCCCTGCCGCATTTTCGCGGCTGCTCGGGCGAACTCAACCAGCAGCCGCGCGCCTACCACTCCGGCGACTCGGCCGAAATCGACTGGATCCTGCGTCGCCTGAAAGCCGACAGCCCCAGCCGGCGCCTGCACGCCGCTGGCGTTTCACTGGGTGGCAATGCACTGCTCAAGTGGGCGGGTGAACATGGCCCGGCCGCCGGCGAACTGGTCAGCGGCGTCGCCGCCATCTGCCCGCCGCTCGATCTGGCCGCCTGCGGCCACCACCTTGCCCGTGGCTTCAACAAGGTTTACACCCGTCATTTCCTGAACACCCTGAAAGCCATCTCGAGCGCCCGCCTGCAACGTTTCCCCGGCCTCTTCGATGCCGCCCGGATGCGGGCCGCCCGCAATCTCTGGGAGTTCGACGATGCCGTCACCGGCCCGGTGCACGGTTTCGCCGGTGCCGATGATTACTGGGCACGGAGTTCGGCCAAGCCATTCCTGAAATACATCGCCGTCCCGGCGCTTGCGGTGAACCCGGAAAATGACCCGTTTTTGCCCGCCCGCTACCTGCCACGGCGCGACGAGGTCAGCCCGACGGTCCGCCTCGAACATCCCGCAGCGGGCGGCCATGTCGGCTTCGTCAGCGGCCCGTTCCCCGGTCGTCTCGACTGGCTGCCGCAACGACTGCTGCACTTCTTCACTTACGAAAGCACGCCGGATTGACCATGAGCACGCTTCCTGCCGAAATCTTCAAGGCCTACGACATCCGCGGTATCGTCGGCCAATCCCTGACTGCCGGGATCGTCCGCCGCATCGGCCACGCGCTCGGTTCACTGGCGCTGGACAAAGGCCAGACAACCATTGCCGTCGGTCGTGACGGCCGCCTGTCCGGCCCCGAACTCGCCGGCGCACTGATCGAAGGCATCTGCGCCAGCGGCTGCGACGCGATCGATATCGGCTGCGTGCCGACGCCAGTCACCTATTTCGCCGCCTACGATCTTGGCTGCAACTCCTGTGTCTCGGTCACCGGCAGCCACAACCCGCCCGACTACAACGGCCTGAAGCTGGTGATCGGCGGCGTCACCCTCGCCCTTGACGCGATCCAGACGCTCCGCCAGCGTGCCGAACAGGGTCCGTTGCGTCATGGTGAAGGGCAGTGCCGCGTGGCCGATGTAGGGGAGGCCTACATCGAGCGTATCGTTGGCGACGTTCGCCTCGCCCGGCCGATGAAAATCGTCATGGACTGCGGCAACGGCGTTGCCGGCAACATCGCCCCCGAACTCTTCCAACGCCTCGGCTGCACGCTGGTGCCGCTGTTCTGCGAAGTCGATGGCCGTTTCCCCAACCACCATCCCGATCCGTCGAAGCCGGAGAATCTCGCCGACGTCATTCGCGCGCTGCGCGAGACGGATGCCGAGGTCGGCATCGCCTTCGACGGTGACGGCGACCGACTCGGCGTCGTCACCAAGGACGGCGAGATCATCTACCCCGACCGGCAACTGATGCTCTTTGCCGCTGATGTGCTTGGCCGCGTGCCCGGCGGCACCGTGGTCTACGACGTCAAATGCAGCCGGCGGCTGGCCCCATGGATCCGCGAGCATGGCGGCGTGCCGCTGATGTGGCAAACCGGCCACGCGCTGGTGAAGGCGAAACTGCGCGAGACCGGCGCACCGCTGGGCGGCGAGATGTCCGGTCACACCTTTTTCAAGGAGCGCTGGTACGGCTTCGACGATGGTCTCTACAGCGGCGCCCGGCTGCTCGAAATCCTCAGTCGCGCCAACGACGCCAATACCCCCCTGAAAGCCCTGCCCGACGCCCCCTCGACGCCGGAACTCAACCTGAAGATGGCCGAAGGCGAACCCTTCGCACTGATCGATCGCCTCAAGGCGCACGGGGATTTCCCCGGCGCCACCGAAATCATCACCCTCGACGGCCTGCGGGTCGAATACCCGGACGGCTTCGGACTGGCACGACCGTCGAACACGACCCCGGTGGTCGTGTTACGCTTCGAGGCAGACAATGCCGACGCCCTGGCGCGTATCCAGGCGGCCTTTCGCGCTGCGCTGATCGCTGCCTGGCCCGGCATACAGCCACCTTTTTGAGGACACAACGTGAGCGACGCCGCTGATCAGCTTTTCCTCGGCCGCCAGGCAATTCTCGACCGCGAACAGCGCCTGTTTGCCTATGAACTCCTGTTCCGCAATGGCACCCGCAATGCGGCCGACGTCACCGACGGCGTCCAGGCCACCGCCACGGTGATTGCCAACGCCTTCACCGAACTCGGCGTGGAAGCCGCGCTCGGCGATTGTCGCGGCTTCATCAATGTCGACGAAGCCTTCCTGTTCAGCGACATGCTTGAGCTGCTGCCCAAGCAGTCGGTAGTACTCGAGATTCTCGAGACGGTACCGCCAACCGAAGCCGTCATCGAGCGCTGCAAGGCACTCAAGGCACTGGGCTTCACGCTGGCGCTCGACGATGTCATCCAGCTCGAACCGGCCTTTGCCGAGTTGCTCACGCTGGTCGAGATCGTCAAGGTCGACATCCAGCCACTGTCGCGCGTGCAGCTGATGCAGCTGACGATGAAACTGAAGCCGATGGGCAAGCAGTTACTCGCCGAAAAAGTCGACTCGCGCGAACAGATGGAACAGTGCCTGAAACTCGGCTTTTCGCTCTTCCAGGGGTATTACTTCGCCAAGCCGACCATCATCGCCGGCAAGAAGCTCGACCACTCGCAGCTGTCGCTAATGAAGCTGATGGGACTGCTGCTCAGCGATGCCGATACTGCCGAAGTGGAGGCCGCGCTGAAGCCCGAGCCGGGACTCACCGTCAACCTGCTGCGCATGACCAACTCGGTCGGGGCGGGCGCCAGCGAAACCATCACCTCGCTGCGTCATGCCATCACCGTCCTCGGACGCCGCCAACTGCAACGCTGGCTGCAGTTGCTGGTTTTCGCCTCGGGCAGCCAGGCAGGCAGCACCAACCCCTTGCTGATGATGGCCGCCACGCGCGGCCGGCTGATGGAATTGCTCGCTGGCGAACTCCAACCCGGTGACGCCGGGTTCTCCGATCACGCCTTCATGGCGGGCATCATGTCGCTGATGCCCGCGCTCGTCGGCCAAAGCATCGATGCCATTGTCGCCCCGCTCAGTCTCTCCGCACCGGTACGCGATGCGCTCTGCGAGCAGACCGGCCCGCTCGGTCAGCTGCTGCAAATCGCCGAGGCGAGCGAAGGAGGTGATCTGTCGACGCTAGGCGATCTGCTTGCCGCACTGCCCGGCTTGAGTCCGAAGGCGCTCAACCGTGCCCAGACGCAAGCATTGCAATGGGCCAACAGCATCGCTCAGGACAAGGAAGGCTGAACACCGTTACAAAAACACGACAGAGCGGCGACAGCGCCGCCACACGTTGTTGCAGGGATTCCCGGCACAATATTGGCGTCTTTTCCAGGTAGACCGCAACCCGTCATGATCGATCCCAACGCCTTTCGCCAGTCGTCCTTTCAGCGCCTGCCCGCCGGCCAACCCAGCCTGCTCGGCAAGATCGCCGCGTTCGTCGTCGGCTCCTTGCTGCTGATCGCCGGATTCATGTTTTCGCTGGTGGCACTGGCCGTCATTGCTGTCGTCGGACTCGGCATCTGGGGCTGGCTGTGGTGGAAGACTCGCGCCTTGCGTCGGCAGCTGGCCGACGCCCAGGCGGCCGGCGAACCGCTCCGGCAACAGGCCGGCACGGCAAACGACGGTCGCGGCAACGTCATCGACGGCGAGGTCGTCAGCCGCGAAAGTACAAGCGCAACCGACCGTCGCCTGCGCTAGATGGCAGACCGCTGACTCACAAACGAAAATGCCGGCGATGCCGGCACTTTCTGTTGGCGAGACCCGTCTCAGCGCATTTTCGGATTGAGACTACCGCGGTTGTAATCCTTGTCACCGGGCATCACCAGCCGTCCGACCCCCCCCAGCATCACGCCCTGCGCTTCGATCGGGCGCGTCTTGTTTTCCGGAAATTCTGCCGCAAGCTTTTGTGCCGCTGCCGCCTTGGCGGCATCGACATACTCCCAGCGACCATTCGGGAAGAGACGGACCTTTTGCCCTTCGACGGTAGTCGCATCAAGTGGCGTCCTGTCCAGATCGACCGCCAGCACCGGGGCAGAGAGCATCGCCAGCGTCAGCAGCAATGCGGCTTTCACAGCTTGCCCTCGACCCAGGCCTTGACCGAAGCCAGTGCATCCGGGAGATTGTCCGGTTGCGTGCCGCCGGCTTGCGCCATGTCGGGACGACCGCCGCCCTTGCCGCCGACTTGCTGGGCAACCATATTGACGAGTTCGCCGGCCTTGACCTTGCCAGTCAGGTCAGCGGTAACGCCAGCAATCAGCGTCACCTTGCCGTCGGCCACCGACGACAGCACGACAGCAGCCGACTTCAGCTTGTCCTTGAGCTTGTCCATGGTTTCGCGCAGGGCGGTGACGTCAGCGCCTTCGAGCGTTGCGGCGAGCACTTTCGCGCCCTTGACTTCAACCGCCTGATTGACCAGATCGTCGCCTTGCGAGGCGGCAAGTTTGGACTTCAGACGGGCGAGTTCCTTTTCCAGGGCGCGGACGTTGTCCATCAGGCCAACGACGCGCTCGGCGATGTCGTCCGGCGTCGTCTTGAGCAGGGCGGAAATGCCATTGACGCGGGTGCTTTGTTCCTGAACGAAGGCCAGCGCGTTCTTGCCAGTAATCGCCTCGACACGGCGCACACCAGCGGCGACACCGGCTTCGGAAACGATCTTGAACAGGCCGATGTCCCCCGTGCGGCTGACGTGCGTTCCGCCGCAGAGTTCCTTGGACGAGCCAATCGCCACGACGCGCACTTCGTCGCCGTACTTTTCGCCAAAGAGCATCATCGCGCCGGATTTCTGCGCGTCTTCGATGCCCATGACGCGGCTGTCGGTGGCGGCGTTGGCGAGGATTTCGGCGTTGACCAGCTCTTCGACTTCACGGATTTCTTCCGCCGTCATCGGCTGGGTATGGACGAAGTCGAAACGGGTCTTGTCGGGATCAACCAGCGAGCCCTTTTGCTGCACGTGGCCGCCGAGCACCTGGCGCAGAGCCTTGTGCATGAGGTGAGTGACCGAGTGGTTGCGGCCCGTGGCCGAGCGCGAAGCGACATCGACCTTGGCGGCGACTTCCTGGCCGACGACCAGCTTGCCGGTTTTCAAAACGCCATGATGGCCGAAAACGGCGGCTTGAATCTTCAGCGTGTCTTCCACGGCAAAAATGCCGCCGACGCCCTTGAGCTCGCCCCGGTCGCCGACCTGGCCGCCGGATTCAGCGTAGAACGGGGTGTTGTCGAGCACGACAACGCCGAGGTCGCCTTCGTTGAGTTCGTTAACCGCAGCGCCGTCCTTGTAGAGCGCCAGCACCTTGCCCTTGGCTTCGAGCGATTCGTAACCGTGGAAGGTGGTTTCTTCGCCCGAGTATTCAAGATTGGCCGCCATCTTGAACTTGCCGGCAGCGCGGGCTTGTTCTTTCTGGCGGGCCATGGCGGCGTCAAAAGCGGCACCGTCGACGGTGACATTGCGCTCGCGGCAGATGTCGGCGGTGAGGTCGAGCGGGAAGCCGTAGGTGTCGTGGAGCTTGAAGGCGGTTTCGCCGGACAAGACGAGCTGGCCTTGCTGTTTTGCATTCGCAAATGAATTGATTGGAGCAACCCATTGAGCGATCCTGGCTCCGGTAGCCGCCGTGCTATGCCCCCAATCATGCTCGTATATGTAATTAGCACTTTCTAAGGTGTTTTTTCCATTCGCTGGTACTACGATGCAACGACGCCCATCGCCGGTTACGTGTTGTAAGGCAATAAACGGGGTATCCCCGGTGGAGATCAAATGCAGGCCATCCTGAGCTCGCCCGGAGGAGTAGGAATACGCAGCCAACGAGTCATAGGCTTTTTCAAATGCCAACGAATTCTCCAGCATTTCCATGCCGTTTTCGATGGTGGCGAAGAAGCGTTCTTCTTCCTGCTTCAACGTCGCCACGACCTTGGCCTGGTTTTCCTTGAGTTCGGGATAGGCTTCGCCCATCTGCGCGACGAGATCGGGCACCATCTTGTGGAAGAAGGCAGCGCGGGCACCCAGCTTGTAGCCGTGGCGGATGGCGCGGCGGATGATGCGGCGCAGCACGTAACCACGGCCTTCGTTACCGGGAATGATGCCGTCGGCGATGAGGAAGGAGCAGGCGCGGATGTGGTCGGCGAGCACCTTGAGCGACGGGCTGTTCATGTCGGCGTCGGAGGTTTCACGCGCGGCAGCGGCGATCAGCGCCTGGAAGAGGTCGATTTCGTAGTTGGCATGCACGCCTTGCAGCACGGCGGAGATGCGCTCCAGGCCCATGCCGGTGTCGACGGACGGCTTGGGCAGCGGATGCATGACCCCGGCTTCGTCGCGATTGAACTGCATGAACACGTTGTTCCAGATTTCGATGAAGCGGTCACCGTCTTCTTCCGGCGATCCCGGGGGGCCGCCCCAGTGCTTTTCACCGTGGTCGTAGAAAATCTCGGTGCAGGGGCCGCAAGGGCCGGTATCGCCCATCATCCAGAAATTGTCGGAGGCGTAGCGGGCGCCCTTGTTGTCGCCGATGCGCACGATCTTCTCTGCCGGCACGCCGACTTCCTTGTGCCAGATGTCGTAGGCCTCGTCGTCCTCGGCATAGACCGTGACCATCAGCTTTTCTTTCGGCAGCTTGTAGACCTCGGTCAGCAACTCCCAGGCGTACTTGATCGCGTCGCGCTTGAAGTAATCGCCGAAGCTGAAATTGCCCAGCATTTCGAAGAAGGTGTGGTGACGGGCAGTGTAGCCGACGTTTTCGAGGTCGTTGTGCTTGCCGCCGGCACGCACGCACTTCTGCGAGGTCGTCGCCCGGTTGTAGGCACGCTTGTCGAAGCCGAGGAAGACATCCTTGAACTGGTTCATGCCGGCGTTGGTAAACAACAGCGTCGGGTCGTCATGCGGCACCAGCGACGACGAGGCAACGATCTGATGCCCCTTCGAGGCGAAGAAGTCGAGGAACTGCTGGCGGATTTCAGAGCTTTTCATAAGCTGGCGGCCTTCGCGGCGGAGAGATTCGAAACCGCTAATTTTAAATGAATCCGCTGTCCTTCTGTGCAGGGCAATCGCCTTTGAGCATCCGCGGAAAACAAAAACCCGCCGGATGGCGGGTCTGGGTCAAAACGGACGGACGCAGATTCAGCGACGGCGCGGGTGATCCGTGCGGCCATTGTGGTTGTAGTCGTGCTGGCGGTCGTGCTTTTCTCGCGTAATGTGGCGACTCTGAACATTTTCAGCATGCTGCAGCTGCGCCCGCTCCTGACGGGTGACCACACCATCGGACTTGGCACGCATCTCCATGTTTTCGACCCGCTGCTGCCCGCGCTCCAGGCGCATCGCCTCACGCGGGGTCAGGCTGCCGGAAGCGACGCCTTGGTCGATACGGCGCTCCTGAATGATCTGGCGTTGGTCGACGCCGGGCGTGCCGGTCTGCGCCAGGACAAGCGTCGGCAAGGCGAAGGTGATGAAAGCAATGTGGCGAAAGCGTATCATGTCTGGTCTCCTTGGGTGGGGGCAACTGCCCTGGACGCCATTTGACGCCAACGCCGTGAAGAAATCAGCCGGGCAAATGCAAGGCTTTGTAAGCAGTTGTTTCGCCGGCAAAAAAATCCAGACGGTCGGTAAACATCGCTGACACGCCACGGTCGACCAGGATTTTTGCCTGATTTTCCGAGTTCACCGTGTAACACAGCACCGGCACGCCCGCCTCGGCCGCCTCGGCGAGCACCGCGTCGCTGACCCGTTCTGCATCGCAGTGCAGGCTGATCGCCCCCAGGCGCCGCAATTCGGCGTGCCAGTTGGCCGGCACATCCTCATAAAGAACGCCACGCGGGATTTCTGGGGCCAGATCACGGGCGATCTCCAGCGCCGCCAGCGAAAACGACGAGATCAGTGGTTTCACGGCCGCTGTAGACCACCGTTCTGCGGTCATTCTGGCGACGATTTGGGCAGTCGCTTCCTCGTGACCGGTTGCCGGTTTGATTTCGACATTGGCCAGCAGGCCGTGGACCAAACAGAAGTCGGCTGCATCGGCAAAGCGCGGGATGCGCTCACCGCCGCCAGCATCAAGTTCGAACAAGTCCGCATCGGACAGTTCGCTGACCGCGCCGTGGCCGTTGGTGGTCCGCTCGACGGTTTCGTCGTGAATCAGCACCGGCGTACCGTCAGCGCTGAGCATGACGTCAAACTCGACCGCCCGATAGCCCATCGCCACCGCCAGCCGCAGGCCGGCCAGGGTATTCTCTGGCGCCAGCGTGCCGCCGCCGCGGTGGGCAAACCAGCGCGGCAGCGTCCAGTGCATCAGAAGGGCTGCGACTTGCGCAGTTGCGCCTTGGCGGCGAGGATGGCGTTGCCACGATTCACTGCGGTATCCAGCGCCGCCTTGGCCGGCTTCTTGTCGGCGAAGACCGCTTCCAGTTCCTCGTTGGTCAGGATACGCACCGGATCAACACTCGCCGCGCGCAGCGCCGGCTTGCCGCCGTTGCCCTTGATCGAGGCCAGGGCGATCTCCAGGGTGTTGTCATCGTCCTTGAGCAGCTTGCTGCGGCCGGCCGCACGGGCAGCGGCCGTCAGCGGCAGGCCGCCGTAGCTGCGCACCATCTCGACCTGCATTTCCGACGACAGCAGGAAGGCGACGAACTTCGCCGCCTGCTTGTACTCGGCCGGCGAACGGCCAGCACCGATCCACAGCGAGGCGCCATCGGCCAGCGAAGCCTGACGGCCACCATAGACGTCATCATGGAATGGCAGCGGTGCGACGCCGAGCTCAACGCCCTTGGCTTCGCGGAAGTCGGTGACCTCGCGCGAATCGGTGGTGATCATCGCGCATTCGCCTTCATTGAAGCGGGCGCTGGCTTCGTCACGACGGCCGAAGAGGCGGAAATAACCCGCCTTGGTCCAGGTCGCCATCATCGCGATGTGCTTGACTTGCGGCAGGCCGTTGAAGGTCAGCTGGCCCTTGTCGGAGGTTGCCGGGACGCCGGAAATCGCGCTGACGTTATCAACATGCACCCACACCGGCCACGAAGAGGTGTACGGGCACTGGTAGCCGGCATCCTGCAGCTTGTCGAGCATGCCCTGCATTTCGAACCAGGTCTTCGGCGGCTGTTCCGGATCAAGTTTTGCCTTGCGCAAGGCATTCTTGTTGTAGAACAGCACCGGCGTCGAATAAACCAGCGGAAGTGCAACCAGACGCCCCTTGGCATCGCTGACGCCAGCTTTCAATTCGGCAGAGAGCTCCCCGGCGTTCAAAGCCTGACCGTTCTTCGCCATAACCTCATGCAGCGGCAGGAAGGCTTTGGGATTAGCCAGCGCCTCGCTGGCATCGTAGCGACGCAACAGGTTCAGCCCTGCCGGCTTTTCGCCCTTTTCCAGACGCGACAGCTTGAGGTTGCCGCCCTGCTCCTTGTTGAAGCGGTCGACCACCGCCTGCAGGCGCTGCTCCCCCCCCGGCCCGAGATTGTGCGCCAGTTCGAAGTCCGCCGAGGCTTGTGCTGCGGGCTCCTGTGCCTTGGCCACGGGTTTGGCCGGTTTGGCCGCCTGGACAGAGAAAGCTACGGCCAGGCCGAGGGCCGCGATGAAGGGGCGAAGACAATGCGACATGGGTACTCCAGAAAAGAATCGAAGGCCGCGATTATACCGCTGTGATGAACGCCGCGAGTTCGCCACTTTTCGTACCAATATGCGAGAATCACTGGATGAAGATGCCTGTTTACGCCATTTTGCTTGTTGCCCTGAGCCTGGCCGGCTGCGATCAGATCGCGCAGCGTCTCGGCTTGGAAGATCCAGGCGCCAAGGAAGCACGACTGGAAAATGACGCCAAAGCGGTCGGCAGCGCTTGCCGGCATTCCGGCCGGGCAATCGAGGATTGCTATTCCATTTACTCCTGGTTGCCGCGCGCCGGCATTTTCACCGGCTGGAAGGAAATGGACGCCTACATGCGGGAAAACCAGCTCGAAACCATCGCCCCGCAACTACCTCCCCCCGAGCCACCCGGCAATGCCAAGAAGAAGAAAAAGCCAGCCGCTGCAGAAGGCGCTGCAGAAGGCGAGGCCAAGAAAGACGGCGAAGTCGGCACCAAGGGCGAAGGCAAGACCGCCGAGAAAGCCGCAGAAAAGCACTAAGCGCGGCCTGAGCCAGCGGAGGAGAGACGATGAAACTACCGAATTTCCTGCATGGCATCCGCGGCAAGCTGATCGGCATCTTCGTCGTCATCAAGGTTGTCCCGCTGTTGCTGCTGGCCTGGTTCGCCTGGCATGCAACCAAGCAACTGGGTGACGATGTGTCGGTCAAAGCCGGCGGCATGGCCGATGCCATGCTCACGACGATCAAATCGGTCGGCCAGACGGTAACCGACGATTCGATCCGCGCGCTCGACCTGCGCTCGCGGGAAGCCATCGAGGCGATGACCACCGACACCGCACAGGAAATCGCCGACTTCCTTTACGACCGTGACCGTGATCTGAAACAGGCCGCCCGCTTGCCGCCGACCGAAGCCGCCTATCGCGCCTTCCTCGCCGATCACACCCGCACGCTGCGCAAGCACGCGCCCTGGCAACTGGCCGAGGATGGCAAGTCCTGGGTACCGGTGCAGCCGGTCAAGCGGGAAGCCAAGGTGACCCGGCCAGTTCTGCCAGACAATGCCAAGGATTTCCATGCCCGACCGCCGGAATATCTCGGCGAACCCGAGGAACGCCCGCTATTCGTCGAAATGACCTTCGTCGATCTTGCAGGCAACGAAAAGGTCAAGATCACGACCGGCGACCTGACCCAGAAATCGCTGAAAAACGTCGTTGACCGCAGCAATACCTTCGTCAAAGCCGAAACCTATTTCAGTGAGCTGAAAAAGCTCAAGCCCGGCGAAATCTATGTCTCCGAAGTAATCGGCGCCTATGTCCCCACCCAGGCCATCGGCCCCTACCTGCCGGCAGCACTCGAGAAGGCAGGCAAGCCCTTTACGCCGGAGGCTTCAGCCTATGCGGGCACGGAGAACCCGGTCGGCAAGCGTTTCCGAGGCATCGTGCGCTGGGCTATGCCCGTTGTTCAGGGCGGTAAAATCAGCGGCTACGTCACGCTGGCCCTTGACCACGATCACATCCGCCAGTTTTCCGACCGCCTGATGCCCACCGAGGAGCGCTACTCGCCGATTTCCGATGCCATCAAGGGCAATTATGCTTTCCTCTGGGATCACAAGAGCCGGTCGATCTCGCATCCGCGGGACTATTTCATCGTCGGCTACAACCCGGAAACCGGGCTGCCGGAAACCCCATGGATGGACGAAGCACTCTTTGAAGAGTGGCAGGGCAGCGACAAACCCGCGCACGAATTCCTGTCTGGCATCCCGCCTTTCCGCGACCAGAATCTCAAGCGCAAACCAGCCAAGGCACTGATCAAGGCCGGCACCGTCGCGCTCGATTGCCGCTATCTCAATTTCTCGCCGCAATGCGACGGCTGGAATGCCGTCACCGAACACGGCGGCTCAGGCTCCTTCGTCATTTTCTTTTCCGGCCTGTGGAAACTGACCACGGCCGCAGCCATTCCGTATTACACCGGTCAGTACGGCAAGACCCCGCAGGGTTTCGGTTTTGTCACCATCGGTGCCAATGTCGACGAATTCCACAAGTCTGCAACTGAAACCGCCGGCCGGATCAATGCGCTGGTCAATGAGAAGGATGCCAGCTTCAAGACCCAGCGTGGCGAAATGATCGATGGCATCGAGCACAGCCTGACCAGCACCGCGGTCGGCCTGTGGGGATCGACTCTGGTCATGATCGTGCTCGTCATTCTGATCGCGATCTGGATGGCCAACCTGCTGACCGGGCGCATCACCGCGATGATCTCTGGCATCCATGCCTTCCAGCGAGGCGATCTCAAATATCGCCTGGACGCCCGCGGCGATGACGAAATGGCCGAACTGGCCACATCCTTCAACAAGATGGCAGACACGGTCGAAGCCTCCTTCACCCGCCTTGAGGAAGCCAAAGAGAAGGCCGAGGAAGCCAGCCGCCTCAAATCGGCTTTCCTTGCCACCGTCTCGCACGAACTGCGGACGCCCCTCAACGGCATTCTCGGCTTCGCCGACCTGCTGCAGTCGGAACTGACCGAACCGGAGCAACTGGAGTACGCCAACGTGATCCATCGCAGCGGCGAACACCTGTTGACGCTGGTCAGCGAAATCCTTGACCTGGCCAAGATCGAAGCCGGCGAAATGCTCTTTACACCCGCTGACATTCCCCTCGCGCAATTCCTGCGTGATGCGGCTGCTGTGCATCGCAGTGCCGCCGCCGGCAAGCATCTGGGATTCGAAATTCACCTCGATGACGATCTGCCAGCCCGTTTCCACGCCGATCCCGTCCGCCTGAAACAAATTCTCAACAACCTTCTGAGCAACGCCATCAAATTTACTGCCGCTGGAGAAATCAGTCTGACCGCCGGCCGGCAGGGCAACGAACTCCGCTTGGCCGTTCGCGATACCGGCGTCGGCATTCCGCCGGAAAGCCGTGAAGTCGTGTTCGAGAAATTCAAGCAACTGGAGAATTTCGTCACCCGCGAACACGGCGGCACCGGCCTCGGTCTGGCGCTGGTCAAGCAACTGATCGAACGCATGGGCGGTCGCATCTCACTTGAATCCGAAGTGGGGGCTGGCTCAACCTTTACCGTATTTTTCCCGATCGCGACGCGTACCGAATGAACGAACGTCACGCCCTGGTCGTCGACGACCACCCGACCAACCGCCTGCTGGGCAGCACACTGCTGAAAAAACTGGGCTGGACCGTCTACGAGTCGGACAGTGGCGACCGTGCGCTGAACCTTGCCGCCAGCCAGCATTTCGACCTCGTCCTGCTCGACATCAGCATGCCGGGCCTCTCCGGCGAAGAAACCTGCAAACGTCTGAAGACCCTGGCGCTGGCGCCGACCCGCATCATCGCCTATACCGCCCACGCTTACCCGGAGGACCGTGAGCGCCTGCTGGCAGCAGGCTTCGACGAAATCCTGGTCAAGCCGATCAACCGCCAGCGACTCGAGGAAATCATCGGCGTCTCCTGAAAGCATCCCGCCGAATGGCGGAATGCAGATTGCCGGAAGGATTCAGGCGACCACCGGTGCGGTGGCGTATAATGCGTCCCCATGTCTGAAATCAATACCTTAGCCGGCGACACCGCCAGCCTCCCCGCTGCCGAAGCAGCCCCCGAAATCACCTTTGCCGATCTTGGCCTGGCACCTGAGATCCTGCGTGCCGTGCTCGACGAGGGCTACACCCGGCCGACGCCGATCCAGGCCAAGGCCATTCCCCTCGTCATCGGCGGCAAGGACATCATGGGCGGCGCACAAACCGGCACCGGCAAGACCGCCGCCTTCACGCTGCCCATCCTGCAGCGCATCCTGCCGTTCGCATCAAGCAGCCCCTCGCCTGCCAAGCATCCGGTGCGCGCCCTGATTCTCGCGCCGACCCGCGAGCTGGCCCTGCAGGTGTTCGAATCGGTCAAGGCCTACAGCAAGCACACGCCAATCCGTGCGATGTGCGCTTTCGGCGGCGTCGACATCAAGCCGCAGATCGCCGAGCTGAAAAAAGGCGTCGAAATCCTTGTCGCGACACCGGGTCGCCTGCTCGACCACGTCGAATCGAAGAGTGTCAGCTTCAACTCGGTACAGGCGCTGGTACTCGACGAGGCCGACCGCATGCTCGACATGGGCTTCATTCCGGACGTGACGCGCATTCTCAACATGCTGCCGGCACAGCGCCAAAGCCTGCTGTTCTCCGCCACCTTCTCGGAAGAAATCAAGAAGCTGGCGGACACCATGCTGCAGTCGCCGGTGCTGGTCGAAGTCGCTCGGCGCAACCAGGTCTCGGACACCATTACCCACCGCGTCCATCCGGTCTCCGAATGGGGCAAGCGCGGCCTGCTGACCAAACTGCTGAAGTCCGGCGAGATTCGCCAATGCATCGTCTTCATGCGCACCAAACAGGGCTGCTCGCGCCTGACCCGCGAACTGCAGCGTGCCGGCATCAAGGCCGATGCCATTCACGGTGACAAGAGCCAACTCGACCGGATCAAGGCACTCGATGCCTTCAAGGCCGGGGAAACGCACGCCCTGATCGCCACCGACGTGGCTGCCCGGGGCCTCGATGTCGACGATCTGCCTTACGTTATCAATTACGAACTGCCGCACACGCCGGAAGACTACGTACACCGCATCGGCCGTACCGGCCGCGCCGGCAAAACCGGCAATGCGATTTCGCTGGTGAGTGCCCACGAGGTCGGTTACCTGGTCGATATCGAAAAGTTGATCAAGCGCCCAATCGAACAGGTCGAAGTCGCCGGTTTCGAACCGGAACCGGAATACGAATACCCACCGGGCAACAAGAAGAAGCGCGGAGCCACCGTTGTTGCGCCGATGGCCCAGCGTCCGGAACGCGGCGAACGCTCCGCACGTCCTGAACGTGAACGAGGAGATCGTCAGGAGCGTCGCCCTCCGCGCCGCAACCCGATGATTGCCGCAGACGGCTTCGATTTCAGCAAACCTTACGAGGACAACTCACCACGCGGCGAAGTGCCGGATTCGCCGGTCGCACCGGTCAAGGCCGACCCACACAAGCCGAAGAAGGTCGTCGCCGCGCTGCTCGGCGGTCTGGGTCGGAAGTCCTGAAGCCTCCTGCAGCGAATTACGCCAAGCAAAACGGCGCCCTGGTGGCGCCGTTTGTCTTTTGTGGCGAATCAGCAAATTGCGATTGCCGGAATTGGCTCAATTATCGTGTTGACCGCGGCACGAAGCCCGGGGGCAGATTGCCCTTGGGCTTTTCCGGTGACAAGGCTTCGTTGAGTTTGATGATCGCCAGCGAGACATTGTCACCCGCGCCCTTGGCACGGTGGCGCGCCATGTCGATCAACATTTCGCTTGCCTGCCGGGCGGAATTGCCGGAGATGATGCGTCCGAGTTCGAGGTCGTCAAAGTAGGCCCACAAGCCATCAGAGCAGAGCAGAAAGGCATCGCCGGCAGCCAGATCGTCGGTTTCGCCATAATCGAAACGCGGGTCTTCCTGGCCACCAAGTGAGGTCAGCAGCACGTTGCGATTCGGGTGGGTCAGCGCCTGCTCCGGCGTAATCCGTCCACTGGCAACGAGATGCTCGACATACGAGTGATCGACGGTACGCTCGACTGCACGACACCCTCGAAAACGGTAGAGACGACTGTCACCACAGTGCGACCAGGTCATCCTTCCCGGTTGCAGAAGCAACATCACCACAGTGCTGTGCGGATCCTTTTCGTTCATGAAGCGCGAAGCCTTGATCATGGTGTGCGCTTCGCGCATGCTGTTTTCCAGCATGCACTTCGGGCTCTCATCGGCTGGCGAGAAGTGGTTCAGGTTGGTCTTCGCGGTATGAATGACCTGTTCGGCCGCCAGCGCCCCCCCGGTGTGGCCGCCCATGCCGTCGGCGACGACGGCGAGCGCGACACCGCGTCGTCTGGCATGCGCCAGGATCGCAACGCGGTCCTGCTGTTCCTTGCGGTCTCCCTGATGCTGTGCGGCACAGGCATCGATGCTTATCGCCATCCGGCCTCCCTTATCGGGAGAAGATTAGCACGAACGACATAGATCGGCATCAACATTCGGTCAAAACGCTTGGCACACGGTCATCTAGCACGCGCAGGCGGTATAGCGCTCCAGGATGATATCGACGAATTCCGGCAGCGAGTCCTCGCTCAGCCCCAGCTCGGGCAGCGCGTCGTCCTTGACCAGATCCCACTCAGGATTGGCAACGTGCAGATAGCGGTAATAGATTTCAACTGCCAACTGCAGGATCGCCACCATACTCCGTGCATCGTGCATACCCAGCTCACCCATGGCGTGGTGATAGCGGATGGCGTCGCAGATGAAACCCGGCAGACACCAGTGGCGAGCGACGAGATAACCGACCACACAATGATCGGCGTTGAACTTGGCATCCTCCTCGGCCAAGTCAGTCCAGCGCCCCGGCTCGCCAAGATGCATCTCGGCGCAATAGGTCGGGAAACGCTGGATCAGCAGCGGCACGCCGCAATCGTGGAAGACGCCAGCGAGATAAGCCTGGTCGGGGAAGATGTTGCAGACCGCCACGCGTTCATCGGCGACCAGCATCGCCAACTCACCGACGGCTTGGGATCGCGCCCAATAGGCCTCGAAAATCTCCCGGTGATGGCGTAAGGTCTGCGCACTGGCCAGCGCGATAGCCTGCACCAGGTTGAAAGTCTGGCGCACACCGACGGCGTGCAAAATCTGTTCGACGCTCTCGAACGGCTGGTGCTGGCGATACGCCGGGTTGCCGACCACCTTGAACAGCATCGCCGTCAGCGCCGTATCCTGGTTGATGGTCCGCGACAAAAGCCGGACATCCATTTCCTTGCGCGCCATCAGCTTGCGCAGTTCGTCGAGCACGCGCGGCTGCGCGGGCAGTTTGATCCCGCCTTCAAGGACGCGCTTGATGCGTGCCGCATCGTCCGGCGGCAGGTCGCGGGAAATTTCGAATACTGAGGGCGCTGCAGTCATGTCAGGGCTTCGTCGATCAATTCGATCCAATGGCGGACCGGCATCAGGCTACCGGACTGCAAGTGGCTCAGGCAGCCGATGTTGGCAGTCGCAATGATCGCCGGGGCACCGGCATTCAGGGCCGAGAGTTTGTTATCGCGCAACTGTTTTGACAAGGCTGGCTGCAACACCGAGTAGGTTCCGGCCGAGCCACAGCAGAGATGACCGTCCGTAACCGGTGTCAGGATATACCCTGCGGCGGTCAGCAGCGATTCGATAACACCGCGTATTTTCAGGCCGTGCTGCAGCGTGCAAGGGGAATGGAAGGCCAGCGGGCCACGTTCGATTTTTGGAAGCAACTCGCGCAGGCGTTCCGCCTCTGCCGTCACCACCTCCGCCGGGTCGCGACACAGCGCACTGATTTTTGCCGCCTTTTCCGCGTACACCGCATCCTCGGCAAGAACGTGACCGTAGTCGCGCACCTGCACGCCGCAACCGGAGGCGGTGACAACAATGGCTTCGACGCCCGCCTCGACATGTGGCCACCAGGCGTCGATATTGCGGCGCATGTCCTGCTTTGCATCGTCCTGCGCGTTCAGGTGGAAGCGCACCGCACCGCAGCAGCCGGCGCCGTCCGCTTCGAAGAGCGAGATGCCGAGCCGGTCCAGCACCCGTGCCGTTGCCGCATTGATGTTTGGTGCCAGCGCCGGTTGCACGCATCCGGCCAACGCCAGCATGCGTCGGGGGTGTGCGGAAGCAGCCGGCCACGGCTTGGCAGCCAACTGTGCCGGCGGCAGTTTGTCGGCCAGCGCCGAAGGCAACAAGGGCTTTAGCGCATGCCCGAGTTTCACCACCGGCCCGAACAGGGCTGGATTGGGCAGTACAGTTTTCAGCAGCGCCCGCGTCACGCTGTCGGCCAGCCGGCGGGGCAGCTTGTCCTCGACGACCGCCCGGCCGATATCGAGCAGGTGGCTGTATTTGACGCCCGACGGGCAGGTCGTTTCGCAGGCGCGGCAGGTCAGGCAACGGTCGAGGTGGTCGCGGGTCTTTTCACTGACCGCCTTGCCCTCCAGCACCTGTTTGATCAGGTAGATGCGCCCGCGCGGCCCGTCGAGTTCGTCACCGAGCAGATGGTAGGTCGGGCAGGTCGCGGTGCAGAAACCACAGTGCACGCACTTACGCAGGATTTCGCCGGCGACTTTGCCGGCGGGGGTATCGCGGATGAAATCGGCGAGTTGGGTATCCATGGGCCGCTCCGTTCAGCGCTGGTCAGAATTCGGCATACAGGCGGCCGGGATTGAGGATGCCCTTCGGGTCGAAGGCTTTTTTCAGCCGGCGATGCAGAGCAAGCAGGGCGGGACTCAGCGGTGTGAAAGCATCCTCAAGACAGCGCAATGATTCCGGCGCCCGATACAGCGTCGCATGGCCACCGAGACGGGCAGCAGCACCGCGGATGGCCGGCTGCTCACCGGCATACCAGCGCACACCGCCGCCCCATTCGATGGCCAGCAGACCATCGAGCGCGGCATCGGGCGCCGTCGTTGGCACGGCCATGCGCCACAGCACCGGCGAGGCAAACGCCGGGTGAGTCTGCTCGACAACCGATTTCCACAGGTTTTCCGGGTTCACCGCGCCCCGCAGGAAGTCCCCTTGGGGGGCGGCATGTCCTCCCAGCGCCTTGCTGGCCGCCTCAACCGCGGCGCCCGCACCGGACAGGCGCAGCCAGAGCTTGCCGTCGTGCCAGAACGACCCCGACACCGGCAAGGGCTGGCCGCCCCAGGCATTCAGGCGACGCACCGCCTCGTCGGCAGCGCACTCGAAAACCAGCGTCGTCTCCGCCACCGGCTTCGGCAGCACCTTGAGCGTCAGCTCGGCGATCACGCCCAGCGTTCCCAGGCTCCCCGCCAGCAGGCGCGACACGTCGTAGCCGGCAACGTTCTTCATCACCTGGCCGCCAAAATTCAACAACTGACCAGTGCCGTCGACAATCTTCGCACCGAGGACAAAATCGCGCACCGCCCCGGCCTGCATGCGGCGCGGGCCGGAGAGCCCGGCGGCGACGCAGCCGCCAACCGTTGCCTTGCCGAAATGGGGTGGCTCGAAGGCCAGCATCTGCCCCTTCTCCGCCAGCACGGCCTCGATTTCCGCCAGCGGCGTGCCGCAACGGGCCGTCAGGTACAACTCGGTCGGCTCGTAGGCGACGATGCCGCGATACCCGGAGAGGTCAAGCACCTCGCCCGCCAGGAGTCCGCCGTAAAAATCCTTGCTGCCGGCGCCACGCAAGCGCAAGGCTGTCTGGCTGGCGTGGGCAGCCTGCACAGCCGCGACAATCTGTTCCAGCGTCATCAGAAACGCTCCATTTCCGGAAACTTGAGTTCGCCGCGATGCACGTGCATGCGCCCATATTCCGCACAGCGGTGCAGGCTGGGAATGGCCTTGCCCGGATTGAGCAGGCCGGCATCGTCAAAGGCCGCCTTGACGCGGCGGAAGGCCTCCAGCTCCGGCGTCGCATACTGCACGCACATCTGGTTGATCTTCTCGATGCCGACGCCGTGTTCGCCGGTAATCGAGCCGCCGAGCGCCACCGACAGCGCCAGTATCTCGGCGCCGAACGCCTCCGCCTTGTCCCACTCGCCGGGCACCGACGCGTCGTACATGATCAGCGGGTGCAGGTTGCCGTCGCCAGCGTGGAAGACGTTGGCGCAGCGCAGGCCGTATTTCTTCTCCATGGCCGCGATGGCGGCCAGCATCTCGGCCAGCCGCTTGCGCGGAATCGTGCCGTCCATGCAGTAATAATCCGGCGTGATCCGCCCGACGGCCGGGAAGGCCGCCTTGCGCCCGGCCCAGAAACGCAGGCGCTCGGCCTCGGACTGCGAGACGCGCAGGTCGCGGGCACCGGCGCTTTGCAGCACCTCGGTGACGCGGGCGATTTCCTCGGCCACCTCTTCCGGCGTACCGTCCGCTTCGCAAAGCAGGATGGCCTCGGCCGACAGGTCGTAGCCGGCCTGAACAAAGGGCTCGACGGCCGCCGTCGCCGGCTTGTCCATCATTTCCAGACCGGCGGGAATGATGCCGGCGGCGATGATCGCCGCCACTGCGTCGCCCGCCTTGCCGACATCGTCGAACGACGCCATCACCACCTGCGCCAGTTGCGGCTTGGGCACCAGCTTGACGGTCACTTCGGTGACCACACCGAGCAGACCTTCGGAACCAATGAACAGCGCCAGCAGGTCGTACCCCGCCGAATCGGGCGCCGCGCTGCCGATCTCGAACACCTCCCCCTCGATGCTGACGACACGGACGCGCAGCACGTTATGCACCGTCAGGCCGTATTTCAGGCAATGCACGCCGCCGGAATTCTCGGCGACGTTGCCGCCCAGCGTGCAGGCGATCTGCGACGAGGGATCGGGCGCGTAATACAGACCGTACGGTGCCGCTGCTTCCGATACCGCCAGATTGCGCACACCCGGCTGGACGATGGCGGTACGGCTGTCGCGGTCGACCTTGAGAATCTTGTTGAAACGGGCCAGCGACAGCACGACGCCCTGGGCATGCGGCATGGCGC
>ERZ1645187.1378-NODE-1378-length-22400-cov-19.633923_pt1 | contig 22400 bp, 17 predicted proteins | sample MGYA00575352_ERZ1645187 | MGnify/ENA primary metagenome ERZ1645187 (study PRJEB40837, sample SAMN11349314) | freshwater sediment metagenome | isolation source: river sediment | host: Sediment | place: India: Wazaribad , New Delhi | collected 2017-02-21 ... | reverse complement strand
AATGATATCAATGGGAAATAAAAAGGAGTTATCACCGGAACAACGGGATGAAATAATCAGCACGTTGAAAGACCGTTTTGAGAAAAACATGAATCGCCACAAAGGTCTTGAATGGGACGGACTACTGGCAAGGCTGAACTCCGGTACCCGGGATGAAAAACTGTGGTCGCTTCGTGAAATGGAAAGAACCGGAGGTGAACCGGATGCTGTAGGATATGATGAAAAAACGGGTGAATACATTTTTTATGACTGTTCGGCAGAAAGCCCTACCGGCCGCAGAAGTCTGTGTTACGACCGCGAAGCGCTGGAATCAAGGAAAACATATAAACCGGAGAATAACGCTATTGATATGGCAGCCGATATGGGTATTGAACTTCTGACGGAAGAACAATACAGGGAATTGCAAAAGCTTGGAAATTTCGAACTGAAAACATCGAGCTGGGTGAAAACGCCGGCAGAGATTAGAAAACTTGGCGGTGCACTCTTTTGTGATCGTCGCTACGATCGTGTCTTCGTGTATCACAACGGTGCAGAATCTTATTATGCCGTCAGGGGTTTTCGCGGGTCACTCAGGGTTTGATTTTTTCCCGAGCCTCTACCCTGCCGGCAGCTCGATTGTATCTAAAATCGAACGGTTTCGAAGGAATTTGAAGAAATATGGAATCAGTCTGCTGTTAATGTACTGAATCAAAAAACCGATAACATTAAAGAAAACTACGGAGTAAGTGTAAAAATGAATTTTCCACGTAATACAATCAATCAACATCATATAATCTGATATGAAACAGCCATGCCAATTTATTTTTGACACACAAGTAGATGATTAATGGCGTGTTAAATGTGTCCTTAATAAAAATAATAAATAAACACATGAAAAAGTTTTGCCTTTCAATGCTGTTTAGCATCGTAATTTCCATTTCTCTCTTTTCTCAAGGTTATCAAAATCCGGTTTTGCCCGGCTTTTATCCCGATCCAAGTGTATGCAGGGTGGGCGACGATTATTACATGGTCAACAGCAGCTTTCAGTATTTCCCGGGTGTGCCGGTTCATCACAGCAAAGACTTGATCAACTGGAAAAGCATTGGGCACTGCCTGACGCGTCCATCTCAGTTGAAATTGGTGAAAACCGGTTTCTCGGGCGGAATTTATGCTCCGAGCATCCGCTACCACAACGGCACTTTCTACATGATTACCACCAATGTTTCTGACAAGGGAAATTTCTATGTTACAAGCGATGATCCGGCTGGAGAGTGGTCAGATCCCATTTGGGTGGATCAGGGTGGTATCGATCCCGATATTTTTTTTGAAGAAGACGAGAAAACCTATTTCATGTCAACCAATTCGGGAATTTTCCTTTGCGAAATTGATATAAAAACAGGTAAAAAGCTCACCGAATCACGATTGATCTGGAATGGTACAGGCGCACGTTACACTGAAGCGCCTCATATTTACAAAAAAGACGGCTACTACTACCTGTTGGTAGCTGAAGGAGGTACAGAATACGGTCACAAAGTTACCATCGCCCGAAGCCGATCGCTGTTCGGACCCTACGATTCCAATCCTGCCAACCCAATTCTGACGCATATCAATCAAAACGCAGCTAACAATCCCATTCAGGGCACCGGTCATGCAGATTTTATCCAGGCTCACGACGGTTCCTGGTGGGTGGTTTTTCTTGGTTTCCGACCGCAGTCATACACGCATCATGTACTTGGTCGCGAGACATTCCTTGCACCGGTGAATTGGGAAGAAAAACAGTGGCCGGTGATTAACGGCGATGGAACCGTAGCGCTGGAAATGAAGGTGAAAACGCTTCCGCAAGTGAAGAATCCAGAAAAACCTGCAAAGGATGAATTTGATAATGATAATTTGGGTTTCGGGTGGAACTTTATCTGTAACCCAAACCTGAAAAATTATTCCATATCTGAACGGAAAGGATATCTGAGGTTGAAATCTTCAACAATTTCGATTAATGAAATGGATTCGCCCACTTTTTTGGGAATAAGGCAGCAACACATTAAGTTTCAGGCAACAGCACTGCTCGATTTCAAAAACATGAAAAACGGATCAGAAGCCGGGCTGACCACATACATGTCAAATAATTATCACTATGATTTGTTTGTGAAAAAGAAAAATAATCGTAGCTCAATCTCACTTTTATATAACTTAGGAGTTTTGAAACATCTTGAAAAGGAAATTCCTGTGTCGGGAAATAAATTGTACCTGAGAATGGTTGGAGGAAGCGATTTCTACACCTTTTATTATTCTACAGATGATAAAAACTACCATAAAACGGGCGAAATCGACGTTCGATTCTTAAGTTCTGAAACGGCCGGTGGATTTACAGGCGTCTATCTCGGAATGTTTGCTCAAAGTAATGTCGAAAACAATTCGTACGCAGATTTTGACTGGTTTGAATACAAAGAATTAAAATAAAGAGAACATTCAAACCGTTTTCGTTCAGAATCCTTTTCCTGAATCCTGAAATTCACATTTCATAATTGATAACCCCGCAATAAGTTACACGCCTGGTATTGCCGTATTAATCAATATTTTTTTGTAATTTTGCGGGCTGAAATATTATCCATCAAACAGTGCTTTCCTCCGGCATTTCCCCAACTTGGGTCTCAGGAGGCTCCTTACATTATGGCTTCACAAGAAGATGTTTTCAAAAAACTGATTGCTCACTGCAAGGAATACGGTTTTGTGTTCCCTTCGAGCGAAATTTACGACGGCCTCGGTGCCGTGTACGACTACGGACAAAACGGTGTAGAGTTAAAAAACAACATCAAAAAGTACTGGTGGGACAGCATGGTGCTGCTCAACGAGAACGTGGTGGGCATAGATGCCGCCATATTCATGCACCCCACCACCTGGAAGGCTTCCGGACACGTGGATGCATTCAACGATCCGCTCATTGACAACAAGGATAGCAAAAAGCGTTATCGTGCCGATGTACTCATTGAAGACCTGCTGGCTAAATACGACGAAAAAATTGAAAAGGAAGTTGAAAAAGCGGCCAAACGGTTCGGCGAAAGTTTTGATCCGGCCATGTTTCGTCAGACCAATCCGCGCGTGCTCGAAAACGCAGCCAAACGCGAAGAAATTCATACCCGCTTCGTAAAGGCGCTGAACGACGGCAACCTCGATGAACTGAAAAATATCATTGTGGATTATGAAATTGTTTGCCCCATCAGCGGCACCAAAAACTGGACCGATGTGCGTCAGTTCAACCTCATGTTCTCCACCGAAATGGGTTCCACAGCCGATGGTGCGCTGAAAATCTACCTTCGTCCCGAAACGGCGCAGGGAATTTTCGTGAACTACCTGAATGTGCAGAAAACAGGCCGCATGAAAATCCCGTTTGGCATTGCTCAGATAGGTAAAGCATTCCGTAATGAAATCGTTGCCCGTCAGTTTATATTCCGTATGCGCGAATTCGAACAGATGGAAATGCAGTTTTTCGTTCGCCCGGGCGAGGAAATGAAATGGTTCGAATACTGGAAACAGTTCCGCCTGCGCTGGCACAAAGCCCTCGGACTGGGCGACCATAAATACCGTTTCCACGATCACGACAAACTGGCGCATTACGCCAATGCTGCTACCGATATTGAATTTGAAATGCCGTTTGGATTCAAGGAAGTGGAAGGCATTCATTCACGTACCGATTTCGACTTGTCGCAACACGAAAAATACTCCGGCAAAAACATCAAATACTTCGATCCGGAGCTGAATGAATCATACGTGCCCTACGTTATCGAAACCTCTATCGGAGTGGACAGGACTTTCCTTTCCATCATGGCAGCTGCATACACCGAAGAAGAGCTCGAAGGCGGCGACAGCCGTGTGGTACTCAAATTTCCACCGGTGCTGGCTCCCGTAAAAGCTGCCATATTGCCGCTGGTAAAAAAAGACGGACTGCCCGAGAAAGCCCGAGAAGTAATGAACGAACTGAAATTTGACTTCAAGTGCGTGTACGACGAAAAAGACTCCATCGGCAAACGTTACCGCCGTCAGGATGCCGTAGGTACACCATTCTGCATCACAGTGGATCACCAAACGCTGGAAGACAACACCGTAACCATCCGCCACCGCGACAGCATGGAACAAGACCGCGTGCAGATTGACGAACTTCAGAAAATCATTGATGCACAGGTAAATATGAAAAACCTGTTCAGGAAGATAACACAGTAATTTACGGATAAGATGGTGGAGTCAGGATGCCTGAATAAGTTGAAAAAACGGCTCTGAAACTATTCATACAGTCAGAATACAGAAAAAGTTTATCTGAAAATCATCGGGTAAACTTTTTTTTTCACAGACGGTAAAGTGATGAATATGTCTGAGAAGTTTCTAAAAAATACAACTATCTCAGGCCGGAGCTACCATTCGCTGAAAGGGTATTTCGATAGGTAGGAGTTGTAGTACCGCATATCGCCCGTCACTTCCCGGCCGAGCCATTCGGGTGCACTGTAGGGCTCATCTTCGGTTTGCAGTTCAAGTTCTGCCAGCACCAGCCCTTCATTCACTCCGTGAAAAACGTCCACTTCGAAGGTTTTACCGTCAAATTCCACTTCGTAACGTGTTTTGTCAATGATGTTCTTTTCGCAAAGCTCCAGCAACTGCTCTGCGTCAGTGAATGAGATTTCCTTTTCCCACTCGAACCGGCTGAAACCGTTTTTACCCGAAGGACCTTTGATGGTAAGAAAGCCTTTGTCGCCCCGGGTGCGCACACGAACGGTTTTTCCGGCCGATGCCACAATGTATCCCTGCCTGATGCGGTGCTCCTGCGAAACATGTGACATAAATTCACCCCTGACCAGAAATTTTCGTTCAATTTCGATGTTGTCGTTTCTTTGCATATATTTTTTCTTTTAGTAATTCAGCGTCTTTACTTCCCGGCGGCATATTGCCCTGAAAGTGCAGTAGCGACACAATTCCAACTCGGTACATTGTTCAAACGGCACTTCGGCATCGAAAATTTCACGGATCAATTCAGTCAGTTTTTCTGAAAATTCATCCCTGTACACGTTGAAATCCTCTACGTATTGGTCTTTAACTTTGTCATACAACTGTGTGGTGAAATTGCTTTTGAACAAATCGCGCACTTTCAGCACTTCGGGCACCAGGTTTTCTGTACCTGCCTTTTGATTGTAAAGCAGGCAGTACAGGAAGGTTTGAAATACCGCCTTTGGCCTTTTTTTGTTGTTTCGTTCGAACAATTCACCTACGGAGTTGAATTTCAGTTCGTCGCCGCCGGTTTTGTAATCCAGAATGCGGGTCATGCCGTCCTTTTCGTCCACCCGGTCGATGTATCCTTTCAGATTAACGTGCAGTGTACCGTTTTCAAACGGATAACGAATCAATATATTTTTTTCTGACTGAATGTACCTGAAAGGTGCTCTCGAGGCATCTGTCAGCAGTATTTTCTCAACAAACTGATGAATCACCCGGGCTGTGAGCAGGTAATTTCCTTCGAGCTCCACAAGGTCTGCAGCTTCATTTTTCTTTTTGAAAAACCTGGTTGCAAATGCCCGTGTAATGGTTTTATCTATCAGCAGGTTGTTTTTGGATAATTCAGTCAGTTCCTGTTTCTGAACCATTTTACCTACAAAGGGTTCGTAGAGTTTCTCCATCACCTCGTGCAGCAAAGTGCCGAACATACCCGATTCCACGCTTTCCTGCACTTCTTCCAGCTCTTCCATTTGCTCCACATACTTCAGAAAAAACTGCAGCGGACACTGGATGTAAGTATTGAGCGAACTTGCAGAAAGAGCCCTTTCGTTTTCGCCGCTGGTCAGGTACAAAGCGAGTTTTTCCATTATTTCGGGAGTTTTACTTACCTGAACGATATTCTCGTCGGCCGAATTTATTTCGTACGTAACGTTAACCTGCTTAATATCAACATTGTAATGATACCGAAGCTGATGAATATAACGGCTCACCTCACCGGTCTGCATCCCTTCCGAACGGCTGTCGTAGAGGAAAAAAATCCGGCGTGTACGCTGAATAAGCCGGTAAAAATTGTAAGCCGAAATGGCATCGTGATATTCGGATACAGGCAGACCAAAGGCTCGACGAAGGGTGGCCGGAATAAAACTGCTGGATGTGCTCTTTTTCGGGAATACGCCTTCGTTGAACGAACATATAATCAGGTTTTCAAAATCCAGACCACGCGTTTCGAGCATTCCCATTACCTGAAGTCCGTTGAGAGGCTCGCCCTCAAACGGGATGGAAATACCGCCAACCAGCTGACGGATAAGCCTTACAAGCGTATCTATGCCCATTTCGAAACGGCCGATGCTCTTCATCACATCATTCAGCCGGTTCAGGGCTGTGTAATATTGATACAGAAAATCGCATTCGAGGCTGTATTTTTCGCTTTCTCCGGCAAAGCGCTGCCAGGCAACATTCAGTTTTTTCAGTACATCGAGCAGATACGTCATAAATTCTGCCGGGTCTTTTTTCGAGGTGAAAATGGTTTTCAACAACTCATCGTTGGCAAAGAGCGATTCATCCACGTAAAAGGAATTGTTGGCGACCATTTCCTGATGAATTATCCGAATCTGCTCACCACACAACATATTGATGTATTGATGATTGAGAATATTGGATACCGTAATGTGATAAAACTGACCCCGTGCATTCATGCGCCGCTGGAGTTCAAAGAGATTCTCAAGCAATCCCGAAACGGGTGTGGCTTTGAGCGGAAATCCCATGGTGACATTCACTTTCTCCACAGTTTCAGGCAACGAATGCAGCAGCGGCACCAGCAAACTTTCATCGGGCAAAACCACTGCAGTTTTAATCAGGTCGTTTTCGGGCGAATCTTCCGGAAAAAGCAGGTTGAGCAGGTTGAATACTTCCTTGGTCTGCCCTACCGACGAGGGAACGGCAATCAATTCAAACGACTTGCCGCTGAGCGGCAATACTTCGGGGTCAATGGTAAGCGCCGAAGGAAAGTTCCGGATGTTTTCGCGGTAGAATCCGGAGGCCTGATTATCTTCGTCGCGCAGTTCATCGGATTCGTAGTCCCAGTAGAAATCGGCCTGATGACGCTTCCGGAGCTCTTCGAAAAGCATTTGTTCACTTTTGTTCAACGCATTGAAACCGACAAAAACGAATTTCTTATCCCTGAAATACTCCGGATCGTCGTTCTGCCGGAGTTTATCCACCACTTCCCGGAAAATCATCCCTTCGGTGGCCAGGTTTTCATTCCGCAGCTCGTTACAAAACTCCTCATACAGCGGGAGCAGAATGCGCCAGATGGCAATAAATTCTTTCTTGGTTTTGCTCTCAATTTTCGGTAGAAAATGCTTCCAGAATTGTTCGATGGCAGCTTTCTGGTCATCGGAAATGTATTCCGACAACTGATCAATTTCTTTCAGTTCCTTCACGTTTGTGAAAATCTGGCGCGGATCGGCTCTGTACTTATCCACATCGTTGAAATCGGTCAGCAGCATTTCGCCCCAAAAAACGAATGCATCAAATGTTTCCTCACTTTTGCTCACCTGCCTGTATATCCGGTAAAGCCTGAAGAGCTCGGCAGTGCGGTCGGCTACACGGCGGGTGGATGCATTGAAAAAACAATCGTTAATGGTAATTATTTCGGGCGAGAAAACCGGCTTATCAATCAGTTCTGTAAGGTATTTCTGAAAAAAAAGGCCAGCCCGACGGTTGGGAAAAACGAACGTGAACTTCCGGATGTCGGCTTCATATGCAGTATAAAATGCCTTTGCAATGCGTTGTAGAAACATGTTACTCCACTGCCTCCCGAAGGAGGACTTTTTTTAAAGTAAAATGAACAGAACTTGTATAAAAATTTAAATGGCTAATTTACTTCATTTTATTGAAACATAAAACTCATTTCGGAGAAAATTTCTTACTTTTGTGAAACATAAAAAAAATTACAACCAGGGACAAGTCGCGGCTTGTATCTGTTAAAAAAAAATCCGAAAAGGTGAGTAAGGGAATCACCACGGATCATTTTCAGGGCTTTATGTTAGGAACAATAGTAAATACGATAGCTGTAATTGCAGGCGGCTCGCTCGGCATTTTTCTGAAAAAAGGGATGCCAGAGCGTATCCGCACCATCTATTTTCAGGCGGTAGGACTTTTTACCCTTGCTATCGGCATCAGCATGGTTTGGAAAATGGATCATATCCTCACGGTGGTTACGAGTGTTGTTGTAGGTGCCATGCTGGGCGAGTGGATGAATCTGGAGAAAGGAGCCGAGCAACTGAGTGAATGGACAAAAAAGAAACTCCGAATTGGCAGCGAACGTTTTTCGGAAGGGCTTACCACCTCTTTTCTGCTCTTTTGCATCGGTGCACTCACCATCATGGGCGCTATCGAAGAAGGCACAACAGGCTCAGCCCGGCTGCTGCTTACCAAATCCATTCTCGATGGATTTTCATCCATCCTGCTGGCTTCTGCATTTGGAGTTGGAGTAGTATTTTCAGCCATACCACTGTTTCTTTTTCAGGGCGGGATAACACTGCTTGCCCGATTTTTCGGAGAATTTCTTTCGGCCGAAACCATTCAGGCGCTCACTTCGGTTGGCGGCATTCTGCTGCTCGGACTTGGAATTAATATCCTCGAAATAAAAAAGTTGCGCATACTCAACATGCTTCCTGCACTGGTTGTTGTGGTCTTGCTGATGTGGATAATGAAATATTTACCTGTGTTAAATTTCTGATAATCTGATATCTGTATTTTTAAAAAAAAGTTACCAAACATCCTGCATTTTTTTTTAAATTTACTCCGTTAGAAAAACTCCTCCGTGAGTGGATTCTGAGGCAAATGACTTATTTATGAACTTACATTTAGCAATAATCTGGTTCCTGGTTGGTTTCGTTTTGGTCAACGGGCTTAAAGCGCTTCACATTTTAGGCAGCGGAAAAAGACAGGAAAAGAAATCAGTCAACAAGAATGTCAATCCGGCACAATTCACTCAATATGCCTACCGGAAAAGTCTGCCTTACACTCCCGTTTATTACCTCACAGTGTGGACTCTTTGCAGCACGTTTTACTTTTTGCAGCACACCCCGGCAAATATTTACAAGGATGCACTCCTGACCGGAATTTTCTGGTGGCTGCTCACCCTGTTGCTCGAAATGCTCTTATGGACGGTTGTCAGACACAGGTTTCAACTCACCCCGAAGGAAATGTATATGCATTCACAACCGTGGATATCACTCGCTTATTATGCTGTACTGATAAGTCCGCTTGTACTTTCAATGATACTTGCCTGATTGGTCCTTTTCTTTTTTGAATCTCAATCTCATCCGTTTTTTCGTTCAAAGTACTCAGAGGACAAAAAAAATGTAAAAAAATCATTTTTCTAATCCTGAAAAAGAGTATTTTCTCTTTATCCACGAACAGAAATCAGGTAAATTTTCTGTCCTCGATTTTTTTTAGCCGGTATATTTTTCAGCATGTGGAAACTTTTTCATGTCCTAAATGTTAAATAACTATTGTAATAATTCAACGTTTTTATGAATAAACGAAAAGTTTTTGAGCAAAGACTGAAATCTTTGCAAAACATGGAAGAAATTGCTGTTCAAAAACAGCATCTGAAAGCAAAACTTACAGCCCGCGAACGACTTAATATACTTTTCGACGAGGGAAGTTTTTTTGAACTGAGCACCTTTGTGGAGCCGGCAAAATCCATTAAAAAAACTCAAAACGCTTACGGCGACGGAGTTGTGGTGGGGCGGGGATTGGTTCAGGGGCGCAGCGTCTTTGCTTACGCACAGGACTTTACCGTGATGGGTGGCTCGCTTGGATATGCTCACGGAATGAAAATAGCCAAGGTACAGGAAATGGCGCTCAAATTCGGATCTCCCTGCGTAGGATTGATTGACAGTGGTGGCGCACGTATCCAGGAAGGCATTAACAGTCTTTCGGCATATGCGCGTATTTTCAAAAACAATGTACAATCATCCGGAATAATTCCACAAATAAGCGTGATACTCGGTCCGGCTGCGGGCGGTGCAGTCTATTCACCCGCCATGACCGATTTTGTAATCATGACCAACAAAACTTCGTACATGTTTGTCACAGGTCCGGATGTAGTGAAAGAAGTGCTGAATCAGGATATTACGATGGACGAACTGGGAGGTGGCAACGTACATGCCGAAAAAAGCGGGGTGGCACATTTTGTATTTGAAGATGAAGAGCACGCCATCATACAGGTTCGGAAACTCCTTTCATACCTGCCGTTGAATAATTTCGATGCCCTGCCTGTATCCACCGATGTTGATTTCAACGAAGATCGTCAGGAGTATTTGAACAAAATCGTTCCGGATGATCCAAACCGTCCGTACGATATGAAAGAGATAATCAACACGCTGGTTGACAATAACTCTTTTCTGGAAATTCACGAAAAATTTGCTCAAAACATAGTCGTCGGATTTGCCCGTCTGGAAGGAAAAACCATTGGAATTGTAGCCAATCAGCCCAAAGCCATGGCCGGCACGCTGGATATCAATGCAAGCATCAAAGGTGCGCGTTTCGTACGCTTCTGCGATGCTTTCAACATTCCCCTGCTTGTACTGGAAGATGTTCCGGGATTCTTACCGGGTGTAGATCAGGAGCATACGGGAATCATTCGCAACGGCTCCAAACTTCTTTATGCCTTCTGTGAAGCTACCGTTCCGAGAATTACTATCATCACCCGCAAAGCCTATGGCGGAGCATTCGTGGTGATGAACAGCCTGGGAATTGGGGGCGATTTTAATTTTGCCTGGCCTACCGCCGAAATAGCTGTAATGGGACCCGCCGGCGCTATTAAAATAGTGAACAGAGCGGAACTGACAGCTGCAACCGACCGTGAAAAGCTGGAAAAAGAACTGATTGAAAAATACAAAGAAGAAATAGCCAATCCGTTCAAAGCCGAAGAACTGGGCATGATAGACGACGTAATTATGCCTTCGGAAACGCGCAGGATACTCGTTACGGCTTTTGACATCCTGTCCAACAAGCAGTATTCACAGCCCGAACGAAAACACGGTAATATTCCGCTGTAATAAAAGCCCCCTAAATTACCCGACGATGTGACTTTGGAGTCTGCAATTTCAAACAGAAAAAATATTTTTTAAGTTCATCTTCATTTATTCTGAAAAAAAAATCAATTTCGATACCATTTCGATTCAACTATAGAACAAAACAAACATTACAATGCTCTTTAAGCTACCCTTTGGAGAGGTTTGGAGGGTCTTTTAATTTATGAAAAAAATATTAATTGCTAACCGCAACGAAATTGCCATCCGCATTATTCGTTCTGCCAAACAACTCGGTCTGACTACCTGTGTGATACATTGCAACCGCGAACCCGATGCTTTGTATCTGGAGTATGCCGATGAAATTATTTATGTGAAGGAAGATTTGACCGGCAAGCCGATTTTTCTGAATCCGGAAGCAATCGTTAAACTGGCGCTCGAACATCAGATAGACATGATTCATCCGGGTTACGGTTTTTTGTCAGAAAATCCGGACTTTGCAGCACTTTGTGAAGCAAACGGAATTATTTTCGTCGGTCCTTCGCCCGAATTGATTCGCAACATGGGCATCAAAACCATTGCCAAGGAAATGGCTGCCAGGGCAGAAATGCCACTGGTACCGGGTAGTCCTGGAGCAATCACCGACGCACTGTTAGCCAAAGAATTTGCCGATAAAATCGGATATCCGGTAATTCTGAAAGCTTCGGCCGGAGGCGGCGGACGCGGCATGCGCATAGTGGAAAAACCGGAAACCATGGAGCGCCACTTCAAATCGGCTCACGAAGAAGCACTGGCCGCTTTCGGTAACGGCGATATGTTTATAGAGAAATACCTGGTTAACCCTAAACATCTTGAATTTCAGATACTTGGCGACAAGCACGGAAACGTAATTCACCTGGGCGAACGCGAATGTTCGCTGCAGCGTAAGCACCAGAAAATAGTGGAAGAAGCTCCTTCGGCAAGCATCAGTGATGAAAACAGGCAGAAAATGGGCGAACTGGCCGTAAAATTTGCCAAAAGCATCGGATATTATTCAGCCGGAACCATTGAATTTATACTGGATGAAGACGGGGAGTATTATTTTATGGAAATGAATACCCGAATTCAGGTAGAACATCCTGTAACAGAGATGATTACAGGTACTGATCTCATAGCCTGGCAAATACGGATAGCGTTGGGAGAAACTTTAACACTGAAACAGGAAGATATACAGTTCAACGGTTGGGCCATAGAATGCCGTGTAAACACCGAAGATCCTCAAAACCGCTTCAGTCCGCAGACCGGATTTATCGAAAAAATACATTTCCCGCACGGAGACCACATCCGTATAGAAACGGGAGTAAAAGATTTCTCCGTTGTGACGCCTTATTTCGATTCGATGATTGCCAAAATAATTGTACACGGCGAAAATCGTGAAGATTGCATCCGAAAAACACTGACCGCTTTGAATGATTTTTCAATTTCGGGCTTGAAAACCACTGTCCCGTTTTGTAAAACCGTATTGCGAAGCAAGGAATTCGTGGAGGCAACCTACACCACGCGCTGGGTGGATACGGTATTTGCACCGGAGATGCTGGAATCCGAAGACGAAGCCATGATGGCAGCCCTGGCAGCTACCATCAGCTACGCCAAGGAATACCTGCAATACTCATCGGAATCGCCCATGTTCAAAAGCGAATCGCTCAATGTGTGGGTATTGAACAAGAGAATTAATAAGTAGCCCACCCAAACCCTCCCGAAGGGAAGGATTTTTCCGGCAAGTCAACTTTTACAGAATTAAGAATTTCTTGATTACAATTAAAAATATTAATTAAGTTTTACCAACCTGTTTATTACCACTTCAGGCTTCGACGTGAACTAAGCCGAACGGAATCAGGAGCACATTTTTACATTATGGCAACAACATACGTTTACAAAAGAGATGCAACCCGGCTTTTCATTGCCATGCGCGATAACGGCAGCCGGTATAAAATATACCTGCCTAAGGAGTCAAATCCCATTATCAACGGCAAGGAGAAAGATATTTTTTTCATCGAACATAAAAATAATTTTTCGACATTCAGTATGAATGACACCTTGTATCGGTGTGAAATCACTCAGCGCGACCAGAACAGGATAGTGGTGAAAGTTAACGGAGTGGAATATAAATTCAGTTTGGAATCGATATTCTCATATTTGCGTCGGAATATGCTGAATAAAGATGCCGGTGCTGCGTCTGATAACAACATCCGTTCGCAAATGCCCGGAAAAATAGTAGATATTTTCATGAGCGAAGGAGACCTGGTGAATGAAGGCGAACCGATACTGAGTCTGGAGGCAATGAAAATGCAAAATGAAATCAATGCTTCCTGCAACGGAGTGATTCGAAAAATCCATGTCGTTCCCGGGCAATCGGTAATGCAGGACGAATTGCTGGTGGAAATAGCATCAATTGATGTGTGAGAAATTTAGATTTTTTTAAAAAACAAAAAATACCCGCTTCGAATATTCCATATTCGGGCGGGTATTTTTTTCGTTTTTTCCTTTATCAGAGAGTTTTAAGATGGATATTTCTCCAGAGTACCTTGATGCCACCACCATCGTGTATTTGCAGTGCGATACGTCCCTGTGCTTTTCCAATTTTTTCATCCGTCAGATTCACCATTTCCACCCCGTTCAGCCAGGTTTTCACGTTATCGCCTGCCACACGTATTCGCATCGTGTTCCAGTCTTTTTCTTTCAGAATATTCTCTTTTTCTTCCGGAATCTGCACCAGCCAGCCGCGTCCGTATGATTCGTAGATTCCGCCGGTGTCATTACCGCGGGGAGCCACTTCCACCTGCCAGCCGTTTACTTTCACATCCGGTTCGATAAACGAACGGAAGAAAACGCCTGAATTACCATCGGCTTCCTGCTTAAATTCGAGTGTCAGATCAAAATCGTTGTAATATTCGCGGGTTGCCAGATAGCCGTATTTCTTTTCGGGTCCGCTTTCGCACACCAGCAGCCCGTCATTCACATACCATTTCTCGGTGCCGTACGCCTCCCAGCCGGTGAGGTCTTTTCCGTTGAACAAACTTACCGTTTTGCTTTTTCGTGGAAGCTCTTTGATTTTCATATTCCGGAACCAAGCCGCCGAACCGTGGTCCTGAAGGCAGATTACACCTGTACATGCCAGTCCGTATTCGGGGGCATTTTCCCATTTTCCGCTGTGTTTACGCCTAAACCAGTCATCCGTCCAGGCTTCAAATTCCACCACTTTTTCGCCATTGAGCCAATGCTCCACGTGACCGTTATCGAACAGGATTCGTGATGTATTCCATTCACCGGCAGGTTTGAGCGATTTTTTTGTGTCGGCCAGATGCATGGCGTAATCGGCAGCCGTTTTTTGCCAGTCTTCCAGCTTCTCCGGAAATCCGATATCATCTATGAGCTGGTATTCAGGCCCGGTAACATAAGGCACCTTGAAAGCCGGATTTTCCACCACGTGATAAAGCATGCCGCTGTTTCCGCCTTCGGCAATTTTCCAGTCCCAAACGAGGTCAAAGTTTTCGTAGTTCTTTTTGGTGACTATATATCCGTGAGCATCGCCACCGCCTCCTTTTGCCTGTATGGTACCGTTTGCCGCAAACCAGGGTACGGTAAGCTTTTCGCCGTTGTAATCGCGCCAGCCGTTAAGCGTTTTCCCATCGAAGAGCAACTGCCAGCCGGCGTTTTTTTCTTCCTGAGTCAGTTTGTTGTGCGATGTTGTGGCACAGGAGCTCATAAAAAAGGCTGTAATTCCGATGCATAATAAAAATTTCAGTTTCATAATGATTTTAGTATTGATTGTAGTTAAGTATATTTATCGTGTAATGATTACAGTTTCTGAACAAAAATAGAGAAATAATTCTATTCGTGAAAAAATCAGTATGGATTTCCTACCCTTTTATTTTTTGCTAAAACAGCTCCAAAGCCTCTCCCACTACGAAATTACTTCCGCCGATGTAGATTAAATCGTCGGCTCCGGCACGCATCATAGCCGTCTTTACGGCTTCATATACAGTATTATACGTATTTCCATGCAGACCGAATATTTTTGCCTGATTTTTAAGTTCTTCGGGTGATAAAGCTCTTTTGGTTTCAGCAGCCGTAAAGTAATATTCCGCATCCTTTGGCAGCATACTCAATACACCGGAGATGTCTTTGTCGTTCACCATCCCGAAAACGAAATGCAATTTATTGTATTTTGTCTGTTGAAGTTGCTCTGTGATGTATTCAAACCCGCCCTTATTGTGAGCTGTATCGAGTATTATTTTCGGATTTTCGCTTACAGTTTGCCACCTGCCCAACAAGCCGGTAAGCGATACCACATTACTCAATCCATCGCGGATATGTTGTTCAAAAATATTGAAATCTGATTTTTGTAATTGCTTAACAACTTCCAAAACAGTTGCTACATTTTTTAGCTGATAAATACCGTTCAGCCCTATTTCAAGCATTTCGAAATCGGCTGTTTTTACAATCATTTTACCATTTTCGTACCTCAGAAAACGTACCGGCTGTAATTCTTCAGCAAAAAAAACGGTTGCACTTTCCGATTCTGCTTTTTGAATGAAAACAGGTTTGGTTTCTGCCAACGATTCACCTATTACAACCGGTGTTTCCTTTTTGATTATTCCGGCTTTTTCGAATGCAATTTTATCCAGTGAATCGCCCAGAAACTGAGTATGGTCGAAACTGATGTTGGTAATGACCGAAAGTTCCGGATGAATAATGTTTGTACTATCCAACCGACCACCCAAACCCACTTCTATAACAGCTACATCCACATTTTCATTGGCAAAATAATCGAACGCCATGGCCATGGTTGCTTCGAAAAACGAAGGTTCGATGCGGTCAAAAAGGGGCTTGTATTTTTCTACAAATTTCACCACATATTCCCGGTTCACCTTCGCACCGTTGACCCGGATTCTTTCGCCGAAATCAACCAAATGCGGTGACGTATATAGTCCTGTTTGATAGCCCGCCGACTGAAGAATGGCAGCCAAAAAATGAGATACAGAGCCTTTACCATTGGTTCCGGCCACGTGAATGGTCTTGTAGGAATTCTGCGGATTTCCCAGTTCGCTCATCATGCGGATGGAATTTTCCAAACCGGGTTTGTAAGCTGCAGCTCCAATCTGATGAAAAACCGGAAGCCGGTCGTACAGATATTGTATTGTTTCCTGATAATCCATAGTTTGACTTACGTGTAAAAATATTCTTTCTCCTCTGAACAAATAATGAGACACATACCAGACGCAACACAGCAGATTTTAGATATAATCACTAAAAGTCGCATTGTGGAAATATAAACCTTCACGTGTAAATTTCAGAGTATTTCTTTAACTTTGTATGCTGATACAAATATACGCAAAAACGATGGAAACACTCAAGAAAGTTCAGGAATTTATCCAAACCAATGAATTGCTTCAACCCGGCGAGCGGATACTCGTAGGGGTAAGCGGAGGTGTAGATTCCGTAGTTTTGCTGAATATTCTTCTCAAATCGGGGTATGAATGCATTGTGGCTCACTGTAATTTTCATTTGCGGGGCAGTGAATCTGACCGTGATGAAAAATTTGTGGAAAAACTGGCAAAAGAATACGGTGTCATGTTCAAAAAAACTGATTTTAACACCACCGGGTATGCCCGAAAAAACAAAATATCCATCGAAATGGCTGCCAGAGAATTGCGCTATGAATGGTTTAACCGGGTGGCAAAAGAAATTCACTCCGGATCAATCGCTGTGGCGCACCATGCCGATGATTCTATTGAAACATTTTTTCTCAACCTCGTACGTGGTACAGGACTCAAAGGACTGACCGGCATTGACGCCAAAAACGGCAACATTGTTCGCCCTCTGCTCACCTGCACACGTCAGGAGATAGAAAAATATGCAAAAATCAACAATCTTCAGTACGTTTTTGACTCTACCAACGCTTCGAATGATTACAGCCGGAATAAAATCCGCAATCAGGTAATTCCCATTTTTTCGGATATCAATCCGTCTGTAAGTCAAACTTTCATGGAGAACATTATCCGACTCAGAGGAATCCGGAAAATTTATGAAGCAAAAATTCAGAATATTAAAGAAAAGGTATTATCTGAAAAAGAAGAAAATATTTACATTGATATTGAGGAACTGAAGAAACAAGCTGATATTCAGACAGTACTGTACGAAGTGCTGAATGAGTATAACTTCAACAGCAAAACAATCAGGGAAATAGTATCGGGTCTGGAACATAATTCAGGATTGCAATATGCTTCACCCACACACCGGCTGCTCAAGGACAGAAATGCTTTAATCATCCAACGAACGGAACCCAGAAACGAAACAGAATACCTTGTAAGTAAAAATACCCGCGAAATAACAGTACCTGTACACCTTCATTTCAGGTGGATAAAAAATACCCCGGATTTTCAGATTTCAAGGACGGCAGACACCGTCCATATCGATGCAGACCTGCTTGAATACCCACTTACCATCCGGAAATGGCGAAAAGGCGACACATTTCAGCCGTTCGGCATGACTCAAAGCAAAAAATTAAGTGATTTCTTCATCAACTCCAAGCTCAGTCTTTATCAGAAAGAAGAAATCCGGCTTTTATTGTCCGCTGAAAAAATCGTCTGGGTCATCGGAATGCGCATCGATAATCGATTCAGGATAACAGATGAAACACAGAATATATTAGAAATTAGTTATGAGAAGTAACGCATATTTATAAAATAAACGTTTAATTTCCCATTAAAACTTTGTTAAATTCAAAATTAGTTGTACTTTTGTAGCGTTTTAACGAAATACACCTCCGGTCGTCCGACCGAATGTGCTCACATAACAATTTTCAACAATAAAATTAACTTTCCCGCCAGACAGCGATAGGGAAAACTCTCCATACGTCTTATTTTCATACTAATATGACAAATTATAATATTTTGCAATTAAATGCGAAAGAACTTTCTGAATTGAAAGAAATCGCAAACAAAATGGCTCTGAAAGTGCCAAACTCCATAACCAAAGACAAACTGGTTTACGAAATTTTAGATCAACAGGCTATCATGAACGCCCAGGAAAAATCCTCGGTTTCAGAAGAAAATGAAGGCAATAAAAGGAAAAGAATGAGGATAATTCCCAAAAAAGCCGAAGATCAAAAAGTATTCAGCACTGAAAATGTGATAAAAAATCAACCTGCTGCAGAAAAAACAGAAAAAGTAGTAAAACCTGAGGCGGAAAAGACAGAAAAGTCAGATAAACCCAAACAGCAACCGCCTAAAACTGAAACTCCGAAAGCAGACACCACTCCGGCAGCAAAACAGGAAACTAAAAAGAAAACTTCGCCAAAAGCCAAAAAAACTCCTGCTAAAAAAGAAGCACCTACCGCAGTAAAAGTGGAAGAAACACCTGTGGACACAAAAGCAGAAGCAGTAATAGCCGAAGAACAGAAGGAAACAAAAATAGCACCGCCTGTCAGGAAAATACTGCAACCCGTCAAAGAGGAGATCAAAACCGTGATAGACGATGAATTGCTTCAGGAAATCATCAATGAAGAAGAAACGAATGAAACTGATATTGCCACTGAAAAAGAAGAGCAACCACAGAGCACTCACAAGCATCAAAGAGAAAATCAGGGCAACGGAAACCGCGTAAAATTCAACCCACGCCCCGAAAAACAATTCGATTTCGAAGAAGTGCTGGAAGGCACCGGAACACTTGAAATCCTTACTGATGGATACGGTTTTCTCCGTTCGCCCGACTACAACTACCTTTCATCACCGGATGACATATACGTTTCTCAATCTCAAATCAAACTTTTCGGTCTGAAAACCGGTGATACGGTGAAAGGATCCATTCGCCCTCCAAAAGAAGGCGAAAAATACTTCCCGTTGATTCGGGTTTCGAAAATCAACGGACGTGATCCTGCTTACGTACGCGACCGTGTGCCATTCGAACACCTCATACCGCTTTTTCCCGAAGACAAATTCACCCTGAACAGCGGAAAAAACGACACACTTTCCACCCGCATTGTGGATCTGTTTTGCCCCATAGGAAAAGGACAACGCGGACTCATCGTGGCTCAACCCAAAACCGGTAAAACCGTACTGCTCAAGGAAATAGCCAATGCCATTGCTGCCAATCATCCGGAAGTTTACATGATAGTACTGCTCATCGACGAGCGCCCGGAAGAAGTAACTGATATGGCACGAAGCGTACGGGCCGAAGTAATCTCCTCCACTTTCGATGAGCCGGCCGAACGCCACGTGAAAGTAGCCAGCATGGTTCACGAAAAAGCAAAAAGGATGGTAGAATGTGGACAGGATGTTGTCATTCTGCTCGACTCCATTACCCGTCTGGCAAGAGCTTACAACACCGTTTCGCCTGCCTCCGGCAAAGTACTTTCTGGCGGTGTGGATGCCAACGCACTCCACAAACCCAAACGATTCTTTGGTGCAGCACGTAACATTGAAAACGGCGGAAGCCTCACCATCATCGCTACAGCGCTCACTGAAACCGGATCGAAAATGGATGAAGTGATTTTCGAGGAATTCAAGGGAACAGGCAACATGGAATTGCAGCTCGACCGCAAACTTTCCAACAAACGCATTTTCCCGTCGGTTGACATCATGGCATCAAGCACACGTCGCGATGACCTTCTGCTGGATAAAGACACACTCAACCGTATGTGGATTCTGCGTCGCCATCTTGCCGACATGAATTCAATGGAAGCAATGGAATTCCTCAAAGAACGGCTCGAACGAACTGAAAACAATGAAGAATTTCTGATTTCGATGAACCGCGAATAGCCGAAAATTCAATAATAAAAAATAATAGCTTGCCCTAAAATTCCGGCAGGCTATTTTTTTTTAATGAATGTTTGATATTACACCTAACTTAGTTATCAATTGGGGCTTTAGTCCATAAATAAATAAACTTCGGCAAAAGCCTTTTGTTTCTTAAATCAAGAATCCATGGCTTAAAAGCTATGGCAATTAATTTTGGTAAAGAGTGCGATAATCATTTTTATTTTCATATAAATGTATCAATTCCGGTTGATTGGTATGAAAATTTAAATTTACGGCAAAGATGAAACCTGTAAAATCATGCTTCCACCCAATGCTTCATAAAATCATCGTTACTTTGAGCAAATGTTGGTTTGGAGTAACTGTCTTCTATGGTAGGCTGAATCGGAAACCGCCTGAAATCCCAGTCATCCGGAGAGTTGAAATAATAATAAGCAAGCCGGTTGGCCGACCATTCTGTCCATGTATGCTGATGTTTCCGGTGTTCTTTTCGCGAAGCGTGTGCACTGTCAAGACTTGTTTTGGCAATATGGCGCCAGAAAAACCAAAACCCCCATTTCCGGAACTGCAAAATATGCCCGAATTCATGACGAAGCAAATTAAGGTCATCTTCCATGCCTTTTCCTACAAATATTCCAACGAGAGGAATGGTAAGTGCCGCTCCGCGCCTGAAGTTGCCGAAGTTGAGCCTGAATAATCGAACTTGCTGAAACCGCATCATTGTCAGTTTTTGAAAATTTGAAAAAAATAAATTATAAATTGATTGAAATGCTGTAATTTTGACACATAAAAAAAAATCTTTTTTCATGGATGCGACCAAATTCTACACCAAACGGGAAGAAAAAGCCAACTGGATAACTCACCTTTTGGGCATTATGATAGCCATTGCCGGCACATATTTACTCACAGCCAAAGCCATTGTTCACCAAAATATTTGGGCTCTTCTTGCATTTTTAATTTTCGGCTTTGGCATGTTCGTTTGCATGCTTGCATCCACGCTGTATCACTATGTTCAGACACCGAAAACGAAATCACTGCTTCGCCATTTCGACCACGGAAGTATCTATGTATTAATCGCTTGCAGCTATTCTCCTTTTACTCTCATTTTGCTTCGCAATGAGGGGATCTGGGGTTGGGGACTTTTCGTGCTCGTGTGGATTATTGCCCTAACCGGTATCGGATTTAATTTCGGCACCCTGAAAGCCAATAGTCATCTCAAAACTGCTTCCTACGTTTTGATGGGAATGATTATCCTCATTGCCATCAAGCCATCCATTGAAGTAGCTGCTTCGCTCGGCTGCATGAATGTACTGCTTTGGCTGCTCATCGGTGGCATTTTCTACATCGCCGGTGCAGTAATTTATGCCCTGGCGAAGCATGAATTTATACATGCCGTTTTTCATGTTTTCGTATTGCTGGGCATGATGAGCCACATTTACGCAGCATATTTAATACCGCTTTAATCCTGTTTTTTAGGACGTCTTACTACATTTTCGTACGTATCAATCCAGGTCTGAACATCCACTTTCCGCGCCAGTTCGCCAATCAGTTCATATGGAATATCATCCATTTTTTTGAACCGAATACACCCTTTGCCCATATCCGGTTTGGTTTTGCAATGCCTGGGATACTCAGCTTCAAACCACTCAGCAATTCCGGGAACCGAATATACGCCCATATGATACAACGCAACATGGTTTTTCTGTGAAGCCAGATTCATCAGCGGGAGCGGTACTTTGGGTTTCACAGCATAGCCCGCCGGATAAATGGAAAATGGGATGACATAGCCGATCATTCCATAACTTATTTCTTCTTCATAACCGATCGGAAGATTCTCTTTCAACACTTTACGCAGTTTTTCGATGACTATTTTTCGGTCGTCGGAAAGTCCGGCAACATAATCATCACATGTTTGGGGATTTGTAGTCATGAGTGGTTTTTATATTAAAGTTTTAATTTCAGACAAGTTTTACTTCAGATCAGATGCAAAAATAATATATTTGTTGAAATGCCAAAAGTTAATGATGTTTCAGGAAAATTTTATTCAAAAAAAAAACCTGCCAAAGTTCATAACTTTGACAGGATTCATATTTTGCGTTTCCTTAACGGATTAAGAATATATCTCCCCTTTGGCAGCCAACAACGTATTTTTTAGCAGCGAAACAATCGTCATGGGTCCTACTCCACCCGGTACAGGCGTGATGTAAGAGCATTTCGGTGCTACTTCGTCGAATTTCACATCGCCTTTCAGGCGGAAACCGCTTTTGGTTTCGGTGCTGGGAACGCGCGTGGTACCCACATCAATCACTACGGCACCTTCCTTCACCATATCGCCCCTCAGAAACTCGGGTTTTCCCAATGCTGCGATAATGATATCGGCTTGCAGCGTAATTTCTTTCAGATTTTGGGTGCGGCTGTGACAAACGGTAACGGTAGCATCGCCCGGATATGATTTTTGCATCATCAGCGAAGCAATTGGTTTTCCAACGATATTGCTGCGGCCAATCACCACACAATGTTTTCCGGAAGTCGGGATTTCGTAGCGTTTCAGCAGTTCCATAATTCCATAAGGAGTAGCAGAAACGTAGCAAGGTAACCC
>ERZ1645187.1377-NODE-1377-length-22419-cov-9.005947_pt1 | contig 22419 bp, 22 predicted proteins | sample MGYA00575352_ERZ1645187 | MGnify/ENA primary metagenome ERZ1645187 (study PRJEB40837, sample SAMN11349314) | freshwater sediment metagenome | isolation source: river sediment | host: Sediment | place: India: Wazaribad , New Delhi | collected 2017-02-21 ... | reverse complement strand
GTCGAAGAGCTGGTTGTCGAAGAGCTGGTTGTCGAAGAACCGGTTGTCGAAGAACCTGTGCTTGAAGAAATCGCCATGGCTGAGCCAATGGTCGAGGAAGTGGCTGCCGAAGCCGCTGCAGCGGCACCGTCAGCGCTGGACGACCTCGGCCTGTCGGAAGATATCGACCCGGAGATGCTCGGCATTTTCCTCGAGGAAGCCGAAGAATTGCTCGAAGACCTCGAAGCACAGATTCTCGGCTGGCGCGATGCGCCGGATGACCGCAGTTTCTGCGATGCACTGAAGCGCAACCTGCATACCTTCAAGGGCGGCGCGCGTATGGCGGGCGTCATGGGCCTGGGTGAACTGGCGCATGACCTCGAGACACAGCTCGAACAGTTCAGCGGTATTGCCGGGGCGGAACTGTTTGCCACGATGAACCACTACCAGGACCGCCTGATTGCCGGTGTTGCCCTGGTGCGCCGCGTGGCAGCCGGCGAGTCGCTGGATGAGCTGCGTGCAGCGGCAGCGCCCGCAGCGGTGTTGCCACTGCATGAACCGCACCTGGAAGAGCAGCTGCCCGAGGAGCTGGCCGGCGCCGGACTCGGCGAAGCAGAGCAAGCCGTTGCCGAGGAGATGCTGGAAGTGTTGGCGGTCGCGGAAGTGGCCGAGCCCGAGCCCGCTGTCGAGCCGGAAGCACCTGTTGTTGAAGCAGTGGCTGTTGAAGAAACTGCAGTTGAAGAAACCACTGTTGAAGAGGTCGTGGTGACTGAACCTGTGGCCGAGCCAGTGCTGGAAGTTCCACCGGTCGAGGAACCGGTGCCAGCGCCAGTGTTGGCCGAAGCGCCGGCACCGACGGCCACGATCATCCCGTTCCGCGGCGCTATGCCGCGTGGCCTGGAAGAGGCGATTGCCGGCAAGAAAGGCATGCAGGCTGCTGCGGAAGCCAAGGCCGCGCAGGCCCAGCAGGAAATGATCAAGGTATCTGCCGACCTGCTGGAAACCCTCGTCAACCTCGCGGGCGAAACCTCGATCAACCGCGCGCGCGTCGAGCAGCAGATGATCGACATCGAACGCACGGCGGAGGAAATGGAGGCTATCGTGCAGCGCTTGCAGGATCAGTTGCGCCGCCTCGAAGCAGAGACCGATGCGCAGATCCAGTCGCGCCTGTCGGAGATCCAGGAGCGCAGCGACGACTTCGACCCGCTGGAGATGGACCGCTACTCCACCGTGCAGCAGCTGACCAGCTCGCTGACGGAATCCGCTTCCGACTTGCTCGATATCCGATCGTCGCTGAGCAACAAGCTGCGCGACACAGAAACGCTGCTGGTGCAGCAGGCGCGCATCAACACCGGCCTGCAGGAAGGCCTGATGCGTTCGCGCATGGTGCCTTTCTCGCGCCTGGAGCCGCGCTTGCGCCGTATCGTGCGCCAGGTGGCGAGCGAGCTGAAAAAGGATATCGCCTTCGATCTAGAGAACGTGCAGGGTGAGCTGGACCGCACCATGCTGGAGCGCATGGTCGCACCGCTTGAACACATGCTGCGCAACGCCTGTGACCACGGCATCGAGTCACCGGAAAAACGCCAGGCTGCCGGCAAGCCGAAGCAGGGCCGTGTCGTGTTGAGCCTCGGCCGCGATGGTGGCGACATCCTCATCTCGTTGCGCGATGACGGTGGCGGTATCAATGTCGATGCCGTGCGCAAGAAAGCAATCGAGCGCGGCTTGCTGAAGCCCGATTCGCCGATCACTGACAACGAGGCGCTGCAGTTCATCCTGCAGGCCGGTTTCAGTACGGCGGAGAAAGTCACGCAGATTTCCGGCCGCGGTGTCGGCATGGATGTCGTGCACAGCGAGATCAAGGCCATGGGTGGCTCGATGACTATCCACTCCGCGGTGGGCAAGGGCACCGAGTTCATCGTGCGCCTGCCGTTCACCGTGTCGGTCAACCGCGCGCTGATGGTGCGCATCGGCGAGGAAATGTATGCCGTGCCGCTGACGGCAATCGAAGGTATTGTCCGCGTCAGCCCGTACGAACTCGAGAGTTACTACGACGATCCGGAAGCGCGTTTCGAATACGCTGGCCGTAATTATGAAGTGCGTTACCTCGGTGCCATGCTGCACCGGCGCCAGCGGCCGAACCTGGATTCGGCAATCCTGCCGGAGCCGGTGATTCTGGTGCGCAGTGCCGAACATACCGTGGCCTTGCACGTTGACCAACTGGTGGGCAGTCGCGAGATCGTCGTAAAGGCACTCGGTCCGCAATTTGCCGCCGTGCCTGGCCTCTCCGGCGCCACACTGCTCGGTGATGGCAGCGTGGTGGTGATCCTCGACCTGCTCGCTCTGGTACGCGCCAACCTGGCGCTGGAAAGCGCCGCTTTCCGCGTCGAGGGTGGTGCGGCAGCGGCGGCACCACTCGAGGAGAACATCACGGTCATGGTGTGCGACGACTCGGTGACGGTGCGCAAGGTCACCTCGCGCCTGCTCGAGCGCGAGGGCTTCAATGTCATGCTGGCCAAGGACGGTGCCGATGCGCTGCTGCAGATGCAGGATCGCCTGCCGGATGTGTTGCTGCTCGATATCGAGATGCCGCGCATGGACGGTTTCGAGGTGGCGAGTACGATGAAGAACAGCCAGCGGCTGCAGGACATCCCGATCATCATGATCACTTCGCGCACGGGCGAGAAGCACCGCGAGCGGGCAATGGGCATGGGCGTCGAACGCTACATGGGCAAGCCTTACGTGGAAGAGGAATTGCTGATGACGATCAACGACCTGGTCGGCGAACGCCTCGCACGGCGCATGGCGCGCTACGAGCAGGGCAGCTGAGGATACGGCGATGTCTGCCCTGCGCATCGGCGTCATCGTCGATGACCCGGCGCATATCCCCACCTTGCGCGGTGTCATCAGCACGGCCGGTCATGAAACCGGCACGACGCTCGATTTTGCCCGCAGCAGCGGGCGTGTCGCGGAAGCGGATGTCGATGCCTGGGTGGTCAACCTCGATATCGAGGCGCTGGAAGCCACGCATCCGGAGCCGCTCGACGAGCTGCTCGATGCGATCGAGGTGCCGCTGATCCTCTGCGAAGGGCATATCCCCAACCAGGTGAGCCCGGAGTTTGCTAACTGGCAGCGCCGGCTGGTGGAGAAATTGCGCGGCCTGAAAGGGACGATCAACCGCAGCCAGCGCGATTCACCGCCGCTGCCGCGCAGTGTCTGGGTGCTGGCAGGTTCGATCGGCGGCCCGGAGGCGGTGAAGCAGTTTCTCGATGCGGTGCCGGCAGGCCTGGGTATTGCCTTTATCTACGCCAACCATATCGAGAAAGATTTCCAGGGCATGCTGACCCAGGTGATGGGGCGCAATGGCAGCTATGAGGCCTATGCGCCCAAGCACGGCGACTTGTTGCGCGAGAACAGCGTCGCCGTCATTTCACCGGATCATGTCACCAGCGTTGGCCGCGACGGCAGTTTCAATGTGCGCAGCACCCAGTGGGCTGGCCCGTTCAAGCCGAACCTCGACCAGGTGGTGGCTACCACGGCGGTTCATTTTGGCCGCAGCGGTGGCGTGATAGTATTCAGCGGCATGTGCGATGATGCTGCTGCTGCCAGCCGTATCATGCGGCGCTGCGGCGGACAGGTGTGGACGCAGAGCCGCGACAGCTGCGTGAGTTGGGCGATGCCGGATGCCACTACCAAGGCAGTCGGGCAGGTCGATTTCACCGGTGATCCGGCTGCACTAGCTGCGCGGTTGGTGGCCTGGTCTGCCAGCCACCTGAAACCTGCGGCCAATGCCGCGAGAGCACGCTAACCCCAAGCCAGACCACTGACGGATGAACCGATGAGCAACGCCGAAGCCGCCGCCCCCGCCAACAGCCTTACGCGCCGTGCCAATGATGTGCCGGCCATGTTGCTGCCCGTTGCCGACAAGCTGTTGCTGTTGCCCGGCGTGTCGGTGGCCGAGATCGTCAACTACAGCTACCCGGACTGCCCCGACAATGCGCCCGAATGGTTCCTCGGCTACATCAACTGGCGCAAGCTGTCGGTGCCGCTGGTGTCGTTTGAGATGCTCAATGGCCAGGGTATGCCGCGTTCGTCCGGCAGCCGTCGTATTGCCGTGCTGAACAACACCGGTGTCAGCGACGGGATCCCGTTTATCGCGATCCTGATCCAGGGCATCCCGCGCCTGTTGCGTATTACCGACAGGGATCTGGGGGATGTCACCGATGCCGTGCTGGCCCCGGCCGAGCAACTGGCCGCCAACCTGCCCGGCGGCGAGACGGTGTTCATCCCGGATGTCAGCGCACTGGAACGCGCCTTTGCCGATTACCTGAAAAACTGTTGATGTCGCTGGTGGCCAGCCTGCCGGACGAGCAGGCCACCCTGCAGGCGGGCGCCGCGCTGGCGGCAGCATGCGGACCGGGTGCCGTCGCCTGGCTTAGCGGCACGCTGGGTGCCGGCAAGACCACCCTCTCGCGCGGCTGGCTGCATGCGCTCGGCCATCGCGGTGCGGTTAAGAGCCCGACCTACACCATTGTTGAACCCTACGAGCTGGCGTGCGGCACGGTCTACCATTTTGACCTCTACCGCCTCGCGGACCCGGAAGAGCTGGAATTCATGGGTATCCGCGACTATTTTGCCGGCGCGCACCTCTGCCTCATCGAATGGCCGGAAAAGGCAGACAGTTTGTTGCCTCTGCCGGACTTGTCCATTAACCTCTCGGTAGTACAAGAAGGTGGTCGAAAAATGACCATCACGGCGCACTCGGGGCGTGCGCAACACTGGCTGGACGCTGTCGCTGCCGCGCTGTGAAGGTGCGCTGGCCGTGTATCTGAATGATTGTTACGGGGATGCCATGAGCTTGTGCGGGTCGCTCGCGAGCCTATTGCGGCAAAACGTTGTACGGCGCGTACTGTTGGTACTGCTGCCGGTGTTGTTGGCAGCAGCCGGTACGGCACACGCTGCTACCGTGAAAGGTGTGCGGCTGTGGCGTGCGCCTGACAACACGCGCCTGGTATTTGACCTGTCCGGCCCCAGCCAGCACCAGCTGCAAGACCTGCCCGGCCAGGGTGGCCATGCCCAGCGTATCGTGCTGATCCTGCCGGATTCCCGTTTCGAGGCTGACAGCAAGCTGGCACTCGCCAATACCCCGGTGGCAGCCTTCAGCACCGAGATGCGCGGTGGTGAGCTGAAGCTGGTGATCGACATGGCTGCGAAAGCGCGCCCGAAGAGTTTCCTGCTGCCGGCCAATGCCCAGTATGGCGATCGCCTGGTGCTGGACCTGTTCGACGAGAACGTGCAACGCGACATCAAGGCGGTGAAGCCGGCGGCGAATGGGATGCGCGACATCATCATCGCCGTCGATGCCGGCCACGGCGGTGAGGATCCCGGTGCGAAAGGCCCGGGAGGCATCTACGAGAAAAACATCACCCTGGCGATTGCGAAAGAACTGGTGCGGCGCATCAATGACACGCCCGGCTACAGTGGCTTCCTGACCCGCACCGGCGATTACTTCATCAGCTTGCGCGGCCGCACGCAGATCGCGCGCAACAAGGGCGCCGACCTGTTCGTGTCGATCCATGCCGACGCATTCAAGGACAGCAGCGCGCAGGGCGCCGGTGTGTTTGCGCTGTCGCAGCGCGGCGCTACTTCGGAAACCGCGCGCTGGCTGGCGCAGAATGAAAACGAGGCCGACCTCGTCGGGGGCGTGAACCTCGGCGACAAGGATCCGTTGCTGCAGGAAGTGCTGCTCGACCTGTCGATGACGGCCACGGTGGCCACCAGCCTCGACATGGGCGAAAAGGTCTTCGGCCAGATGAAGAAAGTGGCGAAGATGCATCGCACCTATGTCGAGCAGGCCGGCTTTGTGGTGCTGAAAAACCCGGATATCCCGTCGCTGCTGATCGAAACCGGCTTCATCACCAACCACACCGAGGCGAAGAACCTGTCGAATCCCGCTTACCGCAACAAGCTGGCACACGCCATCTTTGCCGGCATTGACGCGCATTTCCGCGCCAAGCCGCCGATGGATACCGCGCTCGCTGCAGCACGCGGTGGCCAGGTGAAGCAGACCATCGACAAGATTGCCACGCCGCCGGCGATGGATCCGGTGGAGAGTGTGGCAGACAGTGCAGTGAAGCCTGGCGAGGTGTCGCCGGCAGGCGTCGTGGTGCGGCGCGACAGCAGTGCCGCACAGAAAGCGGCCGATGAGGCTGATGACATGGAAAAACTCATCGCGGAGAAGACGGCAGCCGCCAAGGCGAAAACACCCGCTGCCAAAGCCAAGGCCAGCAAGCCGGCCGCGAAAAAAACCGTGACCCATGTGGTGAAGAAAGGTGAAACCCTGAGCGGTATCGCCTCGCGCTACAAGGTCAGTGTGGTGGCGTTGCGCGACCATAACAAACTGCCCGACCAGCATGTGCGCATCGGCCAGACCCTGAAAATTCCGGTTTCCAACTGATCACTCACCGAGCATTCCATGACGCGTATCCGGCAATTGAGTCCGCGGCTGGCCAACCAGATTGCGGCGGGCGAAGTCGTCGAGCGGCCTGCATCAGTGGTGAAGGAATTGCTGGAAAACAGCCTTGATGCGGGCGCCAGGAAAATTGATATCGATATCGAGCAGGGCGGCGTGAAGACGATCCGTGTGCGCGATGACGGCGGTGGCATCGACGAGGACGACATGCCGCTGGCGCTGTGTCGCCACGCCACCAGCAAGATCAGCGAGCTCGATGATCTGGAGGCCGTGGCAACACTCGGTTTTCGCGGCGAGGCACTGGCGAGCATGGCGTCGGTGTCGCGGCTGACCATCACCTCGAACACACGCGACAGCGGTGCTGGCTGGCAGGCGCAGGCCGAAGGACAGGAAATGGTCGCGGCGGTGTTGCCGGCAGCGCACCAGCGCGGCACCACGGTGGAAGTGCGCGATCTGTTCTTCAACACACCGGCGCGGCGCAAGTTCCTGCGCAGCGAGAAAACCGAATTCCAGCGCATTGACGAGATGCTGAAGAAACTGGCGTTGTCGCGCTTCGATGTCGCGTTCCACTGGCGCCACAACCAGCGCACCGTGCAGCAGTTGCGCGAGGCGCAGACACAGCAGGAACAGGAGCGGCGCGTGGCGACACTGTGCGGGCCGGCCTTCATGCAGCAGGCATTTTTTGTCGATGTCGCGCATGCGGGCCTGCGCCTGTGGGGCTGGTTGGCGCAGCCGGCGTTCTCGCGCAGCCAGGCAGACCTGCAGTATTTCTACGTCAATGGCCGTGCGATCCGCGACAAGCTGGTGACGCATGCCATCCGTCTCGCGTTCCAGGATGTGCTGCACCACAGCCGCCATCCGGCCTATGTGCTGTACTTCGAGATCGACCCGGCGGCGGTGGATGTCAACGTGCACCCGACCAAGCACGAGGTGCGGTTCCGCGAATCGCGCGCCGTACATGATTTCGTATTCCGCTCGCTGGCGCGGGTGCTGGCTGAATTACGGCCGGAGGATGCGGCGCCTGTCGCTGCGCTGCCGGTGCCGGCAGCCCCGGCAATCAGCTACCAGAATGCGATCCCGCTCGCGCAACAGGCGCAGGACCATGCTGTGCAACGCGCAGTGGCGGAGCCACGCACATTGCTCGCGTCACTCTACACGCCATCGCCGGTCAGTGCGGCGCGCCTTGATGCGGCGGCCACTGCTGCCGCGCAGGCGGAAATCCCGCCTCTCGGTTATGCACTGGCGCAGCTCAAAGGTATCTACATCCTCGCGGAAAACGCGCAGGGCCTGGTGCTGGTCGACATGCACGCCGCGCACGAGCGCATCACTTACGAAAGGCTCAAGGCCGCCTACGAAGACCACAGCATCGCGCGCCAGCCGCTGTTGGTGCCGCAGGGCGTGGCCGTGAGCGAGCGCGAGGCAGATTGCGCGGAGGAACACCGGGCGCTGTTCGAGCAGCTGGGGCTGGTGGTGGATCGCGTAGGGCCGGAGTCCTTGCTGATCCGCCAGGTGCCGGTACTGCTGGCGGCGGGCAACAGCGAGCAGTTATTGCGCGATGTGTTGTCAGACCTGCAACAGCATGGCAGCAGTGCGCGCTTGCGCGAGTCGGTCAACGAGGTGCTGGCGACGATGGCCTGTCATGGCGCCGTGCGCGCCAACCGCCGGCTCACAATCCCGGAAATGAATGCGCTGCTGCGCGACATGGAAATCACCGAGCGCAGTGGCCAGTGCAACCATGGCCGGCCCACCTGGGTGCAGGTGAGCCTGGCAGAACTCGACAAGTGGTTCCTGCGCGGCCAGTGATGGTCAGGGCTTGATCCACTGCCAGGTGTTCAGTGATTCGAGCCGCTGGCGAATGGCGTCCCGCGTCAACGGATCCTGCTCCTTGTAGGCATCGAGTGCGGCGCGCTGCTGTTGCAGGTGTGCCTGCACCGTGTTGCTGTGCAGGCGCACGCCGATGGCATCTTCCTGGTGTGTGATGAACACTTTTTCCTGCACCAGGTTGCCGAAGGACGGTTTCGGGTGCGCAGGATCCCAGAACCACGCCAACCCTTTTTTCGGTTGCGGCAGCCGCGGGTCTTCCGGCAGCCATTCCGTGGTGTGGTCATTAACCAGCGTGAAATCCCACAGCGGGCGCGGCGGCTGTCCATGTCTTGCCGCCACTTCCTCGTTGATACGTGTCAGCTGTAGTTTCCAGTCGCTGAACGCCGGCCACAGGCCAATGCCGTCCAGGCCTAGCAGCATGCGCACATGGATCGGTGAAATGACGAAGTGGGTGTTGATGTTATTGGCGTAGATGTAGTCGAGCAGCGCGCGCAGGTTGTCGTAGGTGGTTGCGCCAGTCGAGAGGTTTTTCACCGTGGTATAGGTGCTGTTGGGGCCATTGAGCCAGAAACTGTTCTTGCGGAAGTAGTTGTTCTCGAACGAATCGAAGATGCGGTAGATGGCGGCATTGTCGTGCACGACCGATTCGTGCAGCGGGATGTAGGTCATGCCGTTGTCTTCATGTGTCGGCATGGCGCGCTTGCGGCTGGCTTTCAGCGTGTCGCGGCTTTTCTCCAGGCCGTCGGCCGAGAACAGGATATTGGCCCAGGTGCGCAGCACGTAGGTCGGTGGCTTGGGTGTGCCATCGGCCTCCACGGCAAAATTGTCTTCCGAAAAATCGCTGGCGACTTCCTGGTAGGCCGAGAACATGAAGAAGTCGAGGCCGATCATCACCTGTTTCAGCGGCGTCAGTGCATGGGCATGTTGCAGGTTGCGCAGCATCTCGTGCAGCGAGCAGCCGGGCATGGCCATGTTGTACACAGTCATACCAGGCCATGCGGCAGCGAGCGGGTACATGCTTTCTTCCACGCGTGAACTGCCGAGCAGCAGGCCGTCCACCTCGCGTTGCCGCAACAGGAAAGTCTTGTACAGGCGTGCGTTTGTCATGTTGTGTACGTCGGAGATGCCGGCAATGCGCGCTACCGGGAACACGGCGAACGGGTTGATGACAAGATTGAACGCCGCTATCGCGGAAACGGCAGCGAGGAACAGGCCGACCAGCCAGCGGTTGAAGGTCTTGTCCTGCAACGGGAACAGTGCCATGGCGTCAGAACCTGAAGTAGAGGAATTCACTGAGCTGGGTCAGGTGCGTGAAGCAATAGAGCAGCACGACCAGGCACAGCAGCAGCGTGGCAGCATTGGGGCGGAAGGCAAAACGCGATTGCTCGCTGAATTCGGAGACCGTGACGTCGTAGTGGCGCAGCAATGTCTGCGAATTCGGCAGTAGCCAGATAACCAGTAACGGCCACAGGATCTGGCTCACCTGCTTGCCGCCCTTGAACAGGTTGTCGTCAAACACTAGCCCAAACTGTGCCAGCCATTGGCCGGTCTCGCCCCATTTTTCCGCGTACTTCAGTGGCACCGTTACGCCGTTGAGCCCGGCCATGCCCTCCAGCACGCGCAGCGCGCCATCGAGGGAGTGCGCACGGAAAAACACCCACGACACCACCACGGCGAGGAAAGTGAGTGTGCCGTAGACAGCCGTGCGCAGTGCAGGCGGTAGCAGCGCCTTGCGCCCGGCACAGAAGGCGCGCCAGCCGTGGTTGATGCATAAATAGGCGCCGTGCAGTGCACCCCACAGCACGAAGGTCCAGCCCGCGCCGTGCCAGATGCCGCCGAGCAGCATCGTCAGGAACAGGTTCAGGTAGCGGCGCGGCTCGCCATGGCGGCTGCCGCCGAGTGCGATGTAGAGGTAGTCGCGCAAGAAACGCGACAGCGTCATGTGCCAGCGGCGCCAGAAGTCGATGATGCTGGTGGCCTTGTGCGGCGAATTGAAATTGAGTGGCAGGCGGATGCCGAACAGTAGCGACAGCCCCAGCGCCATGTCGGCGTAGCCGCTGAAATCGAAATACAGTTGCACGACATAAGCGAGCGTGCCGCCCCACGCTTCGAAGAATGTCAGTGATGCGCCCTGTTCCGCAGCGGTGAACACCGGCCCGACGTATTCCATCGCCCGGTCGGCAACCAGGATTTTTTTCGCCAGCCCGATCGTGAACAGCACCAGGCCGCCGGTGATGTTGTGCGCGGTGATCTGTTGAGTGGCCGGCTTGGCGAACTGCGGCATCATTTCCTTGTGGTGGATGATCGGGCCGGCAATCAGGTGCGGGAAATAAGTGACGAACAGGAAATAGTCGGTGATGCGGTATTCACGCACCTCGCCGCGGTACACGTCGACGAGGTAGGCGATCTGCGTGAAGGTGAAGAACGAGATGCCGAGCGGCAGCACGATGTTGTGCAGTTGCCAATCGAGGCCGGCGAGGGCATTGGCGCTGCTGATGAAGAAATCGGTGTACTTGTAGTGGCCCAGCAACAACAAGTTGGCGGCCACGGCAAGTGCCAGCAGCGGCTTCGAGCGGTGCCGGCTCGCCAGCAGCAGGCCGGCGCCGTAGTTGAACAGGATCGAGGCTGTCATCAGCCAGACATAGGCGGGGTTCCACCAGCCGTAGAAAAACATCGAGCACAGGGCCAGCCAGGCGATGGCAGCGCGCTGGCCGGCCACGCTGCTGAAGCTGTAGTAACCGCCGAGACACAGCGGCAGGAACATCAGGAGGAATTCGTAGGAGTTGAACAGCACGGTGGTCGGCGCCCGCTGGTGCGAAGGCCGGCATTATAAGGGATGGCCAGAGCAGGGTTATCCGCGCTACATTCAACCGTGACGGCGATCCGACGGAGCAGACCATGACAGACCAAGACCAGACCCCCGCCCGGCGTAGCGGTGAAAGCGGGCCGGTGCCGCAGCGCAGCTCCCGCACCTTCGAGAAGGCCGATGGCTGGTATTTCATGACCCGCGAGAAAGTGGATGTCGGCCCGTTTGCCAGCCAGGACCTGGCGGAACAGGGCATACAGCACTATGCCGGCTTTTCAATGGATGCCGACAAGGTCTATCTCGATGCCATCGACGTGGTGGCCGACGAAAGCGGGATCCAGTGGCATGCGGACGACGTGGGCGACCTGCCGGCCCAGCCGGAACCGCCGGTGGACGTCTTCGACCGGCGGCGCGGCGACGAGGTGCCGGCTGCGGTGCGCAACCCGCGCATTTTCCAGCGGCCGGACGGTTTCTGGTTTGCTACCCGTGATGGCGACCCGGTAGGCCCGTTCCCCACCCAGGCTGATGCCGAGCGCGGTATCCGCGATTTCGTCGGTTTTGCACTTGATGTCGAGCGGGTGGTGGCGATGTTCGAGGGGCAGGAAGACCCTGGTGCCCCAGGATCGGGCCAGTAATCAGCGCGCCCGTTCCAGCAGGTCGCGGAAGCCGATGTCGCCATCGCGCGTCAGGTGGAAGGTGGACGGCCAGCCGTGTTCCAGCTCGATATCGGCCTGCAGCGTGTAGCCGAAACGCTGGTCCGGATGCTTTTGCATTTTGCGTAGCAACTTGGCCACGGCGATCAGGTTCGCGGAGCCCTGTACCGTGAAACGGGTCTCGCCGAAAGGAGCGACCGGCGGCACATCAGTGCTGGTGCCGCGCACCAGCTCGGTCTCGCCGACATGGCAGATGAAAGCCAATTGGCGGATATCCAGCTCCAGGTCGTTCGGGTTCGTCATAGCCAGTTGCAGGGCGAAGCGCTGGTCCAGCAGGCTGCCGCCGGGCAGGCGCGAGATGGCCAGCACGCGCACATCCGGCTCATTGAATTCCTGGCGGAAAAGGCTGCATCCTTGCAAGGTAAGGACCAGCAAGAAAGCGAGTGCTGACTTCATGATGCGCGGCACCGGAAATCCCCCTGCGACCACTGTTTGGCCCTAGACTGTCTCGCGAGCATTTTGCCTGTTATCGCGCGGGAGAGCCATGTATCCATTGTGCCGGGTTGAAGAGCTGCCGGAAGGCAGCGCCAGGGGGTTCGAGGCCGGCGGCGAACCGGTGTTTGCCGTGCGCCGCTTCGGTGAGGTCTACGCTTACCGCAACAGCTGCCCCCACATCGGCGTGCCGCTGGAGTGGCTGCCGGACCAGTTCCTCGACAGCGAGGGCGAGCTGATCCAGTGCGCCACCCACGGCGCGCTGTTCCTCATCGAGACCGGCCTCTGCGTGGCGGGCCCCTGCACCGGCGAGGCGCTGGACCCGCTGCCGATCGCCATCCGCGACGGGGTTATTTGCCTGGCGGGACTGTGAGGCAGGCGGCCTGTTGCGCATCGGCCAGCCGGTCGAGCGCGGCGGCGGGGTCTTCGTGCAGGGCGGTGTTGTAGACCTGTGGCACACCCAGCGTGCCCTGCCAGCGCTGGCCGCCAGCGGCATCGCGGCCGATCCAGGTCGGCCCTGACAGGTCGGCCGTCAGTTCTGCCGGGTTCGGCAGCCGGGCGTCGAGCACCTTCTGCGATCCGACATACAGCTGCAGGTAGGCTGTATTGCTGCCCTCATGCAGCCGCGAGCGCGTGTACCAGGTGGACAGTACCACCGGCAGGCAGGATTCCTTGCCCGTGGTCGCTGCGGGGGTGCTGGCCAGCGCGGTGTCGCCGACTTGCACGGTGAAACTGCCGTCCCGGTTACGCCGCAATGACCACACACCGGGTTGGTCGGCCAGTGTGCCGGCAGTGTTAGCCGCCAGTGTCGCGCCGATGGCCAGGCTCCACGCCCCGTAACCGGGAGCGCGACGGGAATCGTCGCCCTCAAGGCGGGCCTCGCCAGTGGCCGACAGGCGCTGGTACTGCAACGGCACCCGTGTCTTGGCTGAGCGCCACCCTGCATAGTCCCGCTGCCAATGCTGCTGTTGTGCGGCTTCGCGGCCGGCGACGTTGCGGCTGCCGGCTGGGTCGGCGCCGAGGTCGAACAGCTCGTCGGCCGTGCTGCGCCAGCGGCCGTCCGGCGACAGCAGGCTGTAGTTGAACATGCCGACGCTGGCGATCTCGTGCACCAGCCGGCGCGGTGCCAGCGGCTTGCCGTCGAGCAGCGGCTGCAGCGCCTGGCCATCCAGCGGCTGTGGTGGTGTGATGCCGGCGGCCTGCAGGATGGTCGGGTAGAGGTCCTGGATGGCGACAATATCTCCGATCGCCCGGCCTGCGCCGCGCCGGTCCGGCCAGCGGACAATGAGCGGCGTACGCAGGCTGCCTTCGCGGAACTCGCCCTTCACGCCGGCAAAGGGGTGGTTGCTGTCCATCATCTGGTTGGTGCTGCCGTTGTCGGACACCACGATCACCAGCGTGTTGTCCAGTTGGCCGGTGTCGCGCAGCGCCGCCAGTGCCTGCCCGATCGCGGCATCAGCCTGCGCCAGCAGCGCGCGGTACTTGCCCTCCGGGGTCTCGGGGAAGCGCTTGAGGAATTCGGCCGATGCGGTGCTCGGGTGGTGCGGTGCGAACAGCCAGTAGTTGATGAACCACGGCCGCTGGCGATCGGCCTGCCGGATGGTGTCGGCCACGTGTGCGGCGAGAATGTCCTCGAGGTGGCCGCGGTACTGCTGCAGCGGGCTGCCATCGCCCTGCAGGAACGGGTCAGTGTAGGTGGGGCGTTTGGTGAACGCGCCGTTCTCGTCGGGGCCTTTGAGCTGGAACTGGTTGAGGAAGCCGAACCAGTGGTCGAAGCCCTGGCGGTCGGGCCAGGCCTCGCGCACGGCGTCGCCGAGGTGCCACTTGCCGATATGCCAGGTGGCGTAACCGGCGGCCCTGAGCGCTTCCGGCAGCGTGATTACCTGGGGCGAGATGCCGCGGAAATCCGGGTTCTGTGCCACGGTCGCCGCTTCGCGCCCGGTCATCAGCGCCAGCCGCGCCGGGCGGCAGGTGCTGTCGGCGTAATGGCGCGTAAAGCGCACACCCTCCTGTGCCAGTTGTTGCAGCGTTGGCGTGGGTGCGTCATTGCGGCCGAAGCCGGCCACATCGCTGTAGCCGGCGTCATCCAGCATCACCAGCAACACATTGGGCTTGCTGGCGGCAGGTGCTGCAGCGCAGGCCGGCAGGGCCAGCAGGGTGAACAGCAGGGCCAGCAGCCGGCGCATCAGTCGGCGTCCTTCAGGGCCAGTGCGCGCTGGTACAGCTCGCGCTTGCCGGCGCCGGAGATCTGTGCGGCAAGGGCGGCGGCCTGCTTGACGGGCAATTCGGCGAGCAGGATGGCCAGCACCCGGTCGCTTTCGTCCGGGGCGGCAACAGCCTCCGCTGCACCGGCCACCACCAGCACGATCTCGCCGCGCTCCTCCACCTGCTTCGCGTCGATCGCCCGCACCAGCTCGCCCAGTGTCGTCAGCCACAGCGTCTCGTAGTGCTTGCTGAGTTCACGCGCCAGGCACACTTCCCTGGCATCGCCGAAAACGGCTGCCAGGTCGTGCGCGGTATCGGCCAACCGGTGGGGCGCCTCGTAGAAAATCAGTGTGGCCGTCTCGCTGGCCAGACCCTGCAGCGCCGCGCAGCGCGCCTGCTGTTTTGCCGGCAGGAAACCGTGGAAACGGAACGCGTCGGACGGCAGGCCGGAGCCGGCGAGGGCGGCGATGGCGGCACAGGGGCCGGGGATGCTCTCCACGCGCACGCCATGCTGGTGGGCGAGGCGCACCAGCCGGTAGCCGGGATCGGCAATCGCCGGGGTGCCGGCATCCGAAATCAGCGCCACACGCTTGCCCTGTTGCAGCAAGGTGAGGATGCGTTCGGCCGCGTCGCGCTCGTTGTGGTCATGGTAGGGGATCAGCGGCTTGCTGATGCTGAAGTGCTGCAGCAGCTTGCCGCTGTGGCGCGTGTCTTCCACCGCAATGGCGTCCGCTGATTGGAGTACCGCGACGGCGCGGGGTACCATGTCGGCCAGATTGCCGATCGGTGTGGCCACCACAAACAGGGTCGCCCGGGGAATCGCTGTGGACATGCCATCAAACCGGAACTGGACAATGCCAAGCATTCTAACGCTTCGATCACGGCTGCGTGGCAGCCTCGCCGCGCTCGCTGCAACACTATTGCTCGCCGGCTGTGCCGGGCTGCCGGCACTGGACGGCACGGACACCGCAGCGCCGGTGGCCCAGGTGGCCGCTGGCACTGCCCAGGCGGCTGGTGCCGCGCAGCAGGATCCCTTTGCGCTGCTGCGCCAGGCCGAGCAGGCTGCCTCGCCGCAGCGTGAGCTGTTGCTGCTGCAGGTGGCGCACATCTATGACGCGCAGGGCGACAGCGTGCGCCTGGGCCGCGTGCTACAGGAGATCAAGCCCGGCACAGTCGATGACAGCCTGCTGTTGCCCTATAGCCTGTTGCAGGGCAGCTGGGCCCTGTCGCAGCGGCAGTGGCCCGCTGCCGCCGGCGCGCTGCTGAACCCGGCACTGGATGCCAAGGTGACCAGCGACCGCGCCAGCGCCATCCGCCTGCACGCCCTGCGCGCCGAGCTGTATGAAGCGCAGCGCCAGCCGGTGGATGCACTGCAGGAGCGCATCCGCCAGGGCCTGCTGGTCAGTGATCCCGGCGAACAGGCCTTGCTCGGTGAAACCACCTGGCGCCTGCTGTTGCAGCTGAGCGACCAGGACCTGCAATTCCTCGATAACGCCGACACCGCCAGCCGCGCCGAGGAGCAGCTGTTGGCCGGCTGGGTGGCGCTGGCGCGCGTGCAGCGCACCGGCTTCGACCGGCGCGTGGCGGCCCTGAATGACTGGCGCCGCAGCTGGCCGCTGCACCCGGCCAATCGCCACATGCCGGCCGAGATGGCGGCCATTGGCCAGCAACAGGGTGACGAGGCGCGCATCGCACTGCTGCTGCCGTTGACCGGCAAGCGCGCACTGGCCGGCCAGGCCGTGCGCGACGGTTTCCTCTCCGCCCACTACCGCCACCTCGCCGACGGCACGGCCAGCGCCCAGATCGATGTCATCGACAGCAATGCTGCGCCCGACCTGCTCAATGCCTACCAGCAAGCCGTGGCGCAAGGGGCGAAACTGGTCATCGGCCCGCTGGAGCGCGAACAGGTGCAGTTGCTGGCGAGCCAGCCGTCGCTGCCGGTGCCGACCCTGGCGCTGAACAACCCGCCCAACCCGGCGGCCGGCCCACAGGCGCTGTACCAGTTCAGCCTGAACCCGGAAGACGATGTGCAACAGGTGGCCGAAGGTGCGATGGCCAGTGGCTTGCGCCGGGCACTGGTCATCGCGCCGCAGGGTGAGCGCGGCGAGCGGTTGCTGCAGGCTTTCCTGCGCCACTGGCAGCAGCGCGGTGGCGAGATTACCGCCCAGATGCGCTATGCGCCGGCCAGCGGCAATTACAGTGTGCCGCTGGCACAGGCACTGGGCCTGGATCTCGCCAGCGGGCAGTTCCGTCCCGGCGCCACGCTGCCGGACATGGTGTTTTTTGTCGGCAACGCGACCGACGCGGCGCAGATGGTAGAGACGCTGGCGCGCAACAACGCCGGCCAGGTGCCGGTGTACGCGACGGCGCAGTCCTGGAGCAACCGGCCCGAAATCCTGCAACGCGCCGAGGGGCTGCGCATCGCGCTGTCACCGTGGCAGGCCGGCACCGGACCGCTGCGCGAAACCGGTGAGCCCGTCCTGCCGGACAATGACATGCTGTATGCGATGGGCGCCGATGCGCGCGAACTCTACCCGCGTCTGTCGCAGCTGCGCAGTGGCACCACGCTGAGCCTGCCAGGCAATACCGGCTACCTCGGCATGGATGGCGAGCGCCGCATCGTGCGCCGCCTCGTCTGGGGTGTGGTGCAGGGTGGCCAGCTGCGCCTGCTGCCGGCGGTGGGCGGCTACTGATGGCCACCGGCGTTGCCGCACCGCGCGCACGCGGCCAGCGTTACGAAGCCGCCGCCGAAGCGTGGCTGCAAGAACAGGGCCTGCAGCCGCTGGCGCGCAATTTCACCAGCCGCGGCGGTGAGCTGGACCTGGTCATGCGCGAGGGTGACACACTGGTGTTTGTCGAAGTGCGTTTCCGCAAGAGCGACCGCTTCGGCTCGCCGGTGGAAAGTGTCACGTTCAGCAAGCAGCAGAAGCTGCTGCGCACGGCACAGCTGTACCTGCTGGCGCACCCGCAATGGCGGGCGCACCCGTGCCGTTTCGACATCATCGCAGCTCGCCCTGGCGAGTGCGGCCTGCAATTCGAGTGGATAAAAAATGCCTTTGGCGCCTAATACCCTTGTCCGCCTGCCCGTCGCGGTGCATGCCTTGCGGCGCGGCGGTGTCATTGCCTACCCGACCGAAGCTGTCTGGGGTGTCGGTTGCGACCCGCACGATGAAAACGCCGTGCGCCGTTTGCTGGCGCTGAAAAAGCGCGACTGGCGCAAGGGCGTGATCCTGGTGGCTGCCGACATCACCCAACTGGAACCGTACCTGCGCGGCTTGCCGGAAGAAAAACTGGATACGATGCGCGCGACCTGGCCCGGCCCGCACACCTGGCTGGTGCCGGACAACGGCGCCGCGCCGCACTGGATCACCGGCGGGCGGCCCACGCTCGCACTGCGCGTCAGTGCACACCCGCTGGTGCAGGCGCTGTGCCGCGCGTACGGCGGTGCCGTGGTCTCCACCTCCGCCAATCCCGCCGGCAAACCGCCCGCGCGCAGTATCAGTGATGTGCGTCGCTATTTCGGCAACCGGCTCGATGCCGTGCTGCCAGGTGAGCTCGGTGGCCAGAAAAACCCCACGCAGATCCGCGATGTGATGACCGGTGAGATCTGCCGTCTCGCGTGAATGCCCAAACGGAAGCGACCATGACCATTGATGTAACGGCTGTAAAAAACTACCTGCTGGATCTGCAGGACCGCATCTGTAGCGCGCTGGAAGAAGAGGATGGCAGCGCGCGCTTTGTCGAGGATGCCTGGCAGCGCGAGGGCGGCGGTGGCGGCGGTATCACGCGCGTGATTACCGACGGCGAGGTGTTCGAGAAGGGCGGCGTGAATTTCTCGCACGTGCAGGGCGATGCGATGCCGGCTTCGGCCACGGCGCACCGGCCCGAACTCGCTGGCCGCGCGTTCGAGGCGATGGGCGTGTCGCTGGTCATCCATCCGTCCAACCCGTATGTGCCCACCTCGCACGCCAACGTGCGTTTCTTCATCGCGCGCAAGCCCGGCGAACCGGATGTGTGGTGGTTCGGCGGCGGCTATGACCTCACGCCGTATTACGGTTTTGATGAGGATTGTGTGCACTGGCACCGCACGGCCAAGGCGGCGTGCGACCCGTTTGGCGATAACGTCTATGCCGATTACAAGCGCTGGTGCGACGAATACTTTTACCTGAAGCACCGCGACGAGCAGCGCGGCGCCGGCGGCCTGTTTTTCGATGACCTGAACGCCTGGGGCTTCGAGAAAAGTTTTGCTTTCCTGCGCGCGGTGGGTGACAGCTACCTGCCGGCCTACCAGCCGATCGTCGCGCGGCGCAAGGCGCTGCCATACGGCGAGCGTGAGCGGCAGTTCCAGTTGTACCGGCGCGGCCGCTATGTGGAATACAACCTGGTGTATGACCGCGGCACGCTGTTCGGCTTGCAGACCGGCGGGCGCACGGAATCGATCCTGATGTCGCTGCCGCCGCTGGTCAGCTGGCACTACAACTGGCAGCCGGAGCCCGGCTCGCCGGAAGCCAGGCTGTACAGCGATTACATCGTGCGGCGTGCGTGGGTGTGAGCGGGGCTGGCAGCATGAAAGACCGTTACGCCGTTTTCGGCAACCCGATAGCCCACAGCAAGTCGCCGCAGATCCACGCCGCCTTTGCCCAGCAGACCGGCCAGGCCATGAGTTATGACCGCCAGCTGGTGGAAGAGGGCGAGTTTGCCGAGGCGGCGCGCGTGTTCTTTGCTGCCGGTGGCAAGGGCCTCAATGTCACCGTGCCGTTCAAGCTCGATGCATACGCCTTTGCCCATGAGCTGGGTGAGCGCGCCCGGCAGGCCGGCGCGGTGAACACGCTGAAGAAAGTGGACGATGGCAGGATTTTTGGTGACAACACCGACGGTGCCGGCCTGTTGCGCGACCTCACGCACAACCTCGGCTGGACGATCACCGGCAAGCGCGTGTTGCTGCTCGGTGCGGGCGGTGCCGTGCGCGGCGTCATCGCGCCCTTGCTGGCACAAGAACCCGCCCGCCTCGTGATTGCCAACCGCACGCTGGCCAAGGCGGAGGAGCTGGTGCAATTGTTCAATGCCGGGAAATCCGCGCAGGAGGCGAAGCGGTTGCGCGCGAGCAGCCTGCAACTCCACGCGCGGCCGTTCGATGTCGTGATCAACGGCACGTCGGCGAGCCTCGGTGGCGCGCTGCCCGCACTGGATCCGGCGATTCTCCAGCCCGGCGCCTGCTGTTATGACATGATGTACGGCCAGGAGCTGACGCCGTTCCTGCGCTGGGCGCAGCAACACGGCGCGCAGGTGGCCGATGGCCTCGGCATGCTGGTGGAACAGGCGGCAGAAAGTTTCTACCTGTGGCGCGGTGTGCGGCCCGATACAGCAGCTGTCATCGAATCCCTCCGTAACGTGTAGGGGCGTGCTGCGCACGCCCATTACTGATTGAGCGAGAACATTGTCATGCCAGATAGTTACGAACGCCTCGACGCCGCCCTGCAGCACTACGCCAATGATGAAGCCGCGTGCGTGCTCGGCGTGAGCGAGCTGGACGGTTTTTTCCACGCCGTAGCCTGCGCGCCGGAACCGGTGCCCTCCGCCGTGTGGCTGCCGGCGCTCTGGGGTGGCGAGGAGTACGTGCCGGTGTGGCGCAATGAACAGGAAGCGCAGGCATTCCGTGCCGATGCGCTCGCCCACCATGCCACGGTGGAGAAAGCACTGGCGCGCGGCGAGTGCGCGCCGCTGTTCCTCGAAGGCGAGGAAAACGGCCAGCTGCAGGTGATTCCCGATGCCTGGTGCGAAGGCTTCCTGCTCGGCATGGAACTGTGGGGCGATGCCGCCAGCACCGCGCCGGAGGAGTTGCTGGAGCCCATCCTGTTTTTCGCCGTGGATCTTGATGACCCGGATGCCCACGAGCAGATGCGCGCGGCCACACCGGCCGAGGAAGTGGAGCTGTTGCAGGAACTGATCCCGCAAAGCGTGTTCGGCCTGCGCGAGCATTTCGGCCTAAACAAACCACAAGCGCCGCGGCGTAAACCGTAGGGGCGTGATTCATCACGCCCTCACACACACCTGAGCACAAACATGAGCTGGATCATCACGAAATATGCCATCACCGCCGCCGTGGTGGTGCTGGTCTCGGAAGTGGCCAAACGCAGCGACAAGCTCGGCGGCCTCATCGCCGCGCTGCCGCTCGTCACCGTGCTGACACTGGTCTGGTTGTACGTGGAAAACCAGCCACCGGCAAAAATCGCCAACCATGCGTGGTACACGTTCTGGTATGTGGTGCCAACGCTGCCGATGTTCCTCGCCTTCCCGCCGCTGCTGCAGCGCTACGGTTTCTGGCCCACCCTGGCCGCCAGTGTGGTGATCACGATGGTGTGCTTCGGCCTGTTTGCGCTGCTGGTGCGGCGCTTGGGTATCGAGTTGCTCTGATTCCAGGCGCATCTGGTGAGCCTGGCACCCCCTAGACTCCTCTGTGTAACCCACAACAACAGGAGTCTTGCCATGACCATTACCCGAACCCTGCCCCTGCTACTGGCCGCCACCCTAGCGAGCGGTTGCGCCCACCGTATCGGGGATTTCACCATCGCCTCCACCAAGAACGTCAACGTGAAGGACGGTGCGCACACCATTGACTACGGCAAACGCTACACCGGGCGCGACACGATCCATATCATCACCTTCATCCCCACAGGGGCCTACCCGGACATGAAGGAAGCTATGGACAACGCCATCGAAAAATCGCCGGGCGCGGTGGCCTTGTCCAACGTGACCGTGAAACGCGGGCAGTGGTACATTCCGTTTATCTACGGGCAGGATTACTACGAAGTGGAAGGTAACCCGGTCTACGAGAAAGGCCGCTGAGCGGGCGTGAACCCGTAGGGGCGTGCTGCGCACGCCCTGTCGAAGTGCGAAGTTAAACCCATCGATTTCGATGGGTTTGGACAAGCTAATCCCGTCGAATTCGACGGGTTTGGAAGGTGAGATGGATGAGCAAGGGCAGTTTATAGCGCATGTGCGCAGGACAGGAGAAAAGCAGCTCCTCGTGGATCATTTGTCTGAAGTGGGAGAATTGTGTGGGTCGCTATCGGCCAAGGTCGCGCCCCGCGCGTGCACGGGGTTTGAAACACGTCCATAACGGTAAATAAACAGGGAGCGGCTGAGCAGCCGCGTCGCGACCATGGGTCGCTCCTACAGGTGGCGCACGATCTTGTAGGAGCGACCCATGGTCGCGACTGCCTGGATTGAAACTGGTTTAACGGTGGCTCTGTCCCAGTTAGTGCAGCGAACGCATTGATCGACTTGTTATGTGTATTTAATTGCAATAAAGTGTGTATTGCAACGATGCACCGAGGCTGACCCATATGCGCACCAACATTGTGATTGATGACAAACTCATGGATGACGCTCTCAAAGCCACTGGCCTAAAAACGAAGAAAGAAGCTGTAGAGCTTGGCCTTAAGACATTGATAAAGCTAAAAAAACAAGAGGGCATAAAAGCTTTTAAAGGACGGCTCAAGTGGGAAGGCGACCTTGAGGACATGAGGCTGTCTAAGTGATTCTTGTTGATACAAGCGTTTGGATAGACTTTTTCAATGGCAGGAATACCGCCGAAGTTGGCCTTCTTGATACTGCGCTTGGAAACGAAGCCGTTGCCATAGGTGATTTGATTGCCCTGGAAATATTGCAGGGTTTCAAAAGTGACTCTGACTATGCAACAGCAAAAGAATTGCTTGGCTCGCTGTCTATTTATGAAATGCTTGGCGAAACCGCTGCTCTTCGATGTGCAGAGAACTACAGAATTCTGAGAAAAAAAGGAATTACTATCAGAAAAACTGCAGACGTTATTATTGCAACATTCTGCATTGATAACGGATTCCCTCTCCTTTTCTCTGACAAAGACTTCATTCCTTTCGTCACCCATCTTGGTCTTCGCTCTCCGCAGAAATACACATAACGTTTGAGCTAAGGGGCAGGCACAGGCGGCGCATACAATGCGAAGCATGCGC
>ERZ1645187.1374-NODE-1374-length-22447-cov-26.838916_pt1 | contig 22447 bp, 18 predicted proteins | sample MGYA00575352_ERZ1645187 | MGnify/ENA primary metagenome ERZ1645187 (study PRJEB40837, sample SAMN11349314) | freshwater sediment metagenome | isolation source: river sediment | host: Sediment | place: India: Wazaribad , New Delhi | collected 2017-02-21 ... | reverse complement strand
ATTTTCTACCATTCACCGACTAGATTTCCGGTATTGTTAATCCATAGAGTCATTACAGCGCCCTCTAGTCTATCAGAATGATTGACAAAGTTAAAAGCGCAGTCAACACAACCAGGATTTTCAGGAGACTCGAAGATGTCGAATGCTTTGTCGAAGTCGTAACCTTGACTCTCTATGATTCTAGCTATTGCTTTGTGCGCTTGTGCTTTTGTTATTCCGTGGATTGTGTTTTCCATTTTTATTCCTTTGATTGATTGATTATGGTTTTCCCTTTCTTGTTGGGATGAAGAGAATCTAACACAATTTAACAATTTTGCAAGAGAGTTTAAAAATTATTTTTAAGTGTGAAAAGATTACAGAGTTCAGACTTGAGAGGAGCTCCGGGAGACTTGAGTGGAGTGGTGGAGACTCGGGAGTTTCAGGAAAATGTGGTTAATTGGTGGGGAGAGTGAGGGTCAAGTATTATACACGAAAAAAGAGGATTGTCAAATTTTGAGGAAAGCAAAGTGGCAGAGTAAATCAAGTGTATGTAATTGTTCAGGAAAATCGTGATTCTGCCAATGGTGGCGTAGCACGAAAAATGACTTAAGTTCATGATATTGTTCAGAAAAGTGCCAAAAGTGGCTTTTGGAGTTTCTAATTCTTTCTATACTTTTTATTTTATGCTTTGTGTTATATATATACATAATTTTTATTTATATATATATTATTTATACTTTTTTTTATTTTTTAAAAGATATTATTACTCTACCACAACTCCTGATACTCCTGAAGAATTACGGGCACTTACTGCGCAGCGCAGGGTCACTGCCACTCTCTGCGTTCCAGTACTTTAATAGCTGCCACCAGCAGGGCGCGCTCTGCCATTTTCCCACAAAATTTATTGACGCTCGCTGCGTCTAACGCAACTCTCAACTTGCACCGCAATAGACGCACCTCATTAACCGCACCGCATCCTAAACAAATTTACTCGAAAAGTGGCTTCGAGTGGCGTAGCAAGTGGCGTAGTAGATTTTTTTAAATTTTTTTACTACGCACCACACAAAAGGCCTAAAGTTCTATAAAATCTGTTTAATCCGCCCGACTCTCCAAGTTTCCTGGAGCTCCGGAAAATCATGAAACTCTCCGAACAAAAGAAGATCAGCGCTCCCCGAGTTTCCTGGAGAGTCGACAAATAGCGGGTCAAGAGGAAAATTGAAACCCAGCTTGTCAAGTAAATAGTGAAACTCTCCAGGTTCGAGAGTCAATGACTCTCCGACAGTCGCTTCAAGCCTACGGCTTTTCGCTTACTGTCTCCGAGTGTCACGAGTATCTCGTGACTCTTGCGCGTGGGATTGCCTAGGAGCTCGATAGTTTTGGCGATTCTCGGGAGTCTTGGCGATTCTCGGGAGTCTTGGGAGCTTCTTGGAGTTTCGCGGCGGCGGCTATGCAATACGGGAAATACTATATAAGACAAACCCGTTCAATCTGTGAGCGAAGCGAACTGATCCTCATGATTCTCAAGAGCCGGAGGCTCCTGTATTTCATGAAGAGGGTGAATTTCTTGCAACGCAAGAAAGAGGGGGTACCCCTCAAGACCCGAAGGGTCGCTGAAAGTGATGGGGAGCAGTCTCCCGAAAATCCCAAACTTCCAATAACGCATAGCAGTATTGACCCACCTCACCATTCCTGCTATTCTAAAAGTTATTCGGGAGTCGTGGTGTGAAAGGTTGTTGGTCCTTCCAAGTAACACCACTTCTCTTAACTCACAAGGACCATCAATGGGAAGAAAGAAATCAAATCCGAATGCGGAGCTAGAGGGATTACCTCAACAGGTAGACTCTCCAGAACTTCAAGAGCAGGCAGAGTCTTTCGCCATACTTATAGAAACTCTGAAGTCTCCCTACGAAAAGAATTCCTTAGAGGATAAAGTCTTCACTCTCTGTAAAGAATCCCACGCCTCTGTAAAAGAGTTAGCCACTATACTCTGCCTTGACGAAGGGTATTTGAAAACCGAGTTGCGCGATGTAATAGAGAAAGGTTATACAGCTTGCAAGATCCTTCTCAGACGACAGCAGTTCGTTTCTGCAAACGGTGGCGACTCAAAGCAGTTGACTTGGCTCGGTAAACAGGTATTGGGACAAGAGGATAAAGTGAAAATGGATATTCCTATGACTATCATGATTAGCACAGGAGTCCCAAGACAAGTAGCAGCACCACCTTTGGCACTCCCTGATGTGGTGGTCCCATTAGCGATTGAGCACATGGGGTCTTCTGATGAATGACTTTGAAGTTCAAGAGATATCTACAGGCTACGTCCCACGCCCTTATCAGGCGGATATGCATATCGCTATGTCAACGAAGCGTTTCGGGGTTTTAGTGTTTCACCGAAGAGCAGGTAAGACAGTCGGTGTAGTTAACGAAATAGAAGATAAAGGACTCACCTGTGAGAAGGAGAATCCTCAATATGCATACATCGCTCCTACATACGGGCAGGCGAAGAGGATAGCTTGGGAGTACTTCAAGAAATACACGAAGATGATCCCTCTCGTGGAGTATCACGAGGGGGAACTGAAGGTTACCATTCATAGACCTCACCGGAAAGATAAGATCACTATTTACCTTTTGGGAGCAGAGAATCCAGACAGTCTCGCGGGTCTCTATTTAGACGGTGTTGTTCTGGATGAATACTCCCTCATGAATCCTATTATCTGGACATTGATTGTCCGACCTGCGCTTTCTGATAGAAAGGGATGGGCGCTGTTCATCGGGACAACTAGAGGGATGAACCACTTCTATGAACTCTACCAGTTTGCTCTCAAGCATCCTGAAAATTGGTACGCTCGACTTCTTACCGTCGAGGATACTAAAGCTATCGATGAAGAGGAACTTGCGCTTCTGAAAGAAGAGATGCCCGAAGAGCAGTACCTTCAGGAATATATGTGCTCATGGAACGCTGCGCTTACCGGGGCATATTACGGGAAATACATATCGGATCTGGAAAAGGTTAACAAGATAACGAACGTTTCGTATGATCCTTCTACTTATGTTTCGACCGCGTGGGACTTAGGGGTGGGGGATACAACGGCTATCTGGTTCTTCCAGCAAGTCGGGACGGAGATCCACTTCATTGATTATTATGAGTCTTCAGGACAGGGGCTTGAGCACTACGTTAAAAAGATTAAGGAAAAACCTTATATGTACGATGTGCATCATTTGCCTCATGATGCTCGGGCGCGGTCTTTGGAAACAGGGACAACTAGAGAGGAGACCTTACGGGCTTTGAAATTAGGACGTATCAATATCGTACCGAAACTAGCGGTGGAGGACGGTATTCACGCAGCCAGAATGCTTCTACCTAGATGTTGGTTCGATGCGACCAAATGTGATAGAGGGTTAGCGGCACTTAAGAATTACCAGAAGAAGTGGGATGCTAAAGCTAAGATCTATTTAGATACACCTCTGCACGATTGGTCATCAAACGGGGCGGACGCTTTCCGCTATGCTTCCTTGTCAATAAGACCAAAACGTGCGACGATTAACAGAAGTTCTTCTTCTTTGGTTGTTGACGCAGAATATAACATATTGGGGTAGATATGGCAGGAAAATGGGGAGACGGATCGGATAGTAAAGGCGGGGGAGTTGCGGACGAACAGGAAATGACTGGAACGCGTCCTACACCAACACCTAAACCAGATCCTAGAAAGACAGCTTTAGGGTTTTACTCTGCTCTTGCGAATACTTCCCTAGCGGGCTTTGATGTTATGGGACTCGGGATGACTCCCGGATCTTTGGATCAAGGCGGCAACGTTCTCGGGAATCCTAACTTAATTTATGAAAACGGGCAGCTCATGGTCAAGACTGACATGATTAACTCGTTCTATTCTGTGTTTAAAGGACAGCAGGAGTCGGCTAGAGCTAGGGCGGCTAGCTTCCTAGCTCAAGATACTCTTTTGGGTGAATCAGCGTCTAAAAAAGGAACAGTCCTCGGAGGAGTTATCTAATGGAAACAGCAGATCAGATTATCAAGGAATTTGAGTATTACGACGCTAGACGGGCTAATTGGCTCGAGTATTTTGCGGAAATTGCACGCTTCGTAATCCCTATGAAGGACAACGTTTACGGAAATCGTTCAAAAGGTGACAGACGAGGAGAAGATCTATTTGACACTACGGCTATCCATGCGAACGAGCTTCTAGCTTCAGCTCTTCACTCCATGCTCACCAATCCTACTGTTATGTGGATGTGGATGAGTACGGGGGATTTTAAACTCGATTCTCAAGATGATGTTAGAAAATATATTCAGGATTGTGTTCAAGCTATGCACAGCGTTCTGAACAACTCTAACTTCCAGACGGAAGTACACGAAATGTTCCTTGATGAATGCGCTTGGGGTACAGGCTTTCTTATGATGGAAGAGGATGATGAAGACGTTGTACGCTTCACAGCTCGTCCTATCTATGAATCGTGCATCGGGGAGAACAACAAAGGCGTTGTCGATAAGGCTTATAGAAGTTTTAAATGGACCGCTAGTCAAATTTTAGAGGAAGCTGAATGGGTTAAGAACATCCCCGAGGACGTTCTCTATAAGATGAAGAACAATTTAGATGAAGAGTGGGAGATTATCCACTGTGTTAAACCTAGACCTAATGGGAAGACACGTGCTAAGGTCCGCTCTTTGAAAGAAGCTAAGTTTGCTGAGTGTTACGTTCTGAGACAACCACGTATCACCTTAGAGGAGACGGGACGCTACAGATTCCCGTTTAAGACACCACGTTGGTCAAAAATTTCAGGCGAGGTGTACGGACGATCACCTGCTATGAAGTGTCTCCCAGAAATCAAGATGCTCAACGAAATGCGTAAAAACATTATTAGAGCTGATCAGTTGAACACAGCACCACCTATGGTCGTTCCTGATGATGGCTTCATTTTACCGATCCAGCTTAAGCCTTATGGTTTCACATTCTATCGCTCTGGATCACAGGATAAAATTGAACCTCTTCTTCAGAACATTAAGCTCAACATTACGCAAGATCAGATTAAAGAGACTCGTGAGATGATTTTGAAGGCTTTCTTCATTGACCAGCTTCAACTCAGAGACGGTCCACAAATGACCGCCACTGAAGTTATGCAGCGTTCAGATGAGAACCTTCGCCTCTTATCCCCTTCAATTGGACGACACTACAACGAGTTTTTGAAACCTGTAGCGGAAGATCTTTTTGACATTATGCTTAGAAAAAATATGTTCCCTAAAGCACCGGCTTCACTAAAAGGGAAACAGGTTAACTTTGTTTTTGCTTCTGCTATTGCTAAAGCTCAATTGTCTACTGAAGTACAGAAGATCCAGAAAGCCCTCAATGCTATCTCTGGTATCGCTTCTGTTCAACCTCAGGTTCTTGACTATGTTGACGGGGACAATTTAACGAAGTATGTTTTCAATGCGCTCGGTGTTCCTCAGCACGTCATCAAAGATGAGAAGGATGTTAAGGACACAAGAACAGCAAGAGCTGAAGCCCAGCAGCAGCAGGCTAGAATGATTGAAGAACAACACGCCGCAGAAGTCACGAACAAGACAGCACCGGCACTAGGAGCAGTTGAGTGAGTACAATCAAAGAGAAAGCTAGAATAATCAATGCGTATAAAGAAATGTTCCAAACCGAAGCTGGCAAACTGATCCTAGAAGACCTTTCTAGGATCTGCCACTTCAAAGCTAATTTATTTACAGGGGATGCTACCCGTACCGTCTATAACGAGGGTATGAGGAACGTGTACCTTTATATTAATTCGGTTATTAACGTCGATCCTAAAGCCGTTGAGGAAATGGCTAAGGGACAATCGGAGGATTAAATGGATTTTTTAGATGGTGGAAAGAAAGAACAAACAAGTCAGAACAACGGCGGAAACGCTGGTGGTAATGACAACACAGGTGGAAGTGAATTCAAACCTGAGTGGCTTAAAGGTGTAGACGAAACTTTACTCAACGAGCCTTCTGTTAGAATCATGAAGGACCTCAACTCCCTTGTGAAGAGCTATGTCTCTGCTCAGAAAGCTATCGGGGCAGATAAAGTTGTTGTTCCTGGAAAGAATGCCACTCCAGAACAGTGGAGTGAGTTCTATAAGAAAGTAGGCGTTCCTGAAAGTGAAGACAAATATGGTCTCCAACGTGACGAGAAGTCACCCGTTGATGAAGCGTTTTTCGGAGAGTTCAAGAAAGCTGCTTTCTCTTCAGGTCTCCTTCCGCATCAAGCCCAAGCTTTACTCGGAACTTTTGAAAATATGGCTAAAGGAAATACCGAAAAGTTCGCTGCTCAGGTTAAGGAAGAGAGTGAACGTCAAGTTGCAGCTCTTAGAAATGAATGGGGAGAGGCTTTTGATAGTAAACTTGAGACAATCAAGGAAACCGTTGATCGTTTTGGTGGTGACGAGTTGAGAGCTGTTCTTAAACAGGCAGGACTCGGGACGCATCCAGCGATTGCTAAACTCTTCGTTCAGATCGGGGAAAGTCTTAAAGAAAAGGCTCCAAAAGGCTTAGAACCTAAGACTCCTATGGAAGTTAAGAAAAGCATCGAAGAAATTATGTCCGATAGAGCCCACCCTTACCACAACGCAGACCATATTGGTCACGCCGCTGCTGTTAAGGAAGTTGAAGCTTTATTTCAGAAACAATTTTCAAAATAGTATTTGACTATACGAGTTATTGAATTTACCCTACTCATATATGGGTAGGGTAATTCTAACGAATCCACAAAAATCCCATTAGACAGGTCCGAAAGGGTAGCCAGTCGCAAAAGTAACTACATTTTACGATTATCCTTATGGAGGTTTTTTATGGATTCTTCAGTAGAAGTCTGGAAAGTCAAACAGTATGGTGCAAACGTTTACCATACAGCTCAACAAAAAGGTTCTAAATTTCAAGCTTATTGCCGCCCTGAAACAATCAAGGGTGAGTCTAAGTATTTAGACGTTCTCGGTCCTACCGAAGCGCAAGACAGAAATTCACGCAACCCAGATACCCCAAACGTTCAAATGAACCACGCTCGTCGTCTTATCACTATGGCTCCTAAAGATTGGGGTACAATGATTGATGACGTTGATAAAGCTCGTATGCTCCACGATCCTAAGTCTCCTTATATGATGGCAGCTGTTAACGCTTTCGGACGTAAGAAAGACGATATGTTCCTTAAAGCTTTCATCGCTTCTGTTATGGAAGACAAAGATGGTGGAACTTCAGTAGCTTTCCCTAACGCTCAGAAGATTGCCTCTGTAAACAGTGGGGCTATTTCAGCTCTTAACCTCGACGCTCTTCGTCTTGCTGCTTTAACTTTCAACAACGCAGACCTTGATCCTGATATGCAACGCTTCATCGCTTGCCGTCCTGCTGATATCAACAATCTCCTTGCTGATACCAAAGTGACAAGCTCTGAGTATGCTAACGTAAAAGCTCTTGTTGAAGGTAAAGTTGACACTTTCATGGGCTTCAAGTTTATCATGACAAACAGACTTATCAAGAATGCTTGGGGTAAGTTTGACCTTACAACTGGTCTCTATAGTTCTGGTGGTACAGCCGCTTTATCTACCGATTCAATCGTTTCAGCTTGGTGTGGTACTGACGCTATGGTTGCTGGTGTTGGTCAAGATATCACTTCTGAGTACGGTAAGAGAGCCGACAAGTCTTTCAACGAACAACTCTATGTGAAGATGGACCTCGGTTTCCTTCGCATGGAAGACGTTAAGTGCTTGTCTATCACTGTTAGATAAATTTAAACGGAGGGCTTATGCCCTCCTATTTTGGAGGATTTTATGGCTTATGGCGTAAACTATAAAAAAGCCCTTGTTGATGAACCACAAAAGCTCATCCCACAAGGCGAGAAGAATGGTCGTGTGAAGGTTTCTTTCGACACTTATAAAGGTGCAATTGCTCTTAACGAAGTCATCTATATGCAGAAACTTCCTAAGGGTGCTCGTATTCTTGAAGCTGTTTTAAACCACGCTTCACTTGGTGCTACCGGTATTTACAAAGTCGGTTTTGAAGGAACAGTTTATAAAGCCACACGTGATGGTACTGACCCTACCGTGACTTTGGATTCTGGCTCCCTTATCACCCACTCAACAGTGAACGCTGCTATCTGCAAGGCTATGTCCACTATTGCTGGTCAAGCTGCTCAGCACGCTAAGATTGTTGATGCTGCTGGTAACGAGACTATCGAAGCACAGGTTATTGTGACTTGTACTGAGGCTCCTACCAACGCTAACGTTGAAGTCGAACTTGCGATCTACTACGTTATCGACTAAAATGATTTCTAAGGGGAGGGGTTAACTCTCCCCTTTTTTCATTCTTAGGAGGTCTTGTGGTTATTTCTGATGTTGTTATTTGTAATAATGCTCTTAATCTCCTAGGTGTTGAAAAAATAACTGCTCTAAATGAGAATTCTAGGGCAGCCAACGTTTTAAATACAGCCTATAACCTCACCAAAGAGGCTCTTCTTCGTTCCCACTTTTGGAACTTCTCTTTGAAGAGAGTAGTTTTGACCCCAGACGTAACCCCACCAGCTTTTGGTTACTCCTACAGTTTCTCACTTCCTTCCGACGCTTTAGTTTGGAAGTTCGTAGATAGTTACAATACGATAAAGCAAGAAGGTAGGCAGCTACTTTCTGATGAAGGGTCAATCAAGCTTATTTATGTTTCTAACTCCACCTCAGAAGCGGATTTCGACCCTATTTTCACAAAGACTTTAGCTATTAGAATCGCTTCTGATATCTGCTATATTCTCACTAATAACGTTTCTTTAAACCAGAAACTAGAAGCTGATTTCGATAAGATCATCAAAGAAGCTAAGAGAATGAACGCTATCTCCCAGACTCCAGATGGACTCATTGTTAACACCTTCATCGAAGCGAGAATGTAATGAGTAAATTTAGACAGGTCCAATCATCATTCGCTTACGGGATGCTTTCTGAAGAAGCCGCCTCCAGAACAGAACTAGATTTTGTAAAACAGGCGTGTTCAGAGTTAACTAACTTTGTCGTCGAACCTATTGGAGGGATACGTAAAAGAATAGGACATCATTTAATATCAACGATAACACCAGCAACACCTTTTTATAGTATCAAAATCTACCCTGTTAAAGGATCAGACTTTTATCTCCTAGTTGGATTTAGGACTGGTGAGACAACGTTTTTATTACTAAACTCAGACTTCACAATTAACCAAACTATCGCCGCCAACCTTCCAGGACAACTTTTGTCTATAATTCAGGTTGGTGATATTTTTATTTTCACAAGAGAAACTTCATTACCACACGTAATCTACCCGGACAATGGTGTTTATAAAGTTATTTCTTACCAACGCTTCTTGATAAGAAATGCTACGGATAATTCCTCTTTAGCTCTTCAATACAAGTTTCTACCATTCAATGAATGGAACATAAATGGAAACGAGACAATCAAAGCAGCTGCAACCAGTGGGGATACAACGATCAGCTTTTATAGAGGCGCAGATCTATATCCTTATTTTGCGATTCCTAATTTTGACGACCTTATTGCCGCGAACTACTTAGTCACGTCAACTTGGTCCAAGGCACTTTGGCAATCCTTGATGACACGAACCAGTTTGTTTTCTATTTTAGGGACTGTTTCCGCTGGTAACACTTTAACCTATGTCAGCGGGGATTATATTGATACTTACGGTACAATGCTGGTTACCTGTAGGAATTCTACGTTTGCTGCTTTAACAAGTGGAACAAAGTACTTTTTGAAACCAACTGGAACTCCAAACGTCTTCAACGTAGCTACATCGTTTGAAAACCTCGTACTAGGTGTATTTGTAGCAATTCCAGCAAACTCAAGTGTTGCATTCTCAGTCGATAAGATTTCAACGTTACCAGTTAAAACTCTAATAGCTCCAGCGAACACCAATGGAACGTCCTCATGGGCGATATCCGAATGGACCTATAACAATGGCTTCCCTTTGAAAGTTTCTTTTGTTGGGACTCGCCTATGCTTCGCTGGAAACAAGAACGACTCAGAAGCCGTTTGGTTAAGTAGCGCTTTAAACATCTTCCAATTCAATAATCTCCGCTTCAAAATGGACGAAACAGCTACCACCTCTGACGTGGGAATTTTCGGCGCTCGCGGTGAAACAGATGCACACAAGACTAGAGCTACCTCTGCGCAATTTAACCGAACAAGTTGGATCATTAACGCTGACCAGTTAACCGTTGGATGCCAAGGTGGTATCTTCATTCTTAACAGAAGTAGCACAGGGGACTTCCTCCCACAGAAGACAACGTCTTCAGCTATATCCTACGATTCAGCTGCCGATATAGAACCAACTATGATGGAGTTCGGTATCGTTTTCGTTGACCAGACAAGAAATAATTTAAAGTTCATCGACTTCAGATCTGAGAAGAAAGGTGTGAACGATATTTCCCTTCTTGTCACTGAGCTTTTTCAGAACATCCGAAAGATCATATACCAGCGTTCGACAAAGACACTCTGGATTCTTGATGATAATGGTCTTAAGAGTTTTACTCTTTCGACATTCACAAACGTAGCTGGTTTTGCTCAACATAACCTAGATTTCTTCTCTCTCGTGTCCGATATTTTCCTAGATCAAAACGATAAGTTGTGTTTAGGTTTAATCAATCTTTACGACACGTACAGAGTGGCAGTTTCACGTTTTGAACCTTCTCCAGACGATAACAAAAACTATTATGTAGATTTCTTCTACCACGCTACAGATTTAGTCAACACTACAGCTTGGGTTGTTCCCGATAACCGTTTCTACATCCTCGCTTTAGAGACTCTCCAATGCACAGTAGACGGCGTAGCTTCAACTTGTACTGTTTCAGCTGACGGATTAACCTTGACCTCAGCTATTGCTGGTAAAGTTTTAGTTGTCGGTAAAAATTACACAGCTCGAATGAAGACTGTTAGTCTCGATCCCGGTGGGGTTCTCGGTAGCGCCGTTGGTGCTTTGACAAGACCAGATGAAGTGGTTCTCAAAGTAAAAAACACCCAGAATATGCAGGTTGGAGGGAAGACTCTCTATACTTCCAAGGCTACAGCAAGCCTATATTCCGGTGATGTTGTTGAAAAAGTCGCTGCTGATCCTTCCATGAGTTCAAAAATCACAGTAGAATCTACTGGAAACTACCCTTGTCACATTTTGTCGATCACCTATAAAGGATTTACTCAGGAGTAACAATGGAACCAGTAACCACAGGTCTTTTAGCCGCTTCCGTTGCCACTTCTATCTTAGGTGGTATTTCAGAGGCAAAAGCTCAGAAGAAGGCGGCGCAAGCTCAAGAGGCTGCTCTAAAGCTACAGGCTGGTGAGTTTCGTCGCAGAGCTGACTACAATATAAAACTTCAAGAAAGACAGGGACAGAACCAGATTTTAAACGCTGCGGCTACAAGAGCCGTTGGGGTAGCTGGTTACACTAAAGAGAATTTAGAACTCGATTACAGGGAATTCTCAACTCTTGAAGAGATAATTTATCAGGCTAAAGTGAGCGCGGACTATGAGGAAAAACTTATTTTAGCCGGTGCTTCTGTGAAAGGGCAAGAAGCAGCAAACGCATACTCTGGATTGTTTTTGTCTTCTGCTTCGGCTATTCTAGGAACTGGTTACAAATATTCAGTAGCCTCTGGTAGCAGTCCTAGTACAGCATCAAAAGGGAGAGCCCCAGCTTACGTCGATAGCATCATCTAAGGAGTTTCCGAAATGCCAATCATTACAGAACAAATGGTAGATACTAATGTTGGCGTTATGCCTACAGCTAGAGCTGAGACAGGGAACGCTAGAGCCCTACAGCAGTTGGGTTCCACAGCAACCGACATAATGCTGGATATCACGCAAAAAAGAACAGAGATCGAAACAAATAATACAGTCGCCTCTTTCGAGGTAGGTTACAACGATTTCGTTAACCTTAACCTCGAAGAAGTTCAGCGTGATGCAGGTATCAATTGGACACTGAAAGGTGACGAGATAAAGGACAACATTAGAAAAAATATCAGTGCTTTTACAGAGCGTGCTGCTACGATGGCTCCTAACGACGTGGCTAGAGAGAAAGTACGTCTTATGGGGAAAGGTGGTCAAGAGGCTGTAGCTAACCGTCTCGAAGCTATTCACGCCTCTAAAGTTATTGACGCACATGAGAAACTTTACGACGAGGTCGGTGGCTCTGCTATTGCTACTCTTGGTTTCGATAATAACGCGCTCCAAGCTGACACACTTTACAAAAGTAAATCCTCAACTTTGCTGAGTCTTCGTGGGACTCCTTATTCTGATCCGAGAAAACTTCAAATTAAAGACGCTGAGTTCACTTCTCGTTTTGCAGAAAGATTCGCTGCATACGGAGAACTTAGAAACCCCGTCGAAGCCCTCTCAACATTTTCTCCTGAGTTAGGTTCTTATATTAAGAACTACGTTACCCGTTCAAACTTCAAAGATAAAAACGTCAATCCTTTTGCAGACCTCGCTTTCAGAGGTCAGGATGGACAATTTTACTTTCAGAAGTACAACCCAGTAAACCAAACTTTCTCTGCTACTAAAGCAGACATTGATCCTTCACTTTACCCAGATGCGGCTTACATTAACACTTCAACAAAAGAAGTTATTGTCTCTCAAAAGCAGTTGATGAGTTCTCCAAGAACTCCTCAATTTGTTAAAGACCTATACGAGAGAAATCCCGACAAAGCTGCTGCTATCCTAAATAATCTTCTAACAGCCTCTGTGAAGAAGAGACGCGATGACGCAACTCTTCAACAGAAGATGATTAACGACAACTTTGATAAAGCTATGAGTGGAAAGATTACCACTCAGCAAGCGGCTAACAGTCTTGTTCTCGCTGGTGATCCTGTTCTTTTAAGTGAGACAACAACGAAAGCGGACAAGCTTGACAACTTCTTCAAAGCTGTTACACCGATAGCCATAAAGTCTTCAGTAGACGATCTTCTGAACAATCCGGCTATGGGTGAAGCTCAAGTTGACGAGTATATCAACAGAGCTATTTCTGGTGTCGATTCCATGATTGAAAGTAAAGATCCCATAATCCAGAACATGATTGCTGATCTTGGTGATGGAGATTATGAGACCGGTAAGACTTTAGCGAAATCAAACAAACAAGTAATGCTAGACAAAATGAAGGGCGACATTAAGAAAACCTTCGATACTTCTGTAAAAGAGTTCCAGGCGGACGGTGCTAGTTATTTGAGAAAAAGAATGTCCGTTGAGCAGCAAGAAGTCCTTTCAAATTTCTTCAAGAAAGGAATTTATGGGAAGGAATTTGACGCTAGAACTGATGCTATTCTTTCTCGTTCATCCGACTCCTATCTCTCTCGTTTGAAACAAATGAATTTCCACACAGGCTCAAGTTCTGTAGGGATGACAAATGATGAGGAGAAAGAGATCGCAAGTTTCCTCAAACTCAATACAGCCAATCCAGAAGCGCAGGATAACGTTCTGAATAATCTCCAAAGAGTCATTGGTCCTCAGAACACAGCCGATTTCCTTGATCGGAACGGACTTAGCGGATACAGAAGCTTCGCTATGCTTAATACAAATATGCCTCTTCGCGTTGAGATAGTCCAAGCGGAACAGGCTCTAGCTGAGAACGTGAAAGCAGCTAAAGTTCAAGGGCTAGATCCTTTAACTTTAGAGTCTGGACTTAACTCTTCAATTCGTTCTAGTGAACTTGTGAAAGTTCTTTCAGTTGGTGGTGGTGTTAATCAACAAATGAACACCGCCGCTATTGCTTCAAATATCAAAGCACTCATGTATCAGCATATTGTTAAAGGCGGAATGAACCCAAGTGAAGCAAGAAATAAGGCTATCAAAGATTTCACAAATAGCTTCGATACTTTATCAGACGGCGGATACGATGGGCGCTTCTATCTTTATGCGCCAAAAGGTGGAATGAAGGACAAGGAATCTGTTAAAGAATGGATTGAGGGGCGTGGCGTTTCTCCGGATTACTTGGAGAAGAAGAGCCTTGTTATCCCTGAGAAATTCAGAACAGATTCTAAAGGTCTTTATAACGAACAGGAGTTAAGAAGAAAGTGGGTAGGACAGATTTCCTCTTCTATGAAGTGGATCACTAACCATAATGGGACTGGTGCTCGTCTCATGTACAGAGACCAGGAGAAAAACTTGATTCCGGTCTTCGTTGAGATTGGTAAAACTGGAATGAAGGAAGGTTTAGAGATCACCTACGAAGAAATGATCAGTAAGCAGAAGACTTTGAAAACTATCAGTAGTTCAAGCTATCCTATCGAAGCAGAGGGTACTGTTCAAGGAATCCAACGCTCTTACATGACTCCTCTTCAAAGACAAATTGAAGCTGCCAAATTCAGAAAAGAAACAGAAGGCGTGAGTGGACTTTCTCCTGATGTGGACGTTGAAACTTCCGCCGCTGCTACTTATGTCGATCCTCAATGGTTGGAGGAGACTCTCCAAGCTGAAGGGGAAACAGCGAAGCAAGGAAACTTCTCTTTTGAAAGAGTCTACGTTGAGAACAAACCAGATAATTTCCTCCACTCAATGCGCGTTTCTAACTTCAAGATTTTGAACTCCACAGAGAACCAAGCTATCGTTGGGGAAACTCCGATCTATACCTATAAAGAAAATGGGAAAGAGTACGTTAGTTATTTACCTATTTCCCCAAAGAAATACCTAGAACTCTCCGAGAGTGACAAGCGCAAATACGACCTCACCCTTGAAGTCGCTGCCCGTAAGACGATGAAGAACTGGACTAGAGTTTCAACAAATCCTGAAGTAGCTCGTTTTATGCAAGGCAGAACTCTTACTCAGAACCAGTTCCATGGGATCGCTGATATCTGGCACACCATGGGGGCTTCAAAGCTTTTAGGAAGTTCACGTACTGATGAACCATCTTATAAGAAGCTCGGTGACCTACTTAGAGAAAAGAAATTCGACGATGCATTAGGACTTATTAAGCAGACTCCTATACTATTTAAGGAACTAGGGGCTAATACTTACCGCTTCAAGCGTTTAGCTCGTTTGTTCGGAGGAAATCGTGCTTAATCCAAATGATTATCGTTCAATAGATCAGACAACACCAGATAGGGATAACCAGCTTTTCAACCAAACCTCTTTCGACAAAGGGTTTGGGGAAGCTATGACGGATGCTTTCCACGGGACGATGGGGGAGAATATCTACCACTTCGCCTCTGTAGTTGCTCCGATGTCAAAACTCGGGATAGTACCGGAAATACCTAAAAGCTGGGGTCCGAACGTTCCCTCAAACGAACTAAATAAAAAATATAAAACCGATATTTTCAAAGACGATATGCCTGATTATCAGGCGCAAGTCTTGAAGACGATGAGAGATCTGAAGAATAGGGATCTCGCTCGCAGCTCCCTCTATGAAGGGAGAGAGTTCCTCGGACAAACTGCTCCTCAGTGGCTTGGTGGTTTTGCTGGTTCAGCAATCTCCAATCCCATAAACGTAATGCCATATGGTGCTTTAACGAAACTCGGGACAGTTGGACAAGGTTTAGTATCCAACATGACTGGTGCCGTTTTGGACTGGTCATTTAGGAAGTCCATTGAGAGCAGAACTGGTGATGAAGTGACAGCGGCACAACTTGTCACTGACGTGGTAGCCGGTTCATTACTTGGAACAGCTATCGACGTTGGGGTTAACAAGCTTAAGGGCAGAAAAGCTTTTGCCGTTGAAAAGTCTCCTGAGGAAATGTTCAACATTAAGTTCGAGAAGGAACTAGCGGAGTCTCCTAAATCTCAGGCGTTCAAACCTTGGATTGAAGAGCAGCACGCTGAATACCTAAAGCAGAGAGCTACAATCATTGATACAATATCTATGGAACACGCTAAAGCAGGTATTCCAGTCGATCTTCCGATGATTAGTAGGACAATTGACCCGTATCCTATGAAAGTGGACGTTATTGAACTGAGTCATCCAGACGGGACAAAGCAGAGAACGATGGTTCCACGAGACATGGAAGACATTGACTTTTCTGAGTGGGGTTACAGCAAGAACAACATTCCTGAGGAAGCTGTTTTTAAAGTCGCTGGAGACGAGGTTTCATCGCTAGAAAAAGCTAACGCTCTCGCTAAAGCCACAAACTCCGATGTTGAGGTTCAACTTCCTGATGGAACAAGCTACCGTTTGAACCCTATCGACGTTGAGAAAGAGTTAACTAAACACAAAGAAGCTATACGACTTCAAAAAGTCGCCCTACCCGACGATGTAGCTATCCAGGTTGATGGGATTGACTTCGATGACCTAGGAAAAGCCGCTGTATATGCTAGAGCTTCAAATACAATGGTTACTTTAATCGAACCAGACGGTACAAGCTGGAAAGTTGAACCACCTCTGGAGTTCAAAGCAACCGATCCAATTTCACCAGAACAAGGTGGTCGTCCTCAGTTCGGAGATCCGGCAGCTATCAGAAGCCTTGAAGCTATCGTCAAAGATCCCGATAATCGCCTGTTCATCGATAAAGAAGCTGTTAAGAACTTTGAAGCGTTTGACGCTGATTCTCAGAAAATGAGTGACCTCACAGAACTTGAGAAAGATATCCAGTTCATGACTGAGGGAATCGACGCTGAAGCCAAGGCTCTCGGTGAGAATGCTCCTGAGGACATGATAAAACACCTAGAAGCGATTAATGAAATCGACAAAACAGCAGAAGTGGAAGACAATGTTTTCAAAGCCATTGTCGGCTGTATTCTGAGGAATCTATGAAAGAATGTTTAAACTCAGCTATTGAAAATTTCGCCGATAAACTAGATAAGAGTAAGATTGAAGATATTCACAAGAATATCGAACTTCTCTTCAATGAGAAGGTAGCTCGAAAAGATGCGGAAGCTATTCGTAAAGAAGGCTTAAAAGCACTTACTAAACAGCGTGAAGCCCGTATCATGCAAAAATACCTCCTAGCTGTTAACTTCTACGATCTCAAGAGAATCGAGAAACAAGCTGATGCTATCTTTGAAAAGGTTTCCAAGGGTACACCGTCAAAAGCAGCAGCTAGAGAGGCAGTTAATTCCTTTTTATTTAGTAACGCTAAGTATGGAAGCATCTCTGTAGAGTCCGTCCGAAACGCTATTCTGAACAGATACTCAATTGTTGACCATGAGTTCAGAAAGATAGCTGGAAAACTAGCCCCTGATGTGGAAGATGGGAAGTTCGACGATCAACTTCTTAAAGCCCTCTGGGAGTTCGGTGAAGGACGTGACGTAACTCTCCAAATGGAAGAGTTAAGAGGAATCGCTAAAGTATTCCACAAAGCCAACGCTATGATGAGCTTTGATAAATCATCAATAAATCCTCTTTATAGACATAGAAAAAACTATGGCGCTACACTCCACTTTGACAGAGACAGAACTGGGGCTATGCCTTTCAGAGATTGGGCTACTTTTATTAAGCAGCACGTCGATCTTTCTGAAATGAACGCCCAACTTGTCGAGTGGGGAATTGACCCTAAGAAAGCTAAGAACTTTGCTGAATCTGGTATGGAAGATCCAACCGACTTCGTATTGAAGGAAATTTACGACAAAATCACGTCTCCTGAGTCTTTATTTCAGGTTAAGCCTACTGAGGGAGCCTTAGCTTCTGCGAAAGATCCTAGCTCAGTTATGCGCTCCGTAGCTGAAGGTCGTATGTTTCGCTATAAGAGTGCCGAGTCCTTTGCTGCTGTATTTAAAGAATTCAATGATGGGACAGTGTACGATTCGATGATGAGGAGTATCAACGCCAACGCTCGCAACATGGCTATGGATCAAGCTCTCGGGAAGATTCCTTTAGCAAATATCCAGCTTATCAAAGAGAAGATGCTTTCTAAAATTAAGGACGTTGAAGAACGTAAGAAAGCTGATGCTTATTTCAACACAAACCTAGACTACCTTGTGAACCTTGCCGCTGGAACGGTTAACGTAAACAGAAACCGTTTAGCTGAATTTGTGGCGAACGTTAAAGCAGTTGGTACAGGGCTTCTAGGCTCTGCCCCAATTACCGCTTTCGTGACTGATCCAGTCTGGGGAGCCGTTAACTATGCAGGCTTAAGCGGGGATAACGTTTTTTCAACATATGCCCGAACACTCACCTCAACTCTTGCTAAACTCTCTCCAACTGAGAGAATAGAAGCTGCTAAGCTCACAGGTGAACTCATTGACGATGTTCAGGCGATTACTCTCCACCAAGTCACAGGATCTTCGATTGAACGCAAGAAAGTTGGCGCTCTCACGAAACTCGCTGACTTCGGTATGATGATGAGTGGCATGAGGTTCCAGAACTTAGTAGCTAAGACCACAATGGCGGAAATGTTCTCGTTCGGCTTAGGTCGTGAGCTTCAAGGTAAAGCTGGGAAGAATTCAAACTATGTGAAGTGGCTTAAAAACTATGCCGTAGATGATACGGACGTTGAGATTCTGAAACTCGCTCTAAACGAAAAAGGTAGACTCTACCAAGAAAGTGTGCGGACTCTTCAACCTTCCGACGTTCTGGAAGTTCTAACGAAAAGCGGGAAAGTCCCTTTGACTGGAATCAAGTCAATAGAACTTGTTGAGTCTATGAGACTCTCTGGGAAACAGCTTGAAGGTGCTAAAGAGCAAATCAAATCTATCCCCTGGACAGAAAGCCGCGTTAAAGACTACCTTCATCATCTAGCAACAAAAGTAAACACCGCCTCCTACGATATGGCACGAATGTCCTCTCCAACTCCTACGGGCTACACGAACTTCGTGATGACTGGATTCAACATATCAGGGGATAAGGTCGGCTCAGCTGCGCTTCAGCTCATGTTACAGTTCAAAGCCTTTGGAGCTGGTGTTATCAGAAACCACCGCTTCCTATCGAATAGCGACAACGTCCACGCGCCTCTCAGAAGATCAGCACAGCTAGGTGTTATGCTCACCGCTGCTGGTGGCGTTTCTTTGATGCTCAACGACATTGTCTCCGGGAAAGCTCCAAGAGACCCTACGGCTTTCGACGAAGAAAACCCTATCATGGGGAACTTCTTCACACAGTCTCTTATTAAAAGCGGCTATATCCCTTTCATAGCTGACTACCTATTGACCGACTACGCTTCTGAAGGTCAGAACGTAACCTCCGATATTATCGGACCTTCCGGTCGTATGATTAACGATGTTCTCGGAGTCACCACCGAACTCGCCACAGCTCCTTTCTCTGATGAAGGATTCCGCATGAAGAAGATTGTTGGACCTCTTATGCGTTGGAATCCAGTATCGAATCTGTGGTACACTAAAGGAGTACTCAACACATTAATCCAAGATGATCTCAAAGCAGCTTTAGATCCTAAATACATGAGAAGAAAGATGAAGACGATGCAGGAGAACTCTGGAGTATTGTGGGAACAACAAGAATTTATAGAACCAGCTACCCCTATCTCAGATATGGGCTTTTAAGGAGAACATTATGGCGTGGAGTGTCAACGCAACAATTAACTTAACAGGGCAAAGAGTTGACGCACCTCTTTGGGCTACCGCAACATTCTTTCGCTTCGGTTCGTTGGTGTTTCATAATTTGAAGCACTATTCATGCCTCGTCGCGCATACATCCGGAACGTTCGCTACGGATCTCGCCGATAATAAATGGTTTGAGGTGAATATCTTCGATTCTGTGGCTTTCGATATGTCTGTTAATCCTATTATCATCGACTCTTTCAGAGTGACTAAGAATGGTGTTGAGCAAGCCCGAGACGTAAATCATATCTATTTAGACGTTAAACATGATTTTGCCTCTGGAAGAACCACAGGATTCGTGGGGACTCGTCAAGCTCTCGTTAACGGGGATCAACTTATTTTTCTTCATGACCCTAGCTACTACAATTACATAAGCACAGGTATTCCTGATCTTCTAGCCAGAACAACAACTCTTGAGAATAAGCTAAATGGTATTACATCAGTACAAACTGAAGTCACTAATTTAGCGAACAAGGTAGCAGCTCTTGAGCTTCAAGATCCTGCACTTCAGCAACAGATCACCGACAACAAAGCTGTGGTTGACGGACTTATCCCAAGAATCGGGACTCTTGAGACTAAGATGACCGCTGTAGAAGCCGGTTTAGCTGCTCTCCAGAAGTTTGCTGGTGTTGAAGGACGAGTTACTATAAACAATAACCAGTTAGTAGCCGTTGAGATCCCTGAGTTCGCTATCGACGGAACAAAACATACTTCTGTTCGTTTAGACTACGAAATACAACGTTCAACCGGAACTGAATACAGATCCAGTACCGGTACTCTCCACTTCTGCCTTAAACAGAATGGTGTTTGGATGACTGACAGAAACGTTGTGTCATTTGACGTTGACGGAATAACATTTAGCATCAACACTGTGCTAGATAAACAAGGTAAAGTTTTCTATACTACAGATGAGGTTCTTGGAGCTAGCTACGTTGGGGTTCTTAAGTTCCGCCGCTACGTTTTCGAGGTGTAAAATGCGTTATCTTCTAATAATTGTTTTCTTGTTCTACGCAACAAATACTTTTGCAGGATGGGTTGATGACGTAGGTATTCTTGAGCGTCCTACCAATCCTACAGCTAAACCTAACATGGGTATCGTGTGGGTTGATAAGCTCACTAAAGACCTTATGTTTATTGACTCTGATGGTCTCCAGTACAACATCCTTCTAGGAGGTGGTATTGGTGGAGCTAAGCTCAACGATCTCTCAGACGTGGACACTTTCACAGCGTCCCCTACTGTCGGCCAAACCATTGTATTTGATGGCTCTCTATGGAAACCTGCTAACGTAGCTAGTTCTTTGAGTAGCTTAACAGACGTGGACGTGCTTACTGCTTCTCCTACTGTGGGGCAAGTACTTGGATGGGATGGTTTGAAATGGGTTCCTGCTACTGGTGGTAAAACTCTCGTCGCTGGAAACGGTGTAACGATTGTTCAAGATGCTACGACCGCTACCATTAGTTCTGCGGGCAAAACTCTCGTAGGCTCTTCCCCTATTGTCATCACTCAGGATGCGAACACCGCAACTATCTCTCTTGGTCAAATTGATTACTTAGATTTCAACACTGCGACGACTCCAGTTGCGCTAGATGGTAGAGTTCACTTTGATCAGGACGATAAGACCCTATCAGTAGATATTGATTCCGCGGCTGGTGTTAAGCTCCAAATAGGACAAGAGAATTACATTAGAGCAGTAAATAAAACAGGAGCACCGATAAACGACGGGCAGTTTGTTTATATTTCTGGAGCACAGGACAATAAGCCAACAGCAGCACTAGCTATAGCTAGCACATCTGTAGCTAATAGGACTATCGGGATAGCTACTCAGAATATATCTGATAACTCAGAGGGGATGATAACAACTCAAGGTGTTGTTGGCGGATTTAACACATCAGGATTCACAGCAGGCGACAGACTCTACCTCTCAAATACTGTGCAAGGTGGGATCACTAACATTATGCCAAATGACCCTGTTGTTCAGGTGGGGTGGGCGTTAAACAGTACGGCAAGTGGAAAAATTCTGGTAGATATTAAGGCCCTTTCGTCACTTGGGCAATCGGTAGTTGGGCAGGCCACTAACTTTTATTTGGATGCCACCGCTTCGTTTGCTGACAACTTAACTCTAAGTATATCCCCATCAAACTACGTTGAGGTTGCCAATATAAAAGCTGTGACATCTGCAACGGCACCCGTATTTTTTGAAAGATTTGTCTCAGGAGCATTGGGGAGAACTACTATTCCTGCAGGTACTTGGTCATTTGATATTTATGGTGGGACATCTAATACAAATGGGCTTAATGAGATTAAGTTCAGAGTCAATAAGCGCGTAGCTCTGTCGGACTGCACTGGGACCTTTTCAGGGGCGGGAGCGACCAGAACTTTTACAACTTCAGGGTGCTCTCCGTTTGTCGCAGGCGACGCAAACGCCTCTATACTTTTGGCCACCCTAATTGAAACACCTACTCAAACTGCTTGGATTACCGCTTACACATCATCGAGTGTTGTTACTGTTCGATTAACAGATGTTGGATTCGTAAACACCACTCTTCCACTTAATGCCTTGTATTATCACTTATTCAACACAACCACGGGTGATTTGAATAGCACGTCTGAGCTAAAGCGAGTAAATAGCACTCAAGGAGCTTTCTCTGTAAATGAAACCGACAGAATCGTTCTAGCTCTTTTTGCTAGTACCGACCAAGCGACCAGCAGAAACATTACTTTATTTTATGGTGGAAACTCCAGATTTACCCATTTTACTATGCCCTCATCTGTTCAGCATAACGAGCTGGACGGGCTTCAAGGCGGCACAGTTTCCGAGTATTATCATTTGAATCAAGCCAAATACAATACAGTACAGAATCTAACTGCTTCTGGAACGCAGACTAACTTTACAGGAGATGTGCAGAGTGCATCTTGTGTTTATTACGGCTCGTCAACTACAGATGGCAGTTATAGAGACTGTGCTTCCGGTGGTGTTTTAATTCGTTCTAAACGTGTTTC
>ERZ1645187.1373-NODE-1373-length-22449-cov-8.474279_pt1 | contig 22449 bp, 17 predicted proteins | sample MGYA00575352_ERZ1645187 | MGnify/ENA primary metagenome ERZ1645187 (study PRJEB40837, sample SAMN11349314) | freshwater sediment metagenome | isolation source: river sediment | host: Sediment | place: India: Wazaribad , New Delhi | collected 2017-02-21 ... | reverse complement strand
CCGCCAAAGAAAATGCCCGGCACATGGCCGGGCATCGATTGATAGATCGGTTTGCTGAAAGCAAACAATTAAGTCTGTCGGGGGAGATACCTCTAACCGACTGATTTTTACGGAGCCTAAGATTAACAATTTTTACGCAAAGTCTGTCGCAAACGCCGCTTCAAGTCTGTGCCGTTCGCAGAATTACGTAATAGTCTGTCGAACCCAGTATTAACAGGGCGGTCAAGAGTCAGTGACCGCCACCGACCCAAAACGGCCTTAGCGGATTCCCGAAAGCTGCCTATCAGCCAAAGCCACGTTTAGCGAACTGGACTGCTCCGAAGCTGCCATTAGCGAACTCACCCAACCGGCCAACTGTTGCCGTTGGATTCTCGATGGTCAATGTCGGCAACGAACCTATTGCCGCCGTTGGCGTGATGGCGCAACTGTTTCGGTATCCGTCCAGCCTTGACCCGCAGTGGTGTGCAGTGCGATATTTTTTAAGTATTGAGGGTGACGCCACCGTAACATTGAGCGGTAACTGAGAGATGACGCCAAAGCAGAGGTGGTATTAATGGCGTTTGCGTAGCGCATTCTTACCGCCATTCTAAGCAAGCTCATCTGCCTAATAATAGGAGTCGATATGGAATACGAGCGCACCCCGGATGGTCAGTTGCAGGCAGACTTCGCGCTAAGGATTGGTCGAATTGCAAAGCAGTACGAGCGCTTATGCAGTGCCATACCGCTTGAAGAGCGTTATGACGCTACGCTGCTACTCTCTTTGTTGCAGGCACTGCTAACCAATTGTGCAGAATTGCTCAAGCAGAAGCCGGAACGGAAAAATCCCGCCTTGAAGCAGCTAACTAGTCGCAACCTTGGGCAAGACCCCACGCTGCTAGGCTTTCAGCGTAACTCTGTGGTCGAGCAGTGGCCGTCATCGCGTGCCCTGACATACAGAGAGTTGCTAGAGTGCATGCGAAATGCGATGAGTCATCCGTGTGCCCAGACTCCAGAGGGCCTGCCGCAAACAGGGTACACGAGTTGGCAGTCAGATTCGGGGGTTATCGAGGGCTTTACCTTCACCCAAGCTCCGTGGGTAAACAGCAGCGGAAAAGACTTGAAGCCACAGTACATGCCAAGTGAAGCTGCCGAAGATGCCAAAAAAAAGCTGACTACGGAGATGCAGAGGTTCGAGAAAAACTACCATGTTCCAGATTTGTCCGTCCGGAGCGATGGGGCCGGCCACCTGCGTATATATCACGGGGACAAACCCTTTGTTCCAGTGCTTCGACTTAAGCTCGACGTGAATCAGTTGCGCATGCTAACCATGAGCCTTAGTGAGTATCTTGCGGAGCCGCTCGAGCGTGCGCGACAACAGGCGGTGATGCATGGCAATCGATGAAGTACCCAGCCTTGATGTCGCTCTGCTGCGCACGCTTCCTGGGCGCATCTTTTTCTACCCCTCGGCTGGGAGCGATTGGATGGAGCCGTTGACTCAGTTTATCGAGGGGATGGACGAGTTCAGGTTCATAGACATCAGATACCAGTTCAAAAATGCTCGGCCCATTCCCCTGGGTGGTTGGGATTTGTTGGAAGATTCGGCAGTGCTGCTCGGGCCCGCAGTCTCTCGGGGGCATATCCTGCAAGATGGTAAAGGATGCGAATTCAGGCATATTGAACCTGCCTGGTTGAGCCACGCTTATCGCAACCCGCGCGATGGTCGCCAAGTCCTGGTGACCCGGCGACGCGGTTTTGGTCAATACGCGCTTCATGAATTGCCCGATTCCAGCGTCGGGGTTTTCTGGCATCGAGGTGACAGCGCAGGGGAAGGCGGAAGCAACGTCTGGTATCTGGCTAATAGACCAAGAAGGCACCCTCCTTTGAGTAATCTTTTCGAGGTAATTAAACGCAAGCTTGCCTATCCGGCATTGATTGCTTCAGACGGCTCCAATACTAGATTTTCAGAACTGAAAGCGTCTTCACGTCAGAATCTGGAAGTACCGATGAAGTTTATAAAGTTGGGGCTGAGTTGGCAGCGAATTGCCTGCCTCGGTAGAAATACAGTTCTTTGGATGGTAGAGCCTCACTGAAATCCACCAGCTTCATTGTCATGACCGTGAATGTCTCTTGTGAAGCGGTTGCCGCCGTAGCCTGCCAGAAGCCCAACGTCAGCAGAGGGTCGATACGCGCCCTATCTCTCTCCAAGTTCATCGCCGAATAGCCGCCGTTGGGGTTTAGCTTCTCCGAAGCTGCCAATCAAATTCCGAATCCTGAAATCGGACACTCGCCCCTAGGTACCCACGACCCAAATAAGACGCAGGTTGGACTAGGCCGCTAGCAACCCAACCAAGACTTAGCTTCGTCCATGGTACTAAATGCCCGGGTTGTATATGTATTGAATGGGTCATTTATATAGGCGTTTGCTATTGCCACCACTTCGGGCAGAGTCGCTACTATTGCGATGCGTATGTAAGGGTTAATGGAAGCGGCAGATTTGTCGATGGCTGCAATTTCCTCAATATCAGTGGATGTCGCGGTCAATCCGGTGCAGTCTAAAAAATCGTTAATCACATACCGAAGGGTGTCAAACCTTGAGTCCCCTTCTGTCTTGGCAACGGCATCAATGAGTTCGCCGCCAGTCACCAGACCGAAGTGCCTCTTGATGACACCATCTGGCTGCACCCACTTAATTTCGTATCCCATAACGGTACGCTAACTCCAATCTCGTTCTCAACCATCTTACTTGCCTAGCTAGGACTTTTCAAAACAACGGAATGCATCCAGCGGAAGATATATCGATAGTCCTCTAATGGCCGGGTCGGGACGGTGATGCTGGCTCTTTGCTCGCCAAAAACCGGCCGTTGAGCGGGGGTAGTTCGAGCCCTGGCTATTCAAATTGGGCAGTGTTCCCGACCGGCAGCTCATGGCCGATTGCGGTAATCTGCCACAAGCACTACGAGTTCTCATCAAACCAGGCCGAATCCTCTTTTAACTGCTCCACTTGCGACTTCTTCTTGTCGATGGAAACCACCTTCGATGTTTTCTGCTTTGGCGATGGCTTGCTGAGCGCCTTTAACGCATTTCGCTCCGCTGTATTCAGTGACGCCTCAAGGGCAGCCTCTCCCACACGCTCCTGGCGTTTCACCGAAAATACTTCCTCGGAATCAAAGCGCGGCGAGATGTCGAAAGGACACCAGAGGTCTTTGTTGGCCTTTGGCAAAACGGTTGAAAGAGGCAGCTTCGACAGAAGCTCAATATCTGTTCTGTAAACGGCGTAATCGCGCGACTTGTATGCGGTTTCCAACTCACGCAGGCCGACAGCTTGGCCACTCTCTAGCGCTCGACGAAATGCAATTATTAGGAGTTTGTTTTCAGCTCGATTGATGCCGCCAGTCAGTTGATGAATCGCCTGCGCATCCCCTACTTCATCAAACACAAAAATATCAGGCGCTATGCTTTTATGCCACTCCAGCATGGAGACCCAATCGCTGCTCGTGGGCGACTCTGGAAACAGCCCCCAAACATTTCCCAGAAGCCGCTGCCTGTCCTCCTGGTTGCGCCGAAGCAACTTGTGCAGCATGCTGAAATTCGCAACGTAGACCACTGGGATGCCAAGGTAGCAAACCGACATCAAGACCTGCATCAACTTCGTGTTGGCCTTTTCGCTTTGTGTAAGGAACTGAAACTCATCAATTCCAAGCAATGCCCAGCCGTCGCGGTACGACCTCTTTCTGGCCACATTCGTCAGTTCGGGTATTCCGCCGCTCTGCCCTGTCAGGGATTCCAATATAACCGTCGCAGACCCTTTAACCTTCACTGTCAAGACGCGATGGCTTTCTAGCCCAAACTTGGTGTTGTCGACGCCTGTAAAAGATGAGTTTTCGGGCATCAGGCGGCCTAGCGCGTTCAGTAACTGACTCTTACCGGAACCTGCCAAGCCCGTCAGACACATCGGGAAATTGAAGTCGGGCAATGGAACATCCTTGCCGTAGAGCGCCGCCAAGAACTCTCTCCGACCGCGGTAATGATGTCGACAATGCTCAAGCGCTAGGCCAACCCACTCGTGCAAAATCTCAATGCACTGCCCGCTGGGGAAAAAAACTTCCTTAAATCGCTTTTCGAGCTCTTTGGTCGCCTCAACTGCTGATAGCTGCTCATAATCGGCGAAAAGCTGAGGCCGCACCTCAACTTTTCGCCTTATCTCATCCCTGTTGAGTAACGGAATAAAACGCTCGACCCAGGGATTCTCGGTTGAAGTAGTCACAAGGACTTACGTTGTGCAGTGTGTTGCCGCACATCCAGAACTTCCTGGCGTGCTGCTCCTCCCTTTTTGGGACTCCCATACATTCGCCTCCCTTCCTGCCATTTGTCACCTGTTTGGGACTCAAAATGCTCAATAATTTCGCTACTTGCCGCCGACTCATGAACCCTAAATGCCGAATTCACCTGGGACCTAGCTTCATTCCACTGCTCAAGCTCCGCAAACGACATGTATAACAATTCGTCATCTTCACGAATTTTCAACTGGGCATCGAGCAGCAATAGTTGGTTGTCGACCTCTACCCAGACATGCCGAATACAAAGGTCCATCATGTAACCGCCGATAACATCTTTGCGATTACCTGAACGAGCGATTCGGTCGAGCAGTCCACTCTCTCGAAGCTCCTTGGAGTTGTAACGACGCCCATCAAGGAAGACACCATCCTTGCTTACCTTCAGCTTGATTGGCGTCAGAAAAGCCCGGACAGCATCGTCAATGCTGATTGGGATTCCTAAATTCCTGCCCCGTTCATCGTAGTGCTTCCATAACGCATGTGCCACTGGCGGAATAAATGCTAAATCTCTATCAATTTCTATCCGCGCCGACATGTCTGCCGTGTGGTTATATTTCACCAGCCGAACAATTTCACGCCGGCCCAAAGCAACTGGCGTGTAATCGCTTACAACGTAAGTAGGCTGGCCCTCAAATTTGACGTCGCGAGGATGCGACGACTCGACGGTGGCTTTTGATTGGCCTGACCATGATTCAACGAGATGACGGATGGCAGGCTTAACCTTATCACCGACAAGATTAAGGCTTGAACCAGGCCCTCTATCCACTTTGAAGTGCGCAGGCAAGCCTTGGCTCGGCCACTCCTCTGGCTTGATTTTGATTCCCCAAAGACGGCAGAAATACTCCTTCGGAACAGCCATACAAAACAGCATCATTCGGTATGCAGTCCCGCGCTCTTCTCCGAATGAGAATCCAATCCCAAGCTTGGCCCCACTCGCTAAATCTCTGCTAGTCACCACACACAGCGGCTTGAGCACGCTACCTTCCACGTATCCCTTGGGGCGTTCCGCTGGAAAATAGCCATCCGACTCAACTTTCTCCATGAGATACGCGACGTCAGCCGAATAATTCCCCTTTGAGGGCACCAAACGATTGCGATGGCGAGCCGACCCATAGCGGTTTTTCTGGACGACTTCTATACCAAAGGTTTTCCCAATCTGATAACGAAACTGCCGTAGCGTTGGGAATGGCAAACCCTTAGGATGCATGTAGACCTTCATTCCCGAAGGTTGCTTTACCGCTTTGCAGCCAAACTCCTTGCGCATCGACTCTTCATAGATGGCTTTCATCGACTTACCAAGGGCGAGATATTTTACGTAGGCTTTTTCGCACCGTTTGGCCATTTCCTCAGACATGCCGAAGCCATATCGCTTTCCGTGAGCCTTCGACGGAGCTCCCATTTTCTTTGGTGCTAAACGCTTCCGGTCCCAATGCCCGGCATTGTGAAATGGTGGCAGCAGTGACCAAAAATTGCGGCCAAATGCGATGTAAGTGAGAAGCCACAGGCGAAACCTCGTCTCGTTTTGCGGTGGTGTTGCCCGGCGTGCATATTGGTTTATCGCTCTATCAACATCGTCCGCCGCCAGAATTGCTGGCAGGTCTGCAAGCGCCTGTGCGATATACGTTAAGCGCTGCTCGATGCGCTCGGCATGTAGCCGCGTTCCGCGGAGCCTTCCTCCCTCGCAATCTATCTTTCCTCCCCGCAAGCGCATGACGTCCTTAGCTCCTAGATTTTCACCTTCTAGTGCCTCAAGCCAAGGAGGAAGAGTTGCTTGTGTTGTTGTTGGAACGATTACCTTTCCAACGGCCGCCGCCTCGAATTCACTACTCGACAAGGAAATCAAATGCGCTTGTGGTGCCCCCGTCCCCGACCAACTAAACAGAACTAACAATGCCCTGTCAGAAGAGTGGTCGTTGCACAGAAAATGGTAATGGACATCTTTGAGCAGTGAGGCGAATCCCTCTGTTGCTACAAGGCAGGTTCCAGTTAGCATGGCTCTGCCTCCGAAAACCAATCCCCGTAAACTTCGATGACGTCTTGAGTTTCTGGATTTAGCGGCCGGTCAATCAGGACTGGGCGGAACAGGTCAACCCTGAGCCTTCGTTTCCATATCGCCTGAAAAAGAACATTTCGGCAGTCTTTAACAGAATATTTGCCTGCGCCAGCTAACCTAACAATGAGCTCGAATGCGGGAGCCCCGCTTTCAAGGCAATTCTTGAATCGCTCAGTCAATTCGTCCTGCTCGGCCGACGACAGGGATACGCTTTGGCGATGAGCTAGGAACAGCGTCCGTAGATTGGCGCAAACATGAGGGTCAATGGCATCAGCAGCAAGGAAAACCGTTCGAATCCCGGCGTCCTGGTGATAGGTACGTTCTAGCTCATGTCGTACCAATATGCCGTCGGCCAGTTTCCCTTTGGGAGTTACAAAGCGCTTGCACTCTAACGGGCGTTTGAATGCGTCCTCGCTATCCTTGACTGACCAATTCAGACAGTAGTGCCGGCCATCCTGGGTGCGCATCGCCCAGAGCAAGTCACCGATAAACGGAAAGACCACCCAACGCCAGCCGCCGGGAGCAGCAGCATCCTTGATTTTCACTTTGGATAGCGCATCAAGGTACCCGAGTCTGTCGGCGACATCCACAATACCGGAAAATGGCCGCAAGCCAACCGGGGATGCTGCCTTGAAATTGTGCAGAGGATGAGGCCCCCCTGTACGTGAAAACGCCCTCTGCTCCTGAAGCCCAACAACAGCTGGATGGTATAAACCAAGAATAGCGGCCGAGCATTCAGCCTGCGAGAGCAGATGAACTTCGCGCCCCTCAAGCTTCTCGGGGGTAATCGTCAACGCATGGGATATTGAAGGCGCCTCTCCGCGCACCGCAAGAATTGAGGGAATGTAATCCTTATCCCAAGTAGGATTCGACTGGCGCTTTGAGACGCGTCGAAGGCGAGTTTCATTCGGAGCGCGCTTGGCTCTGGATTTCGCTCTAGGCATGTCATCCGTAGCCTGCGGCCATTGCACCTGAGAAATAGCCTGTCGCTGTGACAAATCGAAGTGTGTTTGCATTTTGGTTATCTCCAAACAACCAATGTCTTGGTGTGGCGCATCCTTTCTTGCCGACATGGCATGAAAAAAGATGCAACAAGGCCTTGACTCGCCCGATTGGTTTGGAGATACTGATTGCGCCAACAGTCAGTATTTCCTGCGCAAGCAGGCGAAGCCGGATAAGCCGAAAGGGGAGTCCGGTTTTTCGTTTCTACATCTTTGTTATTCCTCCTGACGTGATTCTTGGTGACCTGGGCTCACCCCAGTCGAGCTATTAGTTCCTGGACACTGACGATAGAGCCCTGCTTAATCCCGAGAGCCACAGCAATCTGATGGCTTTGTCCTCGAAGGCACTTCCGGCGTCCCTCCAGAACCTGATACACGAGTGAAGTCGAGAACCCCCTGGCTCGCGCCCATTCAGCGACAGAAATCCCGCTATCCTCAAAAACAGCACGTACTAACTTGACAGAATGTATGTTTTGAAGTATATTAAGCACGAATTATCTCCCGATGTGCATGCTATTGCATGCACATTACCACACTTGACCCTACCGGTGTCCACTCTTGGGCAGGGGTTCGTACATGTCCAAACCCATCTCTACAATTCCGGACGGTTTCGGGCTTCGTCTCGCCGAGGAACGAAAGCGGCTGGGGCTCACGCAGTCTGAGTTGGCAGAGGTGGCAAGCATCAAGCGGTTGGCTCAAAGCCAATACGAGCGGGAGAGCAGTTCGCCAACGGTGCGTTACTTAGCTGCAATCGCGCACGCCGGCATCAACCTTCACCAGCTACTCTTCGGTGGCTTGCCTTCGGTCGAACAGCTATCCACGAGCGACCAATATCGCATCGAACGACAGGCGTTTGAACTGGTTGAGGAGCATGTGCAGGCACAACCCGAGGGACTCCTGGGGGCCGAGGCTCGCTTTGCTCTATTTCAACTATTCAAGTCTCAGCTAGCGCAACAAGCACTGGGGCATACACCACACAAGCCTCGCGCGGCTTCCGCCGGCCAAAAAATCGCAGCCTAAATTACATCGCTGCATCTGCGCCGTAAAATGCTGAAAATTGCCTTTCAGGCAAGCAACCCAACCTACCGAATCGCTTAGTCACCGAGCGCCAAGATTGCGCTTGCGGCTGGGTGCAATCCTATGACTATCCTGCCATCAGTGATGCCGGACGAGTTCGTGCTCGGCTATTGGGGACGAATTCACGCCCTCAACTTATATAGTTCACCCAACCAGACGCTGGAAGCGCTGATTGAGAACTTTGCACTCCCGCCAACACGTATTCAACGAGTTGAAGCACTAGCGCTTGCCGCCCAGACAAGCACGCAGCGTTTTGTTCAGAAACACACGCTTATTCCTGTGCTTGCAGCAATATCTCAACATTTTCCAGGCACTCCACACGGTGATGTAAAGATTCCGGAAATCATTAAGCAATCCTGGAAACAGCACCAAAAACCTGGCGCTTACTTTTGTCCCGACTGTTCAGCAGCACAGAAATCTCTATGGGGATTCTCGTATTGGATGAGAAGTCACCAGTTGCTTGGCGTCGACTGGTGCCCCCATCATGGGGCAACCTTAATCGCTTGTGACGACCATGCATTTGTGCGTGGCTGTCCCCAAGAGAAACAGGCCTCATCTCAGCGAGCAGAGCGAGGTCTGGCCTACTGGCCGATATTGGAACGCTACTCGCAAATAATGACGGCATACCTGACCACGAAAAGACGAATTGGTGTGCAAGATGCTTCTAAACCACTTCGCCCAATTGCCGCGTCACGAAACATCAACGCCAGAGGTATTAGCGGGTTCCAGTATCTAAGCGACATTGCCATGGCGCAACTACCAGGCTGGTGGTTAGAAAAGCTGTTTCCATCAATCGCTCATAAGCAAGCAAACACTCCATTCCCTCCGCTCGACAATACAGTCCTATCTGGATTTGCCATGCCGCACGCTTACGCGCTGGCGATGGCACTGCTCTATGAGTCGAGCGAAGAGGCTCTTGCAGGCATGCCACACTAACCCATCGCCACAAAATGTATTAAATTACATACACCACCAAAGCTAAGGGAGGCAGAAGAAGGGAAGTGAACGACGAGGTCTCAAAGTGCGCTGACCTATTCCCAGAAACGCACGATTGCCTGCCTAAACCATTTGCCGGCGAATCGCTCTACAGTTGGTGCGCTCGATACCATCGGCTAAACAGTGGCCATAACCCACGCGGAACGAATCGTCGCTTATTCGGGCATCCGACCGCTGGCCTGCGGCCAGAACTTCCTTTCCGGCTCGGTAGCTTCCAACATAACACCCGTGAGCATCTGGGAAGCCTAGATGACATCCTGAGGCAGCGAACTTTACTTGGGTTCTACGCACCATTTTTGTCTCCAACTTGCATGGCGGAAGTTTCCGAGCACCTTACCCGCGGCAACAACATCGCTGCCCGAGCACTGTTGGGATTGGCAAAGGATGGCCGAGGTACCCGGTCATCGCTATTTTTTTGCCCCGAATGCACCTCAGAACAGATGTCGGCGCACAGCTCTTCCTGGTGGCAAACCAAGCACATGTGGCCAGCTATCAATATCTGCCAGCGGCACGACTGTCTGCTGGTGCAAGTTAAGGACGAATTACTTCAGCGGTCCTCAGCCGATTTCTTCCTGGCACATGAGCTTGATTCATCCTGTCTAACCCAAGCCCCAGATGCCACGAGCAGTCAGAAACCGCTACTCAAAAGCATCGCTAACTGGGCAACGAGCTTGGCTGACCAAATCGATAATGGTTTGGATGAATCAGCCCTGCGCTATACCTACCTCCTTGGGGCCAAGCATCACGGCTGGCTTGCTTTGGATGGTTCTCTTCGCCTGAAAGCATTACAAGAGTCATTTTTATCGGAATGCTCTACGCTAGCCAGTTTTCCTGCATTTCACTTCATAAAAGATGCCACCGGTGTGAACGGAGGCTTCTTGGGCAGCATATTTCGTCAATATCCGGGCCGCCGCCATCCCTCAAAACATTTGGTACTGATGAATTTCCTCTTCGCAGAGCCGGAAGCATTCTTCGACAACTACGCGACGGTTCAAGCTGCCATTGCAAATGATGGCCCTCAGGGCGCCAAGAAATTACTGACCACCAGCAGCCAACAGCTCGTCCAGCTGCTAGAACAATCAGGACATTCCGTCAGCGCCGCAGCGGGGATTCTCAATATTCCACCAGGAGAAGCGCTGGCTCATCTCAATCGCCGGACAGATGTGAGTCGCGTTCGACGGCCACACATTGTCGGCACTCCTCGAGAAAAACAACTGCGCGACATGCTGCTTGAGGGGGAAAATCGAAGTGAAATTGCCCGGGTGCTTTCGTTGCGCCCAGCATTCATTAAGGACTATCTGGCGCAGCATCCAGAGCTCAAAGTTCAATGGGAAACAGCTCATGCCACCAAGGAAACCGAGAAGCACCGCGCCCGATTGCTTGCTGTATTAAACGCCCACCCTGGCATGCCCATCAAAACCATTCGTCGATTGCCTCAGAACGGTTTTCAGTGGCTGTATAACAACGATAGGGAATGGCTACAGGAGATTCTGCCAGCGATTTGGAAACGCTGAATATCAGCATTTCCGCTAACATGTCGTGCGAATAGAATTCAACATAAAAAGAACGACATGAACCACCAATCACTCTCATCATTCATCTGGTCCGTTGCCGACCTCCTGCGCGGCGACTACAAGCAATCCGAATACGGCAAGGTCATTCTGCCCTTTACGGTCCTCCGGCGCCTCGACTGCGTGCTGGAAGCCACAAAGTCTGCCGTGCTGGCCGAGTTCGAGGCCAAGTTTAAAGCGGGGCTCAACCCCGACCCGTTCTTGCTACGCAAATCGGGGCAGAGCTTCTACAACACATCACCGCTTGACCTGAGCAAACTGTTGGGCGACCAGGACCACATCCGCGAAAACCTCTACGCCTATATTCAGGGCTTCTCGCCGGCCGCACGGGACATCTTCGAGCGGTTCGAATTCTTCACCCAGGTCGAGCGCCTGGCCAAGGCAGGGCTGCTTTATCTGGTGACCGAGAAGTTCGCCAATATCGACCTGCACCCGGATGTCGTCGACAACGCCCAAATGGGACTGGTGTTCGAAGAGCTGATTCGCAAGTTTGCCGAAATCTCCAACGAGACCGCAGGGGAGCATTTCACTCCCCGCGAGGTTATTCGACTGATGGTGAACCTGCTGTTCATCGAGGACGACGATGTGCTCACCTCCGGCAATGCCGTGGTGCGTACCCTGTACGACCCGACGGCCGGGACCGGCGGCATGCTCTCGGTAGCCGGGGAGTACCTGCTCGAACACAACTCTGCGGCTCGACTCACCCTGTTTGGCCAGGAACTCAACGACGAGTCGTACGCCATCTGCAAGGCCGACATGCTCATCAAGGGCCAGGACGTGGCAAACATCGTCGTCGGCAACACCCTCTCCGACGATGGCCACAGTGGTCGCAAGTTCGACTACATGCTGTCCAATCCGCCTTTCGGCGTGGAATGGAAGAAGGTCGAGAAGGAAGTCCGCAAGGAATACGAGCAGAAGGGCTTCGATGGTCGCTTCGGCCCCGGCCTGCCACGCGTATCGGACGGCTCCATGCTTTTCCTGCTGCACCTCATCAGCAAGATGCGTCCGGCCGTCGATGGCGGTAGCCGCATTGGCATCGTCCTGAATGGTAGCCCGCTGTTCACTGGCGGTGCTGGGAGTGGCGAAAGCGAAATTCGCCGCTACGTGCTGGAAAACGACTTGGTCGAAGCCATCATCGGCCTGCCCACCGACATGTTCTACAACACGGGAATTGCCACCTACGTCTGGATACTCTCCAACAAGAAGCCGGCTGCCCGCAAAGGCAAGGTCCAGCTTATCGACGCCAGTGCCTTTTGGCAGAAGATGCGTAAAAGCCTGGGTAGCAAGCGCAAGGAGATGAGTGACGAGCACATCGCCAAAGTCACCCAGCTGTTCGGCGAATTCATCGAGGCCGAGGAGGATGGCAAGCCAATCTCCCGCATCTTCAACAACGCCGACTTCGGCTACACCACCATCACGGTCGAGCGCCCGCTGCGCGACGAAGCTGGCAATGTCGTGCTCGGCGCCAAGGGGAAGCAGAAAGGCAAGCCGCAGCCGGATTCGGCGCTACGCGATACCGAGAATGTCCCGCTCAACGAGGACATTGACACTTACTTCGCCCGCGAAGTGCTGCCTCATGCGCCGGATGCCTGGATAGATACCGAGAAATCCAAGGTGGGCTACGAAATCCCCTTCAACCGCCATTTCTACGTCTTCACCCCGCCGCGCAGCCTGCATGAGATTGATGAGGAACTGAAGGCGGTCGCGGCCAACATCACCAAGATGCTGGAAGGGCTGGCAGAATGAGCTTGCCGAGGTACAAGGGGTACAAGGACAGTGGCGATTTAATACTGGGACAAATACCAGAACACTGGGCCTTCTGTCCTTTAAAAGCTGTTGTTGATTCAGATAATTCAGGTTGCTATGGAGTTGAGCCAGAGGGGGCGGAGATTCAACTTCCTGTTGCGACAACCGCACAGATTGATTCACGAGGTCAATTCGACGTTGCCAATATGCCAATGCGAGGATTCACAGAGGCAGAGGTTCGTCGATACGGATGTTCTGCCGGGGACATCCTGGTCGTGAAATCAAGTGGCTCTGCAACCAACATAATTTCTGGCAAATCAGGGATTGTTGATAAGGCAACCGAAAAATTCGTCTTTAGCAACTTCCTTCTGCGCATCAAGCCGCACGCAGAAGATGTGTTGCCAAGCTACTTGTACAGGGTAATTTCTTCCAGCCTGACACGTGAGCGAGTACAGCTCATGTGTTCCAGCACGACATATCCGAATTTGAAAGTAGGGGAATACATCTCAGCAACAATACCGTTACCCCCAATAGCCGAACAAACGACCATCGCCACCTTCCTAGACCGCGAGACCGGGAAAATCGACGCCCTGATTGCCGAACAGGAAATGCTCCTTGCCCTGCTCGCCGAAAAGCGCCAGGCAACTATTTCCCATGCTGTCACCAAGGGCCTGAATCCGGATGCGCCGATGAAGGAGTCCGGTGTGGCGTGGCTGGGGAAGGTGCCGGAACATTGGGAGATACTAAAAGGCGCGCGGATTGGCACACTCTTTGGCTCAGGCCCTGTGGCTGAGGACGAAGTTCACGAAGAGGGCTCGGTGCCGTTCATTAAGGTTGGCTCACTTTCCGCTGAAGGGTTTGAAATAGCCAATTGGAATTGGCACGTCAGTGAAGCTACAGCCGGACGCCTCAATCCTTATAGTGAGTTCGTTGTTTTCCCGAAGCGCGGTGCAGCGATATTCCTGAACAAGGTGAATATTGTGAAATGCCGAGCCTTAATTGACCCAAATCTGATGGGCTGGAAGATTCGGCAGAGCATTTCCAGTGCGTATGTCGCGTACCTCCTTACTGTTCGTAAACTCCAGGAATTGGCAGATGTATCCACCGTACCCCAAATCAATAACAAACACATCGAGCCGGAAAAGTTCCCTATACCCCCACTGAGTGAACAAGAGGCCATCGTTGAGTTTGTCTCAACTGGGTGTCAAAAGATTGATGCTCTCAAAGCCGAATCCGAGCGCGCCATTGCCCTTCTGAAAGAGCGCCGCTCAGCACTCATCGCCGCCGCAGTCACCGGCCAAATCGACGTGCGCGGCCTCGTCACCGAACCGGAGGCCGCTTGATGGCTGCCCTGCACCAGGAAATCCACTTCGAGTCCGCCATCTGCACTCACCTCGGCCAGCATGGGTGGCTGTATGCCGAAGGTGATGCCGCCCATTACGACCGCCAGAGCGCCCTGTTCCTGCCCGACCTGCTGGCCTGGGTGGAGAGTACCCAGCTGGAAAGTTGGCAGGCGCTGACCAAGACCCACGGCGCAGGCCTGCCCAAGGTGCTAGCCGAGCGGGTACGCAAATGCCTCAACGAGCAGGGCACGCTGGAAGTGCTGCGCCGAGGCGTCGAGATGGTTGGTCTCAAGAAGCCGCTTTTCCTGGTGCAATTCAAGCCGGCCCTGGGCCTCAACCCAGCCATCCAGGCCGCCTACGAAGCCAACCGCTTGCGCGTGGTGCGTCAGGTGCATCACTCGCTCAACAACGCCAACGAGGCGGTGGACCTGGTGCTGTTCGTCAATGGCATCGCCGTGGCCACGGCTGAACTGAAATCCGACTTCACACAGAGCGTTGGCGATGCTGTCGACCAGTACCGTTTCGACCGTCATCCGCAGCCCAAGGGCGGCCACGTCGAACCTCTGCTGGCTTTCCCTGGCGGCGCACTGGTGCATTTCGCCGTCAGTCAGTCGGAAGTGATGATGAGCACCAAGCTGGCTGGCACCAGCACCGTATTCCTGCCCTTCAACCGGGGTAATGCCGGTGGTGCGGGCAATGTGCCCAATCCCTTCGGCTTCGCCACCCATTACTTGTGGGAGGAAGTCTGGCAGCGCGATAGCTGGCTGGAAATCCTTGGCCGCTACCTTATCGGCAAGCGCAACGACAAAAAGCAGCTCACCGGCCTCATCTTCCCCCGTTATCACCAGCTCGACGTCACCCGGAAGCTGGTCGCCGACGTACTGGAGCAAGGCCCTGGCGAGCGCTACTTGATTCAGCATTCGGCGGGCTCCGGCAAGACCAACTCGATTGCTTGGTCCGCTCATTTCCTCGCCGACCTGCACGATGCGGCGCACCAGAAGGTTTTCGACAGCGTACTGGTGGTGTCCGACCGCACCGTACTGGACGCTCAGTTGCAGGAAGCCATCTTTGATTTTCAGCGTACTACCGGCGTGGTGGCAACCATCACTGATGAGCATGGCAGCAAGAGCAGCCAGCTTGGCCAGGCGCTCAAGGATGGTAAGAAAATCATCGTCTGCACCATCCAGACCTTCCCCTTCGCCCTGGAAGCGGTCCAGAAGCTCGCTGCCACCGAAGGTAAGCGCTTCGCAGTGATTGCCGATGAAGCGCACAGCTCGCAGACCGGCGAAGCCGCCGCCAAACTGAAGCAATTGCTCTCTGCCGAGGAATTGCAGGAACTCGCCGACGGCGGCGAGGTGGATACCGAAACCGTATTGGCTGCCCAGATGGCCGCCAAGGCCAGCCAGGAAAAGAACATCACTTACCTGGCCTTCACCGCCACGCCCAAGCAGAAGACTCTGGAGCTGTTCGGCCGCAAGAACGCCGACGGCCTGCCCGAACCCTTCCACGTCTATTCCATGCGCCAGGCCATTGAGGAAGGATTCATCCTCGATGTGCTGAAGAACTACACTACCTACAAGATGGCCTTCAAGCTCGCCCACAACGGCGAGGAATACGACGAGCAACAGGTCGAGAAATCGGAAGCCCTGAAGGGCATCATGCACTGGGTGCGCCTGCACCCTTACAACATCAGCCAGAAGGTACAGACCGTCGTCGAGCACTTCCGCGAGAACGTGCAGCCGCTGCTGAATGGCCAGGCCAAGGCCATGGTGGTGGTGAGCAGCCGCAAGGAAGCCGTGCGCTGGCAAAAGGCCATCAGTGCCTACATTGCCAAGCAGCAATACAAGCTCGGCGTGCTGGTCGCCTTCTCTGGCGAAATCAACGACCCGGACAGCTACCCGGAACCGGTCAGCGAACACAGCAAACTGCTGAACCCCGGCCTCAAGGGCGACATCCGCGAAGCCTTCAAGGCGCCGGATTATCATCTCCTGCTGGTAGCCAACAAGTTTCAGACGGGTTTTGACCAACCGCTGCTCTGCGGCATGTATGTCGACAAACGATTGGCCGGCATCCAGGCGGTGCAGACACTGTCCCGCCTCAACCGCGCCCATCCCGGCAAGGACACGACCTACATCCTCGACTTCGTCAATGAACCGCAGGACGTCCTGGCCGCCTTCAAGACCTATTACGAGACTGCGGAACTCGAAGCCAATACCGACCCGCATCTGGTTCTCGACCTGCGGGCCAAGCTGGATGCGACCGGTTACTACGACGGCTTCGAGGTCGACCGTGTAGCGGAAGCCCAAACCAATCCGAAGGCCACCCAGGCCCAGCTCAGCGCTGCCATCGCTCCGGTGGCCGACCGTCTGCTGAAACGCTATAAGGCCGCGCAACACGACAATGCAACCGCTGAAGCCAACCACGACGAAAAAGCCACCCAGGCCGCCAAGGACATCATGGCCGCGCTGACCCTGTTCAAGGGCGACATGGGCGCCTTCAACCGGCTGTATGCCTTCCTGTCGCAGATTTTTGACTACGCCAACACGGACATCGAGAAGCGCTATCTCTTCTTCAAGCGCCTCATTCCTTTGCTCGACTTCGGCCGCGAACGGGAAACCGTCGACCTGTCCAAAGTGACGCTGACCCACCACACCCTGAAGAACAAGGGTCAGCAGACCCTGGACCTTAAACAAGGTGAAGCGCAAAAGCTGCCGCCGATGACCGAAACCGGCAGCGGTACCCTGCACGACAAGGAAAAGGCCTTCCTCGATGAAATCATTCAGAAGGTAAATGGCCTGTTCGAGGGCGAGCTATCGGACAACGACCAGTTGGTCTATGTGAACGGTGTGCTCAAGGGGAAGCTGCTCGAGAACGACACATTGGTGCAGCAAGCTGCCAATAACACCAAGGAGCAGTTCGCTAATTCCCCCGACCTGTCGCAGGCCATTTTGCACGCCATCATGGATGCACTCGATGCACATACGGCGATGAGCAGCCAAGCGCTGAATTCGCAGCGTATTCAGGATGGTCTGAAGGATACGTTGCTGGGGCCTGCGCAGCTTTATGAGGCGCTGCGTGCTAGAAGCCAACCTACGTTTGATAGCCGGCTGTAATTGGAATCGGGGCTAGGAAAAGCCTTTGTTGAATATAGTACAGGGAGAACAAGCTTGAACTCCACGCATGAAACACTGACTTTGGCCGGTGTGAAACCGAAAAAGGAAAAACGCTTTCTCGCGGAGGGGCGTTACCTGATTTCAGGCAGTGCCCGCTCCGGCGGCATTGCTTCTGTCTATCGTGCTTTTGATACAGAACAGGAGAAGCATGTCGCTCTTAAGGTATTTCGTCCTGCAAACGGGACAGACCCGATTGTTGAGGAGTCCTTCAGGCGCGAAACGCAGGCTCTTTCGGACCTAAAGCATCCGAATATTGTCCAGATATTCGATTCGGGCTTCGATGAAGACTCTGACGAACATTACATTGCTATGGAGTGGGTCGATGACGACTTAGAAAGCGTTATCGGTCGCAGCAGGTTTGAAAGCTGGGATACTTTTTTCAACAAGGTGGGGAGACAGGTTCTTGAAGCTCTGGCGTTTGCCCACTCTCACCGGACTGTTCATCGGGACATCAAGCCATCCAACATACTCGTCACGGCAGAGGGGGTAGTCAAAGTATGTGACTTTGGCATCTCAAAAATCCGAAATTTCTTGGAGCCGGGCGTCACCCTTGCACATTTTGCGTCCTTTCCTTTCGCACCACCGGAAATTGATGATGGAAGCTACAGCTATAGTCGGGATGTATTTGGATTCGTAGCATTAGCCGTAGCAGCGCTCTCTGACGCAAAAATCGAAACCCACAGAAGTCTCGTTTCTGAGCTCGAGCAGCTAAAGGTTGATGAGCCACTGAAGCGTTTGCTGCGCCGTGCATTATCAATTGAGAATCCCGCAGAGCGCCAGGTGAATGCGGCTGTACTGCTTGCAGAGTTGGATAGGCTTGTACCACCTCTGCCCTGCGCGAAGAAGGGAAAAATCCTTATCGGGATTACGACGAAGGTTAAGAAGATTTTCGAGTATGACCTTGCGCTGAAATCTGACAGTGAAGTTCAAAAATTTGTTGAAAATGACTTGGTATCTGCATCTTATGTGCATGAGCCAGGAGAACCCCGCCCGGGACCAGATGGTTCTCCTCCTCTAGGTAAGACAATACGACTTCTTGGCAGCCGCTACGGCTATATCGCCATCATGGCTCCGCCTGCCGGAGACAAACTCCTACTTGTTTCTGCACTGGAGCAGTCGTCTTCCGAGGCTGAGCGCAATAGGGAAGAGGCTGCAATTTCCGAATATGAGTTTTGCCTGTCCGGGATTTTACCGACCGTATCTAGTGGAAACATTGCCAAGCTTCAAGATGAACTTTCAGTGTTCGGCGCAGACCAGAAAGCCGCTCGCGTTGAGCGACAGAAGCAGGCAATTTACCGTACTTGGCTTGATTTGCTGAGCGCGAAAACAGAACTTGAGCGTCAACGAAAACGTCGTTTTAGTTATTCGGATTACGAGGTATCGGCAGGTGTAATTCGCTTTTCTTTAGCCTTATCGTCAGATGCGATGGCTCTGGCTGACCAAGATGTCCAAGTGGACATTGGAGCCGGCGATTCTTTTTCCGGGACTGTTGTTTCTGTCGGTGATGCAAATGTATTGGTTCAGCCAGGAGAACGCAACCGAGTAGAAGCCGGTGCCTTGCCTAAACAAGGTGTCCTTGTAGTAGACACATCAAAGGCTGATGTAGCACTGGACCGCCAAAGAACCGCAGTTGATGCTGTCCGATACGGCCGAGCAGTAAATCCCCTTCTCGGTGATTACATTGTGGCTCCAGAGGAAGTGCCGGTTCCTATCCCGACCGATGTTAATTTCATTCAGTCCGCGATGGACGAGAACAAGCGAGATGCAGTGCTGACAGCCATGTCGGAGGCTCCCTTGATGCTTGTCCAGGGACCGCCAGGAGCGGGCAAGACAACTTTTATTACCGAGGTTGTTCTTCAGACTTTGCGCAGGAATCCGAATGCGCGGGTTCTCTTGACTTCGCAAACACACGTTGCCTTGGACAACTCACTGGAGCGGATTCTCAAAGAGAGCAACCAAGAGGTTCGAGCAATCCGCATCGGGCACGAGAGCGACGAGCGTATTGCAGAAAAAACGAAAGCACTGTTGATTGACCGCAAGTTGCCGGCAATGCGCAAGAATGCCTTAGCTAAGGGCAAGGAGTTCATTGAAAACTGGGCACAGGCGAGTGGTGTCGACCTTAATAGCACTCGTATGGCAATGGCGCTGGAGAGGCATGCGGGCCTCAGGGAGCGTTTGGAGGTGGTTCAAAGCCAGATTTCGGACATTGAGCAAACATTAAGCAAAGACAAGAAATCCTTGGAAGCCGATGTCCGGGCAGACATCGAGGAACTCCAATCAGAGTTGATTCGAGAACAGGACGCTCTGGAAAAGGACTTGAAAGAGTCGTTGAGCGAATTAAGGAAACATGAGGCTGACAAGGATGCTCTTGCGCATTTTGCCGAGTGTAGCGCCTCAGAATTGAGGTCATGGGCTAACAGCTACGTCGCAGATTCAAAACAGGTAAGCCAGCTCCGAAAACTGCTTGCCGTGCACTCCGAATGGGAAGTTCGCTTTGGGCGTAGTCCCCAATTTAAAGCAGCATTGGTGACACAATCGCAGGTAGTCGCAGGTACGTGTCTTGGTGTGATGTCTGTTCCAGGCAGGAATGAAATCACCTACGATTTGTGTATCGTTGACGAGGCCTCAATTGCAACTCCAACAGAGGTTCTTGTGCCGATGGCACGGGCAAGAAGAACCATCCTCGTTGGCGACGACAAACAGCTCTCACCTTTTCAGGACCCGGAATTGCAGACGTCCGGGATACTTCAGCGGTTTTCTTTGAGTGTTGCCGACCAGAAAGCGACATTATTCAATCACCTCCGCGATGGATTACCAAAGGAGCTGAAGAAAGCCCTTTCGATGCAGCATCGCATGCTGCCTGCTATCGGTAATCTGATTTCTGCTTGTTTCTATGATTCAGAACTCAAGAGCGCAGACCGCACTCCTCTTGGCTGGCTAGACAGGACGCTCCCTCGCCCGGTGACCTGGTTTTCAACGAGCCAGTGTGTCGGCAAGGCCTCCAAACCAGCAGGAACTTCGCAGTGGAATGGCCTGGAGGTCAAATTGATTTCCGATTTGCTTGGCCGCATTGATTTCGAAATGCGCCATGGCAAGGCGAAAGGAAAGCAAATGTCTGTCGCGGTCTTAACCGGATATGGCGAACAACGTGTGCGCTTACATGCTGCAATTCAAAACAAACGGCACGACTGGAAGGCTTTCTCGGAAATTTATGTAAATGTGGTCGATGCATTCCAGGGGCGAGAAGCCGATATTCTCATTTTCTCGGTTACGCGCTCAGATGTTCGTGGACTGGGCTTTTTGAAGGAAATGGAACGCATCAACGTTGCGCTGTCCCGTGGCAAGGAATATTTGGTGATTGTGGGTGACCATCAGTTCTGCCAAGAGGCTGAGGGACGCCAAAATCCTCTAAAGAAAGTAATTGAATACATCCAAGGAAATCCTCAGGACTGCGTACTGGAAGAGGTGAGCCAATGATTCTTGAACAGGTTCTCGAGGAGGCAGCCTACGCCCGCCCGGGATATTCACTTGTTTCCTTTAAGGAAGCAGCTCTCCCAAACTATCTTCTTACCACCAGACTGCTGACACTGGAGAAGAAAAACTTGGGGCCGATTGAGGAAGCCTGTCTTGGTGCAATTGATGCAGGTTTGGGAGACCCAGAGGATATTTCAACTTTCTTGGGGCTTCCGCGAGTGGTCCTGAATAGTGTTTTGGCCGGGCTTAACACAACCGAGTGCATTAACTACTCACGCCCTACCGAATTGGTCGATGCTGCGGTTACTTTGACCGAAAAAGGTAAGAGTACGTTAGGGTCGATGAAAGAAGTTGTCCCCCAGGAAAGTGTCGTTAAATTCTTCTTTGACCCGTATCTACGCAAGATTCGACTTGTTCCGACTGAGTCGTTGTATAAGCCCCGAGAAATAAAAGAGAAGGGTTGGTTTGAAGTGCCGCTTTGCGGTGCCAAGCGTCCTGAGGTCGAAGATGTTCCGCTCGGGGACATCGACAAGGTCCTGCAACGGTTGAGCCGCAAAGATGGTGGAAGTAGAGAGTTGCTCGCGGCTCGTCGAATTGAGCGTCGCGAGATGCATTTCTTGCCCTGCATCCTACTCTTTTACCGCTCCCAAACAGGCAATGAAATTCAAGTGGCCTTCTATCTTGAAGAAGGTTTTTCACTGGAACATGAGAATGCGTTCCGCGAACTTGGTGGACCAGAACAAGCTGGAGCCAAGCATGCCCTTGCTCCTCCGGAAATTCCCCAGCTTGAAGATTTAGTTGCTGGAGTTAGTGAGCAAGACAAGGTCGCGGAATTGCTAACGATTGAACGGGAGGTCGCGACCCAGATTGCAATTGAAAGTAGTGGTGGCGCTCAAGCAACCGCAAACCTAGCTGAAATGGGGGGGGTGGCCGAGGCTGTTGCGCAGTCACCTGCTATTGCTCGTTTACGTTCGATGACCCAACGATGCATCAGGATGCATGAGCACCCAAAACTTCTCAGAAAGGCACTTACAGAAACCGCAGAGCGACTGCTTATCGTTTCACCGTGGATAACACACCATGTGGTTAACAGCATGTTCGTGATGTCTTTGGAGGCACTGCTGCGGAACGGCGTAGAGGTAATGATTGGCTACGGCCTTGCAGATGAAGAGGGGGCAAGGGGTACGGACAAAGCAAAACAGAAACCCACGATTACTTTCGCTGCGGAACGGGAACTGTCAGGTATCCAGAAGAAATTCGATAACTTCAAACTGGTGTTTTTGGGAAACACGCACCGAAAGCTTCTTGTGTCCGATGATAAGTTTGCCGTTGTTACGAGCTTTAACTGGTTATCGTTTAGTGGAGACCCCAGCAAAAAGCCACGTGATGAATTCGGCTTTCTAGTCACAGAGCCTGATGGCGTAGAGGGAATCTTCCAGGATGGATTGGAACTGCTCTCGAAGGGATACCACGGTCCGGCGTCAGGAAAGCCACTCGGTTCTAAAAAAGTTTGAACGTGGCGGCCAATAGCCAATTGACCGACAAGCTTTAAAGAATATCCACGAATAGAGAAGGGGGGCCACGCCCCCTTCCTTGTTTATCCGACAGACTTAATTGTCTTCCGACAGACTTAATTGTTTCCTATCAGTTTGCCGCGCTTACCAGCTCGGCTCACGCTCCGGCGTCGCGGTAATGCGGTGAA
>ERZ1645187.1371-NODE-1371-length-22462-cov-57.633016_pt1 | contig 22462 bp, 12 predicted proteins | sample MGYA00575352_ERZ1645187 | MGnify/ENA primary metagenome ERZ1645187 (study PRJEB40837, sample SAMN11349314) | freshwater sediment metagenome | isolation source: river sediment | host: Sediment | place: India: Wazaribad , New Delhi | collected 2017-02-21 ... | reverse complement strand
TATAATATGCTGCCGGGCACGTTAGGTAGTACTCTTGATTTGAGTAAATGGATAGGTGTGCAATTAAATAATTACGCGTCTGGTGCGGCAAACGCCATTCTTTCTTACCCGAATGTTGTACATGCACAACTATTTCCGGATGACAAGTATTTGTTCGAATTTAAACCAATGGTTATAGAAACAATGTCAGTGAATTTTACTCCTAGTGGCACACCTTCGTTCTTCCGAGACATTAATGGTGCCCCAGTAGAAGTAGTACTAACAATTCGACTTAAAGAAATCGAGATCTGGCTTAAGGAACATGTAAGATAATGGCCGAGACATTCTTTAGTAAATTTCCCACTATCAAGTATAGTAATAGTACAGTAACTGATATAACACGCAGATATGCGGTTAGAAGTACTGTGCTCAATAATCCTAATCTATTCTATTCTTATGATATGGTCGATAATATTCGCGCCGATCAAGTAGCGGATAACTATTATAAAGATTCGCGAATGGATTGGTTGGTATATATGTCTAGTGGCATAGTTGATCCATATTCTCAGTGGTATTTGCAGCCTGCTGATTTCGATCGCATGCTTAAAAAGAAGTATGCAACTAATGATATCGATAGATTAAATCGTCGTATTAAATATTATCGAAACAATTGGTATAATGATGAACATAAGTCTGAAGACGAATATAATACTATGATAGCACAAAACCCAGTGCTGGTAAAGTATTGGGAACCATTTTACCAAGATACTCCTTATCCTCTTTATTATCGAAGAAAGCAACTTGATTGGGTTATTAATACAAACTACGTAATGAGATACAGAGTAACTGGTTACCCATCCACTCATTTCGTAGAAGATGAAATTATTACTGTATCTTTCAAAGATGCGCATAATAGTGAAGGTCGCGGCCAAGTTGTTATGGCCAACTCCACTTACGTAACACTACAACATATGGTAGGAAATACTATTCCGGTTGCTCATGGAACTATTAATGCCAATTCAAAATTGACGTCAGAGGTTACTGGTAAATCTATACGGTTTACTTCAGGCACATTGCTACATAATAATTTATCAGACATAGAAGTAACATACTGGGACCCAGTGTCATATTATGAGTATGAAACTGATATTAATGAACAAAATAGGTCTATTCAGTTATTAGATAGTGGATATGTAGATCAAGTTGTGCATGAAATTGAGAGTTATAATAAAAAGGTTCTAAAATGAATATATCAGGCGCAGGCGATGCGGTAGTTGATGCATTACTAGTTATGAGTCCTCGCGGTGTCGCCAGTTTTGCACATCTAGTTCAACATATTTCAGTATTTGAAAGTATATTTCAACCTGCAGTAGTGGCGGATATTACTATCCTGGATTTTGATAGTGTTATCGGTAATATGATTCTTGTGGGTGATGAAACTGTATATTTACAATTTTCTTCTAACCGAGGAACAGCAGAATATAATTTTGCATTAAACCAGGTTGATGGAATTGAATCCCCATCAATGAAATGCTATTCTTATATTTTAAGATGTGTGTCTATTGAAACATTATACGCCAAGACTAATTATGTTCAGAAGAGTTATGAGACCCTAATTAGTTCTATGGTGGCAGATATTCAATCGACTTATTTGCAGAGTTCACGTTCTATATATACAGAACCGACAGATGGCCCGCAGCGCATAGTAATTCCTAACTATAGTCCATATCAAGCTATTGACATGTTGAGAAGACGTTCAGTATCAGCCTTGAACAAATCTTCCATGTTCATATATTATGAAACACAGAAACAGTTTAATTTCAGAACTATTGAAGGGTTGTTTCAACAGGGAATCACTAAGACTTATTTTCAGTCAGACACAGTTGGTCAGAGTATTAATATCGATATTACAGACAATATTCTCGCCTATACCGTTCCTCAATTGACGAGCTCTATAGACCGCATCAAGTACGGCATGAAAAAGAGAGTCATTCAATTCAATTTCCGCACTCATAAGTTTGACATGAAGGATGTTGACACTGCTGATACGTCAATGACGTCTGGCGGAACTGGCTCTTATAACAGTGCAGAGTTCATTGCTAAGTTTGCGTCGGGGGCAAAGATTCCACCATTTACTTTTGTTCCGACAGACACCAGTGCAAGACCTGTAACAGGAATCAGTGAAGCATCAGCTAACTTTGATAGTTACTTGGCCACATTAATGCAAAATGTAATGACAATTAAATCTTTCGGTGATCCTAATATAGTTGCTGGAGATTTAATATACCTAGCTATACATGAAAAAAATTCTACTACTGATCGTCGCGAGCTAGACAAATTATTATCAGGTAAATTCATGATTACTCGATTACATCATGAAATAGGAAATGCCGCGGCAACACCTAGGTATACAAATACATTGGAATTAGTTAAGGGTGGCTTGGAGAACGGAGTATGACAGATAAGAAATTAGGTTGGGTTGACAATGCGTTCATTGGATATGTAACAAATGTTAAAGACCCAGATCAATCTGGTAGAGTACAGATTAGAACGTTTGGTTATAATGACGATAAAACTAATATCAAAGATGAACATTTGCCATGGGGTCTACCTAAGCAAAGTGTAAGAAGTGCTGCTCTCGGCCACTTCGGTGAGTCTCCTTTAGGCCTTTTAGTCGGATCTAAAGTATACGGTCACTTTATTGATGCCGATCGCCAGATCTTAATGATTGATGGAAGCTTTGGAAAATCTGGTGATCCTGTTGGTACTACTACAGTGGGTAATAAAGAACAGATTGATAGAACAAAAGGTTCTATCCCTATGGGTAGCCAAGATCCGAAGGACGGGCAAGACCCGGAGCCGCGTAACCCTGCGTCTAAGTTGTATGATCGCAGATATACTATTGATGACTGGAACGACCCTACTAAACAGGCCTTGATTGAAAAGGAAGGTTGGCCGGATGCTAATACAGGTCCGATCAATAGTGAAGAAGTCAATAAAAAACTTAAGCAACCAGACGTACCAACAACAGCTAGTGCAAGTAAATCTGATAAATCTGATATAGCAGATATAATCAGAAGAGTGGATCCACAAAATCTCGGCGCATCTTTACCTAATATGATTGCAAATTTTGCATATATACGCGAAGTTATGTCTTTGTTTAGTGTAGTCGGTCAGACAAACATGTTGTCTTCTATTATAAGTACTGCCGCGCAAATGATTGCGGGTCAGGTGGGTCTGCAGCAATTGATGGCTGGTCTTGTTGGTCTATTGCGTTCTGGGATCCTGACCGAGAGCCAATATCTTGCAATATTACAAGCAACGTCAACTATTGATCAGTTACTAGTTAATGATAAGTTACCTAAATTAACTTTCGTTGTACCTCAAATAAGTAATGAAAACCGTAAACCGGCTGTAATTGTAGCTATTGCGCCTCCCCATTATGTTCAAGTTTATTATACTTTAACAACAGATCCATACCCGGGTTATATTGAATGGGTCGATGAAAATACCGGGACCAAAGTATATACCATAAGAGGCTCTTTACCTCTATTCTCTTCTCCGACAGAGCATGCTGTATACATTGGTGCGCAAGCACTTAGTTCTGTGCTGAGCAATGTTTGCAATCAAATAGCGTTACCCACCGGACAATTATCAGTTGTCCTTCCTACAGCTATGATTAATCAGTTAACTGGTGCGTTAAACACCGCATTAAATTCTGCTCAAATGCAGGCAATTGCAAGTGTGTTGGGTGGAGGTATTACCCTAACTAATATTATATCCCAGGCATCAAATATAATTCCTAAGTTAGCAGAAGGTATTAATCAGATTGCAAATGGACATTTACCTACTTCAATATTGCCAAACGGTGGGGCTGCAGTCAATGAAACCATGCAGCAATATACTAAGAACCAAGCACTTCTTAAGAAGAAAAGAGACAAAGCAAAGAGAGCACTGGAACCAAAAACATCCGATCAAGAAGATACACTTAAGAAGTATGCAGACCAAACAGCTCTAGAAGATCTTAAGAAGTTTAGTCCAACTACACCTCCTTATGAACACCATTGGCCATTAGCAGGAACGTGATATGAAAGCCAAGAAATACGATCCTAATACTAAACATCCCAATATTGAGTTTAAGGGAAAGTATCCCAATCTCTGGGTGGATACTTTCCCTGATGGTCACCAGGTATTACGGTCTCTACAACCAGGCCAAGAAAGTTTCTTTACTATTGAACCTTCTGGTAACTATACGGGCCACGGCCCAGATGGTCAGAAAGTATCTGTTACAGTAGATAAAGAGCACGAATACGGAGCAGATGGCAAAAGCTCAACACTTGATGGACACAGCGACAGTAAAGTTGCCGGCACATCAAGAACCAACACGGATGGCTCAACAAATAGTGAAACTGGTGGCAATAAGTATGAAGGTGGAGGTGGCCTCCATATAAGTGGTTCACGCGATTCAAAAATGGACGCTTCCACAGGAGGTGATCATTTTCAAACCACGTCAGGAAATATAGCATCAGACCACGATGGAAACAAACATCAAAATATATCTGGTGATGTTGTTGATCAGATACATGGTAATAAAGTAACGATTGTTGGTGGTGATATTGCAATAAATAATCAAGGTGGCAGTGTAGACTTTAAACTTGATAAGGGCAAGTATAGATTGAAAGCTGCAGATGAAATAGTAATAGATAGCGACACAAAAATTACATTGAAGGTAGGTGGTAATTCTATTGTCATGGACTCTTCTGGTGTAGTTGCAACTGTAAATAGTTGGAAGTTTGTAAAGGCTTAACATGGCATATAGTCACCGCCAGGATGATAGTAGAATATGTGGTGCTACCACTATAGTTGTGGGGCAGGATTTTGTTACTGTTGAAGGTAAATTATGGGCTGTGGAAAATGACCCAAACACTGACGGGGGCGGTGGGTTGATTCACAGTCAATCATACGTAACGATTGACGGGGGATTGGTTATATTGGCAGGAGATAGCGCTGCACCAGATAGTTTGTGTCCAATACCCCCTCATTGTGGTCCCTCTGCAGCTGGGTTTAGTAATTTAGTCGACGTATCATAGTAAATAGGGGCATCAATTGACCACGAGAGCAGATAAAATAAAACAAAATCAACAACCAAGGGAATTCTTTTCTGATTTCTTTGATAGCTTTGCTCGACATCCCATCACAGATGCACTGGCGCGTGCCGTCAATACTAATGCCATTAATCAATCAATCAGAAATTTAGTACTTACTAACCGCGGAGAAAGACCGTTTGAGCTGGATATCGGTTGTGATATTAATAAAGCTTTATTTGAATTAAATGACTACATTACCGCCCAAAATATTAAGCTATATGTTAGAGATACTTTAACACAATATGAACCGCGCATTGAAGTCAAAGATATAGTTGTTGAATATGGTACAGATGAGAACACATTTAAACTAACGATTGTATATTATATACTAAATACAATGACCCTTTCTTCTGTAGACCTGCTTATTAAACGGATCCGATAAATGGCTGCAAATAATAGCCTTTCACTTGCCTCACTCGATTTTGATGCTCTTAAGGCAGATTTCAAAACATATCTGTCTTCGCAGAGTATTTTTCGGGATTATGATTTTGAAGGTGCAAATATTAACGTATTGCTGTCTTTACTTGCCTACAATACGTATAAGAACGCGTTCATGCATAACATGCTAATGTCAGAAGCCTTCATGGATTCTGCACAATTGCGTTCGTCTATAATTTCACATGCGAAGAATGTTAATTACCTACCCTCCTCTAGAACTAGTCCTGTTGCAGTATTAGAATGCACATTTGAAACAACTACCACCGGTAGTTTTTTGATCCCTAAAGGAACAACCTTTGCTGGTACAAATTCGAATGGAACATTTACGTTCGTTACAGATAAAAATCATACTCTAGTATCAACGAGCAACACATTCGTTATCAGTGATTTGGAAGTTTACGAAGGATCATATATTAACGAGTCATTTATAGTCAACTATGAAGATGAGGCTCAACAATTTACACTATCAAATGATACCGTTGATATTAATAGTATTCAAGTCACGGTATATGAGAATGATGGTGCCACGGAACTTCCATATGTTCAGTACACGCATCTTTATGATGTAGGACCAACAACACGCGCTTACTTCTTGCAGGCAAATGATAACCAATATGATATTGTATTTGGAGATGGTGTATTTGGCCGTAAACCATTAAACGGGGCAACTATACTAGTCACGTATAGAGTTACTCATGGTTTGAGTGCAGGTAAAATTAATAGTTTCCGTATCAGCGATGATTTGGGGGCGTTAAATAATTGTGAAATGACCGCGACGGTTGTAACAATTGAAAGAGCCACATCAGGAGCAGAGCGTGAGTCTACCAGTTCAATTCAATTTAGAGCTCCACGTGGATTTCAAACCCAACAGCGATGCATAACAGACCAAGACTATAGTCTGTTAATTAAACAGGCTTTCCCTGAAATCAAAGCATTGCATATATTTGGTGGTGAGGATTACGCAGAAGTTTATGGCACTGTTGATTACGGAAAAGTATATATTGCACCTATTACTTACGCGGGAACACCTTTGAGTGAAAACAGGAAAGGGGACGTTGCCACTTTCCTTAAAGGAAAAATGTCTGTTGGTTTAAGACCAGAAATTATTAACCCGGAATTTCTTTATGTTATTCTTGACGTCGCAATAGTATATGATCAAAATATAACAGATCTCAGTCCTAGTGAACTGAAGCAATTAGCTATAACAAAAATTCGTAATCATAACGATACAAAACTTGAAGAGTTTAATACTACATTCTACTCGAGTATTCTAAGTGAACAACTGCAGGATATGGATGAATGTGTTCTTTCTAATACTATTGCAATTCGTTTACGTAAGGAAATATCACCCACTTTATATAAGAGTGAATCACAACTTATTGCTTTCAATAATCCAATTGAAGTGGGCTCACTATCTTCGTCGCGATTTATACTAACAGATGGTAATACGTATAGATTAACGGATTATAATCCTACAAATGATACTCTACGAAAATCAACAAGCACTAATGGTTTGGTAATTACCAATTCAAGTAATGTAGTTTATCTAAGAAAAATCAATACGAATAATGCTAGTACACCGACGTATACTAAATGCGGAACTATTAATTATGAAAAGGGTATTGTGACATTGTCTCCACTATCATTTGCTGATTTTGTTGATTATTCTGGTGTACGTGTTGACGCAGTTCCTACAAAGCAAAATATTACAGTAAAACACAATGATTTGATTCAAATTAGCGTTGGTGATTGCACTACTAAGGTCACTAGTAAATGAAAATAAATAAAAATATCTCACACCTGATTCCTGGTCAATTCCCTGCATTTTATGCAGAGGAAGGTGAGAATTTTGTGTTATTCTTACAGGCTTATTATGAGTGGTTAGAACAACCCGGTAATTATCTATATAAGAGTCGATCTGCATTAGAAAATTTTAATATTGATGAAACTGCCACCGAATATCTCCAGCATTATAAGAGATTATACGGCGCACCATTTCCTGCCAATCATAAAATTGATACTAGAACATTAATTAAATTTGCTACTGATTTGTACCTCGCGGTGGGAACAAGTCGCGCAATTGAATTGTTGTTCCGTATGGTATTCAATGAAGATGTTGACGTGGAATATCCGGGAGAAAGAGTATTTAAGACGTCTGATGGTACTTGGATTATACCACACCATATTGAAGTAAGTGATAGTGAATATCTTATTGATTTAATTGGTAAACAAATCTATAGCGGTGGCGGTACCGCCATGGTTGAGTCACTAGCCACCAAAGTAATTCGTGGTAATAAATTGATTAATGTTCTCTATATCAGTAACATTAAAGGTATATTTAAGTTTAATGAAAAGATATACTGTAACGATCTATACGTCAATTTGGCAAGCGGCTCGCGGATCGATGGCCAAACCTATACTAATCTGAGTGATGCATATAAAGTAAAATATACCAAAGCTCTTACTTTCGAAAATGCTCCAATTATATTCGGTTCTTTATCGACAGTAGCTATTACTAACGGCGGTGCCGGTTATAGTGTAGGAGATCTGCTTGACGTATACGGATCCGGCGAACAAGCAATTGCTAAAGTAACGTCTACACGAAACGAGAACGGTAAGGTTCTTTTTAATCTAGCAGATGGTGGTTTTGGTTTTACTACCAACGCCGTGGTAACTGTATCTGGTGGCAACGGTTTAGGAGCAACTTTCAAGGTAGGTGGCATTACCAATAAGCGCATTTATAGAATTAACTCGGATGACATAGAAAACTATTATAATACACAAATGGATGTCACTTCTAATGGTATAAGGATCAATATTAACTCTAATGATCTTGCAATGACAATCGGAGAGACAATTACTGCTACTGGTAGTACAATTGTTCTTGATGTAGATCCTATAGACGGTTTCATTGCAAATGGTCAGACAGTTTCCAATACCGATATTGGTGTGACAGGGTTGCGTGTGGTTCGTTCGGAGCATTCCTATCTGCAGTTGACCGGTAATACCTCTCAGATGCAACTTCTAGAAGAATTAGATTATGATACATTATCCACTGGAGTAATACTAGTTAATGGATCAGGGTCGGCCGCAAAGATTAATACGGTGTTTCCTATGACCACTGTTACTGGAAATGCAGTAGTTACAGATGCTGATACATCACGAATATATTGCAATTCTGTTCAGGGTTATTTTGTACCAAATACAATAATTACAGGAGTAACATCCGGCCACACTGCAAATGTAGTTTCCACAATTCGTGAATCAAATTGGATGTTTCCTAAAGTAGTAAATGATACAAACATGGATACACCAAATATTGGCGATGCATTAACGGTATTTGACCTTGAGGTGGGCACAATTACACACATATTAGCAGCAAATCCAGGCCGTGGTTATAGTTCAGGCCCGTCTGTCGATATTGTGGAGCCGTATATATATGATTTGAAAATTCCTGACCCAGAAAGAGGTGGTTTTTATGGTCACAATGCATCAGTAGAAGCAACGGCAAGTAATGCAAACGGTATTGTAACAGGTGTTGAATTGCTCGGGTCTGGTTTTGGCTATAATCCATCCGAAACATTATTGCTAACTAATAACAATAATATTACAGCTGTTACGGCAAAGGCAGTAATTGATCAGCACGGTGTCACGCCGGGTTATTGGGTAGACAATAAAGGTTTCCTATCAGACAAGATTTACTTGCAAGATTCTGATTACTATCAATCGTTCTCATATGAAATAGTTGCACCGCGAATGAAGAGTACATATGAGAAGCTCGTCAATTCTGTAGTTCATCCTGTTGGTTTCAAGATGTTTGGTAAGTTTGTTATCAAATCATCTGTAGGTAGTGATCAATCCAATACAAGTTTAACGTTCTCAAGTATTTGAATGGGTAATTAGATGGCAGTTCTTTCAATAAGACATTATAATGATATCATTGATTCCTTTGTGCGTAATGTTGCGTCAACAGAAAAGTCCTACTATATGTTTGTGGGACGTCCCTATGAATGGGATGACGAAAACAACCCACCGACAATTACTGGATCTGTGCGCGATTATCAACAGTCTATATATGGTGATCTTGTATTCGGCAAGCAAATTCAGCCGGATGATGTTGTATATCTAATTCGCAACATTCCTTGGGTAACAGGAACCGTGTATGATTGCTACGATCAAAATGACGCCAATCTGTATGATCGCGATTTTTACGTAATTACTGACAAAAGAGAAGTCTATAAATGCATTTATAATAATGCAGGAGGTGAATCTACGGTTCGCCCTGATCTTACATCGACATACGGTACATTTGCCACCGCAGATGGTTATATTTGGAAATATATGTTCACTATTAATTCTACTGAAGATATTAAATTTTCTGGTGATGACTATATTCCGGTTACAGCAAATAGTGATGTAGCTCTATATAGTGTTCGTGGATCCATCGACTATGTCAGGGTTGATAATGGTGGCACGAATTATCGTACATACCACACTGGTTTTCTTAATAATTACGTGAACAATTATGTGGTGCAGTTACCAAACACTGCTTCTCCACTTAATGACTTTTATACTGGTTCTTCAATTTATTTGAAGACTGGGTTTGGTTCTGGGCAGATACGTTATATTCGCGATTATCAGGGGCTTGCAAGACTTGCATATGTATCAGATCCGTTTGATACGTATGCGCAAATGTCATTAAAGAACATCAACAACCCGGAAAATATTATAATTGGCCGATCCGTTGCCCAGCGTCATGAATTAATTAGTTATGTGTATGAAAGTGATTATTTCAACATAAATGATACCGTGGTCCAATCAGACACCGGTGCATATGGAACAGTTATAACTGCAAACAGTTCAGTTATTCAAGTTGATAAAATCAGTGCAAATGCATTTGCACTCAATTATCCAATATACGTAACAAATGATAGTGGAACTCTTAAGTCCGGTCTTGTGTCCGTTACTAGCGGTAATAATATAGTTACTGCAGTGTCAGGAACATCATTCACAGATGAATATAGTGCAGATGACTATATCAGAGTCGGATCCAATGCAAACACGAATATTAGACGCGTTCTGAGTGTAAACTCAACCGCGCTGGTTTGTAATGCGGCATTTTCTACTACTCGAGTTGCAAATGTTCATTACAAAGTTGCAACGGCCGCTCAGCCAACTTCTGTTACTGTTGTTAATGCTAATGGGTTGATTGTAGATACTAATCTACAAGGCGTGCAGCTGGTAATTAGCAATAGTTCAATTTCAGGATTGACTTATTTTGTCGGCGAGGCGGTAGATCTGGTTGATAATGCAGGTATTTCACAGTTAGCTAATGGAACTGTGTCATATGCCAATACATCTACCGTTGTTCTAACTAATGTGCAGGGCACTTTCTCTACAAATCTATTCTTAGTGGGTCTCAGTTCCTTACAAAATTCCAAAGTATCTTACGTAAAAAGTGATCCATCTATCACAATATCATCACATTCTGGAGAATTTATTAACGGTAAAAAGTTATATATTAGAGATACTTCAACGTGGACTGCAGTGGCAAACGCAGTGTTGAAGAGCGTGTATTACACACCAAATGAATTAACTGAATATGTTATCAGTCCCACTATTACTGTTGAAGGTGATGGTGTAAATGCTCTTTGTTATGCCGTTGTTAACTCAGTTGCTAATTCAATCAGTAAAATTGTAATGATTGATAGTGGACATGATTATAATAGTGTAAATGTATACGTATCATCAAACAATTTACATGGATCTGGTGCACTACTCTCTGCAGTAGTAGCACCTGTAACCGGTCACGGCAGTGATGCTGTAGAAGAATTGGGTGCGAGACATGCCGGTATTGTTATAGAACTAGGCACCCCTGAATTAGAACAATACAAATATCCTAATGGAACATATCGTCGCGTTGGTATTATTGAAGATCCACTGTTCGCGGATGTTATTGTTGACGTTGATAGTTTTGACCGCGCCGTACTTACTATTAGTAATAAGAATGGTGAAAACTTTGCAAATGGTGAAATTATAATTCAACCAGCGACCAACGCAGCTGCTGTAGTAGCGTCTTATTCAACAGCTAATAATACTACTCTTCGCCTCAGCAACGTAAGAGGTACATTTGAATATAGCAATGCAAACGATAGTGTTGTTGGACTACAATCCGGTGCTAGTGCAAATGTTGATGTGTTTACTTTATCTCGTTTTAATTTGGGGGCAAATGTACTAATTGTTTCTGAAACGTTATCTGGCGCAGAAGCTAGAATCACCGAAGTAATATCAAATAATCAGATTCGCCTTACTGATGTTTATGGTCAATTTGATGCAAATGATACTATAGTAGATTCTGTGGGCCAAGTATATGCAAATGTTACAGCAATCTATACGTCTAATGGTCATGCAGAATCAACAGCAACGTTTGGTAAGAGATTTAATCAAACAGCCCGTATTTCATTGAATTCAGGATATGGTATATGGGAAAAGGATGAAGTGGTATCTCAAGCAGTTACAGGGGCATCCGGTAAATTGATGTCTGCAAACAATGATGTCGATCTTGCACTTGGGGAGAATGCCGGAGACTTTGTATTTGGTGATACTATTAGAAATAATGCAAATACAGCATCAGGATCTGTATTATTTGCAAACAGTACACATTTGAAATTAACAAACGTTTCTGGTAGTTTCAGTCAAAATGATAATATAAATAATGGTAGCGTAAGCGCGCTTACGCTACGTAGCGTAAGCGCTTCGGTTGCAAATGTGTATACAGTATTGTTGCTCTATAATGTTCGTGGTGATTATAAATTCCAGCAAGAGGGAAACTATGTAATCACAGGAGCTAGCTCAGAAGCATATGGTCTTTCGCAATTATCAAACACAATAACATATCCGGACTTAGTTGAGGAGTCTGGTACAGTTACGTACCTTGAGAACTTAGTTCCTTTCAACAAGACCAACGAATCTCATGAAAAAATCAGATTAGTTGTTAAATTCTAGGAAAACAAATGACGTTGGACACAAATATCTCCAGAAATCCTTATTTTGATGATTTCAATCCTAAGGCTGGATACTATAAAATTCTATTCAAACCTCGTGTTGCAACACAGGTACGTGAACTCAACCAAATACAGTCTACTTTCCAGGATCAGATCGATAAGTTTGGACGATCGATTTATAAGGAAGGATCAATTGTAGAGGGGTGTACATTTGCGTTCGATAACAAGCGTCAGTATATCAAGGTATCCGACAACTTTACTAATGGTTCAACTTATACGATCGATGACTACTTGAATCAGTATGTTGTCAATGATAATGGACTGAAAGCAAAGATTGTATACGTAACGAGTGGTTTTGAGTCTCAAGCTCCAAACACCAACACAATATATGTTAAGTACGTCAATGGTGCTACGTTCTCTAACGGATCTCCTCAGACTGTATTTTCTCCAAATGATACTCTATCAATTGTATCGTCAGCCAATCTTTCTCTTGGCGAAATCAATGTCCTTTCAAACACCCACAATGCTAACGTCGGAGTTCCAGTTGGTACTGGATACATGATGTCTGTAACAGAAGGTGTTGTCTTTAAGAAGGGAACGTTCCTTTACGTTCAGCCACAAAGCGTTCTAGTTACACCATATTCTTCATATCCAGATGGACTGTCTGTTGGATTCAATGCAGATGAATCAATCATTACTGCAGCTGCAAACAATGCATTGTATGACAATGCAGCTGGATATCCAAACTATAGTGCACCAGGTGCAGATCGACTTAAGATTAGTCCAAGTCTTGTAGTGCGTGATTCTGCGGATGTCACTAACAGCGCTTCATTCTTCTCGATAGCAGATTTTAAGGGTGGATTCCCGATCACAGCTAAGCAGACAGCTCAATATAGCTCACTTGGCGATGAGATGGCTCGCCGTACGTACGAGACGAACGGCGACTTTGTTGTTGCTCCATTTGTACTGTCAACACAGATTAAGAATGTTACTCAGGACGAAGATTACAACACTCACGTTAACCTTCGGGTATCCAAGGGAATTGGATACCCGAAGGGATATCGTGTTGAGTACTTGAACAACAACGTTGTTTCTCTTCGAAAGGGAATGGATTTTGTTTCAGCAGCTGGTCAGTCGATCACAACAAACTTCGGATATTACATCTCTGCTAGTGACTTTGCTGGTGAGTTCGGTGATTCGTCTCGAGTTGTACAAGTAGAACTGCACAACACAGCAAAGAATGCAGTTTCTTCTGGTGCTTTGCTAGGTGTCAACTATAGCTCTGCAACAAAGATCGGTAATGCATACGTTCGTGGTTTCATGTACGATCAAGGAACACCTGGAACGGCTAATGCAGAATACGTTGTGTATCTGTTTGGTGTAACGATGGATGCGGGTGCAAACTTTGCAGATGTTCGTTCGTTGATTTACCGCGATAGTGGCGCAAACAAAGGCGTTGCTGATGTCGTCACCACAATTAATGCACGAGGTGCCAACACAGCTGTAATCAATCAGCCAAACTTGGGCTCGATGCTATTTGCGTTCGGTCAGAATGCACTCAAACCAGATGGCTTTGACAATACGGAGTTTACGTATCGTCGCAAGGGTACAACACAAATTCTTGTTGATGGTACCGCTAGCTTGACGGTTCCTGCAGCTGCAGGAACCGGCTCTGAGCAGTTTGCATATATCGGTACACTAAGTTCTGCGCAGAAGCAACGAATCTACGTTGTCCCAACTAGTGCCGGTCAGTCAGCAAATCTTACCGGCAACGTTGCGATTACATCTGGTGCAAATGCCGTCACTGGTACAGGAACGGCATTCCTTTCTGAGTACCGCGTCGGTGATTACATCACCGTTAACGGTGATGATGGTTTGATTGATACAATTGCAAACAACACATATCTCCGTTGTGCGTATAACTTTACAACATCCAATGCAAATTCACGACATGCAAAATCATTCCCCGTTGGCCAGCCGATCCCGATCTCGAATCGAAACGGCCGTACAATTGTGTGCACTACTTCTACAGCAACGTTGAACCTAGGTGAAACGATCTCAGGTGCATTCAATGTTGATATGTTTTACGACGTACGTCGATACGACACTGTTCCCGTCCGTAAGGTAGTACAGCGTGATGTTGTTGTTAAGATTAATTGCGCCACAAACAATGGCGGCAAGACCGGACCATGGTCACTTGGTATTCCGGATGTAATTGCAGTAAAAAAGATTTATATATCATCTGCTGCATACGCAACCAGTGGAACTGATCGTTCAAGTTACTTCGAACTTGACAATGGTCAGCGTGATGCATACTATGGACTAGCATCTATTAACCTTAAGTCAACTGCACCAGCAAATTTGATTCGTTCAACATCAAAGATCACTGTTGTTGTCGATTGCTTTACACACGATCAATCTGCTGGCCGCGGCTTCTTTAGCGCAAACAGCTATCCAATCGATGACGCAAACACTGCAAATACCAATGCAATCACCACACAAGAGATTCCACTTTATCTTAGTGAGTCCGGTCGTGTATATGATTTGCGTGATGTTGTTGACTTCCGTGTAATTGCAGCAAACACAGCTGCTGTCACAAATTCTGCAGCATCTGCAACAGAGAATCCGGCAAGTACAGTTTCATTCTCTGTTTACCCGTACTTGCCTTCACCAGACTCGACATTCGAAACAGATATACAATACTACCTGTCTCGTCGTGATCGCATTGTTCTTGATACAAATGGTGTTGTTAAGGTACTTGAGGGCAAGCCACGAGTTTCGAAACCAATTGCTCCAGACGAGCGTAAGGGAACGATGACACTTGGTTTTGCTAGTGTTCCTCCATATCCTTCGCTGTCTGTAGACGTTGCTCGTACGTACAATCGATACGACTATGCAATTCAGACCGAAGTATCGCAGAACCGTCGTTACACAATGAAGGACATTGGTACTCTAGAGTCTCGAATTGAGACTTTGGAATACTATACTTCACTATCTCTTCTTGAGAAGTCGACTGCAGACTTGCAGGTTCGTTCTTCAACAACTGGTCAGAATCGATTCCAGAATGGTCTGTTTGTACAACCATTCAAGGGATTTGATCTTTCGGATGTCAAGAACACGCAATATATGGCAGCAATTGATGGATCACGCACAGAAATGCGTCCAGCAATTATGCGTGAGAGTATTCTAATGGCTGTTGATACAGCTCGTAGTACTGGCATCAAGAAAGCTGGTGATCTTGTTCTTCTTGATTATACTTCCAATAATGTGTATATCAGCCAGCCGTACGCTTCCAAGAAGCGTAATTGTGTTGAAGGAAACGTATACACATGGAAGGGTGTATTGACACTTTATCCGTCTGTATCTACGTTAGTCGACACCACAATTGGTCCAACAGTCGTTAATAATATCGATTTGGCTAGCAACTGGCTTGTAGCTGATAAAGCTTGGAATATGAGCTGGGGTGATTGGATTGATACATCTACAAAAATTTCCTCCACAAAGAACGGAGAACAGACATATACTGGTAATGTTATCGATGTTGATGGTTCTGTTGATTATAAGTATGAACAAACAACAACGTACTATACAAAGACAACACAACAACGTACAGGATATGATCTAGATATTTCTTCTAATACTACCAAGTATGAACTAGGTACATTTGTAACAGACGTTTCTGTGCTTCCATATCTTAAACCAGCTACAATTCGTTTTAAAATTACTGGTATGAAACCAAACACACGTCTATATGCATATTTCGGTGAAACTAGTGTTACTAACTACGTACAATTAACAAACTCTGACTGGACTGAATATCTGAATGGTACAGATTGGACTGCTCCTCTTCTAACAAATGATCAAGGTTGTATGTGGGGAGTATTCAATATGCCAGCCAACATATTTAAATCAGAAGAGATAGTGTTTAGAATGTGTGATGTTGACGATCTCACTATCGGTGAAAAAACGATTCAAACATCTGCATCAGCAACGTATTATGGTAGCAAACTTTCTATGAAAAAAAGTTCTTCTGAACTTAATATACGTGATGCTGTCGTGAATCTTGAAGAAGAAATGGAAATTCGAACCATTGAAGGATCCTACAGTAATACCACAATTCATATCGTTGATAATCCGCCACCTCAATATTGTAACTGCTGGGCATGTGACAGTTTTGGAACTGGCCAATGTCGTGGAGGCGGAGAAGGCGCATGTGGTGATAGCAGCGGCGGTGGGTACGGACGGTGGTAATGGGGGATCAAATTGCGGTGGAGCATGCTCCACTGGGTGGTGATACACTAAACTGTAATTCAATATCACAAAGGTACTAAAATGAAACCAATTGGTCAGACATTCTACATTAATGAACCGGCAGCAGGAGCAGCAGGCGTATACATCACATGTGTTGATTTGTTTTTTGCATCCAAGAGTAATACTCATGGCATTACTCTTGAAATTCGTACTACAGAATCTGGGATACCGACATCAAAAAGAGTTGCTTTCGGCCAAAAGACAATTGAAGTAGACGACACACATGCAAACGGTGCTCCAATTATCGTGGCGAGTAATGATGCTTCTCTGCCTACACGAATCATGTTTGATACACCGGTGTATGTTTCTGCTCATCAGAGCTATGCGATCGTCATTTCACCAAATGGTGGTGTTCCGGATTATGAAATATGGACTGCAGAAATTGGTCAAGATGACGTTCTTAACAACGTTCCTATCTACACGAACCACAGTAGTGGTGACTTGTTCTTGTCATCGAACGACCGTGCATGGACTCCAATCATATATGAAGACTTGAAATACAAAATCTACATTGCAGATTTTACAGAGACATCCGGCACAGTATACTTCAAGCAGAATGCTGAAGACTTTATCGAATACAAAAATGCTACTGGAACATTCCAGTGGCGTGAAAAGATTCGAATTGGCCAATCGCCACAGATACGTACAGTTCTCAACGTAACTAGTGTTAGTGGTAGTTTCAATTCTGGTGACACCGTGTACCAAGCAAACGCAACTGCTAATGTTGCTGGTACTGTATACAGCGCAAACAGCACTGTAATAAAGCTTGTTGATGCTAATGGTGCATTTACGAACACCACTATTACCGATGCGAACACATCTAGTACAGCAACAGTAACAACTGTAACGCAGGATGTATCAACTACATCCGGATCAAATACAGTTTCTGTACCAGACTCAAGCATTTATTCAGTTGATGAATTAGTGTACGTTCATTCAAGTTCTGGTACAAATGCAATGAGTGCAACTGTTGTATCAAAACCATCAAGCACATCAGTTGTTCTTGCAGCTGCACCCAAGTTCACTGACTCTGCTGCAGTAATGGGCAAAATGTATAGTGGCCTCTACGGGTTCCATGCAGGTGACTGGACGTATGGTAACTTCAAATATATCCAAGTCAATCGGTTTACAGCAAATAGCAGTGTCAATACATCAACGATTAAAAATGCTAATGCAAAGTTAATAGGTGTCAATAGTGGTATAACTGCAGACATTGCTAACGTCATTAACTTCGCATACAATTCATTGACGCCGAATTTCAATGAGTTTGTTCCGGCAAACACAGGAACTTCTTGGTATCTCAAGGGATTTGCGACCGATTCATCATATACTGTTGATAGTACATGGTATTCAATTGACGAGGGTATACCGAACGAGTTTGTTGATTATGAGAGATCTCATATGAGCTTGTCGTCTCAGTGGGAAGACCTTGCTGCTGAGCGAGCTGGTAACAATTCAGTAACTATACGTGTTGATCTTGCAACAGAAAATTCCAAGATTTCTCCGGCACTGGATCTTGCTGAGACAAAAGTACAGTTTACTAAGAACATAGTCGCAGCAAACACATATATTCTTGATGGATACTTCTTGTCATTCGATACAATGACAGATGTACTTGATGTTGGTGATATAGTATATCAGACAACATATGGCAACACTAGCTATGGCACCGTCGTTGCTGCTAACTCTACTTGGGCACAGATTGCAGGAGTCAACGGAATCTTCCTAGATGATACTGCATTCACTGCAACTGGAGGCGAATCCGGCACAGTTAATCGGGCAACAAAGTATAGTGAAGCTCTTGGTAACGGCCCAGACATCTGGTCTGTATCACGTGAAATATCAAAAGCTGTCATACTTGATGAAGGACAGGATGCTGAGGATATTATTGCATATGCAGGTGCATATCGTCCTGCAACGACAGATTTTGCGATGTACGTTAAAGTAATGAATAGTGCAGATACTGGTAAGTTTAGTTCAAAGCATTGGACAAGAATGCAGGAAGGCAGCTCATTTAATTTGTTCAGCTCAAAGACAAATGCTGATGATTTAGTTGAATTGGTATACCACTTCCCGACTAGCGTCAACTTGTTCGGCAACAACGTAACGACTGTTGCTAGCAACAACATTGTCTCAATGCCGTCGACTGCAGATATCACCAACAACGACATCATTTACATTCAAAGCGACAATGCTGCAAAATCATTCAATGTTCGTGAGGTAGTTTATGTTGTAAACTCGACTGCTGTTAAAGTATCAAGCAACGTAACATTCAGCAGTACAAATGCAATGATCGGAATTATACCAGGCGCTGAATCGGCTGCTGGCGCATTCTGCTATGATCAGAATCAAAACATTGTCCGTTACGTAACGGATACTGGCGCTGTATTCGACACATACATTCAATTTGCATTTAAATTCGTGCCAATTGCAACTAGTACAGCTGTCATCCCACGCATGGCAGACTTTAGAGCTATAGCCCTACAGGTGTAAAATGAGAGAGTACCTTAAAGTAAAAGATGAACCATCTCTTGTTCGTGATAAACAAACAAAGGCAATTCTCAATATCGATCGTATAGCACTTAATAAATACAAGGAAGAACGTGCACGTTTAACAACAATGCACGATGCCATAGAAGAAGTTAAGTCTCTCAGAGAGCTAGTTGCAACTCTTTCTGAGAGACTTGCAGCGGTAGAGAGAAAGTAATAGATGCCCGTAACTCTTTCACAAGTTAGTAATACACAAACATTTGGTGTCTGGTTAGAAAGAACTAACCAGGCATTAAATGTACTTTCTACCAATGTAATAACGACAGGAATAGGACTAACTGGTGCAGTGACGACCGGCAACGGCTTCGTTAACGGTACACTTGGGTCGGTTATATTCGTCGCTAACACCATGCGCGGTGGAAATAGTACTGTCGCTGCTACTGCCGCATTCGTTTCTAACGTTTCTGTTAATACTGTAGTTTCTATTGGTAATGCTACGACAAACGTAGTAATTGGTTATACTGGATCAAATTCTATTGTTGATGCAGAATCAACATCAACTGGACGGGTGCATATATCTGTCAAGAACAAGAGCTCCGGTGACAGCGCTCGCGCAGGATTTCTCGCGCGATCTGATGTTGCAACAGGAACCACTAATCAACTTGAAGTTGGTATAACATCTTCTGCATATAACAACACTTCTTTCACGGTTGTTGGCCCGCTTGACGGATATGTGCTTTCTACTAATGGTGCATTAGCACTTGGTACAGGCTCTGCAGAACCAGTAATATTATACACTGGCGGTAAATTGGCTGCCAATGAAAGAGTTCGAGTAGATGCATCTGGTAACGTCGGCATCGGCAATACAGACCCAGATGCAAAACTGGCGGTAACTGGCACGGCAAATATTTCCGGTGCTGTTCGTTTAGGTTCATCACTAGTAGTTACATCGACTTTGCAGTCTGGTAATGCCACACATAATGGCTATGCTAACGTATCTGGTGCGCTCTATGTCGGTGGCAATGCCGATATAGTGGGTGCTATTAGTGGTTCCAACACATTAACTGTCACTGGCGCAACCACGTTATCTAACACCGTTCATGGTGTTGGATCTGCAACTTTTGATAATACAATTGCAGTAACCGGCGCTGCAACGTTAGCTAATACACTTGGGCTGACTGGCGCTGCAACGTTAGCTAATACGTTAACCGTCACTGGTACCACAACACTTTCTAATACAATAGCTGTAACTGGTGCTGCAACTCTGAGTAATACATTAAGTGTTACTAAAGCTGCTACGTTCAGTAATACTGTTGATATTACTGGCGCGATTACTGGTGCCAGCACTGCCAATATTACAGGTGCAGCTGTATTTTCCAATACAATTGCAATAACCGGCGCAATTACTGCAGCCAATACACTAGCTGTAACAGGAGCTGTAACTCTTTCTAGTACGTTAAATGTATCTAAGGCAACAACCCTTGCTAATACACTAGCTGTAACAGGAGCTGCAACACTTTCTAGTACTGCAGATGTCACCGGTGCTGTAACATTAGCTAACACAATTGCAGTAACTGGTGCATCGACTTTAAGTAACACAATTGCAGTAACCGGCTCGGCCACTTTCTCCAATACAATTGCAGTAACGGGTGCAGCGACTCTTTCGGGTACACTGAACGTGGCTAGCAGTGCTGCTGTCGGGGGTAACGTAGCAGTAACTGGATCAATTGCAGTAACCGGCGCTGCAACTCTAAGTAATACTCTTAGCGTAACTGGCGCAACCACATTATCTAATACAATTGCAGTAACTGGAGCAGCTACTCTTTCGAGCACTCTCAATGTAACAGATGCAGTTACATTGAGTAATACTCTCAGTGTATCTAAAGCAACAACTCTGTCCAACACCATTGCAGTAACTGGCGCTGCAACTCTGTCCAACACTATTGCAGTAACAGGTGCGGCAACATTCAGTAATACTATAGCAGTCACCAATACCGCTACCTTCAGTAATACTGTTTCTATTACAGGGGCAATCACTGCATCTAATACATTAAATCTGACTGGTGATGCTAGTGTAGGTGGTACGTTGGGTGTTAGTGGTGCAACTACTATTTCTAATACTCTTAGTGTATCCAAGGCCGCTACTTTATCTAACACGATTGCGGTCACTGGTGCAGCTACCTTCTCCAATACTTTTGGAGTAACCGGAGCTGCTAATGTTGGTTCGACGTTGGGTGTTACTGGTGCGGTTACTCTATCTAACACGATTGCGGTTACTGGTGCGGCTACTCTATCTAACACGATCACTGTCACAGGCGCAGCAACGTTTTCCAATACATTAGCAGTAACAAATACTGCTACGTTCTCTAATACTGTTACTATTACTGGTGCTGCTACATTAGCCAATACGGTTTCTGTAACAGGTGCAGCTACTCTATCTAACACTATTGCAGTAACTGGTGCTGCTACTCTAAGTAATACTCTTGGCGTAACTGGAGCGGCAACACTTTCGAGTACTCTTGCAGTAACAAGAGCGGCCACTTTATCCAACACCATTGCTGTAACCGGGGCCGCTACCTTCTCTAATACTCTCGGAGTAACCGGTGCAGCTAATGTAGGTTCAACACTAGGTGTAGTTGGTGCGATAACTGGATCTAATACGTTAACAGTTGCGGGATTTGCACAGCTTGGAGCAGCTGCAGATGTTGCAACTGATTTACGCGTTGGTGGTGATCTAATTGTTGTGGGTAATCTTAATTTCACTGCAATTGGAGTAGGGGATATTATTCCTCCTTCGAACTCTTATTCACTTGGTAACACTACTAATCGTTGGGCAGTTTATGCTGGCGCTGGTTCTTTCTCAAACACAATAGCCATTACTGGTGCTGCCACATTAGCCAACACCCTCGGTGTAACAGGGGCTGCAACTCTTTCGAGTACATTAGCGGTTACTGGTGCAACTACATTATCAAATACGTCTAGTCACACTGGCGCTGCTACGTTCTCTAATACAATTACAGTAACAGGAGCAACAACTCTAAGTAATACTCTGGGTGTAACAGGAGCAACAACTCTAAGTAATACTCTGGGTGT
>ERZ1645187.1369-NODE-1369-length-22487-cov-49.759986_pt1 | contig 22487 bp, 25 predicted proteins | sample MGYA00575352_ERZ1645187 | MGnify/ENA primary metagenome ERZ1645187 (study PRJEB40837, sample SAMN11349314) | freshwater sediment metagenome | isolation source: river sediment | host: Sediment | place: India: Wazaribad , New Delhi | collected 2017-02-21 ... | reverse complement strand
CGCTGGCGGAACAGCGCATCGGGGCGCTGGTGCGGTTCAGCCGCGAGGAGTGGGCGCCCGAGGACGCGGCCTGATTGGCAACGGGTATAATCGCTGCTGTTGTTACCCGGTCCGGCCTGCCGCCGGCCTTTTTTATGAGAAAGCCGTTCATCCAGACCGTAATGCACCGCTCCACCTACGGCCCCCGGCTGATCCACACCTCGGCGCTGGCGGCCTGACCGGCCTGATCCAGTACGGTAATTCGGGCCAGCCCCACCCCATCCGGCGGCCAGAACGCCTCCCGTCGCCATGGATGGGTCGCCAGTGGCCGACCGTTTACCAACCAGCGCAGCGGTTTGACCCCCCCTTTGGCAGACAACGGCAATTCGGCCAGCGCGCCGTCGCGTTCCGGCAATTCCACCGTCGAACCGGCTACCGGGAAGGTGAGGGTGAGCGGCGGAGCGTTGACGGTTTCCACCGCGGGCCGGGTGCGGAAATAGCGTAACCGCTCCGGCAACTGGTCGCGGCGGACCTGAAGGACGTCCGCAGGCGGCGCGGCCAGCGGCGGCGTCGGTTCCGGCAACAGATCGAAGACCCGGAACAGCAGCGGTGCGGCGGTGTTGCGGCCATAGTGGCCGGGGCTGGGCGAGCCGTCCGGTCGCCCGACCCACACCCCGACCGTGTAATCCGCATCGAACCCCAGCGCCCAGGCGTCGCGGAACCCGTAGGAGGTGCCGGTTTTATGGGCGATGACGCGCGGTTGAGCGGCGCTGGCCGGCCCGATGACGTTTTGCGGTAGCGGCCCGTGGCGCAGGATGTCGCCCAGATACCAGCAGGCCGTGTCCGACAGCAGGCGCTGGCCGGGCGGATCGGGATCGGTGGGACCGAACCGCAGCGGCGCCACCACACCGCCGTTGGCGAAACCGGCGTACAACGTCACCAGTTCCTCCAGCGTCATGCCCACGCCGCCGAGCACCAGCGGCAATCCCGGTTGCGGATGCGCTGCGCTCCAGTGCAACGGTAGACCGACCTCGCGCAGCCGCGTCGCCACCCGCGCCGGCCCCACCTGGTCCAGCACCGCCACCGCCGGGATGTTCAGCGACTGTTGCAGCGCCTCGCGCACCGTCAACTGCCCGGCGTAGGTATTGCGGAAATTGGTGGGGCTGTAATCGCCAAAACGGGTAGGCGCATCCTCGATCAGCGTTTCGGGATGGATCAGCAGGTCGTCGAAGCCCAGGCCATAGACCAGCGGTTTCAGCGTTGAACCCGGCGAGCGCACCGCCTGGATCAGATCCACCTGCCCGGCGCGGCGCGGATCGTGAAAATCGCTGGCGCCGATATAGGCCAGCACCCGCCGGTCGCGGTGGGCGACCACCAGGATCGCCAGACTGCTGTCCGACTCCAGCGTGGAGTGCTGCTGGCGGGCCAGCGTTTCCAGGGTTTGCTGCAAACTCCGGTCAACAAAGGTCGGGTGAAGCGTCGCCGCAGGCCGCGCCGTGCGCATTCGGTCGGCGAGATGGGGGGCGAGAAAGGGCAGGGGGCGCAAGCGGGTCGGCAGCGATTCCTGCCGGGCTTCCTCGACCTGTTGCCCGGTCAACACCCCAAGCTGGCCCATGCGCGTCAACACCTTGTCGCGGGCCGCTCGCGCCCGGTCGGGAAAGCGGTCCGGTCGCAACCGCGATGGCGCTTGCGGCAAGATGACCAGCAGCGCCGCTTCCGCCGCCGTCAGCCGGGTCGGCTCCTTGCCAAACCAGGCCAGGGATGCGGCGCGCACCCCTTCCAGATTGCCGCCGAACGGCGCCAGCGTCAGATAGAAACCGAGAATCTCATCCTTGGCGTAGCGCCGCTCCAGTTGCAGGGCGCGCAGCATCTCGCCGAACTTGCCTACCAGATCGCGCTGGTGCGGTTCCAGCAGCCGGGCCACCTGCATGGTCAGAGTCGAAGCGCCCGACACCACCCGGCCCTGACGCACCCACTGGCCCAGCGCCCGCACCGTCGCCAGCGGGTCCACGCCGGGATGCGCGTCGAACCGCTGGTCTTCATACGCCCGCAGCATCTGCAAATACAGTGGATCCACATCCCCGGTCTGCGCCGGCAGCCGCCAGACGCCCGGCGGCGCGGTGAACGCGCGCAGGATGCGGCCCTGCCGGTCCAGCGCCAGCGCCGAGATCTGGCGGGCGCGCTCCACCGGCGGCGGCCATGCCGCATCCAGCGCCAGCAGCAGGCCCGTGGTCAGCACCAGCAACGCCAGCCAGCGGCCAAAGCGCCAACAAGGCCGTGTTCGCCAGATCATGCGCCGTCACCCCGGCTGCCCGGTGTCCGCTACACGTTCGACGATGTCCATCACCTGCGCCGCGCCGCCCCGGATTTCCCAATGTACATCCAGGTTATACAGCTTCATGCCATACGCTTGCGGGGCAGGATTGGCGCGCTCGTAGGCCGGGCGCGGGTCCTGACGCAGAAGCTGGCTGATCAGTTCCCGCAAGTCGCCTTCGGGCCAGGCCGCGCAGAATGCGCTGGCCGCCGGGCTGAACGCCACCTTCAGCGTGGTTTCCGGCGCAGTCGGGGCAAAACCGCCGGCCGCTTCGGGAATGGCGTCGGCATAGGGCACATACGGTTTGATATCCAGCACTGGCGTTCCATCCAGCAGGTCTATGCCTGCCAGATGCAGCCGCACTTGGCCTTGAGCGATCTCGACCTGTTCCAGTCGGACTGCCGACAGGCCGATGGGATTGGGCCGAAAAGGGGAGCGACTGGCAAACACGCCCAAACGTCGGTTGCCGCCCAAGCGCGGCGGGCGCACGGTGGGTTGCCATTGACCCCACGGTATCCCGTGGAAGACAAAAATCAGCCAAAGATGCGAAAAATCATCCAGTCCGCGCACCGCCGCCGGTTGGTTGTACGGCGGCAACAGTTCCAGCGTGGCCCGCGCAGCGGGAACCAGCCCCGGTTGGCGCGGAATGCCGAATTTCTCGCCGAAACAGGAACGGATGACGCCGATGGGCGCAAACGAGAACACTACAACCACCCGGATTTCTTCAGGTTGCGATACAACAGCAGACAGGCTACTGCCACGCTCCCCATCACAGCGGGGTAGCCATAGGTCCATTCGAGTTCGGGAAACCAGCCCTTGAAGTTCATGCCGTAGATGCTGAACACCATGGTCGGAATCGCCAACAGCGCGCCCCAGCCGGCCAGGCGCTTGGTGGCCTCGTTCTGGCGGGCCGCGCCCAGCGACAGGCTGATTTGCAGCGCCAGCGCCAGCGTTTCCCGGATCGCGTCCACCGCTTCGTTGATGCGCAGGGCGTGGTCGTAGACATCGCGGAAATAGGGCCGGATGTCGTCGGGAATATGATTGGTGAACACGTCGGTCAGCAGATAGTTGCAGACCTCGACCAGCGGCGCCGCCGCGCGGCGCAGTTCCACCAGATCGCGCTTGAACTGGTACAGCCGACCCAGATCGTCCTGATCGAAATCGCCTTTGAAAAACCGCTCTTCCAGGTCCTCCACCGCATCTTCCACGCTGTTGAGGATCGGAAAATAATTATCCACCACGAAATCAAGGATGGCGTACAGCGCGAACCCCGGCCCCTTGCGCAGCAGACGCGGGTTGCTCTCGCAGCGGGCGCGCACCAGGGTGTGGGGCAACGAGGCGCCATGCCGCACCGTCATCAGATAGCGCGGCCCGACGAATAGGTGGGTTTCGCCAAATTCGACCTTGCCCTCATTCATTTGGGCGGTCTTCAGCGCCACAAACAGACAGTCGCCGTACAGTTCCACCTTGGGCCGCTGATGCGCGTGGTGGGCGTCCTCGGCGGCCAGTTCATGCAGACCGAACAGGTCCTTCACCCGCGCCATCAGCTCCTCATCCGGTTCGCGCAGCCCCAGCCAGATGAAGACCTCCGGCCGGTCACGCAGCGTTGGAACGTCTTCCAACGTAATGGCCGGCAGCTTGCAGCCGTCGGCATAGGCGGTGCAGTTAACGATCATGCGTTTGGCTTTGTTGTCATTCAATGGTGAGGGCGATGCGGGCGCGGTTCGGGCCGGTACGGTTCTTCCCGGTCGTGCAGATGCATCCGGTACTCAACAAAACGGGCGCAGTCATCGAAATGCAGAAACGGATTGCCGGCGAGTTGTTCGATCAGGGTCGAGGTCGGGGTGATGCCGTAGTTGTGGCCGGGACGAATGCGCGCGCCGCCCGGCAACCGCTCGCCCAGCCGGCGCAGGCTGTGGTACATCTGCTCTGGGTCGCCGCCGCGCAAGTCACAACGCCCGCAGCCGAATACGAACAGGGTGTCGCCGGTCAGCACCTGGTCGCCCAGCCGGTAACAGGCCGAACCGGGCGTGTGCCCAGGCGTGTGCAAAACCTCGATTTCGGTCGCGCCCAGCTCGATATGGTCACCGCCGTCGTGCAGCGTCGGCAGGTCGGTATAGCGATCCCAGAATGCCGCCTCGGCCCGCAGCAGGTGCAGTTGGGCGTCGCTGGCGTTCAGCAGCGCCTCGACCCCGTTGATGTGGTCGAAATGGCTGTGAGTCAGCAGAATGTCGCTGATGCGCAAGCCGCGCTGTTCGGTCAGCGCCAGGATGGCCGGCACATCCCAGGCCGGGTCCACTACCGCCGCGCGGTCGGTCGCGTGGTCGTGGATCACGTAGATAAAATTGCCCATGCGCCCCAGTTCCAGGGCATGGAGGGTGTAGGGGGCGGTCTCGGTCATCGCGCATTCTTCCGGTGATGATCACAGGGCGGGGGCAAAACGGCCGGCAATAGCTGGGAACATTGCGGGCGTTGCCGACTCTGAAGGGGCGCATCATAACGAATGAATTCGTGGGTCCGCGATACCGCCGACCGTTTCGAGGAGCAGCTATGCGTTTCAGTCTTGACAACGATACAAACCATTATGCCATCACCAGTTATGGTCTGGACTGGGTCCGGGTCAACCAGCAGGAATTTCGTCGCAGCGTCATCGTTACCCCCGAACGACTGGTGAGCGACTGGCCGCCACAAACCTTTGGCGATCTGGTGGAAAGCCATTTTGCGGTGATCGCCGGCCTGGAGCCGGAAATCGTGCTGCTGGGCACCGGCGTCCATCAGCGGTTTCCGCGTCCGTCGTTACTGCGCCCGCTGCTGGAGCGCAGCGTAGGGGTAGAAGTCATGGATACGGCCGCCGCCTGCCGTACTTACAACATCGTCATGCTGGAAGGCCGCCGGGTCGCGGCGGCACTGTTACTCATGGGAGAGTGATCCGCCCCCTCGGTTGGAGAGAGGGCGTAGCGCTTATAGAAAATCCCGGCGAAAGCCTTCGCTTTCCAGGATATGGCGCAGCCGGCGCAGGGCGTCAATCTGAATCTGGCGCACCCGCTCGCGGGTCACGCCGATTTCATTGCCGACCTGTTCCAGGGTGGCCTTGTCCTGGCCGCCCAGGCCGAATCGCCGCTCCACCACAATGCGCTGCTTGTCGTTCAACTGACTGAGCCACAGTTCGAGCTTGTTGTTGAGATCGGCTTCCTGCAACCATTGCGCCGGATCGTGATTGTTGTCATCGGGGATGGCGTCGAGCAGCGAGCGATCCTCATCCTTGCCGATGGGAGTATCCACCGACGCCACCCGCTCGTTGAGCTGCAACATCCGTTTGACCTCGGTCACCGATTTGCCCATGGCCTGGGCAATGTCCTCGGCGGTTGGCTCACGGTCCAGCGTTTGCGCCAGTTGCCGGGCGGTACGCAGGTAGCTGTTGATTTCCTTGATGATATGGATGGGTAACCGGATGATGCGGGTCTGGTTCATCAGCGCCCGCTCGATGGTCTGCCGAATCCACCAAGTCGCGTAGGTGGAAAACCGGAAGCCGCGTTCCGGGTCGAATTTCTCTACCGCATGGATCAATCCCAGATTGCCTTCCTCGATCAGGTCGAGCAGGCTCAAACCTCGGTTCATGTAGCGCCGGGCGATTTTTACCACCAGACGCAGATTGCTCTCCACCATGCGGTTACGGGCGCTGGCGTCGCCCTGGAGCGTTCGCCGCGCGTAATAGATTTCTTCCTGGGCGCTCAGCAGCGGAGAAAAGCCAATTTCGCTCAGGTACATGCGGGTGGCGTCCAATTCCTCCGGGGTGAATTCCCGGCTGGTCGGCGCGGGCGCCGGCCAGGAAACATCCACTGCTTCCAATCCCACCTCTACAACCGCCTCGTCCTCGGCTTCATCCTGCTTGTCTTCGTCCAGCAGGGGATCGTCCATGCGCAATTCGTCTTCGCACACCATCACTTCCAGACAGACGGCAACCCGTCGGGACATCGGTGACCTCCTTAAAATGGCTTCGCTTGGGGGATTATCGTGTTGACGCCCGGTCTCACGCCGGTTTTGCGTCTTTTATTATTGGCTTTGTCGGGGATCGGCGCAGGTTGCGGGAGGATTGGTGGATTCCCACCCAGCCATAGACGCCGATGCTGGAGCCACGGAATCGCCTTTCCTGGGTTCCTGCTCCAAGCATTTGATGATGATAAACTTTTTCTGCCCCCTTCGTCTACTGAAGCGATGTCTTTTTTGTAAAACAGAAAACCATGCTGGCTAAATAGTCATGTTATTCGGTGCGTAACCATTCGGTCAGGGAACCGATCGCCCCATGGCGGGTCAGGTCTACCTGCAACGGGGTGATGGAGACCTGGCCGGCGCGCACGGTGTGGAAGTCCGTACCGGGGCCGGCGTCCTGTTCGGGACCGGAGGGTCCCACCCAGTAAATCGGCCGCCCGCGCGGGTCCACGCTCTTGATGACCGGTTCGGATTTATGGCGATGGCCGAGCCGGGTAGCCTGGAACCCGGCCAGTTGCTCCCAGGGTAGATCGGGGACGTTGACGTTGAGGATGGTATCGGGCGGCAGGGGCCGGTGGCGCAGCCGCTGCACCAGCCACACAGCGACACGGGCGGCGGTATCGAAGTGCTGGGGCCGAAATGAGTTTTGTGAGATGGCGATGGCCGGCAGACCGAGGAAGCGGCCTTCCATCGCCGCCGCCACCGTGCCGGAATAGATCACGTCGTCGCCCAGGTTAGCGCCGCTGTTGATGCCGGACACCACCATGTCCGGCTCCTGGTCCAACAGGCCGGTGATGGCGACATGGACGCAGTCGGTGGGCGTGCCTTCGACGCTGTAGAAGCCGTTGTCATGCTGGGTGACGTAGAGCGGATTCTTGAGGCTCAGCGAGTTGCTGGCGCCGCTGCGGTCGCGGTCGGGGGCGACCACCGTGATCTCCGCCAGTTCGCGCAGGGCGGCGACCAGCCGCAGCAGGCCGGGGGCCTGATAGCCATCGTCGTTACTGACCAGAATGCGCATTATGGAATTCTCCTTCCGCGCGGCCGAGAGCACGGTCCGTATCGTATCCGGCGACGCTGACGTTAGAATGACAGTCTCTTTCACCGTCCTGGCCGGACGCCGCCGCGTGCTCACCGAGGCGCCCATGACCCATCCATTCATCCTTGATCCGCAAGACCGGGCGCTGTTTCGGCAGACCGTTGGCCCGGTCAAGCTCATCCGCTGCGACCGGATTGAACCGGTTCCCCGCCATCCGGCGCCGCTGCCCCGGTTTACCGAGGCCGATGAACGGCAGGTGCTGGCGGACATGATGTCCAACTACTTCGAGCCGGCAGAGCTGGACACCGGTGAGGAATTGTACTACCGCCGGGAAGGGGTGCAGCAGGCGGTATTGCGCAAGCTGCGGCGTGGTCAGTTTCAGGTCGGGGCGGCGCTGGATCTGCATGGGATGACGGTAGCGATGGCCCGTGAGGCGCTGGCGGAATTCCTGCGCCGCGCGGGCCGTGACAATTTCAGTTGCGTGCGGATCGTGCATGGCAAAGGCAAGGGGTCCCGCCACCGGGGGCCGGTGTTGAAACAGAAGATCAATCACTGGCTGCGCCAGCGCGACGAGGTGCTGGCGTTCTGTTCGGCCCGGCCAGTGGATGGCGGCACCGGGGCGATTTACGTGCTGTTGCGACGCAAGCCGTAAGGGTTTGGCGATTTCCATAAAAGACCCTACCAGGCAGGTTCCCCGTAGGGGCACGGCGCCGCCGTGTCCCTACAAGCCCCACAGGTATAATCCTTGCGAGAAATCACCTAAGGGTTTGCGGCTGCTACCATTAAAAACGTCAGTTCCACCTGCGCGAGGCCGCCATGTCACTCAATCACCGCCCGACGTTCCTTTGCGTTCCACATCGTTTCCGGTGGTGGACCGCCTGGTTGTTGTTGCTGCTGACTCCGGGCCTCAGTCAGGCGCAACAACCCTCCGACGCCAAGGTGGCGGCGCTGGTGGAAGCCCTGCGGGTGGCGGCGCCACCCGCCAGTGCGGACGCCGGCCTGTACAGCGATTGGCGCATCAAGCCGGACAATATCACCCGCTGGTCCAGGCGGTGCGTGAACCAGGAGGTCACGCCTGAGCAGTTCGCCGCCGACCAAGCCCTGGCCCGGACGGTGCTGGTCTGTGTGCTGGGGCCGGTGCTGCGCGACCAGTTCGACCAGAGCAACCGCAATGAAATCGTCGCCGTGCAGCGGGCGGCCGCCTGGTGGATGGCCGGCGACCCCGCCCAGTATCGGACCGGCGCCACCGGCGACTACACCTTGCGGGTGCTGGAAGCGTATCTGCGGTTTTTCTGACTGCATTCAGCGGGCGTGGCGGCTGATGCTGCGGGGAAAAAAGGTCTGGCGGTCATAATCACGGAAGCGATAAAGCTGCGCTGGCCGGCCTGAACCGTCGCGCTGCCGGCCGGCCAGTTCCTCCAGCATGTCGGCCTGCATCACCCGGCGACGGAAGGAACTTTTGTCCAGCGGTTGCTGCAAAATGATTTCGTAGGTGCGCTGCAACTCCGGCAGGGTGAATTCCTCCGGCAACAGATGTACGGCAATGTGGGTGTACTCCAGTTTGGAACGCAGCCGCTCCACCGCATCGGCCAGAATGCGGGTATGGTCGAACGCCAGCGCGAACCCGACTCCGTCACCCTGCACCCGCACCCAGCGCGCATCTTCCTGATTGCCCAGCAGGCGCACCGAGTCCGAGGCCATCAGTGCAAAATAGACGGTGGTGGCGGTCCAGCCGCGCGGGTCGCGGTCACAGGAGCCATAGGTTTTGAGTTGCTCCAGATACGGTGCGCGCACGCCGGTTTCCTCAACCAGCTTGCGCGCCGCGCACGCATCCACCGAATCGTCGCGGCGCGGGTCCAGAAATCCCCCCGGCAACGCCCAGCATCCTTTGAACGGGTGCTCGGCCCGCTGGACCAACAGCGCGTGCAAGTGCTCGTCGCGCACCGTGAAGAGGACCAGATCCACGGTAAACGCTGGTTTTTCATACGCCGAAGCGTCGTAGCGCCGGAGAAATTCTGCTTCGCCCCGCTCGGTGGCGTTCATGACGCCAACGGGCCCGGATTCGGTCGAGTCGCCCTGGCCGCTCATGGCGGCATCTCCCATACAGGTACCTTACTGTTCATCGGCAACGCCTGCACGGCCCAGCCATCGAGCCGGCGGACGAACGCGCCCATGCCGATGTCGTCCACGTTAATGACCTCTCTTTGCGCATAGTCGGCCAGGGCTTCACGCAGTCGGCGCTGGACGAACGCGCCATCGAGACGGTGAAAATCCAGCATGGTGTGCGCCACGGGTTGTAGATCCAGGCGGGCGCCGGTTTCGGCGCTGACGAAGGAATCCAGCCCATCGGTGGCGACCGCTACTACGGGAAATGTCGCCAGATCGAAGCTGAATACCGTGGGCGCATCGAAGCGTTCCTGACGGTTGCTCTCCGCCACGTCGCTTTGATAATAGATGCTCTGGGCGGTCTCCGGCTCGCCGATGGCTTCCTGATACAGCGCCCAGCGTTCCGGGTCCAGCAGATAGGAGAGGTAATACGGCGCGTTTTCGGCGTATTCGACCCGAATCGTCGCGATCCCGCCATCGGCGCGGCGGACGGCGAGACAACCATCGCCATACAGATGAACATACACGGTCGTTCCGTCGCACCAGGCGATCAGCAGCGTCGCGTCGAGCACGGCAGGGTCAAGCCCCAAATCCCGCGCTTGCCGGGCGGCGCGGCGGATCAGGCGCTGGCCCAGCGGCCAGTGCCAGGCCAGGTGGTCGCGGTCATCCGTGAGGCGGGCCAGGCGCGGCAACAGGCGGCGGGCGTTCAGCGTCAACAGACGCGCGCCCAGATCGCTGTCGGGCGCTGCGGAACAGCCATCAGCCAGAATCAGATGAGGAATCGGCTCCCAACCGCTGATGGCGTAGTCCTGGCAAAACAGGTGCAGCCTGCCGATGGTGTAGTAAGCATCCAGCAGGAGGGAGTCCATTCCGTCGGTATCGGTATTGTTTTTGGTGGTCAACATTGAAATTCCGCTGCCCTGACGGTTTGCATGCCCCGCTGGCGCAAGTCGGTAAGGAAGCGGGCGGCCAGGTCCTCGAAGCCCGGCACCGGCGAACTGGTATCCTCGATCAGCACCAGTTTGCGGATACCCTTCGGCCCCAGGCAATCGGCGATGTCTCGCACCGTATTAGCGACGCAGTGCGACAGCGCCTGGCCGGACAGCGCCACCCTATCGGCGCGCTCCAGGGTCTGGATCAGCCGGGTGTTGAGCTGGGTGCCGGGATCGTCTGGATCGGGGACATCGGCCCGCACCGCTGAATAGTGTTCCGTCCAGGGATTGTGACCTTTGGTAACATAGCTCACCCGGTCAAACCGGGTTTCCTCCCAGCGCCGCAGCGCCCCCGCCATCACCGGCATCACACCATGGCCCCAGGTGCCGACCAGGCAGTGCGGCGGCCAGAGGGTGAGGGTGTAGCGCCCGTTGTCGCGCAGGGCGCGCACGTAAGCCAGCGCCCGGGTTTGGTGCTCCGGGTTGAAGGCCCGCCACACGCCCCGCTCCACGTCAGCGACGGTGATCTGGGTGAACGGCGGCGGCGGCTGGTCGTTGGCCCCCCGCCAGAAGATCGGATGGGAGATATCCACCAACTGATGAGTATCGAGGGTGACGTGAATGGCGGCGATACGGTTGCCCAGCCGATCCAGCAGGTCCGCCAGGCGTTCGGCGTCCGCGCGGGCGCCCGGCACCGGCAGCGCCGCTTCCGGGGCGTCGCTGAAATCGTTTTGTGGGTCAATGATCAGGAATTCGAGGCGCATGGCGGTTCTCCTCGATAGAGTTGTTAGTGGCCTTACACCACTATTATCCGTATTATAGTTGCAAAAAGCAACTATACTTTTCCATCCGCCGATGCCATGCCGGGTGAGCCTGTGCGTGTTATGCTGAAAACCTTCCTGTTTCCCCATGAAGATTTGGCGCCGTCATGAATTCCCTGCCTGCTATTCCCACCCCACTTGTTACTCGCCTGCGTACTGCCCACCGGGTCGCCGTGTTGACCGGCGCCGGCATCTCCGCCGAAAGTGGTGTGCCGACCTTCCGCGAAGCCCAGACCGGGCTGTGGGCGCGCTACAACCCGGAAGACCTGGCGACGCCGGATGCGTTCTGCCGCAACCCGAAGCTGGTCTGGGAGTGGTACGCCTGGCGGCAGGAGCGGGTGCGGCAGGCCGAGCCGAATCCGGGCCACCTCGCCCTGGTCGAGATGGAACGGCGGATTGCCGAATTCACGCTGATCACGCAGAACGTGGATGGGTTGCACCGGCGGGCGGGCAGTCATCAGGTGCTGGAATTGCACGGCAACCTGTTCCGCGCCAAGTGCTTCGATGAGGATCGGCCGGTGGAAAACTGGCCGGACAGTGAAGAAATTCCGCCGCGCTGTCCGCGTTGCGGCGGGCTGTTGCGGCCGGACGTGGTCTGGTTTGGGGAAATGTTGCCAGCGAGCGCGCTGCGGGCGGCGGAACAGGCCGCCGCGACCGCCGAAGTTTTTTTCAGCATCGGCACCTCGGCCCTGGTTTATCCCGCTGCCGAGTTGCCGTTCACCGCGCTCCGGGCCGGGGCGATGGTGGTGGAAATCAATCCCCAGCCGACCCCGCTCAGTCCGCATGTCAGCTTCAGTCTGCATGGACCGGCCGGGGCGATTCTGCCGGCGCTGGTCGAACAGGCGTGGGGTGGATCGGCCCCGGCAGGCGGGAGGGAGGCATGATTGTTTTTGATTCCCGCCCCGAGCGGTTGACCCTCGCGGATGGAACCACCCTCGCCTACCATCGGCGGCCCGGCGCCCGGCCGGGCGTAGTGTTTCTGGGCGGCTTTACCTCCGACATGACCGGAGCCAAGGCGACCACGCTGGACGCCTGGTGCCGGGAACGCGGCCAGGCATTCGTGCGCTTTGACTATTCCGGCCATGGCGCGTCCAGCGGCCAGTTCGCCGACGGTACGATTGGCCGCTGGGCGGAGGAAGCCGTCGCCGTGCTGGACCAGTTGACCGAGGGACCGCAAATCCTGGTGGGGTCTTCGATGGGCGCCTGGCTGATGCTGTTGACGGCACTGGCGCGACCGGAGCGGATCGCTGGCCTGCTGGGACTGGCCTGCGCGGTGGATTTCACCGGCTATCTGCTGTGGGACCGGCTGGATGAGCGCCTGCGGGACCGGCTGCGGCGCGAGCGGGTGATTTCCCTGCCTTCCGCCTACGGTGAGCCGTACATCATCGCGCTGAACCTGATCGAAGAGGCGCAGCGACACCGGTTGCTCGACCGGGCGGAACTGCCCATCCACGCGCCGGTGCGGCTGATCCACGGGATGGGCGACGCCGATGTGCCGTGGCGAATCAGCCTCGATGTGGCCAGGAAGCTGGCCAGCCCCGATGTGCGGGTGATTCTGGTCAAGGATGGCGAACATACCTTGTCGCGGGACCAGGATTTGCGGTTGCTGACCCGCACGCTGGGGGAGATGCTGGGCGGGCGGTAGCAAGGAGGACTTGCCGTGCGTACTGCCTCAACCGCTTAATCCGCCCCCCGGAACGTAGCGCAACCAGTCGCGGCTGGCGTCGCCGTAGACGATGAAATACGGATTCAGCAACGAGTCGCGCATGTTGTAGCGCAGCGGCTCGCCGGTTTCCAACGACACCACGTGACCGCCCGCGACCTCGACGAGGGCTTGGGCCGCAGCGGTGTCCCATTCCGAGGTCAGACCGAACCGGGGATACACATCCGCCGCACCCTCCGCCACCTGACAAAACTTGAGCGAACTGCCGATGGTGACCAACTCGTGCGCACCTAACGCAGCGGCGAATTTTGGTAAACCCGGCCCGCCATGAGAACGACTGCCGACCACGCGCACCGGTCTATCGGGTTGCAACGGTTTCACCTGAATCGCTTGCGGCGGCTGGCCCTGCTCTTCGCGAAACGCGCCGTACCCATGGACTGCGAAGTAGCACAGCCCGGTCACCGGAACCCGCACGACGCCCAGCACCGGCTGGTGATTCTCGATCAGCGCCACGTTGACGGTGAACTGGCCATTGCGCTGAATGAACTCCTTGGTGCCATCGAGCGGGTCCACCAGCCAGTAGCGCCGCCAACGCGACCGCTCGGCGAACGGGATGGCGGATGATTCTTCGGAGAGGACGGGAATATCCGGCGTCAGGCGTTCCAGACCGGCGACGAGCGTGTAATGCGCGGCCAGATCGGCAGCGGTCAGCGGACTATTATCGTCCTTGGCAGTTACGTCGAATCCTCTGGTATAAATTTCCAGGATACGCAAACTGGCTTCCGCCGCCAGCGCCCGAACCGGCTCCAGCCAAGTCAACCACTCATCACGCATAACTGATTGCTCCACACCCCAAAACGAAAAAGGGCGACCCTGAAAGAATCGCCCCCTTGCTGATTCTGCCACCGAATCTCAGGACAGCTTCTCCTTGATGCGGGCTGCCTTGCCTTCCAGACCGCGCAGGTAGTACAGCTTGGCGCGGCGCACGTCGCCCCGGCGCTTGACCGTAATATCGGCAATCGCCGGGCTGTAGGACTGGAATACCCGCTCCACCCCTTCGCCGTGGGAAATCTTGCGCACGGTGAACGCCGAATTCAGGCCGCGATTGCGCTTGGCGATGACAATGCCCTCAAACGCCTGCAAGCGTTCGCGGTTACCTTCCTTCACCTTGACCCGCACCACCACGGTATCGCCCGGACCGAAGGCCGGGAGTTCGCGGGTCATCTGCTCCCGCTCGAATGCTTCAACCAGTTTGCTCATGACACTACGCTCCACGTTGCTCCGCGAGATTTCCGGCGGCGCCGGTGCTCTCCGTTCTTTCTCGATAGTCCCGAATAAATTCTTCCAGCAGCATCTGATCCTGTTGCTCCAGCGTCCGCCGCGCCAGCAGATCAGGTCGCCGCAGCCAGGTCCGGCCCAGCGCCTCGCGCCGCCGCCAGCGGGCGATGGCGGCATGATCGCCGCTTAACAACACCGCCGGAACCCGCCGCCCGTCCAGTTCCTCCGGGCGGGTGTAATGCGGACAGTCCAGCAAGCCGTCCATGAACGAATCCTGTTCCGCCGATTCCTGGTCATTCAGCGCCCCCGGCAACAACCGGGCGACGGCGTCAATCACCACCAGCGCCGCCAGTTCGCCGCCGCTGAGCACGTAATCACCGATGGACCATTCCTCGTCCACCTCCGCCTCGATCAGCCGCTCATCAATGCCTTCGTAGCGGCCGGCCAGCAGGATCAGGCGCGGCGCCAGCGCCAGTTCCCGCGCCCCATCCTGAGTCAGCGGTCGGCCTTGTGGGCTGAGATACAGCGTTGTTCCAGACGGTTCTGCCGCCGCTCGCGCCCGCTGCAACGTATCGCGCAGCGGCTGCACCTTCATCACCATACCCGGTCCGCCACCGTAAGGCCGGTCGTCCACGGTGCGATGGCGGTCGTGGGTTGCATCGCGCGGATCCCAGGTCGCCACCGTGAGCAAACCGCGCTCCACCGCCCGGCCCGTGACCCCGAAGCGCAGCAGGGTCTCGACCATTTCAGGGAACAGAGTCACCACATCCACGCGCATGACCATGCCCCTTCGTTCCTTCCTCCCACCAGGTGTAGGGAAATTAAAAATCCGGGTCCCAGTCCACCCGCAACAGATGCTGTTCGAGATTGACCTCGACCACCACCTGGCCCCGGACAAACGGCAGCAGGCGTTCCCGCTCGCCCTTGACCACCAGCACGTCATTGGCCCCGGTGGCGAGCAGATGGGAAACGATGCCCAGTTCCACACCGGCCAGCGTCACCACGTGCAAGCCTTCCAGATCAGCCCAGTAATATTCGCCGGGTTGGGGCGGCGGCAGTTGGGCGCGGCGCACCGCGATGTCGCTCTGAATCAGCGCAGCAGCCTGGTCGCGGTCGTCGCAACCCACGAATTTCACCACCACCCCGGCGCCATGGGCGCGGCCCGCCTCGATCTGGAACTCCCGCCATTCGTTCTGACGCTTCAGGAACACCGGGCAGTAACGGACGATGCCGTCGCGCGGCTCCGTATGGGAAAACACCCGCACCCAACCATTCACCCCGAACAGGCCGGACACCCGGCCCAGCACCACCCAGTCGTTCATTGGGGGTGGTCCGTCCCGGCTTTACTGTGCCGGTTGCTGGCGTGCGTGTTCCTTGATCAGGCTGCTGACCCGGTCGGAGGGCTGCGCGCCCACGCCCAGCCAGTATTGCACGCGCTCCTGATTCAGGCTCAGGCGCACATCCTGACCGCTGGCGATGGGATTGAAGAAACCGATGCGTTCGATGTAGCGGCCGTCGCGCCGGTTGCGGCTGTCGGTCACGACCACGGTGTAGAAGGGGCGCTTCTTGGCGCCGCCGCGAGACAGGCGGATGGTAACCATGCGCTGCGAATACCTCTTGCGAATTCGGACAAGAAAAAGCCACCCTGTCCGGGGCGGCTTAAGGAAACAAAGAATGTTACCCGAACTTTCGGGGATTTAAAACAACTGTTAAGCCCGCTTATAGTTTGAACGGCGGCAACGCGCCCGGCGGCAGCTTGCCCTGCAAGCCGCGCAACATCTTCATCATGCCGCCGCCCTTCATCTTCTTCATCATCCGCTGGGCCTGATCGAACTGCTTGAGCAACCGGTTCACATCCTGAATCTGATTGCCAGAACCGGCGGCGATGCGGCGCTTGCGCGAGCCTTTGATAATGTCGGGAAACTGGCGCTCCTGCGGGGTCATCGAGTTGATGATGGCGATCAGCCGCTTGACCTCCTTGTCGGCCGCCTGATCCTTGAGCGGTCCCGCTGCTGCATTAAAGCCCGGCATCTTGTCCAGCAGGCTGGCGATGCCGCCCATCTTCATCATCTGCTCCATCTGCTCGCGGAAATCCTCCAGGTCGAAGCCTTTGCCCTTCTGGACCTTCTTCGCCAGCTTGAGCGCCTTTTCCTTGTCAACTTTCTGCTCCATCTCCTCGACCAGGCTCAGCACATCGCCCATGCCAAGAATGCGGGACACCACCCGGTCAGGGAAAAACGGCTCCAGCGCGGCGGTTTTCTCGCCCACGCCCAGGAACTTGATCGGCTTGCCGGTGATCTGGCGGATGGACAGCGCCGCACCGCCGCGAGCGTCGCCGTCGGTCTTGGTCAGCACCACCCCGGTCAGCGGCAGGGCGGTGTTGAACGCCTGTGCGGTGTTGGCGGCGTCCTGGCCGGTCATGCTGTCCACCACGAACAATGTCTCGACCGGATCGAGCGCGGCGTGCAGCCGCTGGATTTCCGCCATCATGTCCTGATCTACGTGCAGCCGGCCAGCGGTGTCCGCGATCAGCACCTCCACGCCGTGGCGGCGGGCGTGATCCAGCGCCTGGCGGGCGATGGCTTCCGGTTCCTGCCCGGACTCGCTGGGGAAAAACTCCACGCCGACCTCGCCGGCCAGCTTGCGCAACTGCTCGATGGCGGCGGGCCGGTATACGTCGCAGCTTGTCACCATCACTTTCTTGTGCTGACGCTCCTTTAGCCAGCGGGCCAGCTTCGCGACGCTGGTGGTCTTGCCGGAACCCTGCAAGCCCGCCATGAGCACCACCGCCGGCGGCTGAACCCGCAAGTTCAATTCCGCGTTGGCCTCGCCCATGGTCCGGATCAGTTCCTCATTGACGATCTTGATCAGCACCTGACCCGGCGTCAGACTGAGCAAAACCTCCTGGCCGACCGCCCGCTCCCGTACCCGGGCGATGAAGTCCCGCACCACCGGCAGCGCCACGTCCGCTTCCAGCAACGCCATGCGCACCTCGCGCAAAGCGTCCTTGATGTTGTCCTCGGTCAGGCGGCCCTGACCGCGCAGATTCTTGACGGTGCGCAACAGGCGCTCGCTGAGATTTTCGAACATGGGCATTAACCTTCACTGCTGCAATCGGAGTGGGCCGAGATTATAGGGGTATCCGGCGCATTGCCGCGAATGGGGTGACAAACCCGCTTCAAGCCGGCCGCATTCCATGCCATGATTGCTAGAAGAAAAACCATTCGCGGAACGTGATGATGAACGCGGTGATCGGCGGCCTGGCTGTCCTGCTCTATCTGCTCGCTAGCGGCGGGCTGGCCATGCGGCTGGCCCGCGCCAGCGCCGGCGCGGCCAGTGCCAAGGGTGGCCCGCTGGCGCTGGGTTGGGGTGCGGCGCTGCTGCACGCCATGATTCTGGCGCAGACCGTGTTTCAGCCCCCCGGCCTCAATCTGGGCTTCTTTAACGCCCTGTCCTTCACCGGCTGGCTGATCGGCGTGGTGTTGCTGGCGGCGGCCATGGTCCGCCCGGTCGAGAATCTCGGCATCGTGGTGTTGCCATTCGATGCGCTGATGCTGGTTTTGGGGTTGTTGTTTCCGTCCGAGCGTATCGTCGCCGATGCTGGCCGGTGGCCGCTGGAACTGCATATCCTGATCGCTATTCTCGCCTATGCGCTGTTGGCGCTGGCGGCGGTTCAGGCGGTGCTGCTGGCCATTCAGGATTACCGCTTGCGCCATCGCCAGCCGGGCGGCTTCCTGCGTGGCATCCCGCCCCTGACGGCGATGGAATCGCTGCTGTTCCAGATGATCGGCGCCGGTTTTATCCTGCTCAGCATCACCCTGGTCAGCGGTTTGTTCTTCCTGCAGGACCTGTTCGCCCAGCATCTGGTGCACAAGGCGACGCTGTCGTTCATTGCCTGGGGCGTGTTCGGGGTGCTGCTGTGGGGCCGCTGGCGCTTCGGCTGGCGCGGGCGCACCGCCATCCGCTGGACCCTGAGCGGTTTCGTTTTTCTGGCGCTGGCCTATTTCGGCAGCAAGCTGGTGCTGGAACTGATGTTGGGGCGGTATTGATCGCCTTGGTTTTCAGACTCTCCCGGGCAGCGTCACTGCGTCGGCCTTGCCTGCCTGCCACACCCAGTCCTCGATGCCATTCTCCGGCTGATACTCTGCCACCGCTTCCCGCAGAATGGCCCGCACCGCCGGATAATCGAAATTCCGCGAGGCGGCCGCCAACCGCTCAAGACAATCCTGCACCGTTGGCCAAGGCAGCGACTGCTCGCGGGCACGCCGGATCATCGGATGCTCAGTCGGCAGGTCATTGGTTCCGATCAACAGTTCCTCCCGCAACTTCTCGCCGCTGCGCAAGCCGGTAAACTGGATTTCGATGTCGCCATCGGGATGCTCGTCGTCGCGCACCGTCAAGCCGGACAGATGGATCATGCGTCGGGCCAGATCGAAAATTCGCACCGGTTCACCCATGTCCAGCAGAAACACCTCGCCGCCCTGGGCCAGGGCGCTGGCCTGGATCACCAGTTGCGCCGCTTCCGGGATGGTCATGAAATAACGCTCCACGTCGGGATGAGTCACCGTCACCGGGCCACCCTGGCGGATTTGCGCGCGAAACAGCGGCGCCACCGACCCGGAGGAATCCAGCACGTTGCCGAATCGCACCATGCACAGGCAAGTGGCCACACCCTCGCCCGCCAGCCCCTGAAGGATCAATTCCGCCAGCCGTTTAGTCGCGCCCATAACGCTGGTCGGCCGCACTGCCTTGTCGGTGGACACCAGCACGAAGGTTTCGACCCCGGCGGCGATGGCGGCCTCGGCGGCGCGCCAGGTGCCAAATACATTGTTCTGCACGCCCTCGATCGGGTTGTGCTCGACAATGGGCACATGCTTGTAGGCGGCGGCGTGATAGACCGTCTGCACCTCGAACTGCTCCATGGCGGCTTGCAACCGCCGGCGATGCGCCACCGAACCCAGCAGCGGAATCAGCTCGACGCCGCCTTCGCCCGACATGGAGGTGGAATCAGAGCCAGGAGAGTGAGACTGCGCCATATTGGTCAGCATGGCGTGCAGTTCCTGTTCGATAGCGTACAAGGCGTATTCAGAGCGTTCGAACAGTACTAGTCGACGCGGCTGCAACGGCAGGATTTGCCGGCACAGTTCGGCGCCGATTGAACCGCCTGCGCCGGTGACCATCACCACCTTGCCGCTCACCCGCGCCTGCAACAATGCGGCGTTGGGCTGAATCGAATCGCGGCCAAGAATGTCCGCCACATCAATCTCACGGAATTCATCAATGCGCCGGGCGCCGCTGGTCAATTCCGCCAGGGTGGGCAAGTCCATGACCCGCACCGGCAAACCCGCCAGCGACTCCAGAATTTCCCGGCGGCGGCGATGCGGCGTCGAGGGCAGGGCCAGCAGGATCAGTTGCGCCTGGTGTTTGGAGATCAGGCGCGGCAACTTGGTCGGCGCCCGGACCTTGAGGCCCCAGACGATGCTGCCCCACAATTGAGGGTTGTCATCTACAAACACGACCGGTTCGAATTCGGCGCTGTAGCGCAAAGCGTTGACCAGTTGCGCGCCGGCCTCACCCGCGCCATAGATGATGGCCGGGGTGCGCACCGCCGCCCGGCGAAACCGCCGTCGCAAAAAGCGGCGCAGCAACAACCGGCCTCCGCCCACCAGCGCCATCAGCACCAGCCAGCAGATCAGCCAGAACGAGCGCAGCCACAAGCCATCGCCCGCCAGCACCCACACCGCCATCATCAACAGTACGCCGGCGCTGGCGCCGAACAGGATGGTGTAGAGCAGGCTTTCGTCGGCGTAGCGCAGGATAGGCCGGTATAAGCCGACCGCGGCGAAGGTGGGGATGACAATGACCACCGCCAGAGGGAACAGCCACGCCACGTCCGGCAACAGGTCTGGCCACCACTCACCCACGCGAATGGCGAACGACGCCCAGACCGCAACCAGTACGGCGAGCATATCGCCCGCGATCAACAGAGCGCGGCGAACCGGAGTGGGCAGATTGAGCAGAGATTCGAGCTTCACGGGGCGGATACTGTAGCACGCTGCCGCTCCAGCCGACCGACTCCCCACAGCAACAGGCCATAGATCACGATCCAGCCCAAGGCCAGCATGAGCTGCCCGGCGGGCGGCAGGCGCACCGCCAGCAACGCTGATCCCGCACAGGCCGCCATCAGGGCGTACTCGACCAGCACCGTTCGGCGGTGTCCCCAGCCGAGCAATACCAAGCGTTGGTAATAATGGGTCCGGTGCGCTTCCCAAACCCGCTCGCCGCGCTGCAAACGACGCAGCAGCGTCATGGTGGCGTCCACAATGAACGGCGAAAATATCAGTAACGCGATCCAGAACGGGAACAGCCCCGTCGTACTGCCCCACAGGCTGCACGCCGCCGCCAGGAAACCCAGCGTCGTGGAACCGACGTCGCCGAGGAAAATTTTGGCCGGCGGGAAATTATGGACCAGAAACCCCGCGCTGGCCGCCGCCACGCTCAGGCAGAACGTAGCGAATCCGGCATCCGCCTGTCCCAGCCAGGCCAGGGTTGAGAACCCGATCAGCGCCATGCCGCCGGCGAAGCCGTCCATCCCGTCCATAAAGTTGTAGAGATTGATCATCCAGACAATGAACAGGAAAGTCAGGAGGAGGGCCGTCCAGGCGGGAATCGGCCCGGCGAGACCGGGCAGTTCAAGAGAATCGGGAGCGAATCCAGCGATCAGCAAACTGACGGCGGCCCAGCCATGGGCCACAACCCGCCATTTGACCGGAACGCCATGGCGGTCATCGAGAAAGGACAGCGTGGCCAGCGGAACGAGGCCTGGCAGCAAAAGCGCCAGGGTGGAGCCGGCGACTGGCGCGACCACCAGGCCAGTCAGCACGCCGCCTATCAGCCCGCCGGCCAAGACCGCGAGTCCGCCGGTACGAGGCGTCGGTTGCTGGTGCAGAGAACGTGGGTTGGGTTGATCCAGTATCGACCAGCGTGAGTTTAATTGGGCCAGACGACAAGTCAGGATCAGGGTAGTCATAAATACAAGTAATGTTATGTAAAAAACAATCATCTAGCACCGATGTTGAATTTTCTATTTCGGTTCTTCGAGGGTTCTTGTAGAGGCTGGCCCGGCCAGCACGCCGGCCACCCCATAGTTTATAGGTGGGAGCGCCCTGGTCGGACAGCGCCAGCAGCGCGATTAACTGAACGCCGGAGGAACCAGATTGGCAGCGCGCTTGCGCAGTTGCTGGCGGGCACCGCGTTCATACAGGCCGTTGACGGGCCAGCGACAGTCAGGCGCGTACCCGACGCTATCCGCCGCCGAAAATCAGCCGCCAACGGTGCTGGCGTTTGCGGACGGGCAGTCATGCAGCGGTGGAACCCGCGCCGAGCGATCTACCGTTCATGCAGGCATGGTCAAATAATTTCCTGCTAGAATCAAGCACCCATTCGGAAGGATCACGCCCGATGAAATTCTGTAGCCAATGCGGCGCCCCGGTGACGTTGCGCGTTCCCGCCGGCGACAACCTGCCCCGGCATGTCTGCGATGCCTGCGACGTTATTCATTATCAGAACCCGAAGATCGTCGCCGGCTGCATTCCTGAATGGCAGGGCCGCATTCTGCTGTGCCGGCGCGCTATCGAACCACGCTACGGCTTGTGGACATTGCCCGCCGGCTTCATGGAGAACGGCGAATCGGCGGTCACTGCAGCGGTGCGCGAGGCGCTGGAGGAAGCCAACGCCGTAGTCGAAAATCCAACCCTGTACGGCTTATACTCGCTGCTGCACGTCAGCCAGGTGTACTTGATGTTTCGTGGCCAACTCCGGGATGGCGCCGCCAGCCCCGGCGAGGAAACGCTGGAGGTGGGGCTGTTCGCCGAGGCGGAAATCCCCTGGGAGCAACTGGCCTTTACCGTGGTGCGGGAGACCTTGCGCCAATATTTCACCGACCGCCCGACCGGCGTGTTCAACCTCCATGTTGGCGACATCATCCGCGAGTCGGATCATCAGTTCCGTATTCAACGCTATACATGATTCGCCCGTGCGGGTCAGCGCCCGCCTGAACTAGCCGTTAACCCAGAACACCATCGCCAACACTCAACCCCAACTGCAAGGGAGTATCCATGAAACCGTACCTCATCGTGGTGGAAGACCCCAGTTCCGATAAACTGCTTAACGTCGCGCTTGTCCTGGCCGAAACTGAACAACAGGCGGAAGCCAAGGCTCAGGCGCTGTTTCCCGATCTGCCCGAACAGGATTTTTGCGTCTACGATGTCCATGGGGTCAGCCACGACTTTCCTGATGGCTGGACCTATCAGGATTAAGAAGCTGTACAAAAACTAACACATTGATATTATTATAGTATTTTTGATAA
>ERZ1645187.1368-NODE-1368-length-22491-cov-33.325682_pt1 | contig 22491 bp, 9 predicted proteins | sample MGYA00575352_ERZ1645187 | MGnify/ENA primary metagenome ERZ1645187 (study PRJEB40837, sample SAMN11349314) | freshwater sediment metagenome | isolation source: river sediment | host: Sediment | place: India: Wazaribad , New Delhi | collected 2017-02-21 ... | reverse complement strand
TCGCCCCCGACATGGTCGGCTTCGGCTTCACCGATCGGCCGGCCGACATCGCCTACTCCCGCGCGACCTGGGTCGCCCAGGCGGTCGATCTGATGGATGCGCTGGGGCTGGAACAGGTCGACATCGTCGGCAATTCCTTCGGCGGGGCGATCGCCCTGGCGCTCGCCATCGCGCACCCGCAACGGGTGCGGCGGCTCGTGCTGATGGGCAGCGTCGGCGTCTCTTTCCCGATCACCGAGGGGCTCGACCGGGTGTGGGGCTACGAGCCGTCGCTCGCAGCGATGCGCGCGATGCTCGACATCTTCGCCTTCGATCGCGGCCTCGTCACCGACGAACTGGCCGAGCTGCGCTATCGCGCCTCGATCCGCCCCGGCTTCCAGGAGAGCTTCTCGGCAATGTTCCCGGCGCCGCGTCAGGCCCATGTCGATGCGCTGGCGAGCGAGGAGGCCGCCATCCGCGCCCTGCCGCACGAGACGCTGGTGATCCACGGCCGCGACGATCGGGTGATCCCGCTCGACGCCTCGCTACGGCTGGCGCACCTGATCGACCGGTCGCAGCTCCACGTCTTCGGCCGCTGCGGCCACTGGACCCAGATCGAACACGCGGCGCGCTTCTGCCGGCTGGTCGGCGATTTCCTCGCCGAGGCCGGCTGAACGGCCTCAGGCGGTGATCACAATGGCGCGGAAGTCGTTGACGTTGGTCAGCGTCGGGCCGGTGACGACGGCGTCGCCGAGGGCGCCGAAGAAGCCGTGGCCGTCGTTGGCGGCGAGGCTCGCCCGGGCGTCGAGGCCGAGGGCGGCGGCGCGTGCGAGCGTGTCGGGGGTGGCGATCGCCCCGGCGATCTCCTCGAGCCCGTCGACGCCGTCGGTGTCGCCGGCCAGCGCGAAGACACCCGGCTCGCCGGCGAGCCCGATCGCCAGCGACAGCAGGAACTCGACGTTGCGCCCGCCGCGCCCCGCCCCGCGCACCGTCACGGTGGTCTCGCCGCCGGAGAGCAGGATGCAGGGCCGGCGGACCGGCTGGCCGCGCCGCGCCACCTGCCGGGCGATGCCGGCGATCACCGTGCCGACCTCGCGCGCCTCGCCCTCGATGGCGTCGCCGAGGATGTGGACGTCGAAGCCGGCGGCGCGGCCGATCGCCGCCGCCGCCTCGAGCGCCGCCTGCGGGGTGACGACGAGGCGGGTGGTGGCGCGCTCCAGACGGGGGTCGTCGGGCTTCACGCTCTCGCCGCGGCCGCTCTCCAGAAGGTCGATCATCGCCGGCGGCAGAACGATATTTCGCCGGCGAATGATCTCCAGCGCCTCGGCGCAGGTTGTCGGATCGCCGACCGTCGGACCCGAGGCGATGTCCACCGGACCGTCACCCGGCACGTCGGAGATCACCAGGCTCACCAGCCGGGCGGGATGGCAGGCGGCGGCGAGGCGGCCGCCCTTGATCGCCGAAAGATGGCGACGAACGAGGTTCATCTCGCCGATGGTGGCACCGGAGACGAGGAGGGCGCGGTTGAGCGCCTGTTCATCGGCGAGGGTGGTGCCGGGGAGCGGCGCGGCGAGCAGGGCCGAGCCGCCGCCCGAGATCAGCGCCAGCACGGTGTCGTCGGGGCCGAGGCCGGAGACGAGGTCGAGGAGGCGGCGCGAGGCGATCTCGCCGGCCGCGTCGGGCACCGGATGGGCGGCCTCGACGATCTCGATGCGGTCGCAGGGCACGGCATAGCCGTAGCGGGTGACGACGAGGCCCTCGAGCGGCCCGACCCAGGCATGCTCCACCGCTCGCGCCATCGCCGCCGAGGCCTTGCCGGCGCCGATCACCACCAGCCGGCCCTTCGGCCGCTCGGGCAGATGCGGCGGCAGGCAGACGTGGGCCTGCGCCGCGGCGATCGCCGCGTCGAACATGCGCCGCAACAGGGCGCGCGCCGCGTCCGTCTCCATGGGTCTCGCTCCCGGTCGGTCGTCGCCCGATCGAACCGTCTCCCGCCCGCCCCGTCAATCGGCGATCGATCGCGCTCGCGAGCGGACCTCGGGATCTCCCCTCTCTCGCCGCTCGCCGCCGATCGCGCTATGCCGACACGAAGGCCGCGCAAAGGCGGCGATCGACGACGGGAGAGAGACATGGCGCGGGTCGAGGTGACGATCGCCGATCATGTGGCGGAAGTGGCGCTGGCGCGACCGGAGAAGAAGAACGCGCTCGATCTCGCGATGTTCGAGGAGTTGGCGGCGGCCGGCGAAGCGCTGAAGCGCGACCCGGAGGTGCGCGCCGTGGTGCTCACCGGACGCGGCGACGATTTCTGCGCCGGGCTCGATCTGGCGATGTTCGCATCCCTCGCCCGCGATCTCGCCGGGCTTTCGGCCAAGCTCTTCGATCTTGCCGACGGCGAGACCGCCAACGCCTTCCAGAAGCCGGTGCGGGTGTGGCAGGAGCTCGAGGTTCCGGTGATCGCGGCGCTCTCCGGCGTCGCCTTTGGCGGCGGCTGTCAGATCGCACTCGGCGCCGACATCCGCATCGCCGCGCCGGACACCCGCCTGTCGGTGATGGAGATCCGCTGGGGCCTGATCCCCGACATGGGAATCACCCAGTCGCTGCGCCGGCTCACCCGCTACGACGTGGCGCTCGATCTGATGCTCACCGGCCGAGTGGTCGGCGCCGAGGAGGCGCGCGATCTCGGCCTCGTCACCCGCATCGCCGCCGATCCGCTGGCCGCCGCCCAGGCCGCGGCGCGCGACATCGCCGCCCGCTCGCCCTCGGCGACCCGGCGGATGAAGACGCTTCTCGACCGCACCTGGTTCGCCTCGGCGGCGGACGGTCTCGGGCTCGAGGCGCGGCTGCAGAGCGAACTCCTCGGCCGGCCACATCAGCTCGAGGCGGTCGCCGCCAATCTCGCCGGCCGGGCGCCGGACTTCCGCTGACGACCGCAGGCGGCCGGCGTGGAGGCGGCGAGGCCGCCTCCACGTCTCCGGCTCACGCGACCGACGAGAGCAGGCTCGACAGGTCGGGCGTCGACTGGGTGCGGCCGTAGGCCTGCGAGGCGAACTGCGCCAGGGCCGCGGCGAGCCTGCGCGCCAGTTCGTCGCTGGTGTCGGTGCTCGAGGTGGCCGACGTCGACGAGGTGGAGGTGGTCGTCGAGGTCGAGGTGCTGCTCGAGGCGTCGCTCGTCTCCTGCGGCGGCGGAGGCGGCGGCGGGGCCTGGGTCTTCATGTAGGCTTCGAGTTCGGCCTGCGAGATCGACCCGTCTTGGTCGGTGTCGATGGCGTCGAAGGTCTCCGAAGCCTCGCTGGCCGAAGAGGACGCGTCGGACGAGGCCGTGTCGTCGGTCTTCGCCGCGGCGAGGAAGTCGGAGAGTTCGCTCTGGGTCACCGAACCATCGCCGTCGGCATCCATCGCCGAGAAGAGATCGCTCGCCGGATCGCTCCCCTCGGCCGCGTCGCCGGGCGGCGGCGGCGGCGGACCGCCCTGCGGGCCGTTCGCCTTCATGTAGGTGTCGAGTTCACTCTCGCTCACCGCGCCGTCGCCGTCGGTGTCCATCGCCGAGAGCATGTCGGCGCCGGTGGTGGCCGACGACGAAGACGATCCGTTCGCCTCCTGGGTCGCCAGGAGTGCGCCGCGCGTGTCGCTCGACATCGCGTCGACGAAGCTCTGCAGCTCGGTGGCGGAGAGCCCACCGCTGCCGTCCGAGTCCAGTTTGGAAAACAATTCGGCACCCGGCGACTTGCGCGAGCCCTCGGTCGCCGACGTCGCTTGCGAGCCGGTCGATCGCGAGATGCTCCACATGTTCGCCGACGATCCCGAAGAACCGATCGAGTTGACCATGATCTTGCTCCGCATGTTGCGTTTCGCTCGACTCCGAACGCTCGAGCTCTGCGAGGGCATTGCAAGTCACGGGCCAAGAAATTCGCTATTTTCTTTTGTTTCCAATGAGATGATCGATCCGCCACGCGGAAACGGTCGAGAAACGTCCCGGTTACGTCGATGCGTCGGGCGGCGCTCTGCGGCCGTCGATTATTTCTCGGGACGGAGACGGCAGACCGCGGCGGATACGGTCGCCTCGCGTCGGCCGCGCGTCGGGCGCGGCACCTCCTGCCGCCTCGCCGCGTGCCCCGGCACGAACTGCCGGGTCGAGGCGGCTCAGGTTCGATCCGCGCCGGGAAACAGCCGCCGATCGGGGACGAGCGGGCGCAGCCGATCGCGGGCACGGAGGCGTTCGCCCCACCAGCCGAGGTAATCGGCGACGGCGCCGACCTCCACCGCTTCGTGGTCGATCTCGAGCGCCACCTCGAGGTAGGCGTCGAGATTGGTGAGGTCGGGGCGCGGCAGGCGGCCGGCCTCGAGATCCGCTCCCATCTCCGCGTAGAGATCCTCGAGCCGCGCCACCAGACGCGGCATGTCGAAGAGCGTGGCGCTCGCCCGGCCCTGCTCGAGGCGGGTGCGCAGTTCGGCGAGCCGGGCGCGATCGTGACCGAGCGCCACCGCCGTCTCGACATAGGCCTCGGCCGTCTCGGTCACCAGTTCCGGCAGGCCGGCGGAGCGGACGAGGCTGCCGCAGACGCGCGCGGCGAAGCAGCGGCCCGACCAGGTCAGCACCGGCACACCCATCCACAGCGCGTCGGAGGCGGTGGTGTGGGCGCCGTAAGGGGTGTTGTCGAGGAAGAGGTCGGCGAGGGGATAGCGGGCGAGGTGCAGCGGGTTCGCCACCTTGGGGGCGAAGACCAGCCGCTCCGGCCGAACCCCGCGGGCCGCCGCGATCGCTCTCAGCCGCTCGTTGGTGCCGTCGGCACCGGTCAGGAGCCAGAGGACCGAGCCGGGCACGCGGGCGAGCACCTCGAGCCAGCGATCGAAGGTGAAGCGGGTGATCTTGTGGGTGCCGTTGAAGGAGCAGAAGACGGTGCCGTCCTCCGGCAGGCCGGCCTCGGCGCGGGTCGGCCGCTCCGGGACGATCACCCGGACGCGGTTGTTGGGCTGATAGCAGGGCAGCCGCAACACCTTCTCCGAATAGAAGATCTCGTGGTCGGGCGGGATGATCCAGTCGTCGGCGACGATGTAGTGGTGGTAGGGGCTGGCCACGGTGCCGGGATAGCCGAGCCAGTTGACGATGATCGGCGCCGGGCGCAGCGCCAGCAGCCTGGTGCGGCCCTCTCGGGTGTAGCCGTTGACGTCGACCAGGATGTGGATGCCGTCTTCGGCGATCATCCGGGCGGCGGCGGCGTCGTCGATCTCGGAGACGTCGCGCCAGTGTTCGGCGGCGGCGCGATAGGCGAGATGCATCGGATCGGCGGCGCGCGGCCCGCAGTAATAGGCGAAGACCTCGACCTTCGACCGGTCGTGCAGGCCGAAGACCTCGGCCATCAGGTGGCCGACGGCGTGTTCGCGCAGGTCGGAGGAGAGATAGCCGATGCGCAGGCGCCCCTCGCGCAGTGCCGCCTTCGGCCATTGCGAGTGGGCGCCGGTCGGCAGGCCGACGTCGACGGCGTTGTAGTGGGCGGCCAGCGCCAGTTGGAACAGCGGATCGTCGCTGTAGGCGGCGGCCGACAGCGGCGACAGGCCGAGCATCAGCTGCCGCCGGCTCACCCGCTCCGACGGCGTCACCACCGGCCATTCGCAGGTGCGTTGGCGCAGCGCGGTGAAGTGCTGGGCGACCTCGCGCTGGGTCGGGTCGATATCGAGGCTCTGGCGCAGCATCTCCTCGGCCGCCTCGTCGCGGCCAGCCGCCTCGAGGGTGCGGGCGATCTGATTGAGCGCCGTGGTCTTGTGGGCGATCGAGGTGCCGTTGACCGCCGCGAGCCGCGCCACCACCTCCGACCAGCGAGTCACGGCGCCGCCGATCTCGCCCTGACGCTCCAGCACCCGGCCGAGATTGATGTGAGCGGGCATGAAGTCGGGGGCCCGTTCGATGGCACGCTCCAGGCATTCACGGGCGGCGGCGAGATCGCCGTCGTCGGCGAGCACCACGGCGTGGTTGAAGAGCACCGCATGGAGCAGCGGATCGTCGGGATTGGCCTGGATCCACGAGCCGTAGAGGGCGGAGACCGCGGCGCTCTGGCCGCTCGCCTTCAGTGTCTCGGCGGCGCGGATCAACTCCATCACGCCGAAGCCGCGACCGCCCGTCGGGGTCGCCGTCGAATGGGGATCGTTCGCCATCGCTCGCCCTCACCGGGGTCGCGCGATCTCCGACGCCCCCTCGGCGTCGGCGTCACGACCCGATTCAGGCCGAAACGATCGAGACATCATCGCGCTCACGAGACGGCGCGGGTCAGGGCGTCGATCTGTTCGGCCGTCAGGCTGGCTATCTGAGTCGTGGTGAAGGCGTCAATTTGCGTCGCGTTCAGAGCCTCGAGCTGGGTGGTCGTGAGCTCGGCGAAGAAGCTGGTCGGCAGCTGCGCGAGGGTGGTGGTGGTCAGCCCGGAGAGCTGCACCGCGCCGAGGGCGGCCGAATGGGTGGTGTCGAGGAGATCGAGCTGGCTCGGCGACAGCGAGGCGATCTGATCGGCCGAGAGGGTGCCGAACTGGGCGAGGCTCATGACGTTGAGTTCGGTCGAGGTCAGGCTGCCGACCTGCGACGGGGTCAGGGCGGCGACCTGGGTGGTGGTGAGCGCGGCGATCTGGGCGGTGGAGAGCGCCCTGAGCTGCATGCGCACCAGACCGGTCAGCTGGTCGAGGCTGAGGGCGGCGAAATCGTCGGCCTCGAGTTCGGCGATGCCGGAGAGCGAGATCGAGCCGATCTGGGTCGAGGACAGGCCGGCGATCTGGGTGGCGGTCAGGAGGTCGATCTGGGTGGTGGTGAGCCCGGCGACCGCCGCGGTGGAGAGCGAGCCGATCATCGTCGAGGTGAGCGCGGCGAACTGGCGATCGGAGAGCGCCCCGACCTGCTGGGCGGTGAGACCGCCGAGCGCGGTGGCGGAGAGGAGGCCGATGCGGGTGGTGGTCAACCCGGCGATCTGGGTGGCGGTGAGGCCCGACAGGCCGGCGCCGGAGAGGGCGGAGAACTGCGCGTCGGAGAGCGCGGTGAGGTCCGCGGCGGTGAGGCCGGTGATGCCGGTCGCCGTCAGGGCGCCGATCTCGGTGGTCGTCAGGGCGGCGATCTGGGCATCGGAGAGCGCCGTCACCTGGGTGGCGGTGAGGCCGGCGACGCCGGCGGTCGACAGCGCCGCGACCTGGGTGGTCGACAGGGCGGCGAGTTGGGTGGTGGTCAGGGCCGCCACCTGGGTCGAACCGAAGCCGGCCATCGCGGTGGTCGAGAGCTGACCGATGCGGGTCGAGGTCAGGCCGCCGATCTCGGTGGTGGTCAGAGCGCCGATCTGGGTGGCGGTGAGGCCGGCGAACTGGGTCTCGCTCAGCGCCGCCAGATCGGTGGCTTCGAGGCCGGCGACCGCCGCCGTCGACAGGGCGCCGATCTGGGTGGTGGTGAGGGCGGCGACCTGGGCGTCGGTGAGCGCCGCGAACTGGGTGGCGGTCAGTCCCTCGAGGCCGCTCGCCGACAGGGCGGCGATCGCCGTGGTGGTCAGCGCGGCGAGCTGGGTGGTCGAGAGCACCGCCACCTGGGTGTCGAGCAGGCCGGCGATCTGGGTGGCGGTCAGATCGGCGAGGCGGCCGGTCGAGAGGCCGGCGATCTGGGTGGTGGTCAGCGCCGCGAGCTGGGTGGCGCCGAGGGCGCGGAGCTGGGTGGTGGAGAGCGCCGCGATCTCGGTCGCGCCGAGGCCGGTCAGCGTCGTCGCGGCGAGCGCGGCGATCTGGCTGGTGGAGAGCGCCGCGAGTTGGGTGGTGGTCAGGTCGTCGATCTGGGTGGCGGCGAGACCCTGCAGGGCCTCGCTGCCGATCGCCGCGATCTGGCGGGTGCCGAGGGCACCGATCTGGGTCGCCGTCAGCGCCGCGATCTCGGTCGCGCCGAGGCCGGCGACCTGGGTGGTGGTCAGGCCGGCGAGACGGGTGGTGGAGAGCGAGGCGACCTGGGTGGTCGTCAGGGCACCGATCTGCGCCGAGCGCAGCGCCGCGAACTGCGCTGCCGAGAGGTCGGCGAGCGCCGTGGCGGTGAGGCCGGTCACCCCGGTCGCCGACAGGGCGGCGATCTGGGTGGTGGCGAGCGCCGCCAGCTGGGTCGCCGCCAGCCCGGCCACCTGGGTCGAGGTCAGGCCGGCGATCTCGGTCGTCGTCAGGACGCCGAGGCGGGTCGCGTCGAGGCTGCCGAGCTGGGTCGCCGACAGGGCGCCGATCTGCTCGGAGGTCAGCGACGCCAGTTGGCGGGTGGTGAGGGCGGCGAGATCGTCGACGCTGAGGCCGGCGATCGCCGTCGTCGTCAGCGCCGCCATCTGCGTGGTGGCCATCGCCGCGAGCTGGGTGGCGGTGAGCGCCTCGACCTCGGTCGAGGTCAACCCGCCGATCGCGGTGGTGGTGAGGGCCGCCACCTGGCGGGTGGAGAGCGCCGCGACCTGGGTAGCGGACAGCGCCTCGGCCCCGGCCGCGGTCAGGGCGCGGATCTGGGTGGTGGTGAGCGCACCGATCTGGGTCACGTCGAGCGCCCGGATCTGGGTGGTGGAGAGCGAGGCGATGGCCGCGGTGCCGAGCGAGGCGAGCTGGGTCGTGGTCAGCGCCGCGATCGCGGTCGTCGTCAGGCCGTCGATGCCACCACCGGAGAGCGCCGCCAGCTGGGTGGTGGTCATCGTCGCGAGCTGGGCGGCGGTCAGCGCCGTCACCTGGGTCTCGGTGAAGCCGGCGATCTCGGTGGTGGTCAGCGCCGCGATCTGAGAGGTGCTCAGCGCCGCCACCTGGGTGGCACGCAGCGCCCCGGTCTGGGTCGCTGTCAGGGCGGCGATCTGGGTGGTGGAGAGCGCCCCGATCTGGGCGGTGGTCAGCGCCTCGAGACCGGTGGTGGAGAGCGCCGCGATCTGGGTCGCCGCCAGCGCCGCGACGCCGGCGGTGCCCAGCGCCGCCGCCTGGGTGTCGGCGAGGGCGGCGAGTTGCGACCGGCTCAGAGCCCCGAGCTGGGTGGTCGTCAGGGCCGCGATCTGGGTCGCGGTGAGCGCGGCGACACCCTCTGTGCCGAGGCCTCGGATCTGGGTCGAGGTGAGCGCCGCGATGCGGGTGTCGGCGAGGGTGGCGATCTGGGTCTCGGCGAGCGACCCCATCTCGAGCGCGGTCAGCGCGGCGAACTGCGTCGCGGTGAGCCCGGCGAGCTGGTCGGTGGTGAGCGAGCCGATCGCCGCGGTCGAAATCGCGGCGATCTGGGTGGTCGTCAGGGTCGCGACCTGGGTGGCGTCGAGGGCGGCGAGCTGCGTACCGGCGAGACCGGCGATCTGGGCGGCGCTCAGCCGTGTCACCTGGGTGGCGGCGAGCGCCCCGATCTGGGTCTCGGAGAAGGCGCGCAGCTCGGTCGTGGTCAGCGCCGCCACCTGGGCGGTGGAGAGCGCGGCGACCTGGGTCGTCGTCAGGCCGGCGATACCGGTCGCCGACAAGGCGGCGACCTGGGTGGTGGTGAGGCGGCCGAGCTGGGCCGTCCCGAGGGCCTCGACCTGGCCTTCGGTCAACGCCGCGACGGCGGTGGTGGTGAGGGCGCCGAGCTGGGTCGTCGACAGCGCCGCGAGTTCGGTGGCGGTGAGACCGCGCACCGCAGCGGTCGAAAGGGCCGCGACCTGGGTGGTGGCGAGCGCGGCGAGCTGGTCGAGGCTCAGCTCGGCCATCTGGGTCGCGGTGAGGCCCTTGATGCCCGAGGTGGTGAGGGTCGCGACCTGCGTCGTGGTCAGGGCCGCCAGCGATTCGGCGTCGAGGCCGGCGATCTGGGTCGCCGCCAGGGCCGCCACCTGGGTGGCGGCGAGCGAGGCGAGCGCCGTCGCGGTCAATCCGTCGACCGCCGTGGCGCTCAGCGCCGCGACCTGCGTCGTGGTGAGCGCGGCGAGCCGGGTCGCGTCGAGCGCCGCCGCCTGGGTGGCGGTCAAGCCGCGGACCTGCGCGGCCGACAGGGTGGCGAGTTGGGTGGTGGTGAAGGCGGCGAGCTGGGTGGTGGTCAGCGCCTCGACGCCGGTGGTGGTGAGGCCGCGCAACTGGGTGGTGGAGAGCGTCGCGAGCTGGGCGCCGGAGAGGGCGCCGATCTGGGTGGTGGTCAGGCCGCCGATCTCGGTCGCGGTCAGGGCCCCGAGCTGAGTGGTGGAGAGGGCGGCGAGCTGGGTCGCGGTGAGGCCGCTCGCCGCAGTGGCGCTCAGCGCGGCGATCTGCGTCGTGGTCAGCCGCGCCAGTTGATCGAGGCCGAGATCGCCGACCTGGGTGGCGGTCAAGCCGGCGAGCGTCGTCGCGGTCAGCGCACCGATCTGGTCGGTGGAGAGCGCCGCCATCTGAGTGGTGTCGAGCGAGGCGAGCTGGGTCGCACGCAGGTTCGCCACCTGGGTGGCGGTCAGGGCCGCGATCTGGGTGGTGTCGAGGCCGTCGAGGGCGCTGGCGGTCAGGGCCGCGACCTGGGTGGTGGCGAGGCCGGCGAGCTGGGTGGCGGTCAGGGCCGCCGCCTGGGTCGAGGCGAGACCGGCGAATTCGGTGGTGGTCAGGCCGGCGAGCTGGGTGCCGGAGAGCGCCGCGATGCCGGTCTGGGTGAGGCCGGCGAAGGCGGCGGCGGTCAACGCCGCCACCTGGGCGGTGTCGAGGGCGGCGACCTGGGTGGCGGTCAGGGCGGCGACGCCGGTGGCGTCGAGACCGCGCAAGGCCGTGGTGGTCAGCGCCGCCACCTGGGTGGCGGTCAGGGCGGCGAGCTGGGTCTCGTCGAGGGAGCCGAGCTGGGTCGCGGTCAGGGCGCCGAGTTCACTGCCGGTCAACGCCGCGATCTGCGTCGCGGTCAGACCGTCGAGGCCGGCGGTGGAGAGCGCCGCCGTTTGGGTGGTGGAGAGCGCGGCGATCTGAGTGGTGGTCAGGCCGGCGATCTGGGTGTCGGCGAGGGCGCCGAGCTGGGTGGTGGTGAGCGCCGCCAGCTGGGTCGACGAGAGGCCCGCCATGCGGGTGGCGGCGAGACCGGCGAGGCCCTCGGTGGCGATGGCGCCGATCTGGCTCGCGCTCAGCGCCGCGAACTGGGTCTCGCTCAGTGCCGCGACCTGGGCCGAGCCGAGACCCTTGATGCCGGTGGTGGTCAGGGCGGCGAGCTGGACCGTCGTCAGGGCGGCGATCTGGGTGTCGGCGAGCGTCCCGAACTGCGTCGCGGTCATCGCCCGCAACTGCGTCGTGGTGAAGCCGTCGAGCTGGTCGGCGGTCAGGCCGGCGAGCGAGGTCGCGGTCAGGGCCGCGGTCTGGGTGGTGGCGAGCGCGGCGATCTGGGTCTCGCTCAGCGCCGCCGTCTGGTCGGCCGAGAGCCCGGCGAGCTGGGTGGCGGTCAGCGATGCCACCTGCCGGGTGGTGAGGCCCGCGACCTGGGTGGTGGAGAGCGCGCCGATCTGGGTCGACGACAGGCCGCCGGTCTGGGTGGTGGTCAGCTCGGCCAGACGGGTCGCGGTCAGGCCGGCGAGCTGGGTGGTGGTCAGGCCGCCGATCTCGATGGCGGTGAGGGCGCCGAGCCGGGTGGCGTCGAGCGAGGCGAGCTGGGTCTCGGTCAGACCGGCCACGGCCTTGGCCGAGAGCGAGGCGATCTGGCTGGTGGAGAGCGCCGCCAGCTGGCCGGTGGCGAGCGCGCCGACCTGGGTGGAAGTCAGGGCGCGCAGCTCGGTGGTGGTGAGGACGGCGAGCTGGGTCGCGGCGAGAGCGGCGATCTGAGCCTCGGAGAGCGCCACCGTCTGGGCGGCGGTGAGGGCGCGGATCTGGGTGGTGGAAAGTCCGGCGAGACGGGTCGTGCCGAGACCGGCGAGCGCTTCGGTGGAGAAGGCGGCGATCTGGGTGGTGGCGAGCGCCGCGAGCCGGGTGGCGTCGAGGCTCTCGACCTGCGCGGCGCTGAGCGCGGCGACCGCCGAGGTGGTCAGCATCGCCAGATCGGCCGCCTCGAGCGCCGCGATCTGGGCGGTGGAGAAGGAGGCGATCTGGGTCGCGGTGAGGCCCTTGGCCTGGGTGGTGGTGAGGCCGGTGACCGCCGCGGCGCTCAGTTCGTCGATCTGCTCGACGGTGAGCGCCGCCACCTGGGTGGTGCCGAGGGCGGCGAAGCGGGTCTCGTCGAGCGCGGCGAGCTGGTCGGCGGTCAGGCCGGCGATCTGGGTCGAGGTCAGCGCCGCCAGCTGCCGGGTGCCGAGCGCGGCGAACTGGGTCGAGGTCAGGGCGGCGATCGCCGCGCCGGTCAGGCCGCGCAGCTGGGTGGTGGTCAGCGCCGCGATGTCGGTGGCGTCGAGGCCGGCCAGCGCGGTGGTGGTGAGCGCCCCGAGTTCGGTCGCGGTCAGTGCCGCCACGCGCGTGGCATCGAGCGCGGCGATCTGCTCGGCATCGAGGCCGGCGATGCCGGCGACCGAGAGCGCGGCGATCTGGGTGGTGGCGAGTTCGGCGAGCCGGGTCGTCGACAACGCCGCCACCTGGGTCGAGGCGAGGCCGGCGATCTGGGTGGTGGTCAGCCCGGCCAACTGTTCGGCGCCGAGCGCCGCCACCTGGGTGGTGGCGAGGGTGCCGAGCATCGCCGCGGTGAGACCGCGGGCCTGGGTGGTGGTCAGCGCCGCGATCTGGGTGGTCGAGAGATGGCCGAGCTGTTCGGCGGTCAGGCCGGAGAGCTGCGTCGAGGTCAGGGCCGCCAGCCGGGTGCCGGTGAGGAGGCCGATGATCTCCTCGTCGAAACCCTTCACCTGGGTGGTGGTCAGGGCGGCGAGTTGGGTCGTCGACAACGCCGCGATGCGCGTCGCGTCGAGCGCGTCGATGGCCGCGGAGGAGAGGCCGCGCAACTGGGTGGTGGTCAACGCCGCCAGTTCGTCGCTGGTCAGCGCGGCGATCGCGCTGGTCGTCATCGCCATCAGCTGCGTCGTCGTCAGACCGGCGACCTGGGTGGTGGTCAGCGCCGCGATCTGGGTCTCGCCGAGGCCTTCGAGCGCCGAGGTGGCGAGCCAGCCGATCTGCGAGGAGGTGAGCGCCGCCAGTTGCTCGCTCGACAGCTGGCCGACCTCGGTGGCGGTCAGGCCGCGGATCTGGGTCTGGGCGAGGGCGGCGATCCGCGTCGTGTCGAACGCCGCCAACTGTTCGCCGGTGAGCGCGGCGATCTGGGTCGCGGCGAGGCCGCGCAGCTGGGTGGTGGTCAGCGCCGCCAGACGGCCGGCGGAGAGTTCGGCGATGGTGGTGGTCGCGAGGCCGGCGAGCGCGGTGGCGGCGAGGGCGGCGAAGCCGGTCGTGGACAGGGCGGAGATCTGGTCGGCGGAGAGCGCCTGCATCTGCGTCGCGGTCAGCGCGGCGAGCCGGGTGGTGGTCAGCGCTTCGAGCTGGGTCGAGGTCAGCGCGCCGATCGCGGCGGCGCCGAGGGCGGCGAATTGCGGTGTCGACAGCGCCTCGATCTGGACGGTGGAGAGCGCCGCCGTGGCCGTGGTGGTCAGCGCCGCGATCTGGGTGGTGGTCAGCGCGCCGATCTGGGTGGTGGAGAAGGTCGCCACCTGCGTCTCGCCGAGGGCGGCGACGGCGGCGACGCGCAACGCCGCGATCTGCGCCTGCGACAGGGCGGCGATCTGAGTGGAGGCCAGGGTCGAGACGGCGGTGGCGGTCAGTCCGCCGATCTGGGTGGTGGAGAGACCCGCCACCTGGGTGGCGGAGAGCGCCGCCCATTGGTCGGACGACAGGGTGGCGATCTGGGTGGTGGTCAGGCCCTGGATCTGGGTGGCCGCCAGCGCCGCGACGATGGTCGTCGCCAGCTCGGTGATCTGGGTGGTGTTGAGGCCGGCGATCGCCGTCGCCCCGATCGCCGCCAATTGCTCGGCCGAGAAGGCCTCGAACTGCTCCTCGGTGAGGCCGCGGATCGGCCGCGAGGCGATCGCCGCCAGTTGGGCGGTGGTGAGAGCGGCGATCTGGGTGGTGGAGAGCGCCCGCAGATCGCCGCCGTCGAGGGCGGTGAACTGCTGGGTGGTGAGCGCCGCGATCTGGGTGGTCGACAGGGCGGCGACCGCCGTCGAACTCAACGACACCATCTCGGTGGCGGTCAACGCCGCCAGATGGGTGAGATCGAGGCCGCGGATCTGCGTCTCGGTCAGCGCCGCCATCGCCGTCGCCGACAGGGATGCGGTCTGGGTGGTGGTCAGGCCGGCGATCTGCGTGGTGGTGAGCGCCACCACCTGGGTCGATCCGAGACCGCCGATCTGGGTGGTGGAGAAGGCAGCGAGCTGTTCGGCGGTCAGCACCGCGACGTGATCGGCGTCGAGCGCGCCGATCTGGGTGGTGGTCAGGCCGCTGACCTGGGTCGCGGCGAGGCTCGCCATCTGGGTGGTGGTCAACTGGCCGAGTTGCGCCGCGGTCAGGCCCCCGATCGCCGTCGAACCGAGCGCCGCCAGTTGGGTCGCCTCGAGGTTCACCAGACGATCGGCGGTGAGCCCGGAGACCTGACGCGCCGACAGGACGGAGAATTGGGCCGCCGTCATCGCCGCGACCTGGGCGGCGGTCAGTTCCGAGACCGCGGCACTCGACAAACCCCGCACCTGAGTGGTGGAGAGCGCGGCGATCTGGGTGACGGAGAGGCCCGCGACCTGGGTGGTCGCCAGCGCCGCCATCTGCGCCGCGCTCAGGCCGGCGAGCTGGGTCGTGGTCAGGCCGGCGATGTCGGTGGTCGACAGTCCCTGCAGGGCGCTGGTGGCCACCGCACCGAGCTGGGCCGCCTCCAAGGCGCCGAGCTGATCGCCGGTCAGGGCGGCGATGTCGGAGCGATCGAGGCCGGCGATCTGGCTCGTCGCCAGGGCGGCGATCTGGGCGGTGGTGAGGAGGCCGATCTGGCCGGCGGTCAGCGCGGTGACCTCGGTCGAGGTGAGCGCGGCCAGACGGGTGCCGACCAGGAGCGCCAGACTGTCGGCGCTCAGGGCCTGGATCTGGGTGCCGCCGAGCACCGCGATCTGGCTGGTGGTCAGCGCCGCGAACTGGGTGGTGGTCAGGTTCGCCACCGTGGTGGTGGCGAGCGACAGGATCTGGGTGGTGGTCAGCGCCGCGAGCTGCGAGCCGGTGAAGGCCTGGAACTGGGTCGTCGTCAGGGCGGCGAGATCGGTGGTCTGGAAGCCGCGCATCTGCGAGGCGCCGAAGGCGGCGAGGCCGGTGGCGGTGAGCGCGCCGATCTGGGTGGTGGTCAGCGCCGCGACCTGGGAGGTGGTCAGCCCGGCGATCTGGTCGGCGCCGAGGGCGGCGATCTCGCCGGTCGACAGGCCCGACACCTGGCTGGTGGTGAGGGCGCCGAACTGGGTCGCGGTCAGGACCGCGAACTGCGCGGCGGTCAGCGCCGCCAGAGCGGCGCGGCCGAGGCCGGCGATCTGCGTGGTGGAGAGTGCTGCGATCTTCTCGGTGCCGAGGCCGGCGATCAGCGTGGCGGAGAGCCCGACCAGCGCCGTGCTGGTCAGCGCCTGGAACTCCTCGAGCGACATCGCGGCGTAGTCCTCGCCGCCCAGCCCACCGAGCTGCGTCGCCGTCAGCGCCGCGAACTGGGTGGCGCTCAGCGCCTCGAACTGGGTCGTCGACAGGGTGTCGATCGCGGTGGCGGTCAGCCCCTTGACCTGGGTCTGGGAGAGCGCGGCGATCTGGGTCGGCGCCAGCGCCGACACCTGCGCGACGCTGAACTGGCCGATCTCGGCGGCGGTCAGGCCCTTGATCTGGGTGGTGGTGAGCGCCGCGATCTGGGTGGTGGTCAGCGCCGCGACCTGGGTGGTGGCGAGGGTGCCGAGTTGGCTCGCCGTCAGGCCGGCGAACTGGGCCTCGGAGAGCCCGGCGATCTGATCGGCGCCGAGCCCGGTGAGCGCCGTCTGGGTCAGCCCGGCGATCTGGGTGGCGGCGAGGGCAGCGAGCTGGTCGGCGGAGAAGGCGGCGACGGCGCCGCGGCCGAAGCCGGCGACCTGCGTGGGGGAGAGCGCGGCGATCTCGGTCGTGGTCAGGGCAGAGACCTGGGACACGGTGAGCGCGGCGATCTGTGCGGAGGCGAAGCCACCGAGCTGGGTCGTCGACAGCGAGGCGATCTGGGTCGTGGTCAGTCCGCGCAACTGGACCGAGGTCATGGCGCCGATCTGGGTCGACGTCAGGGCGGCGAACTGCTCGTCGGAGAGCCCGGCGATCTCGGTGGCGGTGAGGCCACGGATCTGGGTCGTCGTCAGGACGGCGATGTCCTCGGGCTCCAGCGCGTCGATCTGCAGATCGGAGAAGACGCTGAGCTGGAGCGCGGAGAAGACGAATTGGCTCGGAACCAGCGCCGCGATCTGGGTCGTGGTGAGCGCGGTGACCTGGGTGGTCGACAGCGCCTGGATCTGCGTCGTCGTCAGATCGGCGATATCGGTCGTGCTCAGCCCCGCAATCTGCGTCGCCGTATAGGACGAGAGGGAGAGGGACGAAATCGAGGTCACGGCAACCTGCAGGCACGGGTCGAGCGGGGCGCGGACGCTCCCCGGAGACCCGTTGCAAGCGAAATGCCATCGAAACGGTCGAATTCGACGTGTTTCGTCAATGCTTTGGAAGGGAGAGTGGCGGCCGTGCCGCGCCGCCCGGCAGGAATTACCCGGCAGGCGAACGTTCTTGCCCGGCGCATTCGGCCGAGTGCCCGGGCGCGCCGGTCAGAGCGCCGCGTGGTCGAGCGCCGCCTGGAAGCCGCGCAACGCGTCGATTTCGGCCTCGACCCGTTCGGCGACGCGATCGAGCAGGACGCGACAGCAGTCCTGCACCCGGCAGGCCGGCGGCGTCGCGGGACAGGCCGCCTCCGGGCAGGGGCCGTCGAGGAAGTCGGCGATCTCCTCGACGGCGACGCCGAGACGGCCGAGCGCGGCGACCACGGCGCAGACCCGCGCCTCCGCCTCGGTGTAGACGAAGCCGCGACCGAGGCGGCGCGGCGTCACCACGCCGGCCCGGCGCAGGGCCCGCATCCGCCGCGGATCGAGATCGAGCCGCTCGGCCAGCGCCGCTTCCGAGAGAAACCCCGGCGGCAGGGCGACGACGCCGGAGAGGACGCGGCCGAGCAGGTCGATCAGATCGGTCTTCGACGGTCTCATGGCGGCCTCGCCGGGGGAACGCAGGGGCATGGCGGCGACGGTCGCGGGCGTCTCACCGACGCGTTGCCGCGCCGACGGGACGGGCTCGGCCGCTCCGCTCCGAGAGGTGCCGTCCGCCCCGGCCGGCGCACTCACAGGCGCGCCTCGCCGAAGGCCAGGACGGCGCGGGTGCCGTAGCGGATGGTCTCGCCGCGCATCGCCGCCTCGGGCAGGATCTGGCCGGCATAGACCTCGGCGATGGCGATGCGGCCGGCGCGGAACTCGGCGTCGCCGTCGTCCGAACGGATCGCGGCGAGCGCCGCACGCAGGGTCATCCAGCCGCCGCAGAGAACGCCCATCTGCATCAGGAAGGGCACCGAGGCGGCATAGGCGAGGCGCGCGTCCTCCGGCGCCTGGGAGATCAGCTGGTCGACACTGGCGCGGGCCGAGGCGAGAGCGTCGGCGAGGCGGCCGGCGATCGGCGCCAGCTCGGCGACCGTCTCGGCCTCGGTCACGGTGGTGGCGATGTCGGCGAAGAGTTCGAAGACGCCCTCGCCGCGCTCGCGCAGCACCGAGCGGCCGACCAGCGCGTTCGACTGGATCGCCGTGGTGCCCTCGTAGATGGTGGTGATGCGGGCGTCGCGCAGGTGCTGGGCAGCACCGGTCTCCTCGATGTAACCCATGCCGCCGTGGACCTGGACGCCGTCGGAGGCGACGTCCTGGCCGGTCTCGGTCGACCAGCCCTTGGCGATCGGCACCAGCACGTCGACGCGACGCTTGGCGCGGGCCCGGACCGCGGCGTCCGGATGGGCATGGGCGACGTCGGACTGGGCCGCCGTCTCGTAGAGCAGGCCGCGCATCGCCTCGATGCGGGCGCGCATGCGGACGAGCAGGCGGGCGACGTCGGGGTGATGGACGATCGGGGTGGCGGAGGCCTGGCCCACCGGCTTGCCCTGGACGCGCTCGCGGGCATAGCCGACCGCCTGCTGATAGGCGCGCTCGGCGATGGCGAGACCCTGCAGGCCGACATTGAGGCGGGCGTGGTTCATCATCGCGAACATGTATTCGAGGCCGCGGCCGGGCTCGCCGACGATCTCGCCGAGCGCCCCGCCCTTCTCGCCGAAGACCAGAACCGCGGTCGGCGAGCCGTGGATGCCGAGCTTGTGCTCGATCGAGGCGCAGGCGACGTCGTTGCGTTCCCCCGGATTGCCGTCGGCGTCGAGGATGAACTTCGGCACGATGAAGAGCGAGATGCCCTTGACCCCGGGCGGGGCGTCGGGCAGGCGCGCCAGCACCAGATGAACGATGTTCTCGGTCATCTCGTGGTCGCCGTAGGTGATGAAGATCTTGCTGCCGGAGATGCGGTACCCGTCGCCCTCCGGCACGGCGCGCGAGCGCACCGCGGCGAGATCGGAGCCGGCCTGCGGCTCGGTCAGGTTCATCGTGCCGGTCCAGGCGCCGGGCACCATCTTCGGCAGATAGGCGGCCTTCTGCGCCTCGGTGCCGAAGAGCTCGATGGCGTGGACCGCGCCTTGCGTCAGCATCGGGCAGAGGGCGAAGGCCATGTTGGCCGACTGCCACATCTCCTGGACGGCGAGGTTGAGGACGTGCGGCAGGCCCATGCCGCCGAAGTCGGCCGGATAGGGCAGGCCGTTCCAGCCACCCTCGACCAGCGCGTTCCAGGCCTCCTGCCAGCCCGGCGCGACGGTGACGGTGCCGGCGTCCCACTTGGCGCCGACGGTGTCGCCGGTGCGGTTCAAGGGCGCCAGAACGTCGGCGGCGATCTTGGCGGCCTCCTCGAGGATCGAGGCGGCGAGATCGGGGGTCGCTTCCTCGAAGCCGGGCAGGTCGGCGATGGCGGGGAGGCGGACGACCTCGTTCAGGACGAAGGTGATGTCGCGAAGCGGCGCGGCGTAACCGGTCATGGCTCGTCTCCGAGATGGGAAGGACCGAGCGGGTGCGCCGTCCGCGCGCCCGCGAGAAGAGGCGAAAAGAGGGGGGCATCGGGACCCGGTCCCGATGCCCCTCGATCGACCGGCGGCGAGGCGCGGTATCAGGGGAGGCGTCTCGCGCGGCGATCGAAGCGACGACCGGGGACGGGCGCGGTTCACCCGCGATCCCGGTCGCGACACGACGGCACCGGCGGCCAGGGGGGCCGGCGTCGTCGTGGATCCCTCGGGCGGGGCTCGTCCCCCCGCCGCGGAGCCGCGAGGCGGTCTCGTCCCCGCCGCGGATCCGGAAGGCGGCGCGACCTCAGAGATCCTTGGCGGCGTTGCGCAGCTGGAACTTCTGGATCTTGCCGGTGGAGGTCTTGGGCAGCGGCCCGAAGACGATGGTCTTCGGCAGCTTGAAGCCGGCGAGATGCTGACGGCAGAAGGCGATGATGTCGGCCTCCGACGTCTCGGCCCCGTCCTTCAGCAGGATGAAGGCGCAAGGGGTCTCGCCCCACTTCTCGTCGGGCCGGGCGACGACCGCCGCTTCCATCACGTCGGGGTGCTTGTAGAGCACGTCCTCGACCTCGATCGAGGAGATGTTCTCGCCACCGGAGATGATGATGTCCTTGGAGCGGTCCTTGATCTCGACGTAGCCGTCGGCATACCAGACGGCGAGGTCGCCGGTGTGGAACCAGCCGCCGGCGAAGGCCTCGGTGGTCGCCTTGGGGTTCTTGAGATAGCCCTTCATGACGTTGTTGCCGCGCATGAAGATCTCGCCCATCGAGCGGCCGTTCTTCGGCACCGGCTCCAGCGTCATCGGATCGGCGACCATGACCGCCTCGAGCATCGGCCCGCGGACGCCCTGGCGCGCCTTGATCGTCGCCTTCTCGTCGAGATCGAGCCCGTCCCACTCCGGCTTCCAGACGTTGAGCATGGTCGGCCCATAGACCTCGGTGAGGCCGTAGACGTGGGTGACCTCCCAGCCCATGCGCTCCATGCCGGCGATGACGGCGGCCGGCGGCGCGGCGCCGGCGACCATCGACTTCACCTTGTGGGAGACCTTCTCCTTCAGCGCGGCGGGCGCGTTGTTGAGCATGTTCATGACGATCGGCGCGCCGCAGAAATGGGTGACGCGATCGGTGGTGATGGCCTCGAAGACCTTGTCGACGCGCACGGCGCGCAGGCACACCGAGGTGCCGGCGACCACCGCCATGGTCCAGGGGAAGCACCAGCCGTTGCAGTGGAACATCGGCAGGGTCCACAGATAGACCGTGTCGTCGCCGAGGTGCCAGGAGAGCGCGTTGGAGACGGCGTTCAGATAGGCGCCGCGATGGTGATAGACGACGCCCTTGGGGTTGCCGGTGGTACCCGAGGTGTAGTTGAGGGCGATCGCCTGCCACTCGTCGGTCGGGAAGGTCCAGGGATGCTCGGGATCACCCTCGGCGATGAAGGCCTCATAGGTGGTCTCGCCGATCAGTTCGCCGCCCTCGTAGCTCGGGTCGTCGATGTCGATGATCGAGATCGGCGCCTTCATCATCGCCACCGCCGCCTTGGCGACCTTGGAGAACTCGCGGTCGACGAAGACGATCTTCGCCTCGCCGTGCTCGAGGATGAAGGCGATCGCCTCGGCGTCGAGGCGGGTGTTGACGGCATTGAGCACGCCGCCCATCAGCGGCACGCCGAAATGCGCCTCGAAGAGCTCGGGCGTGTTGGCGGCGAGGAAGGCGACGGTCGAGCCCTGGCCGAGGCCGCGCTTCAGGAGCGCCGAGGCGAGGCGACGGCAGCGGGCCGCGGTCTCGCTCCAGGTGCGGCGCAGGTCGCCGTGGACGATGGCGATCTTGTCCGGCCAGATGGCGGCGGAGCGCTCGAGATGGGTGAGCGGCGTCAGGGCGACGAAATTGGCGTCGTTCTGCGCGAGATCGGTCTCGTAGGGATTGGTCATGGCTCGGCGTCGGCCCCCCTGGTGGTCGCGCCCACCCGCCGGGACGAGCGGCGGATTTCGGCGCTGTGGTTGATTGGCGGCGACGCTAACAGTCGGGTATGTCCCAACCGTCTCGAGATTGTGAACCGATTGTTGCGTGCCATCGTCCTTTGGTCGGAGGTCTCAGCGGCCCACCGTCCAGCTCACGTCCTTGGCCAGAACGTATCCCGCACCATACACGGTCTTGATCAACTGAGGCTTGCGCGGATCGACTTCGATCTTCTTTCGCAGGCGCGAGATGCGAACATCGATCGAGCGTTCATAAGGAAAATCGTCGCCGCAATCCTGATCGGACTGGAGTTGTTCGCGCGACAGGACGCGGTTCGGCGACTTGACGAAGGTGAGCAACAGCTCGGCCTCCGCCGCCGTCAGCCCTTCCTGATGGCCGTCGTCGTGGGTCAGCGTCAGGTTGCCGACGTCGAAGGTCCAGGTGCCGAAGCGCACTCGTGAGGCTTCGTTCATATGGGCGGCCTGGATCAACTGATCGTGGCGGCGCAACACCGAGCCGACACGCGCCACCAGCTCGCGCGGCTCGAAGGGTTTGACGATGTAGTCGTCGGCGCCGAGTTCGAGGCCCAGCACCCGGTCGGAGACCTCGGCCCGGCCGGTCAGGATGATCAGGCCGAAGCGGACGTCGGTCCACATCTCGCGGACGAGGTCGAGGCCGTTCATGTCGGGCAGCGCCAGATCGACCAGGCAGAGATCGGGCGGCTCGCGGCGGATGGCGGCGCGGGCGTCGCGGCCGGTGTGGAAGGCCGAGATCTGGTAGCCGTAGGATTCGAGGATGCCGCGAACCAGTTCGCAGATGTCGAGATCGTCCTCGATCAGGTAGATGCGCTTCTTCATCCGCCGGTCCCCGTCCGCAATGCCGTCGGTCGGTCGCCGCGCGCCATGGCACGCGTCAACGCCTCCACGAGATCCGCCTTCTCCCAGGGCTTGCGCACCACGGGAATGTCCTCGAGCCCCTCGCCCGGCGGCTCGAGCGAGAAGCCGGTGGCGAGCACCACGGCGATCGCCGGATGCTCGGCCCGGAGCCGCCGCGCCAGATCCCAGCCGCCGATGCCGGGCATGACCACGTCGGAGACGACGACGCGGATACCGGCGAGGCCCTCGACCAGGCTCAGCGCCTCCGCCCCGTCGCTCGCCTCGATCACCGAGAAGCCGAGGCCGATCATCTGCTCGATCACCACCCGGCGGACGTCGTCGTCGTCCTCGACCACCAGCGCCATCTCGCCGGCAAAGAGCGCGTCGCGCTCCGCCGCGCCGAGCGCCACCGGATCGGCGTTGGCGGCGGTGGCGGCGGCGAGCACCAGGGTGACGCGGGCGCCCTCGCCAGGGTCGGAGGCGATGCGGATGAAGCCCTTCGACTGTTTGGCGAAGCCGTAGACCATGGCGAGCCCGAGGCCGGAGCCGAGCGCCTTGGTGGTGAAGAACGGCTCGAAGGCACGGCCGAGGGCGTCCGGTGCGAAGCCCGGGCCGGTGTCGGCGACCGAGATCTCGACCCAGTCGCCGGCCGGCACCGGCTCGTCGA
>ERZ1645187.1367-NODE-1367-length-22497-cov-15.482577_pt1 | contig 22497 bp, 13 predicted proteins | sample MGYA00575352_ERZ1645187 | MGnify/ENA primary metagenome ERZ1645187 (study PRJEB40837, sample SAMN11349314) | freshwater sediment metagenome | isolation source: river sediment | host: Sediment | place: India: Wazaribad , New Delhi | collected 2017-02-21 ... | reverse complement strand
AAATTTGGTGAAGCAATTCTAAAACATGAAAAAAGATGAATGCTGAATTTGCTTCCATGAAGGTTTTAATAAGCCTTTTTATTGTCTTGTTGCTGATCTGTTTGCCTCAGGTCAATGCACAGATATCACCAGGCGAACTTTGCGAACCACATGCACACCTGGAAGGTTTGAAGAACTGTACGCTCTGTCATACTCTTGGAAAACAAGTGTCGGATGAGAAATGTCTTGATTGCCACAAGGCACTGAACCAGAGGATTATGGCGTCGAAGGGATACCATGTTTCACAAGAAGTAAAGGGAAAACGCTGCGTCAGCTGTCACAACGACCATCATGGACGCAGCTTTCAGATCATCCGGTTTGATGAGGCGCAGTTTGACCATAGCCTCACCAAATACAAACTTGAAGGAGAACATGCCAATACCAAATGCAGGGATTGCCATCAGAAAAAAAACATCAAAGATGAGGTTGTGGCTGAACAAAAGTTCACTTTCCTCGGCCTTGAAACAACATGTCTCAGTTGTCATGAAGACTATCACCAGCAAAACCTGTCTAAGAATTGCCTCGACTGCCATGACAATAAAGCATTCAAGCCTGCACCCGGATTTGATCACAACAAGACTAAGTTTATTCTCCTTGGCAAACACAAGGAAACAGCATGTGATGAATGCCATGAAATCAAACAACAAAACGGTAGAAACTTTCAAAAATTCAGCGGACTTAAATTTGGAAATTGTGTGGACTGCCATGAAGATGTGCACGAAAACAAGTTTGGAAAGGATTGTAAGAAGTGTCATTCAGAGTTATCCTTCCGCCGGCTCAACAACGTCAATACTTTTGATCACAGCCGCACCGGATACCTACTCGAAGGACGTCACTTAATTGTTGCATGTGTTTCCTGTCACAAACAAGCATATACCCAGACCCTTAAACACGGTTTATGCACAGATTGTCACAAAGATTACCATCAGGGGCAGTTTATGGTTTCCGGCCGAACCACTGACTGCAGTCAGTGTCATTCCGTGAATGGTTTTAGTGAGTCAACATATACAATTGAACGACATCAACAATCAGCTTTTATACTCAAAGGGGCACATTTGGCAACACCTTGTTTCGGGTGTCATCAAAAGGAAAATAAATGGAATTTCAGACAGATCGGAAAATACTGTGCTGATTGTCATAACGATATACATCAGGGATATATTCCTGATAAATACTATCCAGACGCTTCATGCGTAAACTGCCATGATGAACAGAGCTGGGCAAATATTCGTTTCGACCACAATCTTACCTCTTATCAACTTGAAGGCAAACATCGTGAACCATCCTGCAGAGCATGTCATTTCCCGGGGAACAATACAGGAATTGATCAACAGCGCTTTGCACACATTAATAATCACTGCAGTACTTGCCATACGAACAATCATCAGGGACAGTTTGATAAGGAAGGAATCTCAGACTGTAAACAATGTCACGATTTTAACAACTGGAAAGCAGAAAAATTCGATCACGCATCCACTGCATTTCCATTAGAAGGTAAACATGCCCTTGCTGCTTGCAAAGATTGTCACAAGACAGTGCCTGTGGCCCAAAAAAGTTATGTTTTGTACAAAATAAAAGATTTCAAATGCGAAACCTGTCATTAATTCTGGTGTTGTTCATGGCTTTGATACTGGGGTTGTTTGCCCAATCCACACGTTCGCCGCATGGGGAGAAATTGGCAATCGGATGTGCTGATTGTCATCATCCTGATGGATGGAAAATGTTGGAAGGGAAGTACACTTTTACACACAGCAAGACAAACTTTCCACTGACCGGCCAGCATATTGCACTTGATTGTAAAAACTGCCACACCAGCCTTGTTTTTGACGAGGCCGACAATCAATGTATGTCATGCCATGCTGATATTCACCAACAGACCACAGGCCCTGATTGTGCGCGCTGCCACAATACTGACTCCTGGCTGGTAAGCAATATTGCTGCCATCCATCGGTTAAGCCGGTTTCCGCTCACAGGGGCGCATTACACCGCTGATTGTATTGATTGCCACACCGACGCCTCCGGATTGAGGTACGACCCTCTGCCAACAGATTGCTTTTCATGCCATGAAAAAGATTATATGAATGCAAAAGCACCTGATCATATTGCAGGAAATTACTCAACAAATTGTGTAGATTGTCACAACATCAATGCATTTAGCTGGGGAGGTGCAGGAATAAACCATGCATTTTTCCCACTCATCGAAAGCCATAACATTGATTGCGCACAATGCCATATTCAGGGACAACCTTATAACAGCATCTCACAGGAATGCAGCAGCTGCCATCTTACTGACTACCAGCAAGCCCTCAATCCAAACCATCAAGCTGTTGGGTTTGCAACGCAGTGCAATGAATGCCATGACTTTAGTCCTGACTGGAAACCAGCCACTTTTCCCAATCATGACGGGCAGTTTTTTCCAATCTATTCGGGCAAGCACAAATGAGAATGGGAAAGTTGTACGGATTGTCATTCCAACAGCAGTGATTTTGGTCAGTTTAGCTGTACTGGTTGTCATGAACACAACCAATCTGACATGAACGAGGAGCATGGCGGTGTAAATGGTTATGTTTACGACAGCAAGGCGTGTTTTGAGTGCCACCCAAGTGGTGACGGGGATAAAATTTTTGACCACAACACAACCTCTTTTCCATTGACGGGTGCTCATAATACGGTGATCTGTTCTGATTGCCACTCAACCGGATACAATGGCACATCAAATGAATGCCATAGCTGTCATCTCCAGCAATTTAACGAGGCCATCAACCCAAATCATACCGAGCTGGGCTTCAGTCAGGATTGTGCTTCATGCCACACAACAAATACCGACTGGCAACCTGCAAGCTTTTCGCAACACAACAACTACTATCCATTGGCCGGGGCGCACCAACGCATTGCCAGCAACTGTTTTGACTGTCACGAAGGTAATTATGTCAATAGTCCCAACACTTGTTTTAGCTGCCATTCTGATGCTTACAACCAAACCACAAATCCACCACATCAGGCAGTACAATTTTCTACCAGCTGTGAACAATGTCATAGTGAGGATGCCTGGAATCCAGCTACTTTCGACCATGATCTGCAGTATTTTCCTGTTTACAGCGGTAGTCATCAGGGCGAATGGCAAAACTGTGTGGAATGTCATACAAGTCCTGACAACTATGCATATTTCAGCTGTATTGACTGCCATGCGCATAATCAATCCGAAACAGAAAGTGAACATGCAGGCATCAGTGGATATGCATATGCTTCGGAGGCTTGCTATGCCTGCCATCCTACAGGGGAGGGTGAAGGAGCATTTGACCACAGCCAAACAGCATTTCCATTGACCGGCGCACATATTGCCGCAGGATGCGCTGAATGTCATAGTTCTGGCTATAGTGGCACAACAACTGTATGTGCCGAATGCCACAATGTAGAATACAATCAATCTGTCAACCCCAACCATCCCGCACTCAATATTCCTTCAGATTGTGAGAATTGTCACACAACGCAACCCACTTGGTCACCTGCTGTTTTCCCTATTCACAACAACTATTATGTTTTGCAGGGGGCTCATCAAACAATTTCCAATGAATGTGTGCAATGTCACAACGGTAATTACACCTCAACACCAAATACCTGTTTTGGCTGTCATGAACAGGATTACAACCAAGCAGTGAACCCTCCTCATGCAAGTGCACAGTTTCCGACCGAATGTCTCGCTTGTCACAATGAGTCGGTATGGACACCCTCAACTTTCAATCATGATGCCCGGTATTTTCCTATTTATTCAGGAGAGCATCAAAGAGCCTGGAATCTTTGCTCTGATTGCCACACCAATCCATCGAATTACAGTGTATTCAGCTGCATTGATTGCCATGAACACAATCAGGCTGAGATGGCTGACGAGCATGATGATGTTTCAGGTTATGTGTGGAATTCGAACGCATGTCTTGAATGTCATCCAAATGGCGAAGGCGACAAGATGTTGAATTATAGATTATTACGAGACGTTAAATAGATTGATATGAAAACTGGCATTCTTTGGACAATCATATTCTTTCTGTTGGGTATTGTTCCCTGCCTGCATGCACAGACTATTGAAGGATCGGTTTCCTATCTTTCCAATGCACAGGTTTATGTCAGGTTTCCAAGCACACGCGAAATTAATACCGGTGATACTTTGTATTTTGTTAATGGTGAAAATGCCGCAACAAGGGCTTTGATCGTTTTGAATAAATCTTCGATATCTTGTGTTTGCACCCGGGTGGGAACAGCTGAGATTCAGATTGGTGATAAAGTAGTTTTCTATCCCAGGCAAGGAAACAGACAAGATGCAGCTGCCGAACCACAACCGCCTGCAGCTGCAATTAAAGATTCAATTCTCGTGCAGGCGCCAATAACAGACACAATTGAACGTAATTCGACAAAGGCTCTATCCAAAGTCCGGGGCAGAATCTCTTTAGCCTCTTACACTTCCATTCATTCCGAAGAACCAACCATTGCGCAACGGATGCGCTACACTTTTGCTTTGAAAAGCGGAAACACGGCAACCAAAGGCCTCTCCGCCGAAACATATGTCACGTTTAGTCACAAAGACCACAGGTGGGACGAAATCAGAGAAGATGTTTTCAATGGATTAAAGATTTACAATCTGGCAATATCCTATCGTTTCAACAATTCGCATAGTGTAGCTTTTGGCCACCGCATCAACCCTAATATCTCACAGTTGGGCGTCAATGATGGATTACAATATGAATTTACGCACAAAAATATGACCGTTGGAGTTTTGGGAGGATCGCGACCCGATCAGCAAAATTTTAGCTTAAATACCACTTTGTATCAAGCCGGGGCTTTTTTGAGTCACCTGAAGAAAGCAGGAAAGGGAATCATTCAAACTACAGCCGCATTTGTTGAACAAACCAATAAGGGATTCACTGACAGAAGGTATATCTACCTCCAGCATTCAAACAGCTTATTGCCAAAGCTTTACTTTTTTGGTTCGCTTGAATTTGATCTCTATAAAAAAGTGAATGAACTCATTACAAATAATGTTACACTTTCAAATGCTTTTTTATCTGTTCGTTACAGACCGGTTCAAAAAATTTCAATGTCATTGTCCTACAGCAACAGGCAAGCCATTATCTATTATGAAACCTACAAAACCATTGTGGAGCAATTGCTTGAACAGTCTTCGACCCAAGGACTAAACTTTCAAACAGACTACCGGCCATTCAAAGGCTGGACAATTGGATTCAGGGCAGGCTACAGAAGCAATGCCCAGGATGCACGCGATACAAGGAATTTACACACTTATGTGAGTGTTTCGCACATCCCCTGGCTGAATGTCGCCGCTTCGCTCACCACCACACTCATTTCTTCACCTTATATGGATGGAAGTATCTATAGTTTAAGCTGTTACAGAGATTTCATAAAAGGCCGGCTAAACACCAGTCTCAGCTATCGGTTTATAAACTATTTTTACCAAAGCGGGGAGTTCACTCAAAAGCAGCATTTGGCTGAAATAGGTTTGGGATATCGTATTGCCGGAAAACTCTTTGCCAATATTAACACAGAACATGCTTTTGAGAAAACAGTGACCTCGCACCGTATTTTCATTGGTCTGACACAAAGATTTTAGGCATTACCGGCTCTTTATTCTTTAAGCCAATCTTAAGCTGAATCAGGGCTGATATTGATTAGCAATGAATATTTTTGCGATATGAAAATCCTGATAATTGAAGATGAGCCTGGTATTATTTCATTTCTGAAACAAGGATTGGAAGAAGAGCATTTTGAGGTTCAAGCCACCACGGATGGTTTGGTTGGCATTGAACTTTTACTCAGCGAAAGTTTTGATCTTGTTTTGCTCGACTGGATGTTGCCGGGTTTGTCAGGGATTGAGGTATGCAGGCAATTCAGGCAGCACAACAGCTCAACGCCGGTGATATTTCTTACTGCACGCGATACCCTTCACGACACAGTTGCAGGTTTGCAGTCTGGCGCAAACGACTACATCAAGAAACCTTTTCATTTTGATGAACTTCTTGAGCGAATCAAGGTTCAGCTTAGGCCGATATCTAAAGAAAATACAATGTTTACCCTCTCTGACATTCAGATTGACGTGGATCGGCACCTTGTTTTCAGGGCAGAAAAGGAGGTTTACCTTACGCAAAAGGAATATGAGCTATTGGAGTATCTGTTGCGCAACAAGGACAGGGTTTGCTCAAGAAAGGAAATAATTGAGCAAGTGTGGGACATTCATTTTGACTACAACACCTCAGTTATTGATGTCTTTATGAACAGTTTGCGAAAAAAGCTTGGATTACATAAACACGACGACCTGATACATACGATACGTGGGGTTGGTTTTATAGCAAGAGAGTCATGAAAAGAAACGCATATCACAACCGGATTGCTTTCAGCTATATCATTGCTACAGCAACGCTTTTGGCAGTAGCCTTTTTTTTAATCTATCTTGTAGTGAGGATGACCGTATATGCCAACCTGGATGAAATGTTGCATACCGTTGCTAATAAACATGCCTGGGAAGTTGAAGTGAAGGATGGAAAAGTTTCATTCTTCAACAAAATTGAATGGGAAGAGCGTGAACACCGCGAAGTTGAGGTGAACCCTGTGTTCATCGAACTGCACGGAACTGATGGCCGAACGATGGACAAATCGCCTAATCTTAAGGTTGACAGTCTTGGATTTCATCCAAATATTACAGCAGGTAAGCACTTTAATACCCTGTTGCGCAGCCAGCCGGTGCGCCAGTTGAAAATTCCGGTTATACGAGACAATAAAATCGTTTGTTACATCACAACAGCCATTCCTATTGATGGTTATTTGCTTGTGCTCAACACTTTGCAAAATATTCTTATCATTACTTTTCTTTTTTCGCTCCTGCTGCTTTTTTTAACTGCACGTTATCTTGCTATAAAAAGTATCCGGCCTGTGAAGCTAATCATAGCCAAGGCACAGCAGATCAACTCATCAAACCTCACCGACAGGATTCCTGTGCCGGAAACCAGGGATGAACTTTTTGATCTGGCAGAGGCAATCAATCAATTGCTCGACCGAATTGACGAAAGTTTGCAGCGTGAGAAACAATTTACTTCGGATGCAGCACATCAATTGAAAACTCCTCTGGCGATTCTTAAAGGCAGTTTTGAGGTGTTGGTGCGTAAACCGCGTAAAACGGAAGAGTTTGTGCTCAAAATAAATGAGAGCCTGGTTGAGATTGACCGGTTGTCGGAAATAGTTGACAAGCTACTTATTTTGGCCAGAATGGACAATAAAGCCATGAAAATGCGAGTTAGCGAATTCTCTGTAGTTGAGGCCATTGACAAGGTGATCAGACGAGCGGCAAAGGTGATCGAAAACAAAACAATAAGATTAATTTTTGAACCTCCCTGTGATTTCACAATCATAAATGACCCTTTTATTATTGACCTTATACTTGAAAACCTGCTTTCGAATGCAATTAAATACTCCCACCGGGGTGGCGAAATTGAAATAACCTGTCATCAAGAGAACGGACATGTTGTGCTTCAATTACATGATGAGGGCATCGGCATTGCATCTGAAGAAATTAATAAGATTTTTCTGCCATTTTACAGGGGTTCGTCAGAAGTGATCAGCCGCGAAAAAGGATCGGGCATTGGTTTATCCATTGTCGCAAAGGCATGTAAAATGGCAGATATTACACTAAACATACAAAGCCGCATAAAAGAAGGCACACATGTTCAACTTAAACTCCCGAAAGAAAAATCATGAAAGAGAATCGTTGCCATTGCGCATATTTATTGCTATTTCTTGTGTGTTTATTTCTGCTTTCATCCTGCGAAAAGGAAGGCAACGAGACACTTATAAGTAAAAACGGCCAAAATGAAAGCCATCAGCAAGGCAATAACTGCATGAAGTGTCATACTTCGGGTGGGAAAGGCGAAGGGTGGTTTGTTGTGGCCGGAACCGTGTATTCCTTTAACTTACAGACAACACTGCCAAATGGCCTGATTCTTTTTTTCTCTGGTCCAAATGGTTCAGGCACACTGCTAAAAACAATAGAAACAGATCAGTTAGGAAACTTCTACTCCACAGAAGATTTCGATTTTTCTGCCGGAGTTTATACAGCTGCAACAGGAAATGACACAACAATTTATATGAACGCTCAAGTCACTACAGGTCAATGCAATAGATGTCATGGTCAATCAACTGAAATGATTTATTCACACTAATCTATAAACAAATCATGGCAAAAAGTTCACATAAAACCCTCGTGTGGGGTATTCCTACAAGGGCATTTCACTGGTTTTTAGCGATCAGTTTTACAACTGCCTATGTTTTAAGTGATTTTGAACAGTATCAATCATTCCATTTCGCATTCGGTGCGCTTGCAGGCGGCCTCTTGAGCGCAAGAGTTATTTGGGGGTTGATCGGACCACGCTATTCAAGATTCAGCGACTTCCCTATATCTTTTAATAAGATCATAGCTTTTACCAAGTCAATAAAAAACTCAGCTCATATTGGGCACAACCCACTCGCCTCACTTGTTATGCTTGGAATAATTTTAATTGGGTTAGCAACAGCTATTTCAGGATATTTGGTCTATAAATATGAAAACCAGTCGCTCACTTCTAACCTTCCATTCAATAGCGATTTTGCAGAAGAATCACATGAAATTTTAGCTAATCTTTTTCTGATGCTTGTTATTATTCACCTTGCCGGAATTGCTTTTGATGCTTTTATGCATAAAAAAGACAGCGCTATTTTCTCTATCTTCACCGGGCAAAAACCAGGTATTGCACCATCTGCCTCACTAAATGGTTTTCATAAAGCATTTGCTGTTGTTTGGTTTGTGATAGCCTTCTATCTTTTCATTCAGGCACTTAACCTTCCGGTTACAGAGCAGCAGGACAAACACGAAAAAGCAAAATATGACCAAGAAAGCGATTGATAGCTTTCTTTGATTCAGAGAAGATACCAAAATAAAACCTAAAGATCGAATATTGATATGATTAACAAGTTAATAGAATCCAGTCTTCAAAACAAACTGATCGTGTTGCTGGCAACAGCAACTATGGCTGGATTTGGTTTGTTTGCCTTGCTCAATATTCCTATTGGTGCAGTGCCGGATGTTACAAACAACCAGGTGCAGGTGATAACTACTTCGCGTAATCTCAGCACCCTCGATGTGGAACGGTTTCTAACCTATCCCGTGGAGTTAGAGATGGCTAACCTACCCGGTCTGGTGGAAATCCGCTCTGTTTCCAAATTTGGTCTGTCGGTCGTAACAATCGTTTTTGAAGACAATATCGGCACCTATTTGCCAAGACAGCTGATCGCAGAGCGACTTCAAACAGCATTGGAGAACATTCCACAAGGTTTTGGCACTCCATTTATGGGTCCCATTTCTACCGGTCTGGGCGAAATATATCAATACGTTCTTGAAGTTGACCCGGCATACAAAGACCGGTATTCAACCACCGATCTTCGCACAATTCAGGATTGGATGGTGCGCAGACAACTCTCCGGAATTCCCGGTGTTGTTGAAGTGAACACATGGGGAGGATATTTGAAACAGTATGAAGTGGCAATTGATCCTAACAGGTTGAAAGCAATGGATGTGACTATTGAAGAGGTATTCACGGCCCTCGAAAGAAACAATAGTATTGCAGGAGGAGGATATATAGAAAAATCAAATCAAAGTTTTTTCATCCGTAGCGAAGGTCTGATTGGTTCCGAAGCCGAGTTGCAGCAATTGGTTGTCAAGCGGAGTAAAGGACAAATTGTTAAAATTTCTGATATTGCAAGTGTCCACATTGGAAGTGCCACACGTTTTGGCGCGATAACAGCCAACGGTGAAGGCGAAAAGGTGCTGGGACAAGTGATGATGCTTAAAGGAGCCAACTCAAGTAAGGTCATAAATGATGTGAAAAAACGTGTGGAAGAAATATCTTCAAGTTTACCGCCCGGTATCCGCATCAATGGATTTCTCGAACGCAGTGCACTTATCCGTAAAACAACTTTTACAATAGCCGAAAACCTGATTTTAGGTTGTCTGATCGTCATTTTTGTGGTTGTTCTCCTTCTTGGGAATCTTCGGTCGGGTCTCGTCATTGCTTCGGTGATTCCACTCAGTCTTTTGTTTGCCCTCTCGCTGATGTATCTTTTTGGAGTGGATGCAAACCTGATGAGCCTGGGAGCTATTGACTTCGGAATAATCATTGATGGAGCTGTAATTATTGTAGAGTATATTGCTTTTCAGATCACGCGTAACAGAAGCGAGATTCTGAAACTTGAAAATGTGGAAAGACAAGCACTGACAGATAAGATTACCCTTAAAGGTGCACGAAAACTAACCCGCTCGGCCATCTTCGGACAGCTCATCATCATCATCGTTTTCATTCCGATTCTTTCCTTAACAGGGATAGAAGGAAAGATGTTCAGGCCTATGGCTCAGGTGTTTACCTTTGCTTTAATTGGAACGATGATACTCGGATTCACCTATGTGCCTGTGGTTTCGTCTATGTTTTTAAGGCCTGCATCAGGAAAAGTCACTTTCTCCGACCGCTTGTTACTATTGCTTAACAGGGCCTATGAGCCCAGTGTTTCATGGGCGCTACGGCATCGTATTACAGTGATCATCGTAGCGCTGATGTTGCTTGCCTGGAGTGTTTTCATTTTCAGCGGAATGGGTGGAGAGTTTGTACCTACCCTCGATGAAGGTGATTTTGTTATACAACCTGTCTTTAAATCAGGGACCTCATTAAGCGAAACAATCGCCCTTACAACACGTATTGAAACAATTCTTAAAGGTTTCCCCGAGGTTGATCAGGTTGTAAGCCGTATTGGAGCAGCTGAGGTGCCAACCGATCCAATGTCAATGGAAGAAAGCGACATTATCATCACTCTTCGGCCCCCAAAAGAATGGGTCACCGCTAAAAGTAAAGATGCGTTGGCCGACAAGTTCAAGGAGGCTTTGCTTGTTATACCCGGAATAGACTACGAATTTACACAACCGATAGAGATGCGGTTCAATGAATTGATCACCGGAACAAGAGCCGATGTTGCCATCAAAGTTTTTGGTGAAGACCTGGAAGTGCTCAACAAGCTTGCATTACGCATCAAAACGGCCATCGAAGGCGTGGAAGGTGCCAGTGATATCATTGTGGAGAAAACAGCGGGTCTGCCAGAGATGACAATTAGCTACGACCGTACACGCCTTGCGTTGTATGGTTTGTGTGTGGAAGATGTCAACAGGGTGATTTCGATGGGTTTTGCCGGGATGAAAAGTGGCGAAATTTTTGAAGGGGAGCGGCGATTTGATCTGGTGATCCGCTACGAAAAAGATTTTCGAAGCGATATTGAACATCTTCGAAAGGCAATGATACCATTGCCCGATGGCAGTCAGATTCCGGTTTCAGAAGTTGCACAGGTGAACCTTACCAAAGGACCTGCAAAAATAAGCCGCGACAATACACATCGAAGGGTTGTTGTAGGCGTCAATGTGCGCAACCGTGACCTGGAATCTGTAGTTTCCGATATACGCAATCTGATTGATGAAAAGGTGCGTCTTCCCGAAGGCTATTCTATTGCTTATGGCGGTCAGTTTGAGAATCTTCGCAGTGCACGTAAGCGACTTATGATTGCTGTACCCATTGCATTGATACTTATATTTACATTGCTTCATCTTGCCTTTGGTTCATTCAGGGAGGCTCTGATGGTCTATTCTGCAATTCCGCTGTCGGCTGTGGGTGGAGTGCTGCTACTTTGGATGCGTGGAATGCCTTTCAGCATCTCGGCAGGTGTGGGCTTTATAGCATTGTTTGGGATTGCCGTACTCAATGGCATTGTGCTGATTGAACATTTTAAAGAGTTGAAAAAGCATGGTGTGGATGATCTGCGCGAGCGCATATTAAGGGGAACCCGCGAACGACTTAGACCTGTTCTGTTGACTGCTTCCGCAGCGGCAATGGGATTTATGCCGATGGCCATTTCAACCTCGGCAGGTGCCGAAGTGCAACGTCCGCTTGCTACTGTGGTAGTCGGAGGTCTAATCTCGGCAACATTGTTAACCATGATTGTGTTGCCGGTGATGTATTGTCTTTTTGAAACAGAATCCAAAATAAGAAAGCGAAAAAGACTGCCTGCTATTGTAAAAATAAGTCTTCTGCTTCTCTTGATGTCTGGAGCAAAACCACTTTTGGCTCAAGAGTTGAACCGAACAACAGCCATTGAAACAGCGCTTCAAAATAGTCCAAGGTTGAAAGCTGCAGCCATTGAGGTGATGCAGTCTGAAGTTTCTGTAAGAACAGCTTTTGACCCTGACAAAACAATAGTTTATTATAATTTTGATCAGAATAACATTGCCGAAAATGGACAACCACTCAAGGTTTGGGGCATTCAACAGCAATTCAGCTTTCCTGCATACTATGTAGCCCGCAATAAACTCCTTGAGGAGCTTCATCAAACTGTATTGCTTTCATACAACAGCATGAAATTGCAACTTATTAAAGAGGTTGAGTTGACTTGGGAAGAAGTGGCCTATCATTGGACACTCAAAAAAAGTCTGACAACACTCGACTCAAGCCTTCAGCTTTTTGCTGAGGCTTCACGCAAAAGTTTTGAATCAGGAGCGTCCAATCAGCTTGATTATCTTGCCGCTGCATCCAAGGCACAAAGCGTTCATCTGCGTGTGCAGGACACCGAAAAAGCATTCAGAACGGCCGCGCATCATCTGCAGATGCTTTTGAATAAGGAGGTCGTTTTGCCTGTTAATTTCGATTATTATCCATTGTGGGACGACTCCTTGAGGATTGGCGACAGCCTTGCCCTCGAAATATATTTTTCGAATAGCAGAACAGCTGTCAAACAACACAAAGTTGCAAAATATCAAGCCTGGCCTGACCTAAACTTTGAGTATTTTTTAGGAGCAAACAATGTTGCGGATTCCAAAAGATACAACGGATTTCAACTTGGTCTGGCTATACCTATCTGGTTTCCATCTAAATATGCAGCGGTAAAAGCGGCAAGACTACAGTCCGAAGTAACTTTAATTTTATCTGAATCAAACAAGCAAAGGCATGGCGATGCAATGTTCGGAAAAAATCTGACTTTGCAGGCTGCCAAAGAGAAGTTAGCGTTTTATCAGCAAACTGGTATTCCGCAAAACAATGCGCTTCGTGCTGCCGCATTGCGCTCTTACGAAACGGGCGAAATTAATGTGCTCCAATACCTTTTATTGCTCGATCAGGTGCTGAATACAGAAAATGATTATCTGAATGCTATTCATCAATACAATTTGCAATTGATTGATATCAAATACTTTATTTTTGAATAATCGTAATGAAATTTTAGATTTACAGTTAATGAAACATAAAACCCAACTTTCAAAATTGTCGTTGTTTTTTATATTGATTACAACCACATTGACAGGCTGCACAGGTGGTGAGAAGCATACGGCTCGAATTGAGGAACAAAAGAAAGCAGATCTCATAACATTGAGTCAGACACAAATAATTTCATCAGGATTGAAAATCGGCAAAGTTACCGATACACTTGTCAATAACTTTCTTAACCTGAATGGCTATATTGACGTGCCCCCATCGCACAGGAGTTTAGCAGGAACTTATTTTGCCGGAAGAGTAGTTGCGATACATGTTAAGACAGGACAGTTGCTTCAAAAAGGAGATGCGCTTATCAGTCTAGAGAATCCGGAATTTATCAATATGCAGCAGGAATACCTGGAGGCACGGGGACGGGAGGTTCTTTTGAAACAAGATTTCGAACGTCAGCAGTTGCTTGCAAATGAGAACATTGCATCGCAGAAGGAATTGCAGTTGGTTGCTGCTGATTATTCTGCAGCTGCCGCCTTGGTGAGTTCGCTTCGCGCTAAACTGGAGCTTTTACAGCTTGATCCGGAAAACCTTAGTCCGGAAAAAATGCAAGCCCGTATTCAAATACACGCTTCAGTGAGTGGCCTTGTTGCAGGTGTATTTGTTTCAAACGGACAATGGCTCTCGCCCGAAACTATCGCAGTTGAATTGGTTAACCCGGGGGATCTGCAACTTCGTATGCAGGTATTTGAAAAGGATCTATTGCACCTTATTACGGGTCAACAGGTTATAATCAGTTTACCGGGAGATACTTCCTCAATTGCTCAAGGGTTGATATCTCAAATCAGTCCTCAGATCAATATGGAAAAACGAAGTGCTGAAGTAATAGCAAAGATTCGGACACCATTGTATGAAGAATTACGCCCGGGAATGTTTGTGAATGCGAGAGTTGCCATTGCCAATCATTTGGTCAGCTGTCTGCCTTCCACAGCCATTGCTGAAGCAGATGAGCGTTTTTATGCGTTGCTTAAAACTTCGGCCGACACACAGGGACAATCATTTAGAAAAGTCGAGGTTGTTCCCGGTCTTGTGTTCGGTAAACTAACTGCAGTTGAATTTATTGAGAAGCATGATTCAAATGCTGATTTTTTATTGAATGGAGTATTTCAGTTGATTCAAAACCAGGAATAGCTTTTTAAAAATTCCCGGTAATGACCCACTGTTAGTCTTCTGGTATCAGAAAGCATCACATTTTTGACTTGATGCGCACCAAGATGAGTGCTGCAATCGCAAGATATTTTTTCGGCATCTTGTATGTTACACACCAAACGAAAGCCGTACTTTTGCGCCTTTGTTTTTCTGACATGCACAGATATTTATCACTCACCATATTATTTATCGCGATTCTTTTCTCAACAGGATGTGGCAATGACAAAGGCGAAAAAGATCTTTTTGCCGAATTGGCTAAAATGAAAATTATGCCTGCCGAAAAGATCTACCGCAGTCTGCCAGAGAAAAACCTGAAGCTGAAAGCCTCGAAAATTGACAGCGTTTTTGAAAAATTGTACAAAGTGACCGCTTTCAACGGTACCGTTTTGTATGCTGAAAATGAACGTATTGTATATAGGAAAGCATTCGGTTGGGCCGATCCCGTTCACCGTCAGCAGGCACTCCAGGTTGACGGGCAATTTGAGCTGGCATCGGTGTCGAAAATGTTTACGGCCACAGCCATCCTTATCCTGAAAGAGCGTGGACTGCTGGAATTGGACAAAGACATACGCACCTATATCCCCGAATGGCCCTACGAAGGTGTCACCATCCGCCATTTGCTCACACACCGGTCCGGATTGCCACGTTATGATTTTCTGGCCGATACCCAATGGCCTGATAAAACCCGACCCCTCACCAATCAGGCTATGATTCAGCTTTTCATTCAGCACAAACCTGAGATTTATTTTAAACCCGACAACGGATTCAATTACAACAACACCAATTACGCCATGCTGGGCTCTGTTGTTGAAAGGGTTGGCAAAAAACCTTTTTATGCTTTTATGGAAGAGAATATCTTCAAACCTGCCGGAATGAGCCACTCCTTTATATACCATCTGCCGGCCGACAGTGTATTGAGCGGCTATCGCAGCGAGGGTGTGCCGGGTTACGATCAGCGTGGCCGCCGGCTGATTCGTGTTCCGAACGATTACCTCAACGGGGTGATGGGCGACAAAGGAATGTTCTCTACCGTGACCGACCTTTTTCATTTTGATGTGGCACTCAACCACGAGATCTTGCTCAAAAAAGAGACATTGCGTGAAGCCTACTCACCCGGAAGTCCTTCGAAAAGAAGACAAAAAGACAATTATGGTTTTGGCTGGCGCATCCATGGAGAGTCGGACAGCGCAGTGTATCACTACGGATGGTGGAAAGGCTACAAAACTTTCTTCCTGCGTGACCTCGGCCAAAAGAAAACCCTCATCGTTCTTACCAATAAGGACAAAGCTCCCGGATCAGAACACTTTTGGGATATCATTGATGACCGCCGTTTTCCGCTGGCTCCTTCAACAGCCTACCCTCCTATCGAGCTGCATGTGAAATAAGCACGCCAAAGCCGTTCGCTTTTTCTACGAGCTTCTGAACAACCAAGATTCCAGGATCTTTATAGATTTTGCAAAACATGCTGTCTGTATAGTCTATTTTCTGTTGGACGGGCACCTATGGTTCAGGCACTGATTTTTTTGCTACTTTTGGTAAAATTTCAAAAAATCTATGACGGCAAGGCGAATGTGGGCCACTCTACCCATGATATTGTTATGGCTGATGTGCTTGCCACTGATAGCCCAAAACCCGTTTAACTTTGGTCATCTTGACTACCGCAACGGGTTGTCGCATAATAATGTACAGTGTTTTGCCGAAGACAACAACGGCTTTCTGTGGATAGGAACACGCTCAGGATTAAATCGTTATGATGGTTACAGTTTCAAAATATTCAGACATGATCCCGATGACAGCACTTCTCTTCCAAGCAATGTTGTGCAATCAATCGTAAAAGACCAGCTGGGTCGTTTCTGGATTCAGGTGCCTTCTTACCTCTGTGTTTTTAATCCCGAAAACGAAACATTCACAAATAGCTTTAACATTGTTGCGAGCCAACGGACATTTCAAAACTTTGTGCTCGACATGGCAGTTCCTTTTGCTGACAGTCTTTTATTTCTTCGTGTACAAAACGAAGGCTTCATCCGGCACAATGTAATCACAAACAAGAGCACCTTCCTATCGCGCGATAAATCAAGTGATTATGTTGTTTTGCCAAACAATATCAGTCATATTAGCGTTGGAGCCAGCAATGTTTTTGTCACCTACGACAATGGCGTGATTGATCAGATTGATCCCTATTCACTTGTTTTAAAGCAACGTATCACCGGTATTTATGATCAGTTGAAACTCAGCGGAAAAGTCTTTGAAACCTTTGTTGACAGAGATCAGCAATTATGGGTCTATTGCAATGATGAAGCAGCAGGACTTTTCAAGGTGGAAACCAATGGAAGGCTTACCCACCTCAGCACCGAATCAAAACCTGCTCTCAATTCAAACATCGTTAGCTGTATGGTGCAGGCACCGGGCGACCTTTTGTGGATTGGAACCGACCACGGAGGTATTAACCTGCTCAATATCAAGGAAAACACAATACACTATATAACCAATGACCCCTACAACGAAAACAGCCTTTGCCAGAATGTTATCACTGAGCTGTTCGTTGGCAACGACAGCGTGATCTGGATTGGCACCTTTAAGCAGGGAGCAAACTTTTTTCACGAAGATATTTATCGCTTCTGGCATTATGTAAACTTCCCAAACAATGATAAAACCCTGCCTTACAATGATGTGAACTGTTTTGCCGAGGAGCAAAACGGCAATATCTGGATAGGCACCAACGGACATGGACTGATCTGTTTTGACCGGCATAACAACACTTTCCGAACCATCAGGGCGCAACCGGGCAAAGCAGGTGCCTTGCAGAGTGATGTGATTGTTTCACTCTTTGCAGACCGCAGCAATAATTTATGGATTGGCACCTACCATGGCGGACTTTCTCGCTATGACGGACGAACTTTTACAACCTATCTGCACGATCCGGCCAACAACCACAGCATCCGCGACAACAAGGTGTGGGATGTGTTTGAAGACAGCAAAGGCAACCTTTGGGTTGGGATGTTAGGCGGAGGCCTCGACCACTTCGACCGTGATAAAAACATCTTTCACCACTACAGCAGTGGCGGAATCAACGCCATAAACTCGAACTTTGTGATGGATATCACCGAAGATCAGCAAGGCAATATCTGGTTTGGTACCGACCAGGGCGTGTTTGTGCTCGATGGTCAAAGCGGACGTTTTATCAGTTTTCAGAACGATCCTTCCAATGAAAACAGCCTGAGTGAAAACTTCGTTTATAAAGTTTTTTGCGACAGCAAAGGCCGTATCTGGGCCGGAACAAGATATGGCATGAACTTGTATGACAGGCAGTTGAACAACTTTACGCCCTTAAAAACCGAAAGCCGTATGGGCGACAACTCCATCATGTCGGTGCTCGAATCGGACGAAGGCCATTTCTGGCTTGGCACTTCAGCCGGATTGGTGATGATGGTAATGAATTTTGACAAAGACGGGCACTACAAAGACCATTATTCGGTCATCTTCAACGAGTCGGACGGACTGCAAGGCAGAGAATTCAACGAGGGCTCGGCACTGAAAACCCGGAAAGGCGAACTGATTTTTGGAGGACCTAACGGATTCAACCTCTTCGTGCCTGAAAAAAACCATAACTACAGCCGTACCTCAACGCCTCAAATCACCAGCCTCGAAATCTTTGGCAATGAAGTGCCTGTTAACAAAATAGTTAACAACAGGAGTATCCTCCGCACCGCCAGCCTCAACGGCACAACAGTTGAGCTGAACAGCCGTGAAAATATGTTTTCGCTCAGTTTTGGTCAGGTTGACTTTCTCAAACCGAAAAAGATTCATTACCGTTACAAGCTCGAAGGCTTTAACGATCAGTGGATATACGCAACCTGGCAAAACAGAAAAGCAACGTTTACCAACCTAAGTCCCGGATCATACAGCTTTGTTGTGCAGTCATCGGATTTTATCTCCGACTGGAATTTGTCCGAATCCCGTGTGAATATCGTCATCCTGCCACCCTGGTACAGAACGTGGTATGCCTATCTGGTTTACATCGCGCTGCTTGCAATACTTATTTACGTGATGCAAAGCTATATCTCGATGAAGATACGCAATCGCTACCTCAAGGAGCAATCAGAAGAAGAAGCTATGCGGCAGCATGAACTTAACAGTCTGAAAACGCGATTTTTTACCAATGTCAGCCATGAGTTTCGCACGCCTCTCACACTGATCCTGACACCTCTCGACAACCTGTTGAAAACCGACCTGGATGCCAACACCCGAAAACATCTGGTACTAATCAGGCAAAATGCTGCACGCCTGCTCAACCTAGTGAATCAATTGCTCGACTTTAGAAAAGCCGAAGAAAACAAATTGAAACTTGATCTTACTTACGGCAACATTATCAACCACCTGCGAAAGATCGCTGAGTCATTTAATGTGCTTACAGAGACGCGCAAAATCGACCTGCAATTTGTGAGCTATGAGGCAGAGCTATTTATGCAGTTTGACAAAGATAAGGTTGAGAAAATTGTTAACAACTTATTGTCCAATGCTTTCAAGTTTAACCACGAAGGAGGAAGCATTCATATGATTACGCAATTGTTGCGTACGGAGAACCGGGAGGTGCTCACCATCAAGGTAAAAGATATGGGCATCGGCATTGGAAAAGAACATCGCGACAGGCTTTTTGAACGATTTTACCAGGTGAACCAGTCGCGCGATCTGGTAACGACCGGCAGCGGCATCGGCCTGGCCCTGACAAAAGAGTTTGTAGAACTGCACAACGGCAGCATCACTGTGGAAAGCGAACCCGGCCAGGGTAGCTGTTTTACGGTGAGCATCCCAGTAAACCGCGAAAGACTGACTCAACATTTTGATACGCAACAGGCAGATGAAAAGAACCCTGAAAAAGCAGCTGAACTACTGCCAGGCAAAGAAAAAAGAACCATCCTGCTCGTTGAGGACAACCTGGAGTTCAGAGGGTATCTTCAGGAAAGCCTTCAAAACAAATACAATATACTCGAAGCCGACCACGGAAAACAAGCCCTTGATCTGCTTGAAGACCACGATCCCGACCTGATCGTTAGCGACATTATGATGCCCGTGATGGATGGCATGGAGCTTTGCCGGCTGGTGAAAACAAACCAGGAGTATTCGCATATTCCTATCATACTGCTCACAGCCAAATCCACACACGAAGACAAAGTGGCGGGTTTCAAAGTAGGTGCCGATGAATACATTACCAAGCCTTTCGATCTCGATATCCTTGAGTCGCGCGTTGAATACCTGATACATCTGCGTCAAAAGTTTATCAAAGAATACCAGAAAAGCCTGCGCATTGAGTCGAATCCAGATATCATTACCAACCTCGATGAAAAGCTGCTCAATCGCATCCTCGAACTGATCAACAAGCACCTCTCCGATGCCGAGTTTTCGGTCAATCAGCTGAGTAAGGAACTGGGTGTGAGCCGCGTGCATCTTTACAAAAAAACGATGTCGCTCACCGGAAAAACACCCATCGAGCTCATAAGACTTGTGCGCCTGCGCAAAGCCGCCGACTTGCTTGCCGCAGGACAACTCACCATCAGCGAGATTTCTTACGACGTTGGCTTTGGCGATCCGCGCTATTTCTCCAAACAGTTCAAAAACGAATTTGGTGTGCTGCCTTCAAGATACAAAGAGCAACAAAACGAAGAGGAAGCAAAAGGCTGATTGCTCAGTTTTTGCTTCCTCTGACCTTCGTTTATCCAAAACTTTTTCGATGCTCCCCGGCTTACATCCTGATTTGTTCTTTCAAAAGAATGTTTCGTGAAGAGTTTCCAAGCTGCAATTCATATTGACCTGCATCGAACTTCCATTTCTTTGTTGTTTCGTCAAAGAAGCTGAAAGCATCGCTATTCAACACAAGCTCAACTGTTTTTAATTCGCCCGGTTGCAGCATCACTTTTTCAAAGCCTTTGAGTTCTTTCACCGGCCGGTCGGTTGATGGGCTGAGTGGCGCCACATAAAGCTGTGCCACTTCGGCGCCTTCGCGGCTGCCTGTGTTGGTGATGGTGCAGCTTACGACAACTTTGTCTTTGCTTTTCTTCACTTTCAACTCACTGAAATTGAAGCTGGTATAAGAAAGTCCGTAGCCAAAAGGATACACCACATCTTTTGCTTCTTTGTCGAAATACCTGTAACCAATGTAGATGCCTTCACGGTATTCCACACGCAGATCTTTGCCCGGAAACTCGCCCACAGCATGCGAGGGATAATCGAGATGGGTGTTGGCAAACGACATCGGAAGCTTGCCGCTTGGGTTGGTAAGGCCAAAGATGATCTTTGCTATAGCGGTGCCGCCTTCCATGCCGGGATACCAAGCCTGAATGATGGCCGGCACATTGTCCATCCAGCTTTTCATCTCCACATTGCTGCCACCCATGATCACCACCGTGGTGCGCGCATTGACGGCTGCAATGCTGTTGATAAGGTCTTTTTGTCCGTAAATGAGTTCAATATTGCTTTTGTCAACACCTTCCATGTCAAAAGCAGTGCCACCCCATTGGGTCATGTCAAAGTTGTGAATCCAGCCACCCACAAAGATGACAGCATCAGCTTCTGCGGCAGCTTCAACAGCGGCTTTGGCCAATCTGGCATCTACGGACATATCATTGGTTCTGGTGTAACCTTCAGCAAATGAAACTTTTGTGTCGGCTCCGGCCAGCTTTTCGATGCCTTCGAGCGGACTAACCTCATACAATGCTTTGATTTGGGAGCTGCCACCACCCATGGCTTGTTTATAGATGGCATTGTGGCCCACAACGAGGATGTTTTTATACTTATTGGGTTGAATGGGCAGAAAATCGTTGTTTTTAAGCAGAACGATGCCTTCTTCGGCCACTTTTAGTGCTGTTTGCTGGTGTTCGGAGGTGTTGACAGCGCCTGCACTGCGTTGGCCAAACATATTGCTTTTGAACATCACGCGCAGGATTCTGCGCACTTTCTCGTCCACCACTTTTTCATCCACCTCACCATTTTTTATCATGGCCAATGCCGAATCGGCCAGGTAAAAAGCGTTGTAATTCACATTTGGGAGCTGCGTCAGATCGGTTCCCATCTCAATGTCGGTGCCATCCAGGAGTGCTTCCCTTGTGTTGTGAACAGCAGCCCAATCGCTGACAACCAGCCCTTTAAAGCCAAACTCATTTTTGAGTATTTCGTTGATCAGGAATTTATGGTGTGTTGCATGTTGGCCATTTACTTTGTTATAAGCACCCATCACGGCGTTCACACCGGCTTGTTGCACACTGGCTTTGAAAGCGGGCAGATAAATTTCATGTAGCGCACGTTCAGAAACAATCACGTCAACACCGAATCTTTCTGTTTCCTGATTGTTGGCCGCGAAATGTTTAACACAGGCCGAAATACCTTGATCCTGAACACCTTTAATGTATCCGACAGCCATTTCAGCGACCAAATACGGGTCTTCGCTGAGGTATTCAAAATTGCGTCCGTTGAGCGGCGAGCGGATGATGTTGACCCCCGGACCGAGGATCATGTCTTTGCCGCGGTCTTTAGCTTCGCTGCCCAGCACGCTGCCAAACGCATAGCCCAAATCCTTGTTCCATGTCGAAGCAAGGCAGATGCCTGTGGGCAGGTATGTTACTGCATCCCGGGCATTGGTGTCGGGCACCCAATCGCGTCCATGCTCCATACGAACGCCATGCGGTCCGTCGGACATCACAATTTCAGGAATGCCGAGCCGCTCAACGCCGCCTGAAGTGAAAGAGGAAGAGGCATGAATCATCCCGACTTTTTCTTCGAGGGTCATTAACTGAATCAGGGAATCAATTTTCGCTTCGGTGTTATCGCCCGGAGCGGATGGGGTATTGGTGCAGCTTGTCATCATGGCAATGACAAAGATAAAAAGCAGATGTTTCATAAAAAAATATTTTTGATTTGATGATTATTCATTGGCTCC